>Ga0209675_1000163_pt1 | contig 81884 bp, 76 predicted proteins | sample AraplaCol_mLB_r2_2_FD_184280 | JGI IMG/M metagenome (GOLD analysis project Ga0209675, IMG submission 184280) | Arabidopsis root microbial communities from North Carolina, USA - plate scrape MF_Col_mLB_r2 (SPAdes) (version 3) | ecosystem: Host-associated > Plants > Roots > Endosphere | place...
GGCCGGCGGTCATGCGCGACGGCGCCTCGACCGAGGCCTTTGCCTACGACCGCTACGACGAGATCCGCGGCATGCAGCAGCGCGCGCAGCCGAACACCGACAACATCATGCTGCGCGGGGTCGACTCGGCGCCTGTGCTGCCCGAGGCACCGCTGCCGCGTTCGGCCGACAATCGCAGGCTCACGCCTTCGCCTTCGCCCTTGCGCGGCGCCATGCGTCCCACCTCTGACCCCGCCAGCGGACAGGAGCTGCCGTAGCGAGCGAGTTGGAGGTGTGGCGTCAGCCACACGCCGTTGGCTTCGTCAGGTCTGTGTTACCAAGCCCTCGCTTTGCGATATCGGTAACTTCAAGCACTCTGTTCAGGCCAGTCCTCGCCTATCCTCGGACCGCATCCAGAGAAAGCACCGTGCCTCCGAACAAAGCCTCCGCCCCCTTGCCTCGCCCGGCGACCATGGCCGACGTTGCCGCGCGCGTCGGGGTTTCGAAGATGACGGTGTCGCGTGCGCTCAACCGCCGCACGGGCAGCGACCGCGCGACTTCGGAGGCGCTGCGCCAGCGCATCCTGCAGGCATGCGAAGAAATGGGCTACGTCATCGATCAGACCGCGCGCACTTTCTCCAGCAAGCGTTCGGGCTTTGTCGCGGTGCTGATCCCGTCGCTGAACAACTCCAACTTTTCCGAGACCGCGCAAGGCATTGCCGCCGCCCTGGAAGCGCGCGGGCTGCAACTGCTGCTGGGCTACACCGACTACCGCGTGGAAACCGAGGAGCGCCTGGTCCGAGCGATGCTTGCGCGCCGGCCCGAAGGCGTCATCCTCACCGGCGGCGCCCACACGCCAGCGGCGCGTGCCATGCTGCAGGCGGCCGGCATCCCGGTGGTCGAGACCTGGGATCTGCCGGCCACGCCCATCGAGCACACCGTCGGCTTCTCGAACGCGCAAGCCGCCGCCGCGATGGTGCGGCACCTGCACGGCCAAGGCTACCGGCGCATCGCCTTCATCGGCGGCACCTCGAACCGAGACACGCGCGGCGCCGACCGGCAGCGCGGCTATGCAGAGGCGATCCGCGAACTGGGCCTGCCCGATGGACGCGTCATCAGCTTCGGCCAGCCGCCCATCTCGATGGCGCAGGGCGGCGAGGCGGTGGTGCAGCTGATCCGGCAATGGCCCGACGTGGATGCGGTGATGTGCGTGTCCGACCTCTCGGCCTTTGGCGCGCTGATGGAGTGCCGGCGCCGCGGCTGGGACGTGCCAGGCCGCATCGCGATCGCGGGCTTCGGCGATTTTGAAGTGGCGCGTGCCTCGCACCCGCGCATCACCACCGTGGCAGTGGACTGCGTGGGCATTGGGCGCGCCGCGGGCGAACTGCTGCTGCGGGTGATCGACGGCGCCCGCGAAGGCCATCGGCCGCCCCCGGAAACGGTGCTGATCCCGTTCCGCGTCGAGCAGCGCGAAAGCTCCTGAGGCCGATCAGGCTGCAGCGGTTTCCGCGCCGGCGTCGGCAAAGTCGATCAACACCTTCATTGCACGCTGCCGGTCGCTCGCCAGCTCGAAGGCCTCGCGCGCCTGCAGCATCGGAAAGGTGTGCGACACCACGGGCGACAGGTCGACACGCCCTTCGTTGATGAGCCGCACCGCCAGCGCAAACTCCGCATGGAAGCGGAACGAGCCGCAGATGCTGAGCTCCTTCGCCACCACCATGTTCTGCGGAATGCTCACGTCGCCGCCCAGGCCCAGCTGCACCACCACGCCGCGCGGGCGCATCACCTCGAGCCCGTCGCGCAGCGCGCGCTCGTTGCCCGAGCATTCGAGCATCACGTCGAAGGTGCCCTTGTCGGCCGAATAGCGCGACACCCAAGCCTTGTCTTCCGCGACGTTGATGGTGTGGTCGGCGCCCATGGCGCGCGCAATGGCCAGCGGTTCGCCGACCACGTCGGTGGCGGTGATCTCGGCCGCGCCGTGCGCACGCGCGGCCGCAATGGCCAGCACGCCGATCGGCCCGCAGCCCGACACCAGCACGCGCTTGCCCAGGAGCGGGCCTGCGCGCGACACGCCATGCAGCCCGACCGAGAACGGCTCGGCCAGCGCCGCCAGGCGCAGCGGCACATGCGCCGCCACCTTCACGCACTGCGTGGCCTCGCACAGCAGCATGTTGCGGAACGCGCCCTGCACGTGCGGCATGCGCATGGCGCTGCCGTAGAAGCGCATGTCCAGGCACTGGTTGGGCAGGCCCTCGAGGCAGAACTTGCAGGCGCCGCACGGACGGCTCGGGTTGATGGCGACCTTGTCGCCGATGCGCACGCTGTCGACGCCGGGCGCCGTGGCGACCACGGTGCCGGCCACTTCATGGCCCAGCACCATCGGCTCCTTGATGCGCACAGTGCCGAAGCCCCCGTTGTGAAAGTAATGCAGGTCGGAGCCGCAGATGCCGCCCATGCCTACCTTCACCAGCACCTGGCCCGGGCCGATGTCACCGGCGTCCTGTTCTTCCAGGCGCAGGTCATCGGGGGCGTGGATCACGAGGCACATACAACGCATACGCATGGGGTTCTCCTTCAGGCCGTCAGGCGACCGGGGTAACGAGGGGCTGGCCACCGAAGTGGGCCTGCAGGTTGCGGCGGACCAGTTCGCCCATGGCTCGGCGCGTCTGCTCGGTGCCGCTGCCATGGTGCGGATGCAGCACCACATTGTCGAGCGCCGCAAAGCGCGGGTCGATGCGCGGCTCGTTCAGGAACACGTCCAGCGCCGCGCCCGCTATGGTGCGCTGCTCGAGCGCCTCCAGCAGCGCGTTCTCGTCCACCGTGGTGCCGCGCGACACGTTCACCAGCCAGCCCTTGGGGCCGAGCGCCTGCAGCACGCCGGCATCGACGATGGCGCGCGTCGCCTCGCCTCCCGGCAGGATCACGATGAGCACGTCGCACCATTCGGCCATGGCGGGGAGGCTGTTGAAATGGCGCAGCGGGCTGTCTTCGCGCGCGGTGCGGCTGAAGTAACCCAACTCCATGTCGAAGCCAGAAAGCCTTCGCGCGATCGTGCTGCCGATGCGTCCGAAGCCTGCGATGCCCACGCGCTGGCCGAACACGCGCGTGGCCAGCGGCATCGGGCCCTTCGCCCATTCGCCGCTGCGCACGAAGCGGTCGCCGGCCGGAATGGAGCGCTGCAGCGCGAGCGTGAGGCCCACGGCAAGGTCGGCTACGTCGCCGTTGAGCACGTCGGGTGTGTTGGTGACACGGATGCCGCGCGCGCGGCAGGCCGCAAGGTCGATGCCGTCGGTGCCCACGCCGTAGCAGGCGACCAGCTCCAGGTTGGGCAGCGACGCGATCAGCTCGGTGCTGGCGCCAAGTTCGCCCCGGGTGGCCACCGCACGAATCGATGGGGCGTGCTCGGCGATGAAGGCCTGCCGGTCGGACGCCTCCCACCAGCGAAGCAGAGTGTAGTTCGCCTGCATCGGTCCCATGTCCCATTCCGGGTAGGGGCCGGGCATCAGCACGTGCGGGGGTGTGTTGGCAGCGGTCAAGCGGATTCTCCCAAGGGACGGCGCGGTGAGCGCAAAAAACGATACCGGTAACTTTAACCGCTCGGCGGAAGCGGTTGCGAGAAGCCCCACAAAGGTTTCTACCGTTGACGGCTCAATTGGATACCGGTAACGTATTTGCATCCGTGCCCCGTGCATTCATCCCTCCTGGAGCATCGCTTGAAACTGTTCGACCTCTCCGGGCGCACCGCCCTCATCACCGGCTCCAGCAAGGGCATCGGCTTTGCGCTGGCCGCGGCGCTGGGCTCGGCCGGCGCACGCATCGTGCTCAATGCGCGCGATGCTGGCGCACTCGAGGCCGCGCGCGACGCCCTGCGCGCCCGCGGCGTGGCGGCAGAGGCCGTGGCCTTCGACGTGACCGATGCCGCCGCAGTGGAAGCGGGTGTCGCCCGCATCGAAGCCGAAGTCGGCGCCATCGACATCCTGGTCAACAACGCCGGCATGCAGCACCGCGGCGCGTTCGCGGAGTTTCCGATCGACGCCTGGCACAAGATCACCACCACCAACATCGACAGCGTGTTCTTCGTCGGCCGATTCGTGGCGCAGCGCATGATCGAACGCAAGCGCGGCAAGATCATCAACGTGTGTTCGGTGCAAAGCGAACTGGGCCGTCCGGGCATCGCTCCGTACGCCGCGACCAAGGGCGCCGTGAAGATGCTCACCAAGGGCATGGCCATCGACCTCGGCAAGCATGGCATCCAGGTGAACGGCCTGGGACCGGGCTACTTCAAGACCGAACTCACGCAGACCCTGGTGGCCGATGAGGCATTCACCGCGTGGCTCTCCGGCCGCACGCCCGCGGGCCGCTGGGGCGACGTCGAGGAACTCGGCGGTGCGGCCATCTTTCTCGCATCGGATGCATCCAGCTTCGTCAACGGCCACATCCTGTACGTGGACGGCGGCATCACCGCCAGTCTCTGACCGATGGCCGAGCAGCCGCCCCGCAAGCGCGTGGCCGTGATCGGCGCCGGCATCATGGGCTCGGCCATTGCGCGCCGCCTGCTCGCGTGCGGCCATGCGGTATGCGTGTTCGACCTGGACGCCGCCAAGGTCGCGGCGCTGGCGCCGCACGGCGCGCAAGCGGCCGGCAATGCGGCCATGGCTGCGGCGGCGAGCGACTTCGTCATCACGAGCCTCAACTCCGCCGCCGTGGTGGAACATGTGCTCTTCGGCGAGGGCGGCGTGACCGCGGCCGCGCAAGCGGACCCGCGCAGGCTGCTGATCGACATGTCGTCCATCGACCCCGCCTCCACGCGCCGGCTCGCCCGGCTGCTGCGCGAGCGCACGGGCATGGGCTTCGTCGATGCGCCGCTCTCGGGCGGTGCGCCCAAGGCCATCATCGGCCAGCTGACGGTCATGGCCGGCGGCAGCGAAGACGACGTGGCACGCGCGCGGGCCGTGATGGACAGCCTTTGCGCCAACTACACCCGCATGGGCGAGAGCGGCGCGGGCCAGACCACCAAGCTGGTCAACCAGCTGCTCTGCGCCATCGGCTTCCAGGCCGTGGCCGAGGCGGTGCGGCTGGCTGAAGCCGGCGGCGTCGATGCGTCGAAGCTGCACACCGCGCTGGCCGGCGGCCGGGCCGACAGCCAGATCCTGCGCGAGTTCGGCCCCAAGATGGCGGCGCGCGACTTCACGCCCACCGGCCGCATCGACAACATGCTCAAGGACCTGGAGGCGGTGCAGTCTTTTGCGCAGGCCGAACGCCTGCCGCTGCCGCTCGCGGGCGCAGTCTCCGAACTGCACCGCGCCTTCGTGGCGGCCGGACTCGGGGCCGAGGACACCGCCGCCATGATGCGGCAGTTCAACGGCTACGCGCCCGGCTGAGGCGCACGCATTTCAACCAGGAAAGAAGAAGACATCCATGTTCATCCGTTGCGCATTTTTCAGGGGCAAGGTCAAGGCCGGCATGGAAGCGGCTTTCGACCGGCATGTGCGCGAGAAGCTGGTGCCGCTCTGGACCCGCTTTCCCGGCGTGCTCGAAGTGCGCGTGCTGCGCCAGATAGAAAGCGACGTGAGCGACCCCGAGCTCGCGATGGTGCTGTCGACGCGCTACGCGAGCCGCGAAGACATCGCGCTCGCGCTCGATTCACCCGTGCGCTATGAAAGCCGCGAGGTCTCGAAGCATCTGTTCGAGATGTTCGACGGCACGGTCTTTCACACGGTGTTCAGCGCCGAGGAATTTCCGCTCGCCAACAACTGATTCTGCAAGGCGCGGGTCAGCGGCGCGGGCCGCCATCGGCCTTCGCCTTTGGTGCGCGGGCCTTTTTCTCCGGCGCTTCAGCCGCCTCCCGCAAACACTGCACCAACTGCGCAACCACGGGCGGGCTCGCCCTCGGCTTGCGTTGAAGAAGCCCCACCTCGCGGTAGAACGTGAGCTCCCCGAGCGCAAGCACGCGAACGCCCGTCGGGAGCGGAAGATGCGCCTCGACCAGCGGCACCAGCGCAACGCCCAGTCCCTTGGCGGCCATGTGGATGAGCCCGGGTATTTCGTCCAGCTCGATGGCGTCTCTCACCGCAATCCCTTCGCGCCGGAGGAATCTCTCCACCATGCGTCCCCCGAACGAAGCCCGGTCGTAGCGCAGGAAGGGTTGTTCCTGGAGGAGCAGGCGCCAGTCCTTTCCGGGGACCTGGGCCGGTGCGACGAGAACGTAAGGCTCTTGCACCAGCGATTGCCACGCCAGCTCCGGAAGGATCCCGAACGGCGGCCGGATCATCACCGCCGCGTCGATCTTGCCGGCGTCGAGTTCGTCCATCAGCCGCATCGACACGCCCGGGGACACGTGGACACGCAGCAGGGGCATCGTTGTGCGCAGCTGTGCGAGCGCCCGGGCCACCAGCGTCGATTGAGCCGAGGCGATGGCCCCGATTCGCAGCAGTCCGCCATCCGCGGCGCCATCCGGCAGTTCGCCGAGCTTTGCATAGAGTGCGCAGATCTCCTCGGCACGGGCGAGCGTCGTCTCGCCGGCTGCGTTCAAGATGGCCGACCGTCCCGTCCTGTCGAAGAGCTCGAATCCCAGCGCCTCTTCGAGCCGCTTGATCTGGCTGCTGACCGCCGACTGGGTCAGGCCGATCCGTTCTCCCGCGGCCGCGAAGGTGCCATGGCGGCAGACGGAGATGAAGGTCCGGAGCTCATTGATCATGAACCGAGCATCTCAAGAATCGATGCGTCGTTCAATGACCGATCGCACCTGAGCTTGCATGCCTACCGTGACTCATACGCTTCCATCGGCTTGTCGGTGGGATCGGCCCAGGCCGCTTTGGTCAATGCGCCCGCCGGTAGCCCCACCCTCGAGCGGTGGGGCGGAATGGGTTGCATGAACCACTTGTCGTAAAGCCGCGCGGCTTCTCCGCTTCGAGCCATCGACACCACGGTCTGGTCGACCAGCTTCTTGAAAGCGGCGTCGCCCTTCGGAATCATGATCGCGAGCGGCTCGATGCTCAGCACCTGGTCCAGCAGCTTGTATTGCGCGGGTTCCCTGCTCTTGGAAATGAGCGTGGCAAGGATCTGTCCATCGGCCGCGAAGCCTTCGACGCGGCCCGACTCGAGCAGCAGGAAGCCTTCGCTGTTGTCCTTGGCCAGCACCTCCGCGATTTCGCCCGCGCCACCCTGCTTGAGTTTTCTCAAGAGCTGGACGGAGGTGGTGCCGGTCGTCGCGGCCACGGACTTGCCGGCAAGCTGGGCCGGCGATGCGATGCCTGAGGCCGCCTTGACTGCGATGCGTACACCCTCCACGTAAAGCGTGGGCGCGAACGCCACGTCCTTCTGCCGCGCCGCGTTGTTGGTGGTGGTGCCGCACTCGATGTCGACCGTTCCGTTCTGTACGAGCGGAATGCGGTTCTGCGGCGTGACCAGCTGGTACTTCACCTCGATCCTGTCCAACTGCAGTGCCTTCGCGATGTCGGCGACGATACGCTGGCAGACCTCGACATGAAAGCCCGTGTAGCTGCTCGGCCCAAGGGTGAAGGACATGGCGCCAGAGGCGTCGCGCACGCCCATGGTGATCGCACCGGAGTCCTTGATCTTCTTCAGGATGTCCGTTTGCGCGGCCGCGGTTCCGGCCGATAGCAGGAGAGCCGCGGCCGTGGCGGCGGTGATGAACAAGCGGGTTTTCACGCGGCGCCTTCAGACGGCGAACAGCGAATCGAGATTCGCAAAGGACTTCATCTCGATGGCATTGCCCGAGGGGTCGAGAAAGAACATCGTGGCCTGCTCGCCTGGCTCGCCCCTGAAGCGGATGTAGGGTTCGATGACGAACTTCGTTTGCCGCGCGACGAGCCTGTCGGCCATGGCCTGCCATTGGTTCATCGGAAGGATCGCGCCGAAGTGCCTTACCGGCACGTCGTGGCCGTCCACCGCGCTGCTGGCCCGGTGGCCGCATTCGCCGGGCGCGAGATGCGCCACGATCTGATGGCCGTAAAAATCGAAATCGACCCACACGGGGGCGCTGCGGCCTTCCGGACAACCCAGCAACTCGCCGTAGAAGGCGCGCGCTTCAGCGATGTCGCGGACGGGGAAGGCCATGTGGAAAGGAATTTTTTGGTCGAGCGCGGTCATGGGGATTCGCATCTATGAGTTGAGGAGCACCGAACTCTAAGCAGGGGTTTGCATAACCGAAAACGATATATTTTTGCGCTGAGCATCAGAAATATCGATGCATCACACAACCCGGCGTGCTCCTCCGTTCCCCGGGAATTCCCGGATGCCCTTCGCTTCGCCCCGATGGGATAGTTAGTTCGCCCTTCAAACTAACTAATTTCTTACACGGCGTACGCGCCGGGCAAACCTTCCAAGGAGAGACATCGATGCAACTCAAGCACACCCTCGCCGCCATGGCCTTCGGCCTCACCGCTGTGGGCGCAGTGGCGCAGACCGTGGTCGGCGTGAGCTGGTCCAACTTCCAGGAAGAGCGGTGGAAGACCGACGAGGCCGCGATCAAGGCGCAACTCGAGAAGCTCGGCGCCAAGTACATCAGCGCCGACGCGGGCGGCTCGCCGGAGAAGCAGCTGGGCGACATCGAGGGGCTGATGTCCAAGGGCGCCAAGGCGCTGATCGTGCTGGCGATGGACAAGGACGCGATCCTGCCCGCGATCACCAAGGCCACGCGCCAGAAGGTGCCCGTGGTCGCGTACGACCGGCTGATCGAGGCGCCGGGCGTTTTCTACATCACCTTCGACAACGTCGAGGTGGGCCGCATGGAGGCGCGCGAGGTCTTCAAGGTCAAGCCCAAGGGCAACTACGTGATCATCAAGGGATCGCCCAGCGACCCGAACGCGGACTTTTTGCGCGCAGGCCAGCAGGAGGTGCTGGACGCCGCCGTGAAGAAGGGCGACATCAAGATCGTCGGCGACGAATACACCGAAGGCTGGAAGCCCGAGGTCGCGCAGAAGAACATGGAGCAGATCCTCACCAAGGTCGGCAACAAGGTCGATGCGGTGGTTGCCGCCAACGACGGCACGGCCGGCGGCGCGGTGGCTGCGCTCACGGCAAAAGGCCTGCGCGGCGTTCCGGTGTCGGGCCAGGACGCGGACTTTGCGGCGCTCAACCGCATCGCGCTGGGCACGCAGACGGCCACGGTCTTCAAGGACTCGCGCGAGCTTGGCCGCGAAGCCGCCAGCGCCGCCATCGCGCTCACGCAGGGCAAGCCGGTCGAGAAGGCCGCGCCGTGGAATTCGGGGCCGAAGAAGATCTCGCTGTCGTCGCGCCTGCTCACGCCGGTGCCGATCACGCGCGATAACCTCGACGTGGTCGTGAAGGCCGGTTGGATCAAGAAGGACGAGCTCTGCAAGGGCGTCCCCGCCGCAAGCGCGCCGGCAGCCTGCAAGTAAGCCGGGCCGCGCCCCCGGCGCCGCAGACCCGCATCGCATCCCCTCAACCGCCCGGCCCAAAGCCGGGGAGGGCGCCGCCGCGCACCCGTTTCTTCTTAGAGAGGACCTGAACCATGAGCAATCCAACGCCTGGCTGGTGGCGCCGCACGGGCGTCGATCTGCGCCTGCTGCTGATGAGCGTGCTGCTGGTCGCCATGGGCATCGTCTTCAACGTGCTGTCCGGCGGCGTGTTCCTCTCCCCGGAGAATCTCTACAACGTGGCGCAGCAGACGGCGGTGGTGGGCATTGTCGCGACCGTGATGGTGCTGGTCATCGTGGCGCGGCATATCGACCTGTCCGTGGGCTCGGTCATGGGGTTCGTCGGCGTGTTGATCGCGTACCTGCAATACACCTCCGGCTGGTCGTGGCCCACGGCCTGCCTTGCAGGTCTTGCCGTGGCCCTGCTGGTGTCGATCTACCAGGGCTGGCTCACGGCCATGCTGGGCGTGCCGTCGTTCGTGGTCACGCTGGGCGGACTGATGTCGTTCCGCGGCGCCGCGTTCCTCGTGGCCGACGGCAAGACGCAGCCGGTGAACGACGAGTTCTTCCAGCGCCTGGGCGGCGGCTACGACGGCGGCATCGGCACCACGGCGACGTGGATACTGGCGGCCTTCGTGGCGGTGGTGCTGTTTGCGCGCATGCTGCAGAAGCGCCGCGCTCGCGCCCATCACGAGATGCCCAACGAGCCGCTGTGGCTGGAGCTGCTGCTCACGGCCGTGCCCGTGGCGGTGGTGTTCGTCTTCGCGGCGGTAATGAACAACTACCAGATTGCCTCCAAGGATGCGCCGCAGGGCCTGCCGATACCGGTGCTGATCTGGGCGGTGGTGGCGATCGTGCTCTCGTTCATCGTGCACCGCACGCGCTTCGGCCGCTATGTGTTCGCGATGGGCGGCAACCCCGATGCGGCGGCGCTGGTCGGCATTCCGGTGAAGCGCGTCACGCTGATGCTGTTCGCGCTGCTCGCTGTGCTGGTCACAGTGGCGGCCATCGTGTCGATCGCGCGGCTCAACGCGGGCACCAACTCGCTCGGCACCGGCATGGAGCTGTACGTGATCGCGGCCGCCGTCATCGGCGGCACGGCGCTCGCGGGCGGCAGCGGCTCCATCTTCGGCTCGGTGCTGGGCGCGCTCATCATGCAGTCGCTCGACAGCGGCATGCTGCTGCTCGACGTGCCCATCGGCAAGCGCATGGTGATCATCGGGCAGGTGCTGATCGTGGCGGTGGTGTTCGACGTGCTCTATCGCAAGCGCTTTGGAGAGAACTGAGATGAGTGCCATCGACACATCCCGGCCCCTGGTCGAATTGCGCGACATCCGCAAGGCCTTCGGCGGCGTGAAGGCCGTGGACGGCGTGAGCATCAACCTCCATCCCGGCGAGGTGGTTGCGGTGCTCGGCCACAATGGCGCGGGCAAATCCACGCTCATGAAGATGCTCGCGGGCGCCTACCCGATCGATTCGGGCGACACGCTGATCGCAGGCGAGAAGGTCCAGATACGCACGCCGGCCGAAGCGCAGGCGCTGGGCATCGAGACCATCTACCAGACGCTCGCACTCGCAGACAACCTCGACTCCGTGTCCAACCTCTTTCTCGGCCGCGAGAAGATGACGCGCTGGAACACGCTCGACGACCACTTCATGGAAGTGCAGGCGCGCAAGGTGTTCCACCGCCTGAACAAGAATTTCACCAACATCCGCATTCCAGTGCGCAGGCTCTCGGGCGGGCAGCGGCAGGTGGTGGCGATCTCGCGCGCGCTCTACTTCAACGCACGCATCCTCATCATGGACGAGCCCTGCGCCGCGCTCGGCCCTGAAGAAACCGCGATGGTCGGCGGGCTCGTCAAGCAGCTCAAGGCCGATGGGGTCGGCATCTTCCTCATCACGCACGACATGCCCGACGTGTTCTCGCTGAGCGACCGCGTCGCCGTCATGAAGAACGGCAAGCTCGTCGGCACCTACCGTACCGCGGACGTCACCGAAGACGAAGTGCTCGGCATGATCATCGCGGGCAAGCGCCCCGAAGGAAAAGAGCAGGCGCACAGGTGAACGCGGTCGCGGTCGTCGTTTGCAGGCCGAGGGTCGCGCCGTGACCATCGGCGACCAGCAACTGCTCAAGCGGATGAACCGCAGCGTCCTGCTGCGGCTGCTGCGCGCGCGGCCGGGGCTCTCGCGTGCGCGGCTCGCCGCCGAGAGCGGCCTCACCAAATCGACGGTGAGCCTGCTGGTGCGCGAACTGCTCGACGAGGGATGGCTCAGCGAGGGGGGCACTGCCGTCGCCGATGGATTGGGGCGGCCCTCCACGCCGCTGCAGATCAACGTCGGCGTGCGCGCGTTGATGGGCGTCGAGATCGCCGTCGAAACCGTGCGCCTGGCCTGTGTCTCACTGCAAGGCGAGGTGCTCCATGCCGACACGCACGCGCTGCGCGACACCGCGCCGGCCGGCGTGTGCGCGCAGGTGGCGCGCATGGCCGCGGCGGCGCAGAGCAAGCTGGACGAACGGGGGCTTCGCCTGTCGAGCATCGGCGTCTGCGTGCCTGGCGCGGTAGACGATTGCACCGGCGTGGTCCGTTTCGCACCCAACCTCGGCTGGCGCAATGTCAGCCTGCTGCCGGCGCTCGAGGAGGCCTTTGCCGCTGCGGGCCTGCCGGGTGTCACGGTGCAGCTGCAGAACGATGCCGACGCCGCCGCACTCGGCGAGTACGAGTTCTTCGGCGCCGAAGGCGGGGATCCGCTGATCTTCGTCAGCTGCGACGTGGGCGTGGGCGCTGGCGTGGTGCTGAACGACCGGCTCTTCACCGGCGCACAAGGCATGGCGGGCGAGATCGGCCACACCATCCTGCAGATCGACGGCCCGCCGTGCTCCTGCGGGCGCAGGGGCTGCGCCGAAGCCTTCTTCGGTTCGCGCGCGCTGGAGCGCGAGGCGCCCGACACCGCCCGCGCGGCGGCCTTCTTCGGCGTGTTGCTGCAGAACCTGTGGGTCACCTTCGATCCGCGCGCGATCGTGCTCGGCGGCAAGTCCTGCGCAAACCATCCCGGCCTGCTGCAGGCGGCCTTCGACATGGTGCGGCGCCATGCCGATGCGGCCGGCATGCCGGCGCCCGACCTGCGCCTTGCACGCCACGGCGACCTGGCGCCCGCGGTGGGGGCCGCCGCGCTGGCGCTGCACGAGTACCTCCGGCCGCTGCAGCCCGATGCGCGCACACGCCGGGCGCGAGCGGCGCGCGAGGACCGAATACCTTCGGCCTAAGAGATCGCCGGCAGGGCCCCGGCATCACCGGCGCTGCACGGCCACATGCGCAAACCGCCTACGCGCATTGCTTGGGCCTTGGCCTAGGTTCTGGGCGTCCAGTCTCCAAATCCCCCCCGGAACATCCAGGAGCTTCATGCCATGCCCGATGCCGCCGTGCGCGTTCGCGCGCCTTCCTCCACCCTGCTGACCCTCACGGCCATCGTCATCGGTCTGGCCGGCCTGGGCCTTGGCGCCGCGGGCGCGTGGCTCGTGCTGCTTGGTGGTTCCTGGTACTACCTTGCCGCAGGACTCGGACTCATCCTTGCCGCGGTGCTGCTGCCGCGCGGCGGCGGCGCGGGCTTGTGGATCTATGCGGTCGTGGTGGCGTTCACATTGGCCTGGGCGCTGTGGGAAGTGGGCTTCGACTGGTGGCCGATGGCGGCGCGCGGTGATGTGTTCTTCGTGATCGGCGTGTTCCTGCTCACGCCCTGGGTGGCGCGCGCGCTCTCGCGCCGCAATCCGCGCGGCGTGGCGCCCGCAAGGGGTTTTCTCGGCGTGGTGCTGCTGGCCTTCCTGCTTGCCGCGGTGGTCTCGTGGACGCGCGATCCGACACGGGTGGAAGGCACTGCGTCCGCGGCACCTGCGGTTGCCACGGACGCGGGTGCGGCGGCCAGCCCGGCGCCCCCGAAGGACGACTGGACGGCCTACGGCGGCAACGGCATGGGCCAGCGCTATTCGGCGCTCGACCAGATCACGCCGGCCAACGTCGGCCAGCTCGAAGAGGCGTGGCACTTTCGCACCGGCGACGTGCGCGGACAGCACGGCGACCCGGAGGAGACGACCTTCGAAGTCACGCCCCTGAAGATCGGCGACAAGCTTTTTCTTTGCACGCCGCACCAGTCGGTGGTGGCGCTGAACGCGACCACCGGCGCACAGCTGTGGCGCTACACGCCCCAGATCCGGCAGCCGCTCGCGTTGCAGCACCTGACCTGCCGCGGCTTGTCCTACGACCCGGGCAGCGCGGTGCGGCCTGCGGCTGCCTCGGCCTCGGGCCCGTCCGCGCCAGCGCCCGCGCCGGGCGATTGCGATGCCAAGCTCTTCATGCCCACGGCCGACGGTCGCGTCATCGCGCTCGACCCCGGAAGCGGCAAACCCTGCATGCGCTTCGGCGGCGGCAGCGGCCAGATCGATCTCTGGAAGAACATGCCCAACGTGCGGCCGGGGTCCTACTACTCGACCTCGCCCGTGGTCGTGACGCGCTCGCTCATCATCGTGGGCGGCACCGTGCTGGACAACGTCTCGACCAAGGAGACCTCTGGCGTGATCCGTGCGTTCGACATCGACACCGGCGCGCTGGTGTGGAACTGGGACTCGGGCAATCCCGGGGACACCGCACCCATCGCGGCGGACCGCACCTACACGGCCAACTCGCCGAACAGCTGGTCCATCTCCAGCGTGGACGAAGCGCTGGGCATGGTCTACGTGCCCACCGGCAACCAGCCGCCGGACCAGTGGGGCGGAAAGCGCAGCGAGGGTGCCGAGCGCTATTCATCGTCGGTCGTGGCGCTCGACCTGGCCACCGGCCGCGTACGCTGGAGCTTCCAGACCGTGCACCACGACCTCTGGGACTACGACGTGCCGTCGCAGCCCAGCCTGATCGACTTGCGCGTCGGCAACGAGACCGTGCCCGCGCTGGTGCAGCCCACCAAGCAGGGCGAGCTGTTCGTGCTGGACCGCCGCGACGGGAAACCCGTGGTGAAGGTGCACGAGCGGCCCGCGCCGCAGGACGCGGCCGCGGGCGACCATGCCTCGCTCACGCAGCCCGTGTCGGAGCTGTCGTTCGACCCGCCCGCGCTCACGCCGGCTGACATGTGGGGCGGCACCGTGTTCGACCAGCTGGCCTGCCGCATCGCCTTTCACCGACTGCGCTACGACGGCCGCTACACGCCGCCGTCCACCCAGGGCTCGCTGATCTACCCTGGCAACTTCGGCGTCTTCAACTGGGGCAGCATTGCGGTCGACCCGCAGCGGCAGCTGGCGTTCACCACGCCGGCCTCGCTGGCCTTCGTCTCCAAGCTCATTCCGCGCAAGGACGACACCTCCCTCTACGTGCAGGGCAAGGACCGGCCCAACGACAGCCTGCCCGCGCTGAACGAAAACTTCGGCGCGCCTTTCGCGGTGCAGCTCAGCGCGTTCACCTCGGTGTTCGGCCTGCCGTGCCAGGCGCCGCCATGGGGCTACGTGGCCGGTGCCGACCTGCGCACCGGACGCGTGCTGTGGAAGCACAAGAACGGCACCGTGCGAGACAGTTCGCCGCTGCCGCTGCCTTTTGCCATGGGCGTGCCCAATCTCGGTGGTCCGGTCATGACGGCCGGCGGCGTGGCCTTTCTGTCGGGCACGCTCGACTACTTCGTGCGGGCCTACGATGTGGCAAACGGCAAGGAATTGTGGCGCAGCCGCCTGCCGGCCGGCGGGCAGGCCACGCCGATGACCTACCGCGGCAGCGACGGACGCCAGTACGTGGTGGTGGCCGCGGGCGGCCATGGTTCGCTCGGAACGCGCACCGGCGACCATGTGATCGCCTACGCGCTGCCCAAGCGCTAGAGGCTCAGGCTTCCTCCGCCGCGCGCCTCTTGTCTTCCGCGCGCCAGTCCTGCAGCCGCCGGTACAGCGTGCCGCGCGATACGCCGAGCTGGCGCGCCGCCTGCGAGACGTTGCCGCCCTGCGCGGCCAGCGCCTCCTCGATCAGCTTGCGGTTGTGATCGCGAAGGGTTTCGCGGGGAGGCGCTTCGGGGTTCTGCGGTTCTAGGTTGCTTCCTTCCGACGGCGCGGCCTTCGCCGGTGTGGGCGTGATCGCCACCGTGGCAGCGCGCTCGTAGTCAGGCATTGCCACCGCGTGCCTGAAGTCCGCGCCGTCCGCGGCCTTGAGCCGCGCCTGCACCCACACGCCGAGCCCGCTCGCCAGGCGCAGCGGTTGCGCGGCCTCGCGCCGCTCCAGCCGCAGCAGGCTCGCGAGGTCATGGCCCAGCATGGACTCCACGTCGCGCTCGCAGCCTTCCTCGGGCAGGCGGCCGATCAGCCGCGCCCCGGCGCCGTTGAGCCAGGCGATGGTGCCGTCGGGCGCCACGCCGGCCAGCGCTTCCATGGGCGTTCCCAGCAGGTTGGGGCTGGCCTGGAAGCGCAGGATCAGGTGGTCGCGCGACTGCGCCTGCAGCAGCCTGTTCTCGATCGTGGTGGCGTAGAGCGCCACCATCGAGGCCGCATCGAAACCGAAGCGCCGCGCCTCCATCGTGATGTCGAGCACGCCGGCCAGCCGGCCCGCCACGTCGCGGATGGGCGCCGCCGCGCATTGCATCTGCGACAGCACGTCGAAGTAGTGCTCCGCGCCGTCGACGGTGCAGGCCTGCCCGGTGGTCGCGACGATGCCCGGCGCCGTGGTGCCGACCATGCGCTCCGAAATGTTCACGCCCACGCGCGCGGTCTTGCGCAGCACCGGCTGGTGCGCCCCGGCCGGGTGCTGCGTGACGTGCACCACCACGCCTTCGCCGTCCGTGAGGATCACGCGGGAGTCGGTGCCCGAGAGCGCGCTTTCCATGCTCGCGAGCTCCTGGCGCGAGACTTCGAGCAGTTCGCGGTTGCGTGCCAGCGTGGCATGCAGCCGGCTGGGCGTGACCGCATCGAAAGGCACGATGCGCTGCCGGTCGCTGTGGTTGCGGGTGCAGCGCAGCCACGACTGGATCACCGCTTCGCCCACGAGGCCTGAAGGCCGCACGCCCTCCTCGAAGAATTGCTGCCGCGCAAGCGCCACGCGCTGCGCCGGCGTGGTGGAAAAGAGTTGACGCGGCGCGGTGGCCGTGCCCAGCCTTTCGAAAGCCATGCTGTTCGCTGCTCCTCGAAGTCGGGGGAACCGGGAAATGGGGGAATCGCTGACCCTCCCGAATGTGTTCTGCAATGGAACAGCGCCGGACTGGGGAAATCCCGAAGGTGAATACGAAGGCGACAAAAACGATCCTTGCGGCACAAAGGAGACTCACGATGACAAAGATCCACGCCGGGCTGCTTCCGCTCGCCGTTGCATGGCTGTGCCTGGGCGCCTCGACGGCTTCGGCCCAGGCGGCCGCCACTCCACAGGACCGCGCCGCCGCGGCCGTGAAGCGGGTGAACGGCAACTTCATCCGCGACAACGCGGCGCAGAAGAAGACGCCCGACTGGCCCAGCTACGGCCTGGACTACGCCGAGTCGCGCTTCAGCAGGCTCGACCAGGTGAATGCCGGGAATGTGAAGCAGCTGGGCCTGGTCTGGTCGTACAACCTCGAGTCGACGCGCGGCGTGGAAGCCACGCCGCTGGTGGTGGACGGCGTGATGTACGTCACCGCGTCATGGAGCGTGGTCCATGCGATCGACACGCGCACCGGGCAGAAGCTCTGGACCTTCGATCCGCAGATCGACAAGTCCAAGGGTTTCCGGGGCTGCTGCGACGTGGTGAACCGCGGCGTGGCGCTGCATGAAGGCAAGGTCTACGTGGCGGCCTACGACGGCCGCCTCATCGCACTCGATGCTGCCACGGGCCAGAAGGTCTGGGAAAAGAACACCATCGAGGGGCAGAAGGGCTCCTACACCATCACCGGCGCGCCGCGCGTCTTCAAGGGCAAGGTCATCATCGGCAACGGCGGCGCCGAATACGGCGTGCGCGGCTACGTGACCGCCTACGACGCCAAGACCGGCGACCAGAAGTGGCGCTGGTTCGTCGTGCCGGGCGACCCGAGCAAGCCCTTCGAGGACGAATCCATGGCGCGCGCCGCCAAGACCTGGGACCCGAGCGGCAAGTACTGGGAGGCGGGCGGCGGCGGCACCGCATGGGACAGCTTCGCCTTCGACCCCGAACTCAACCTGATGTACGTGGGCACGGGCAACGGCTCGCCCTGGGCCCGCAGCAAGCGCAGCCCCGGGGGCGGGGACAACCTCTACCTGGGCTCCGTGGTGGCCCTGAACCCCGACACCGGCAAGTACGTGTGGCACTACCAGGAGACGCCCGGCGACAACTGGGACTACACCTCGACCCAGTCGATGATCCTGGCCAACGTCAAGCTCGACGGCAAGGCGCGCAAGGTGCTGCTGCACGCGCCCAAGAACGGATTCTTCTTTGTCATCGACCGCACCAACGGCAAGTTCATCTCGGCGAAGAATTTCGTCGAGGTGAACTGGGCCACCGGCTACGACAAGAACGGCCGACCCATCGAGATTGCCGCCGCACGCCAGAACGAGAAGCCCGGCGACAGCATCCCCGGCCCCTTCGGCGCGCACAACTGGCACCCGATGTCGTTCAACCCGCAGACCGGCCTTGCCTACCTGCCCGCGCAGAACGTGCCGATCAACCTGATGGACGACAAGGACTGGAAGTTCGATCAGAACGTGCCAGGCCGCCCGCATGGAGGCATGGGCTGGAACACCGCCATGTTCGCCAATGCCGAGCCGCCCAAGGGCAAGCCCTTCGGCCGTCTCATCGCCTGGGACCCGGTGGCGCAAAAGGAAGCCTGGGGCGTGGACTACGTTTCGCCCTGGAACGGCGGCACGCTCACCACGGCGGGCAATCTCGTGTTCCAGGGCACGGCCGACGGACGCCTGCTGGCCTACAACGCCAAGACCGGCGAGAAGATCTGGGAGACGCCCACCGGCACCGGCGTGGTCGCGGCACCGTCCACCTACATGGTCGACGGCAAGCAGTACGTGTCGATCGCGGTGGGCTGGGGCGGCGTCTACGGCCTGGCGCAGCGCGCCACCGAGCGGCAGGGCCCCGGCACGGTCTACACCTTCGCGGTCGGCGGCACTGCCAAGATGCCCGACTTCGTGCAGTACCGCATGAGCAAGCTCGTGGAAGGCGTGAAGTACGACCCCGCCAAGGTACAGGCCGGCACCATGCTGTACGTGAGCAACTGCGTGTTCTGCCACGGCGTGCCGGGCGTGGACCGCGGCGGCAACATTCCGAACCTCGGCTACATGGACGCTGCCTACATCGAGAACCTCGACAAGTTCGTGCTCAACGGCCCGGCGATGGCGCGCGGCATGCCCGACTTCACGGGCAAGCTCTCGACCGAAGAAATCGAGAGCATCAAGGCCTTCATCCAGGGCACGGCGGACGCGATCCGGCCGAAGTAAGGAAGGTCGCGCAGAGCGGGCCGATCAGCCCGCGAGCCGCAGTTCGTGGATGAGGCCTGCCACGTTGCTCACCTGCAGCTTGTCGTAGATCGACTGGATGTGGTTGCGCACCGTGGCTGGCGAGCGGCTCAAAATGGTGGCGATGTCCTTGTGGGTGTCGCCCCTGGAAAGCAGTTCGGCAATGGTGTGTTCGCGCGTCGTGAGACTGTCTGCCAGGCAGCGCCTGCGGCTCTTGAGGAACAGCAGGCGCTGCTCCACGTGGTGGGTGACCACCACCGCGCGCCCGCTGTATCGCTTGTTGCCGCTGAGAAAGTGCTTCAGCAGCGGTTCGGGCAACGTCCGCCCGTGCCAGGACGGCCACTCCGTCTTCAGCGCCGTCTCGAAGAGCCCGTCAGCGTGATACAGCATGCCGCGCAGGTCGCCGATGGCGGAGCCACCGTGCGGCGCCTGGAGGCCGGCTTCCAGGCGGTCGAGGTGCACGATGCGGTTCAGTGCCAGCGCCTGCATCACGTGCGGCGCCAGAGACGCAAGCAGCTGCCGTTCGTCTTCCGATCCATGCGCGTCGGGGTCCGAGCGGAACAGCGTGAGCCAATTGACGAAATGAGTCTGCGGATTCGAATCCGAGCTGATGAAGAAGTTGGCCTGCCCGAACCGCCGGCCATGCTGGCGCAGCTGTGCCTGGTCATCGCGGTGGAACCATGCGTCGGCATTGAACACGAGGGTCGACTTCGGCCGCTTGCCCACCTCTGCCGCGGCGGTGTCCAGGTGCTTCACCTCCTCGTAGGCCACGATCATTTCCACGGGCTGGTTGTGCAGGTGGATGGTGTGGATGTCGATGCCCTTGTCGGTGCGCGTGGCGCTGCCCCACATCGACGAATCGAAGGCCAGCACCGGCTTGATGAGATCGAGCGCGGCGTCCTGGAAGGCGCTGATCGGCAGCTCGTGCGAGAGCCGGTAGAGCCGTAGCAGCAGTTCGCTGAAGTCGTGCAGTGCGGCCGGTGGCGTCATCGCGGAAGTCTTCCATCGAGGACGCAACACGCGCATCCCATATTTTCGTGATCCTTCTGCCGCTCGTCGGACCCTTCGAAGAATGGTGCATTTGCATCATTTTTTTTGGAAAAGTGAAAGCTATTGTTTGCGGCGCTCCGGGAGGTCCGGGGCCCCAACCTTTGCGAAGAGCCTACCGATGCCCTCCATCACCCGGAAAATTCCCCATGCCTTGTCCGTTGTCACCCTGGCGCTTCTCGGCGCGTGCGGAGGTGGTGGAGGGGGAGGCGGCGGCGGAGGTTTTGGCTTCATGCCGCCGGCTTCGACTTCGGCATCGAGCGGCGGCGGCGACCAGCCGGCCTCCACCACGCTGAGCGGAACGGTCGCCACCGGCGCGGCCTTTGCGGGCGCGGCCCTCACGGTTTTCGACCAGACCGGTGCCAAAGTCTGCGAAGTGACCACCACGGCCGAAGGCACCTACAGCTGCTCGCTGCCGGCCGGCACCAAGGCGCCGCTGGTCATCCAGGCAGTGCGGGATGACCTGACCCTGTACAGCACCACCGCGAGCACCGCCACCGGCACCACCAACGTGACGCCGCTCACAACCATCATCGTGGCGCAGCTTTCGCCCAACGGCGATCCCTCGCAGCTGGCCGCCGCAATCCAGGCGGATGCCGGCGCCGTCACCGCCGGATCGATCGGCGAACAGGTGGCGAAGCTGGTTGCCGCGCTGCAGCCGCTCCTCTCCGCGCTCAACCTCAGCATCGACCCGATGAGCGGCGAGTTCACAGCCAACGGCACGGGGCAGGACCGCGTGCTGGACGCCATCAACGTGTCGGTCCGCCCGGACGGCACGGCCGCCAACATCGAGATCACCGTGAAGGCGCTGCCGACCGGCGAAGACAGCCCGCCGGTGTCGATCGTCTTTCGCAGCGGCGATGCCGTCATTGCAACGCTGCCCCCCGTCGATACGGCATCCCTCGTGTCGCCACCCACGCCCGCGATGGTGCAGGCCCTGCTCGACCGCATCAACGCCTGCTATGCGCTGCCGCTCGCACAGCGCGTCGACAGCCCCATCGAGCCGGACGGCAATGCCTACGGCAGCGCCGCCAACGTGGTGGCACCGGCATGCCGCACGCTGTTCGTGGGCGACGACCCCGGCAACTTCGTCTCGGCCGGCGCTCCCGTCGGCCGCGTGAGCAGCGGCGCGCGCCGCTCGTTCGAAAGCCTGTTCCGTACCGGCCCGACCAACCTGAAGCACGACCGCGGCAATTTCGAATACTTCCATGCCAACGGGGACATTGCGCTGACCTATCGCTGGACCGACGTCATCGGCAACACCGACAACGATGTCTTCAACGCGAAGATCGTGGACGGCGCGCTGAAGCTCACCGGAAACAGCCATACCTACCGCGCGGCCGTGCGTCCGCAGCTCGAGAAGAAGGATTACCTGAAGCACCAGAACCTGGTCTTCCATTCAGTCGGCTACGCCATTTCGATCGACAACGTGCGCGACGGCAATGGCGACCCGGTCCTCTCGAAGGTGGTGGCGACCACGGCGTCGCTGCCGGGCAAGGAATTGGTCCTGGTGCCAAAGACCGGCCTGAACACGCTGGTGCTCACGCCGGACGGTACGGCGGGCTCGGCGCTGAACTCGGCGCTTTGGCGCATGTCCGCGCGCTACCTGGATCCAGCCCAGACCGGCAGCCCGAGCGATTTCGAGAACGCCAACCTCTTTGCCACGCCGCCATACACTGACGAGCAGCTTGGCAAGATCGCCGACCAGACCGTGTGGAAACTGGAGTTCTTCCGCGCGGACGGCACAACGCCGAACGTCGTGCAGTACGTGCGCACCTTCTCCCGTGTGCCCACCATTGCGGAAGCCGTGCAGACCCCCATGGTGGAACTCGCACCTGCCCTGCGCGCCGACCTGCTCGCAGAAAGCCAGAACACCCCGCGTGGCATCGTCTTCTCGGCGCCCACCCCGTCGGAGCCCAACAACGTCGATTTCAGCGGCGATGGCGGCCTCGACGCCTGGGTGGTTCCGAACGGCGCGCTCGCGCCCACCTCGTTCGGCGTCTTCGGCCGGGCGCCCGGCCCCAGTGGTGCCCGCTTCAGCGAAAGCGTGACCGTGCGCAGCACGGCCCGCAAGGCGATGGTCTATTGCCAGCCCGTGGGCGGCAGCGACGCGCACTGCGTGCCGGCCGACAACAACGGCTGGCAATATGCCCAGGGCGCCTCGCTGAGCACCTTCAGCTTCACGGCACGCACCGCGCGCCAGGTCGACGTGCGCAAGAACTTCGAAGTCTGGACCGTCACGCTTCCCTGAGCTTCCTGCTGTCACCGCATAAAAAAAGCCGCCGGCCCTGAGGGCCGGCGGCTTTTTCTTGAGACCGGAAAGATCAGTCGGCGTACACGCCGGCAGCCTTGATGATCGGGCCCCACTTGGCGATCTCGGCCGAGACGAACTTCTTGTGCTCGGCCGGTTCGGTGCGCTTGTCGGTGACGATCACGGCGCCCAGTGCTTCCTCGCGCTTGATGAAGCCCGGGTCCTTCAGCGCGGCCTTGATCGCGTCGTTGAGCTTCTTGAGCACCGGTGCGGGCGTGCCCTTGGGCGCATACACGCCGTGCCAGATCGAGACTTCGAAGTCCTTCAGGCCCGATTCGGCCAGCGTTGGCAAGTCTTTCAGGGCCGGCGTGGTCAGCCGCTTGCTGGTGGTCACGGCGTAGGCCTTGACCTTCTTGGCCTCGATCTGCGACGTGGTGTTGGTGGTCTGGTCGCACAGCAGGTCGATCTGGCCGCCCAGCAGGTCGGCGATGGCCGGCGCGGTGCCCTTGTAGGGAACCGGCGTCATCTCTACCTTGAGCGCGCTCTGGAACAGGAGGCCGCACAGGTGCGACGCGGCACCCAGGCCGGCATTGCCGAGGTTGATCTTGCCCTTGTTGGCCGCGATCCAGGCGGTCAGTTCCTTGTAGTTGTTGGCGGGCAGGGTGGGCTTGCCGATGAGTGTCATCGGCACTTCATTGACCATGCCGAGGTATTCGAAATCGTTCTCCACGTTGAACGGCAGCTTGCGGTAGAGCGCAGGCATCGTGGACATGCCGATGTGGTTCACCAGGATGGTGTAGCCGTCCGGTGCGGCGCGGGCCACCTTGGCGGTGCCGATGGAACTGCCGGCACCGGCGGTGTTGTCCACCACGATCGTGGTGCCGAGCGTCTTCTGCATGGCTTCGGCCAAGTCACGCGCCACGCGGTCGGTCGGCCCGCCTGCGGCAAAAGGCACTACCAGCGTGACGGTCTTGCCTGCGGGGAAATCCTGGGCCCAGGCGCCCACGGTGGCAGCGGCAATCGCCGTAAAAGCAAGCAATTTCTTCATGATGTCTCCCGACGATTGAATTGAAAACGGCCGCGATCATAAATGCTGACCATGACCTGACCCATAGCGAATAGCCCTAGGAACCTGCCAAAAAATGCCGTTTCCTCGGGCATGATGCGCCCTCGCACGTCGCGCCTGGGGAGGCGCGAAAAAAACCATAAACACGCAGGTCCCACCGGGGCCGCATCGAGGAGGAATTTCCAATGGATCCATGGGTCTATCCGCGCGAGCGCTCGCTCGGCAACATCACGCTCGTGCTCGGCCTCTTGGTCTGGGCGCTGCTGGTGCTCGGCACCCTGGGCATCGCGCTCGTCTACGTGCTGTTCGGCTTCATCGGCTATGTGTTCGCACAGTCGGCCGTCATCGCCTGGATCAAGGGCACGGCCGTGAAGCTTTCGCCCACGCAATTGCCCGAACTGCATGCGCGCTTCGAAGCCTGCTGCGGCTACCTGGGCATCCAGCAGCCGCCGGACGCCTACCTGCTGCATGGCGACGGCATGTTCAATGCCTTTGCCACGCGCTTCTTCGGCCGCAACTTCGTCGTGCTGCTGTCCGATGTGGTGGATGCGATGGAAGCCCAGCCCGACGGCATCAATTTCTATATCGGCCACGAGCTCGGGCACATCCGGCGCGGCCATCTCACGGGCCACATCTGGCGCGCTCCGGTGCTCTGGCTGCCGCTGCTCGGCGCTGCCTATTCGCGCGCGAAGGAATACACCTGCGACCTGCACGGCGCCGCCTGCTGTGAGCAGCCTGACTCCGCGCCGCGCGCGCTGGTGGCGCTGGCCGCCGGCGCACAGCAATGGCGCAATGTCGACCTGCAGCGCTACGCCGACCAGTCGATGGGCAACAGCGGCTTCTGGGGCTCGTTCCATGAAGTGATCGCCGGCTACCCCTGGCTCACCAAGCGCGTGGCGCGCACCATCGATGCCGAAGCGAAGCTGCCGAGCCGCAATCCCGTGGCCTACCTGCTCGGGGTCTTCGTGCCGTACACCGGCCGCGCGGGCGGTGGCGCACTGGCGCTGGTGATAGTGGTTGCCATCATCGGCGTGCTGGCCGCCGTGGCCATTCCGGCCTACAAGGAATACCAGTCCCGTGCGGTCGTTTCGCAAGCCTGGAAGGAAGCCGCGCCGGTGCGCGAGGCGCTCGGCACTTACTACAAGGAGAAGGAAGAGATTCCCGAATCCCTTGCCGCCGCCGGCGCGCCCCAGAGCCTGCCCGGCGGTTCGGAGCTGACGCTCGACACGGACACCATGGTGGTCGACGTCGCACTTCCGAAGGCCGTGGGCACGCTGCGCATGGAGCCTTCGGCCACGGAGAACGGCATCGCCTGGAACTGCGTGGCGGGTGACGATCTCGCCGACAAGGCATTGCCGGCGTCCTGCCGCAAGTAGCAGGCAAGTCGTAAGCGAAGTTTGCCGCCCGTCGAACTGTCCGACAGGCGAACCCGGTGGGTGCCGATGCACGCGAAGGGGAGGGGCTCTAGGGTGAAGTCTTGTTGTCTTCACCAATCCACACACAGCAAGGAGTGCCTCACCCATGCCCAACACCTCGTCCTCACTCGACGGAATGAAAGTCGCCATCCTCGTGTCGGACGGCTTCGAGCAATCCGAGATGACCGAGCCGCGCAAGGCGCTCGACAGCGCCGGTGCGCAGACGCAGATCGTCTCGCCGCTGGACGGCAGCGTCCGCGGCTGGAAGCACCTGGACCCGGCCGACCCCTTCGAGGTCGATGTACCGCTTCAGAACGCGAACGCCGGCGACTTCGACGCGCTGCTCCTGCCCGGCGGCGTCGTCAACCCGGACGCACTGCGCATCAACGAGAAGGCCGTGGCCTTCGTGCGCGCCTTCGTCGAATCCGGCAAGCCCATTGCGGCAATCTGCCACGGGCCGTGGACGCTCATCAATGCCGGCGGCGTCAGGGGCCGCAAGATGACCTCCTGGCCCTCGCTGCGCGCCGACCTGCAGAACGCGGGTGCGAAGTGGATCGACCAGGAAGTGGTGGTCGACCAGCACATGGTGACCAGCCGCAAGCCCGACGACCTGCCCGCCTTCAACCGCGAGATGGTGAAGCAGTTCGAACTCGCGCACGAAGACGCGATCCACTGACGCGAATGCGGCAAACGCCGGCGTTCAGCGCGTGAGGCCGGGGCCGCTATAGCGGGCGCGCGGCCGTATCAGCTTGCCGGTGGCCTGCTGCTCCAGCGCGTGGGCTGTCCAGCCGACCGCGCGCGCCAGTGCGAACAGGATCAGCGGCGCATCGGCCGGCAGTTTGTGCACGGTTGCAAGCGCCGCCAGCGCGAAATCGACATTGGCCGCTTCGCCCACCAGCCTTTCGCCGGTGGCGCGCAGTGCCGCGAGGGCAGGCGGCAGTTCGATGTGCGCGAGCAGCGCGGCGCAGCGTGCGTCCCCTTGCGGATAGAGCGGATGGCCGAAAGCCGCCAGCGGCCGGTCTTGCGCGAGCCACTCGCGCAGCGCGGCCTCGGCGCCCATGGCCGTCGCGCTGCGCACCAGTGCCTGCACCGCCGCCGCGGCACCGCCATGCAGCGGGCCCGTGAGCGTGGAGAGACCGGTGAGCAAGCTCGCGGCGAGCGACGCGCCCGTCGATGCCGTCACGCGCGCAGCGAAGGTGGAGGCGTTGAGCTCATGGTCGGCCAGCAGCACCAGCGCGCGGCGCAACACATCGGCCGCGCGCGGGCGGCGCCACGCCGCGGCCACGCGCATGTGCAGCGGCGCCGTGCGGTTCGAAGGCGGCGGCCCGAGCAAGGCATCGGCCAACGTGCCGATCGCTTCCGCCGCTTCGGCCTTCAGCACCGCGGCCGCACGGCCGCGCGAGGGCGGATCGGTACCGGCGCGTGCCGCTAGCGCAAGCAGGCCGGCCTGCAGCGGCGCCGTGTCCCGGCCGAGCAATGGCGCCTGCGTGCGGGCCGCGGAGAAGCGGGGCGGTGTGCTTTCCCAGAGCAGTCCCGCCACGTCTTCCAAGGCGGCATGCTCGGCCAGCAGGCATGCGTCCTGGCCGCGATACCAGAGCCGTCCCTCGGCGACCGTGGACACCGCCGACGGCAGCACAGGCTCTCCCCATTGAATGGCCTCGCCCGCCACCGCCTCGCTGCTGCGGCGGCCCCGCGTGCGTGCCGCGATGCGCTGCACGTCGTCGCGGTGATAGAGGCTGCGCCGGGGATCCGCCGCATCGGGCTTGGCGCGAAGGCGCCCCCGGCTCACGCTGGCGTAAAGCGTCTGCGGGCGGACCTGCATCAGTTCGAGGGCCTCTGCGGCGGGCAGCCAGAGCGGTGTCTTCGTTGCCATGTTGACGGAATAAATCAAGATTGACGTCAATACTAGCCCGGCCAGAATCGATGTGGTCAAAGTAAACACAGGAGTACCGACCCATGAACGACGATGACGGCGGCCTTGAAGGCGTGGTGGCCGCGCACACGGTCCTGTCCGAAGTGGACGGCGCCGCAGGCCGGCTGGTGATCCGTGGCCACCAGCTGGACGAGATCGCGCAGCACTGGCGCTACGAAGACGCGGTGGCGCTGCTGTTCCAGGGCTTCTTCGATGCGCTGCCTGCCGCGGCGGGGCTGCGCGCCGCACTCGGCCGCGCACGGCGCGAGGCCTTCGAGCGCCTGCAGCCGAACGACGGCGCGACCCTGCGCAAGCTGCCGCCCATCGAGGCGGTCCGCGCCTTGCTCGCACGCTTGGCCGACGGCGACGACCTGGCCACCGCGCTGCGGCTGGTGGCCGCACCGGCGGTCTATACGGCCGCGGTGATGCGCTGGCGCCTGGGCGTGCAGCCCATTGCGCCCGCCGAAACGCTGCCGCACGCCGCCGACCTGCTGCGCATGCTGCACGGCCGCGCGCCCACCGGCGCGCAGGTGGCGGCACTCGACGCCTACCTCGTCACCGTGTGCGACCACGGCCTCAACGCATCGACCTTTGCCGCGCGCGTGGTGGCCTCGACCGGCGCGGGGCTTGCATCGGCCGTGCTGGCCGGCATCAGCGCGCTCAAGGGTCCGCTGCATGGCGGTGCGCCGGGCCCGGTGCTCGATGCGCTCGATGCCATCGGAACCGCGGCCAATGCCCGGGCATGGCTGGAGAACGCCGTCGCCAGCGGAGAGCGGCTGATGGGCTTCGGCCACCGCATCTACCGCGTGCGCGATCCGCGGGCCGATGCGCTCAAGGGCGCGCTGCGGCGGCTGGGCGCGGAAGGCGGCGTCGATGCGGCGCGCATAGCGTTGGCGGAAGCGGCGGAGCGGGCCGCGCTCGAGATCCTGCGCGAGAAAAAACCCGGCCGCGCGCTCGAGACCAACGTCGAGTTCTACACCGCGCTGCTGCTGGAGGCGCTGGGCTTCGGTCGCGAGAGCTTCACCTGTGTGTTCGCGGCCGGCCGCGTGGGCGGCTGGGTGGCGCATGCGCGCGAGCAGGTGAAGAAGGGGCGGCTGATCCGCCCGCAATCGGTGTACGTGGGTCCCGCACCTGAAGAGGCTGAAGCGGCGCTGGCGCACTGAGCCAGCGTCGGGCCGGTCGTCGGGCCACCGCCGCGATCCGGTACGCTCGCCGCTTTCGCATCTCTTCGCACCACGCGTATTCCTTTCCCATGCCGGCATCCCCCTCATTCGGGCGCGCGCAGCGCCTGCCCAAAGATTTCGCGTGGATCACGGTGGCGATTGGCGCGGCCCTGTTCATCGTGAACATGACGGTGCTGCTGCTGCCCTCCTCACCGCACAGCGAGCAGATGCGCAGCGTCTACGCGCAGCCGGCCGTGTGGGTGCCGCTGCTGCCCCGCATGCTCACGGTGTGGCTGCTGGCCGCCACCCTGGCGTGGTGCCATGCGCGCGAGGCGCTCGACGAGCGCGGCGCCGTCCGCATCGCGCAGCTGCGCGGCGCGGGCAGCCGCTTTGCCGCCGTCTATCTCACCGCGATGGTCGTCAACGCGCTTGCGCTGACGCCGCTGTTCTACCAGGCGCAGCTGCTCTTCATGCCGGGCGGTCCGCTGCATGAACACGTCGGCATGTACGGCTTGCGCGCGATCATGGCCACCTCGGTGCTGGTCCAGTCGGTCATCCAGATGCTCCTCATCGTCGGGAGCGTGTGGCTTGCCGCACGCTTCGCACTGCGCGAGCGCGGCGTTGCGCCGGCGGATGCGTCGTCCGGAATGCCCGACCCGGTTGCGGCATCGAACCGCCGCGCGGCTGCATTCGTCGTCGCCGCAATCTTCGTCTCGCTACAGATGTGGATCGGCAACATCGCGAGCGGCTGGGTCGACATGAGGGATTTCGACATGGTGCCGCTGCTTCTGGGCTGGTTCGGGGTGCCACTGGTGGTCTGTGCACTGGCATTCTGGGGCGCGTGGCTCGGCGCCGCACCGGCACCCGTGCAAACACGTCCCTTCAGGGCCGTTGCGGCGGCGGTCTCGGCTTTTGCCTTGCTGCAAGCAGTCTGCATCGCCCTCGCGATCGGCGGGCTGTTGTGGATCGCGAGCGTGAGCTTTTCGGGCCGCAGCAGCAGCGGCAGCCTCGTGATGCTCGCCATTGCGATGGCGGTGGTCTACCTGGTGCTGCTGGTGGCGCTGGTGCGCGCGATCACGCGCCGCTTCTACCGCCGCTACTTGTAGCTGCGCGCATCCTCGATCACCTTGCCGTCGTTCGGCAGCGTGCCCGGCGCCACCAGCTCGATGGTGCCGCGCAGCTTGGTCACTTCGCGCACCGCATCGGCAATGCGCGCATCGAGCCCGGCCGGAGCACCGGCGCATTCGAGCCGGAAGGTCATCCGGTCGTCGCCCATTTCGCCCGACACGACGAGGCGCGCGCGCTGGATCTCCGGAAAGCGCCGCACGATCTCCGCCACCTGGGAAGGGTGCACGAACATGCCGCGCACCTTGGTGGTCTGGTCGGCGCGGCCGAGCCAGCCCTTGATGCGCTTGTTGGTGCGGCCGGTGGGGCAGGTGCCCGCGAGCACCGCCGAGAGGTCCCCGGTGCCGAAGCGCACCAGCGGATAGTCGGGGTTGAAGGTGGTCACCACGATTTCGCCCACTTCGCCGTCGGGCACTGGGTCGCCCGTGCCGGGCCGCACGATCTCGACCAGTACGCCTTCGTCGATCACGAGGCCTTCGCGCGCGCTGGTTTCGTAGGCGATGAGACCGAGGTCGGCCGTGGCGTAGCACTGCGTGCCCTTCACGCCGTGCGCGGCGATCCAGTCGTGCAGGCTGGGCGGAAAGGCCTCGCCCGAAACCAGGGCCTTGGTGAGCGAGGGCAATTGCACGCCCTTCTCCTCGGCCTTCTCGAGAAGGATCTTCAGGAAGCTGGGCGTGCCGGCATAGCCTTCGGGCTTCAGGTCGGCCATGGCTTCGAGCTGCTGCTCGGTCTGGCCGGTGCCGCCCGCGAACACGGTGCAGCCCATGGCGCGGGCGCCGCTCTCCATGATGGAGCCCGCCGGCGTCATGTGATAGCTGAAGCTGTTGTGAATCAACTCGCCGGTGCGAAAGCCGGCCGCATGCAGCGCGCGTGCGGTGCGCCAGTAGTCCCGCGCTTCGCCTTCGGGCTCGTAGATGGTGCCGGGGCTTGCGAACACGCGCGGCATGCGGCTGCCGCGGCCGATGGCGGAAAAGCCGCCGAAGGGATCGTCGGCGCGCCGCTGCTTCTGCAGCTCGAGCAGTTCGGTCTTGCGCGTGACGGGCAGCCTGGCGAGCGCTTCGCGCGTGGTGACGTCGGCGGGCTTCACCCCATCGAGGATTTTCGCGAACGCCGGTGCGGCAGTCTGGGCTTGTGCGATCTGCTTCGGCAGTGCAGCCAGCAGGTCGCGCTCGCGTTCGGCGGGGTCGCGGATCTCGAGGGCGTCGTAGTGGTCGGTCATGTCCGTACCCTTTGTCTTTCTGTTCGGTCTTGCTCCCTCTCCCCTTGGGGAGAGGGCAGGGGTGAGGGCCGCAACCCCGAAGCCAGGACGGTCATGCGCAAGTGCGGCTGCACCCTCGCCCTAGCCCTCTCCCGGAGGGAGAGGGGACAACACGAAATGCGCGCCATTACGCAAGCCACCTCTTGCGCCGCTTGTAGCTCTTCACGTCGCGGAAACTCTTGCGGTCCGCGCCGCCAACGCCAAGGTAGAACTCCTTCACGTCCTCGTTCTCGCGCAGGCTCTTGGCCTCGCCGTCCATCACGATGCGGCCGTTCTCCAGGATGTAGCCATAGTCGGCGTAGCGCAGCGCCATGTTGGTGTTCTGCTCGGCCAGGAGGAAGGTCACGCGTTCCTTGGTGTTGAGGTCTTTCACGATCTCGAACACCTCCTCGACGATCTGCGGCGCAAGGCCCATCGAAGGTTCGTCCAGCAGCACCATCGTCGGGTTCGCCATCAGCGCCCGGCCGATGGCGCACATCTGCTGCTCGCCGCCCGAGGTGTAGGCCGCCTGCGAGGTGCGCCGGGTCTTCAGGCGCGGGAAATATGCGTAAACCTTGTCCAGCGTCTGCTGCACCGCGGCCTTTCCGTCGGTGCGGGTGTAGGCGCCGGTCATCAGGTTTTCCTCGATGGTCAGGTGCGCGAAGCAATGCCGGCCTTCCATCACCTGGATCAGGCCGCGCCTCACCAGTTCGGCCGGCGACAGCGCCTCGATGCGGTCGCCCCGCAGTTCGATGGTGCCCTTGGTCACAGCGCCGCGCTCGCCCGCGAGCAGGTTGCTCACCGCGCGCAGCGTGGTCGTCTTGCCCGCGCCGTTGCCGCCGAGCAGCGCCACGATGCCGCCTTCGGGCACCGTGAGCGACACGCCCTTGAGCACCAGGATCACGTGGTTGTAGATGACCTCGATGCCGTTGACATTGAGAAGGATGTTGGGTTCGCTCATGGTGTGGTCCGGGGCATTCGAAAGAAGAGCGGCGGCGCCGTTCTTCTTTCGAATGGCGGCTCTCGCGAGCCGCCACGGTTCTTCAAGCCGTCACATGCTGCAGTCGGCGGCGTCGCGGCGCGAGAGCTTCTTCTCGCCCGCGTACTTTTCGGCCGCCACCTTCACCATCGGCTTGATGATCTGCTCGTCGGCCTGGTACCAGTCGGACATGTCGCCCCACTTGGCGCCGTCCCAGGTGTGCACGCGTGCCCAGCTCGAGCCCATGTGGTCCTGGCACGAAGTGCTCACCGGACGCAGCACGCCCGAGAAGCCCAGCGAGTCGAGCTTCTTCTGGTCGAGCGCGAGGTTCTCCATGCCCCAGCGCACTTGCTCGCCGGTCATGACCTTGCCCTTGCCGAAGCGCTCCTGCGCGCGCTTCACGGCCTCGATGCCCAGCATCTGGATGATCACGCCGCGCGTGTAGAGCACCGAGCCCACTTCGTCCTTCGGCCCCGTGCCCTGGCCCTTGTCGTGCACCTGCTTGAGGATTTCCTGGATCACCTTGGGCTGCGTGCCCGAGGTGTTCAGCGCCAACGCGTTGTAGCCCTTGGCGTTGGCGCCCACGTCCTTCACGTCGGGCTCGGCGCCGGCCCACCACACGCCGTACATCTTCTCGCGCGGGTAGCCCGTGGCCACGGCTTCCTTCAGGGCGGTGGAGTTCATCACGCCCCAGCCCCACAGCAGCACGTAGTCGGGCCGCGACTGGCGCACCTGCAGCCAGGCGGACTTCTGCTCCACGCCGGGTGCGGTGACCGGGATCAGCGACAGCTCGAAGCCGTTCTGCTTGGCGCGCTCCTGCAGCAGCGGGATCGGCTCCTTGCCGAAAGGCGAGTCGTGGTACACGAGGGCGATCTTCTTGCCCTTGAGCTTGTCCATGCCCCCTTCCTTCTTGCCGATGTGCTGGATCAGGATGTCGGCCGCGGTCCAGTAGCTTCCCATCAGCGGAAAGTTCCACTTGAACACGCTGCCGTCCTGCGACGCCGAGAGGCCGTAGCCCAGCGTGATGAGCGGGATCTTGTCGTTGGGCACCTTGTCGGTCAGCGCGAACGTGATGCCGGTGGCCTGCGGATCGAACAGCGTCACGCCGGGACGGCCCTTCAGGCGCTCGTAGCACTCCACGCCCTTGTCGGTCGCGTAGCCGGTTTCGCATTCCTCGTACGTGATCTTCACGCCGTTGATGCCGCCGGTGGCGTTGATGTACTTGATGTAGTCCTGCTTGCCGTTGGCCCACGGCGTGCCGTTGGGCGCGTAGGGGCCGGTGCGGTACACCAGCAGAGGGAAGAACTGTTCCTTGGCCTGGGCCTGCGCGGCCGATGGCGCCAGCAGGGTGCCGACGGTGCCGGCCACCAGGGCGGCGGTCAGAGCGAGCGATTTCAGTTTCATGCCTGTCTCCTTATGTGGGCACCTCTGTGCCGGTTTCTACGAACGAATCGAAAATCAGTGAGGGAAGGGCCAGAGCCGCAATTTCTCCTTGCCCGTCGACCAGAGGCGCGCAAGGCCGTGGGGCTCGACGATCAGGAAAAATACGATCAGTGCGCCGAAGATCATGGTCTCCAGGTGCGAGGCCAATGCGGTCGAGATCGAGAAGCCCAGCCATCCCGGCAACTGGTTGAGGAAGAGCGGCAGCAGCACGATGAACGCGGCGCCGAAGAAGCTTCCCATGATGGAACCGAGCCCGCCGATGATCACCATGAACAGCAGCTGGAACGAGCGGTCGATGCTGAACGCTGCAGGCTCCCATGCGCCCAGGTGGATGAAGCCCCACAGCGCGCCCGCCACGCCGACGATGAAGCTGCTCACCGCAAAGGCCGTGAGCTTGGCGTACACCGGGCGGATGCCGATCACCGCGGCCGCCACGTCCATGTCGCGCATCGCCATCCACTCGCGGCCGATGGCGCTGCGCACCAGGTTCTTGGCGAGCAGCGCGAACACCACCACGAAGACGAGGCAGAACAGATACTTCTGAACCGGCGATTCGATCGGAACGCCGAACACGTTGAGCCCTGCGACGCTCACCGAACCGGAGGAAGAATTGTTGGTGAACCACTGGATACGCAAGAACGCCCAGTCCGTGAAGAACTGCGCCGCCAGCGTGGCCACGGCCAGGTACAGGCCCTTGATGCGCAGGCTCGGGATGCCGAACAGCACACCGATCACCGTGGCGCAGAAGCCGCCGAGCAGCAGCGAGGCGATCAGCGGCATGCCGTCGATGCGCACCTGGAAGTTGTAGGCCGCGTAGGCGCCCACCGCCATGAACGCGCCGGTGCCCAGCGAGATCTGTCCGCAGTAGCCGACCAGGATGTTGAGCCCCAATGCAGCGAGCGAGAGGATCAGGAAGGGCGTGAGGATGGCGCGCATCCAGTAGTCGGACACGCCCAGCGGCACCACGATGAACGCCGCGAGCAGCAGCACCAGGATGGCGATGCGATCCTGCGCGATCGGGAAGATCTGCTGGTCGGCCCTGTAGCTCGACTTGAATTGGCCGTTTTCTCTGTAGAACATATCAATGACCGTCCGGCCGCCCGAAGGGCATTGAGCGCCCCCTCGGGGGGCAGCGATACACGAAGTGATGAGCGTGGGGGCTTTTCATCTCAAACCCGATCGATGATCTTCTCGCCGAACAGGCCTTGCGGGCGAACCAGCAGGAAGACCAGCGCAAGAACGTAGGCAAACCAGATCTCGATGCCGCCACCGAGCATGGGGCCGAGATAGATTTCAGAGAGCTTCTCGCCCACGCCGATCAAGAGGCCGCCGATGATGGCGCCCGGAATCGAGGTGAGCCCGCCCAAAATCACCACCGGCAGCGCCTTCAGCGCCACCAGCGAAAGCGAGAACTGCACGCCCAGCTTCGATCCCCAGATGATCCCGGCCACCAGTGCCGAGAAGCCGGCCACCGACCAGACGATCACCCAGATGCGCTTGAGCGGAATGCCGATGGATTGGGCGGCCTGGTGGTCGTCGGCCACCGCGCGCAAGGCCCGGCCGGTTGCAGTCTTCTGGAAGAAGATGGCCAGCACCACCACCAGCCCGGCGGCCACCAGGGCGGCGACCAGGTCTTCCTGGCTCAGGAGCAGGCCGCCCTGGAAGGTGCCCTGCAGCACCATCAGCGGTTCCTTGGGCATGCCGACGTCGATCTTGTAGATGTCGTTGCCGAAGATCGTCTGGCCCACGCCGTCCAGGAAGTAGGCGATGCCCAGCGTGGCCATCAGCAGCGTGATGCCTTCCTGGTTCACCAGCTTGCTTAGCGCGAGCCGCTCGATCAGCCAGGCCACGATCACCATCACGCCCATGGCCGCGACAAAGGCCAGGATGTTGGCGAGCACCTGGCTCTCGAAGCCGAACCACAGCGGGAACCACTCGGCAAAGCGCGCCATGGCCAGCGCCGCGAAAAGCACCATGGCGCCCTGCGCAAAGTTGAAGACGCCGGAGGCTTTGTAGATCAGCACGAAGCCGATGGCGATCAGCGAATAGAGCATGCCGACCATGAGGCCGCCGAAGAGGGTTTCGAGGAAAAAGCCCATGTCAGTGTCTTTCCCCCTCTCCCTTTGGGAGAGGGTGGGGGTGAGGGCGAGCGGCCTTCGCAAAGCTGCCGCGGGTGGTGAGGCCGTCGGCCCTCACCCCAGCCCTCTCCCGGGGGGAGAGGGAGCAAGAAGGGGGGCACGGGCACGTATGCATTGCCATGTCAGTGCTCCACACCCAGGTAGGCCCGGATCACGTCTTCGTTGTTGCGCACTTCGTCCGGCGTGCCGTCGCCGATCTTCTTGCCGTAGTCGAGGACCACCACGCGGTCGGAGATGTCCATCACCACGCCCATGTCGTGCTCGATGAGAACGATGGTCGCGCCGAACTCGTCGTTCACGTCGAGGATGAAGCGGCTCATGTCCTGTTTCTCTTCCACGTTCATGCCGGCCATGGGCTCGTCCAGCAGCAGCACCTGCGGCTCCATCGCAAGCGCGCGGCCCAGGTCGACGCGCTTTTGCAGGCCGTAGGGCAGGCGGCCCACCGGCGTCTTGCGGTGCGCCTGGATCTCCAGGAAGTCGATGATGTGCTCGACGAATTCGCGGTGCTGCAACTCCTCGCGCTCGGCGGGGCCCCAGCGCAGCGCCTGTGCGAACAGGCCGCTCTTCATCTTGAGGTTGCGCCCCGTCATGATGTTGTCGAGCACGCTCATGCCCTTGAACAGGGCCAGGTTCTGGAACGTGCGCGCCACGCCCATCTCGGCCACCTGGCGCGAGTTCATGTGCTTGAAGGTCTGGCCGCGGAAGCTGATGGAACCCTGCTGCGGCCAGTACACGCCATTGATGCAGTTCAGCATCGAGCTCTTCCCCGCGCCGTTGGGGCCGATGATGGCCCGCACCTCGTGCTCGCGCACGTTGAAGCTGATGTCCGTGAGCGCCTTCACGCCGCCGAAGCTCAGGGAGATGTTCTGCACGTCGAGGATGACGTCGCCGGTTTTTCGATTGCTATTGCTCATGCGGCGGCCTTCACGATGGGGAAGGTCCTGGCCTCGACGATCTTCAGCGTGGCGCTCACCATGCCGGTGCGCCCGTCCTCGAACTTGACCTGGGTCTCGATGTACTGCTCGGTCTTGCCGCCGTAGAGCGCATCGACGAGCACCGCGTATTTTTCGGCGATGAAGCCGCGCCGGACCTTGCGCGTGCGGGTGAGCTCATCGTCGTCGGGATCGAGCTCCTTGTGCAGCACCAGGAAGCGCGCGATCTGCGTCTCGCCCATGCCGTCCTCGGTGGCGAGGTCGGCGTTCACCTTGGCAATGCATTCGCCCACCAGCGCCAGCACCTCGGGCTTGCCGGCCAGGTCGACGTAGCCGCCGTAGGCCAGCCCGCGGCGCTCGGCCCAGTTTCCCACCGCCTCGAAGTCGATGTTGATCGCTGCGCAGACCTCGTCGCGCGCGTTGCCGAAGCACACGGCTTCCTTGATCTGCGGAAAGAACTTGAGCTTGTTCTCGATGTAGTTGGGCGCAAAGATCGCGCCGCTCGCGAGCCGGCCCACGTCCTTGGCACGATCGATGATGCGCAGGTGGCCCTCGCTGTCGAGCACGCCCGCATCGCCCGTGTGAAAGTAGCCGTCGGCGTCGAGCACCTCGGCCGTGGCGTCGGGGCGCTTGTAGTATTCCTTCAGCACCGAAACGCCCCGCACCAGCACCTCGCCGTCATCCGCGATCTTGAGTTCGATGCCGGGCGCCGCGGTGCCCACGGTCTGCAGCTTGACCTTGCCGTCCTGCTGCAGGCACACGTAGGCGCAGGTCTCGGTCTGGCCGTAGAACTGCTTCAGGTTCACGCCGATGGAGCGGTAGAAGCGGAACAGGTCGGGCCCGATGGCCGCGCCGGCCGTGTAGGCCACGCGGATGCGGCTCATGCCCAGCACGTTGCGCAGCGGCCCGTAGACCAGCAGGTTGCCCAGGCCATACATCAGCCGGTCGCCCGCGCCCACTGGCGCGCCGTTGAGGATGTCGGCACCCACGCGCTGGGCGAGCGCCATGAACTTCGCATAGAGCCAGCGCTTGGGCGCGGCGGCGTCTTCCATGCGGATCGATACGGCCGTGAGCAGTCCTTCGAAGGTGCGCGGCGGGCCGAAGTAGTAGCTCGGGCCGATCTCGCGCATGTCGTTCATCACCGTCTCGGACGACTCGGGGCAGTTGAGCGTGAAGCCGCCCACCAGCCATTGCGCCACCGAGAACAGGTGGTCGCCCACCCACGCCATGGGCAGGTAGCTCATGATGTTGTCGCCGGGGCCGAGCTTGTCGCTCTCCACGCCGCCGCGGCCCGCCGCGATGAAGCTCGCATGCGTCTGGCACACGCCCTTGGGGCGGCCCGTGGTGCCCGATGTGTAGAGGATGACGCCGACGTCGGTGGCCTCGCCGCTCGCCACTGCCCGGTCGTAATAGCCCACGTGGGTCTTGTCGAATTCGCGGCCCCGCTCGCGCAGTTGCTCGTAGCTCAGGAGCCCGGGCTGGTCGTAATGGCGCAGGCCCTTGGGGTCGTCGTAGATGATGTGGCGGATGCCCGGCGCCTTGCCTGCCTGGAGCTCGCGGCACTCGAGCAGCTTGTCGACCTGCTCCTGGTCTTCGACGATCACGAACTCGATGCTCGCGTCCTGCAGCATGAAGACCATCTCGCCGGCCACTGCGTCCTGGTAGAGCGGCACCGGCACGCCGCGCAGGCTCTGCGCGGCGATCACCGCCATGTACAGGTGCGGGCGGTTGGCGCCCACGATGGCCAGGTTGTCGAAGGCCTTGAAGCCCATGCTCGCAAGGCCGCACGCGATCTCGCGCACCTCTTGCGCCACGGCGCTCCAGTTCCAGGTTTGCCAGATGCCGAGGTCTTTTTCGCGGACGGCGGGCGCCTCGGGCTGGGCCTGGGCGTGAGCGAGCAGCAGACGGGGAAAGGTGGGGGCGGTGGTTTGCACAGTGGCCGGATCGTAGGCCTCACTTTGACGTTAGGTTGTCGTTCCAACGACAATCCTAGGGACACTACTCCCCGGAGTTTCCCGATGCTTCACGGCGATTCACAGCACAGCGTGCACGGCGCTTCGATCAAGGACCGCGCGCGTGCGCCCAATGCCGCAGAGCTCGACGGCATTCCCTGGCTGCCCGCGCTCACGCCGGCCGAGCGCCGCCGCGCCGAGGCCGCGCTGGTGGTGGGAGAGGCCGAGGTCGGCGACCTGGTCTGCCGCGTCGGCCGCTCGCCCACGTACTGGTTCGGCGTGGTCGAGGGCCTGCTCAAGATGAGCAACGACAACGCCGACGGCGGCTCCGTCACCTACGCCGGCATACCGCCGGGCGGCTGGTTCGGCGAAGGCACGGTGATGAAGCGCGAGCCCTACCGCTACAACATCCAGGCGCTGCGGCGCAGCGTGGTGGCGGGCTTGCCGATCGACAGCTTCCACTGGCTGCTGGACCATTCCATCGGCTTCAACCGCTTCGTGATGAACCAGCTCAACGAGCGGCTCGGCCAGTTCATTGCGGCGCTGGAGATCGACCGCCTCAACAACCCCGACGCGCGCGTGGCGCGCAACCTGGTGTCGCTGTTCAACCCGGTGCTGTATCCGGGCGTGGGCGAAGTGCTGCGCATCACGCAGCAGGAGCTCGCGTACCTGGTCGGCCTCTCGCGCCAGCGCGTGAACGAGGCCCTCAACGGCCTCTCGGCGCAAGGGTTGATCCGCGTGGAGTACGGTGGGCTGCGTGTGCTCGACCTGCCGGGCCTGCGGGCCACCGCGATGTCGAACAAGAAGCACGCCTCACCGGAAACGGAAAACACATGACCCTCAAAGACCAGATCCAGATCGTGCCCGCGAACGCCGAAGCGGCATTCATCCCGCCGCCGGAGATGCCGAAAGCCAAGGCTGCCGAGGCCGGGCCTACGCTCGAGGAAGCCATGGCGCGCAACGAGGCGCTCGCCGAAAGGATCGATGCGCTCGATGCCGTGCTCGCCAAGCCGCTCGCCGAGATCCTTGCCGAACGCCAGAAGGCCGACGAGGCCGCGCTGGCGTGGGACCGCTTCGGTGCGATGTGGATGCTCTCGCAGCGTGCCATGCGCCGCGTGGCGCTCGACCTCGCGGCGCAGCTCGGCGTGAACGAGGAAGAGGTGGTCTCGCGTGCGATGACCCATGCCAACGCCGTGCTCAACGGCGCGGACGAGGTCGACCTGGGCGGCACCATCGCGCCGGCGCAGCTGCAGCACATTGCGCGGCACCGCGCCTTCCTGCGCCGGCAATTCCGCGGCGGCTGAGCGCGCGCCCGCTCCAACCCTTACTCTCCTGCCATCGTTCCAGAAAGACTTTCCCGATGACCGTGTCCCACCTCACCCTGATCACCGGCGCCTCGCGCGGCCTCGGCCACGCCATGGCCGAACAGTTGCTGCAAGCGGGCCATATGGTGCTCGGCATTTCGCGCCGGCAAGACCCGCAGCTCGCCGTGCTGGCGCAAACGGCGGGCACCGAGCTCATCCAGTGGGAGCAGGACCTGTCCGATCCCGAGGCCGCCTCGGCGCGTGTGTCGGCATGGCTCGCGACGCTCGACGGTGAGCGCTTCGACAGCGTGACCCTGATCAACAACGCCGGCACCGTCGGCAACCCCGCGCCGCTCGCAAGTTCTATGGCGGCCGACCTGTCGCTCGCGCTGCGGATCGGCCTGGAGGCGCCGATGCTGCTGACCGCCGCGTTCCTGGGCGCCACGCGCGGATGGCGAGGCGTGCGCAAGGTGCTGAACATCTCGTCGGGACTCGGCCGCAACGCCATGGCAAGCCAGGCACCCTACTGCGCGGCCAAGGCCGGCATGGACCACTTCTCGCGTGCCGTGGCGCTCGAGGAAGCCGCCGCACCGAACGGCGCGCGCATCGTCTCGCTCGCGCCCGGCGTCATCGACACCGACATGCAGGTGCAGCTGCGCGGCGTGCCGGCCGAGAAGTTTCCGGACCGCGCGCGCTTCGAGCGCCTGAAGAACGACGGCCTGCTCGACAGCCCCGACACCGCCGCAGCCAAGGTGCTCAAGTATCTGGCGCGCGCGGATTTCGGCAGCAATCCCGTGGCCGATGTGCGCGACCCCGCCTGAACGACGCCGAAAACAAACGAGTACCCAGCACATGGCCACCGCAAAGTCGATCGACACCAGCGACTACAAGCTCTTTCCTTCGCCGAGGAACGTGCACCGCGTCATCTTCGAACACCAGGTCTTCGTGCCGTACCCGTACGCGCTGATCGTGATGGACGAGTTCTACTTCAAGGGCCGCTACAGCCTTTTCTCCGCCTGCCGGCTCAGCGACGGGAAGATGGGGCAGGTGGCGACTTTCGAGCTGGCATCGGACGTGGACATCTTCAACAAGAAGTTCACGCCGGACTGACCCCTTGCCGATGCCCGGCGCTTATTCGATCGTCGCGCCCGAGGCCTGCACGATGCCCTTCCACTTCTCGTAGTCGGTCTTCAGGAGCGTTTCGAACTGCTCCGGCGTCATGCTCTGCGGCTCGGCGCCCTGGGCGACGATGGCGGCCTTCATCTCGGGCGTGGCCAGCAGCTTGTTGACTTCGGTGTTCAGCGTGGCGATCACGTCCTTCGGCGTCTTGGCCGGCACGAAGAGGCCGTACCAGGTCGACACGTCGAAGCCCTTGTAGCCGAGCTCGGCCACCGTCGGCGTGTCGGGCAGCGAGGTGCTGCGCTTGGCCGAGGTCACGGCCAGCGGCCGCAGCTTGCCGGCCTTGATCTGTGCCAGCGCCGAGGGTACCGACGACACCATCAGGTCGACGTTGCCCGCGAGCACGTCCATCATGGCCGCATTGGAGCCCTTGTAGGGCACGTGGCGCATCTTGATCTGGGCCGCGCCGTTGAAGATCTCGCCGGCCAGGTGGATGGTGGTGCCGTTGCCGGGCGAGCCATAGGTGACGGTGTCGGGCGCGGCGCGCGCGGCGGTCACCACGTCGTTCAGCGTCTTGAACTTCGAATTGGCCTGCGTGACGATCACCACCGGCGTGTAGGCCACGTGGGCCACGGCCGTGAAGTCCTTCACCGGGTTGTAGCTCAGGTTCTTGTAGAGCCATGGCGCAACGACCATGTTGTCCTTCTGGCCCATCACGATGTCGTAGCCGGTGGGCGCGGCGCGCGCGGCTTCGGCGATGCCGATGGTGCCCCCGGCGCCGCCGCGGTTGTCGGGCACCACGGTCCAGTGGTTGGCCTCGGTGAGCTTCTGCGCCACGAGGCGCGCCAGGATGTCGGTGCCGCCGCCGGGTGGGAAGGGCACGATCATGCGCACGGGCTTGGCGGGATAGGCCTGCGCGTGGGCGCCCGTGGTGAACGCCGCGGAAAGGGCCAGGGGAAGCGCGAGCCCGAGGGCCAGCGAGCGGGTGAGTTTGCGGATCATGGGATTTGTCTCTGAATCTGGGGCGGATCGGGGGCGCAGGATCGGTTTTCGCCGGGGCACTGCACCAGTGGTGCAGTGTGCCGCAGGCGCGGCCTTGGGGTTTTCTTCGTTCGAGATGGGACCCCTATCGGGTAGCGGCGGCTTGACATGGCCACTGCGGCGCAGAAGATGGCTGCCCATCCATACAGCAGGAGACAGCCATGCTCGGAAACATCAATGCCGTGGCCAACCTCGCGGTGAAAGACCTTGGCGCAGCCCGCCGCTTTTACGAAGGCACGCTGGGGCTGTCGCCGGCCGACACCGATTGCGAGGACCTGATCGCCTATCGCAGCGGTAACAGCCGTATCAATGTCTACCAGTCTTCATACGCGGGCACCAACCAGGCCACGGCTGTGACCTGGGCGGTGGGCGACGACATGGAACGCATCGTGGCCGCCCTCAAGGACAAGGGCGTGCGCTTCGAGCACTACGACATGCCCGGCGCCAGGCTCGAAGGCGACGTGCACGTCATGGACAAGATGAAGGTCGCGTGGTTCAAGGACCCGGACGGCAACATCCTCAACCTGACGAATGATTGAGGCGCCGGCGCTCGTCGGTCAGCCGAAGTTCTTGGCCGCGAAGTCCCAGTTGACCAGCTTGGCCAGGAAGGTCTCGACGAACTTGGGGCGCAGGTTGCGGTAGTCGATGTAGTAGGCGTGCTCCCAGACGTCCACCGTCAGCACCGGCGTGTCGCCGGTGGTCAGCGGCGTGCCCGCCGCGCCCATGTTCACGATGTCCACCGAACCGTCGGCCTTCTTCACCAGCCAGGTCCAGCCCGAGCCGAAGTTGCCCACGGCCGACTTCACGAACGCTTCCTTGAAGGCGTCGTAGCTGCCCCACTTCGCATCGATGGCCTTGGCCAGCGCGCCCGTGGGTACGCCGCCGCCCTGGGGCTTCATGCAGTTCCAGAAGAAGGTGTGGTTCCAGATCTGGGCGGCGTTGTTGTAGATGCCGCCGCTGGACTTCTTGACGATGTCTTCCAGGGGCATCGATTCGAACTCGGTGCCCTTTTGCAGGTTGTTGAGGTTCACCACGTAGGCATTGTGGTGCTTGCCGTAGTGGTACTCGAGGGTTTCCTTCGAGTACTCGGGTGCCAGTGCATCGAGGGCGTACGGCAGGGGTGGGAGGGTGTGTTCCATGGTGGGGTTTTTCCTTTCGGGGTTGAGAAAACGGATCAAGGCGCGCTCTTCGGGCTCACCTGGTAGGCGCAGCGCCGCGCGCCCGCCAGCACATGCTCGACGCGGCTCACGCTCACGCCGGGCCCCAGCAGATCGCCCCAGAGCTGCAGTTCGCTGCGGCAAAAGCCGGTGCAGGCCCGCGCCGCGGTGCAGATGGGGCAATGGTTCTCGATGAAGAGAAAGCCGTCGCCCTCGGTGCGGAATTCGGCCATGTAGCCCTCGCGGCTGCGGATGTCCGCCAGCCGCTCGAGCCTGGCCTTGAGGCTGCGCGCGCCGCGCAGGGCCTCGCGGTAGTGGGTGCGCATGGTCTCTTCGCGCGCGTCGATGAGCCGGTCCATGCCCTTGTCGCCGAACACGCGGATCACGGCGCTGATCATCTGCGCCGTCATCTCTGCGTGCGTATCGGGAAAGCGCGCGTGCCCGGCGCTGGTCAACCGCCAGATCTGCGCCGGGCGGCCGCGGCCCGCCGGCCGGCTTTCGGCATCGACGAGGCCCTCGGCCTGCAGCTTGGCCATCTGCTGGCGCACGGCCTCCACCGTCACGTCGAGCACCTTGGCCATATCGGGAATGCCCAGCGCGCCACGCCTCTTGAGCGCGGACAGGATGCGGTCTGCCGGCTGGTGGTTCGGCATCCAGGCGGGTTCGGCATCTATGGGGCGCGTGGACATGCTTCTTTTTCAAAGACTGTCCTTTGATTATCAAGTGACACCGGAGGCGTTGTCGAGCCCTTTGAGAAACACGGCCGCCTTTACGGTTTCTTTATGCGCCCCGGCCGACTCTGTTCCCTGTTTTTACGGGCGCTTGCCGAGACTCGATGCCTTGTTCTGCTGCAGGAGTGATGAATGGATTTGGTCTGGATAGGCGCCCTGCTGGCGCTGTGGGCGGTGGTGGCGGCCATGGCCGCCGGGCTGGACCGGCTCAACGCGCCGAAAAACGGCGGGGGTGGACGGCCGTGATCAGCCTCGAAGCTCTCTATGGATTCGGCGCACTGGTTGCCGTGGTGCTGTTCGCGTATCTCGTGTTCGCCTTGATCTGTGCCGAGGAGTTCTGACATGACCGCTTCCGCCGCGTCGTTGCTGGCCTTCTTCCTCGTTGCGCTCGTGCTGCTGGCCTGGCCCGTCGGCAAGTTTCTGGCCGCGTTGTGCAACGAGCGCCTGCCGCGCTGGATGCAGCGCATCGAGGCGCCGCTTTACAAGCTCGCCGGCGTCCAGCCAGGGGAGTCGATGCATTGGCTGGCCTATGCATTCGCGCTGCTGGCCTTCAATGCAGTGGGTGCGATCTTTCTCTATGCGCTGCAGCGGCTGCAGGGCTTGTTGCCACTCAATCCGGCCGCCATGGGCGCCGTGTCGTCCGACTCGGCCTTCAACAGCGCGGTGAGCTTTGTCTCCAACACCAACTGGCAGGGCTATGGCGGCGAATCGACCATGAGCTATCTGACGCAGATGCTCGGGTTCACAGTACAGAATTTCTTCTCGGCCGCCACGGGCATCGCGGTGGCCTTCGTGCTGATTCGCGGCTTCGCCCGGCGCGGCGACGGCAAGAGCAACGGCCTGGTCGGCAACTTCTGGGCCGATCTCACGCGCATCACGCTCTGGCTCCTGGTGCCGCTGTCGTTCGTGCTCGCGCTGTTCTTCGTGGGCCAGGGTGTGATCCAGAACTTCGACGGCTACAAGACCGTGAATACCGTCGAAGCCACCGCTTTCCAGCAACCGAAAAACGGCGCCGACGGTCAGGCCTTGAAGGACGATAAGGGCGCTCCGGTGATGGAAGACGCCACCACCAAAACGCAAACGCTCGCCATGGGCCCCGTCGCTTCGCAGGAGGCCATCAAGATGATCGGCACCAACGGCGGCGGTTTCTTCAATGCCAACTCGGCGCACCCGTACGAGAACCCGACGGCGCTCAGCAACCTGCTGCAGATGATCGCGATCTTCCTGATTCCGGCGGCCCTGTGCTTCGCGTTCGGGCGCGTCGTCGGCGACCGGCGCCAGGGCTGGGCGGTGCTTGCGGCCATGACGGCAATGTTCGTCGTTGCCGTCATGGTGCTCATGCCTGCCGAGCAGGCCGGCAACCCGCTCCTGGCGTCGCTGGGAGTAGACCAGGTCTCGAGCGCGCTGCAAAGCGGCGGCAACATGGAAGGCAAGGAAGTGCGCTTCGGCATCGATGCCTCGGCGCTTTTTGCCGCCATCACGACCGCGGCGTCGTGCGGGGCGGTGAATGCCATGCACGACTCCTTCACGCCGCTCGGCGGCATGGTGCCGATGGTGCTGATTCAGCTCGGCGAGGTGGTCTTCGGCGGCGTCGGCAGCGGCCTTTACGGCATGCTGATCTTTGCGATGCTCGCGGTCTTCATCGCGGGGCTGATGATCGGACGCACGCCCGAGTACCTCGGCAAAAAGATCGAGGTGCGCGAGATGAAGCTGATCTCCATCGCCATCCTGGTCACGCCCGTGCTGGTGCTGGCCGGCACCGCAGTGGCCGTGATGGCCGGCGCCGGCAAGGCCGGCATTGCGAACCCCGGCGCACACGGCTTCTCTGAAATCCTCTACGCGCTGAGCTCGGCCGCCAACAACAACGGCAGCGCCTTCGCGGGACTCTCGGCCAACACGCCGTTCTACAACGGCTTGCTCGGGCTTGCGATGTGGCTCGGCCGCTTCGCGGTGATCGTGCCGGTGCTGGCCATTGCCGGCTCGCTCGCGGCCAAGCAGCGCCTGCCGGTTACTGGCGGCACACTGCCCACGCATGGCCCGCTGTTCGTCTCGCTGCTGATGGGCACCGTGCTGCTGGTCGGCCTGCTCAACTACGTTCCGGCATTGGCCCTCGGGCCGGTCGTCGAACACCTGGTGCTCTGGAAATAAGGGGGCACGCACCATGACTGCCAATACAAAAACCTCTCTGTCGCTGCTTGACGCAGCGCTGGTCAAGCCCGCGCTGTGGGGCGCTTTCGCCAAGCTCAATCCGCGCACCCAGTGGCGCAACCCGGTGATGTTCATCGTCTACATCGGCAGCATCCTCACGACGCTGCTCTGGGTGCATTCGCTGAGCTTCCCCGGCGACACCGGCATGAAGCCCGCCTTCGTGCTGGCTGTGTCTGTCTGGCTGTGGTTCACCGTGCTGTTCGCCAACTTCGCGGAAGCCCTGGCTGAAGGCCGCAGCAAGGCGCAGGCCGCTTCGCTGCGCGGCCTGCGCAAGGACACCTGGGCCAAGAAGCTCAAGGAGCCGCATCGCGGTGGCCAGTGGCTTCCGGAGCAGGCGCCCAACCTGCGCAAGGGCGACGTCGTGCTCGTGGAAACAGGCGATGTGATCCCGCTCGACGGCGAAGTGATCGAAGGCGTGGCCTCGGTCGACGAGAGCGCGATCACCGGCGAATCGGCGCCCGTGGTGCGCGAGTCCGGCGGCGACTTCTCGGCCGTGACCGGCGGTACGCGTGTGCTGTCCGACTGGCTGGTGGTGCGCATCTCGGTCAATCCCGGCGAGTCTTTCCTCGACCGGATGATCGGCATGGTCGAAGCCGCCAAGCGCCACAAGACGCCCAACGAGATCGCGCTCGCCATCCTCTTGGTGGCGCTCACGCTCGTGTTCCTGATGGTCACGGTCACGCTGCTGCCGTTCTCGCTTTTCAGCGTCGAGGCTGCGGGCGCGGGCGCCGTGGTGTCGCTTACCGCGCTGGTGGCGCTGCTGGTGTGCCTGATCCCCACCACCATCGGCGGCCTGCTCTCGGCCGTGGGCGTGGCCGGCATGAGCCGCATGATGCAGGCCAACGTGATCGCCACCTCGGGCCGGGCGGTGGAGGCGGCGGGCGACGTGGACGTGCTGCTGCTCGACAAGACCGGCACCATCACGCACGGCAACCGGCAGGCCAGCGCCTTCATGTCCGCACCTGGCGTGCCGAAGAGCCGTCTTGCGCGCGCTGCCATGCTGGCATCGCTGGCCGACGAAACGCCCGAGGGGCGCAGCATCGTCGAACTTGCGCGCCGCGATGGGGTGGAGGCCGCATCGGCCGAAGGCGCCCGCTTTGTGCCTTTCACGGCGCAGACCCGCATGAGCGGCGTCGATCTGCCGACCGCTCCCAACAGCCTCGATACCAATGTCGTGCTGCTGCGCAAGGGCGCGGTGGATGCGATCCGCCGGCATGTCGAATCGCTTGGCGGCAACGTGCCGGCCGAAGTGCTGCGCGCGGCCGAAGAAACCGCGCGCCGTGGCAGCACGCCGCTGGCCGTGGCCGAAGGCGCGCACGTGCTCGGCGTGGTCGAGCTCAAGGACATCGTCAAGACCGGCATCAAGGAGCGCTTTGCCGAACTGCGCCGCATGGGCATCAAGACGGTGATGATCACCGGCGACAACAGGCTCACCGCCGCGGCCATTGCGGCCGAGGCCGGCGTGGACGACTTCCTGGCCGAAGCCACGCCGGAGGAGAAGCTGGCACTGATCCGCAAGTACCAGTCCGAGGGCCGGCTGGTCGCAATGACCGGCGACGGCACCAACGACGCACCCGCGCTCGCGCAAGCCGACGTGGCCGTCGCCATGGGCAGCGGCACGCAGGCAGCGAAGGAGGCGGGCAACATGGTCGACCTGGACTCGAACCCGACCAAGCTGCTCGAAGTGGTGGAAACCGGCAAGGCGCTGCTCATGACGCGCGGCTCGCTCACCACCTTCTCGATTGCGAACGACGTGGCGAAATACTTCGCGATCATTCCGGCGATCTTCGTCTCGACCTACCCGCAGTTGGGCGCGCTCAACGTGATGCGGCTTGCAAGCCCGTCGTCGGCGATCCTGTCGGCCGTGATCTTCAACGCGCTCGTGATCGTGTTCCTGATCCCGCTCGCGCTCAAGGGCGTGCGCTACCGGCCCGTGGGTGCCGCCGCGCTGCTGCGCCGCAACCTCGCCGTCTATGGTCTGGGCGGCCTCGTTGTTCCCTTCATCGGCATCAAGCTGATCGACTGGCTGCTCGTTGCCGTACACCTTGCTTGAAAAGCGCTGCATCATGAACAACATCTTTCGTCCCGCGCTCGTGCTCTTTGCGCTACTGGGCGCACTCACCGGGCTCATCTATCCATTGGCCGTCACCGGCGCCGCAAAGGCGCTGTTTCCATCGCAGGCAGCCGGCAGCTTGATCGTGCAGGGCGGCAACACCGTCGGCTCGAAGCTCATCGGCCAGAACTTCAGCGATCCCAAGCACTTCTGGGGGCGGCCGTCGGCCACCGCGCCGCAGCCCTACAACGCGAGCGCTTCGGGCGGCTCGAACCTGGGCCCGCTCAATCCGGCGCTGGTGGATGCGGTCAAGGTGCGGGTCGAAGCGCTGCGCGCCGCCGATCCGGGCAACACGGCGGCGGTGCCGGTCGATCTCGTCACGGCCTCGGCCAGTGGGCTCGACCCCGACATCAGCGCCGCCGCCGCGCGCTACCAGGCGGCGCGCGTGGCGCGCGCGCGCGGCATGCCGGTCGATCGGGTGAATGCGCTCGTCGCCAGCCACACGCAGGCGCCGCTCTGGGGCTTGTTGGGCGAGCCGCGCGTCAACGTGCTGGCGCTGAATATCGCGCTCGGCGATGGAAGCGGGCCGATGCATTAACCTGCGCATCCACCGCCATGCCCGACGCCCGCCCCGATCCCGATGCCCTGCTTGCGCAACTGCGCAGCGATGCGGCGCGCGCACAGCGCGGCAAGCTGCGCATCTATTTCGGGGCCAGTGCCGGGGTGGGCAAGACCTGGGCCATGCTCAGCGCCGCACAGCGCGAGCACGCGGCGGGACGCGACGTGCTCGTCGGCGTGGCCGAAACGCACGGCCGCAGCGAAACCGCGGCGCTGCTCGCGGGGCTCGACGTGCTGCCGCTGCGCGAGGTGGACTACCGCGGCCGCAGGCTGGCCGAGTTCGATCTCGACGCGGCCCTGGCGCGCAAGCCCGCCGTCCTGCTGGTCGACGAACTGGCCCACACCAATGCGCCGGGCTCTCGCCATGCCAAGCGCTGGCAGGACGTGCAGGAACTGCTGGCCGCGGGGATCGAGGTCTGGTCGGCGCTCAACGTGCAGCATCTTGAAAGCCTCAACGGCACGGTGGGCGCCATCACCGGCGTGCGGGTGCACGAGACCGTGCCCGACACCGTGCTGGACGAAGCCGACGAGGTGGTGCTGGTCGACGTCACGCCCGACGAGCTCACGGCGCGGCTCGCAGCCGGCAAGGTGTACCTGCCGCAGCAGGCAGAGCGCGCGGCGCAGAACTTCTTCCGCAAGGGCAACCTGATCGCGCTGCGAGAGATTGCACTGCGCCGCACCGCCGAGCATGTGGAAGACGACGTGCGCGGCTGGCGTGTCGAACAGTCGGGCGCGGCCGGCAAAGGCCAAGGCGACGCGCTGCAGGCCTGGAACACCTCGGGCGCGATCCTCGCGTGCGTCGGCCCGCACGAGGGCGCCGCGCAAACGGTGCGCACCGCGGCGCGGCTGGCGGGCCAGCTCAATGTGCGCTGGCATGCGGCCTATGTCGAGACCCCGCGGCTGCAACGGCTTGCCGCAGAGGAGCGCGACCGCATCCTCGCGGTGCTCAAGCTCGCAGAGGAACTGGGAGCGGCCACGGCGGTGCTGACGGGTTCCGACGTGGCCGAGCAGCTGGCCGAAGAGGCGCGGCGGCTCAACTGCGCGACGCTGGTGCTGGGACGCTCCGCGCCCCTCGAGGGCTGGCGCCGCTGGTGGCCGGCCACGCCGGTGCCGCTGCCACGCGCGCTGGCCCAACGCGCACCCGCGCTCGACATCCTGGAAGTGGGCCATGCCGGCAGTTCGCGGCGCCTTTCGCGCGCTGCCATCCACAGCATGCGTGCCGACGAGGGCGACCATGAGAAGGCGCCCATTCATTGGCCGGGCTACGCCTGGGCCACAGCCGCGAGCGTGGCGCTCACGCTGGTGTGCACGCCGCTGGCCAGCTTTCTGGAGCTGTCCAACATCGTGATGCTGTTCATGCTGGGCGTGGTCGGCGTGGCCATGCGCTTCGGCCGCGGGCCGTCGGCGCTTGCGGCCTTGCTCAACGTCGCGGCGTTCGACTATTTCTTCGTGCCGCCGCGCCTTTCCTTCGCGGTGAGCGACGTGCAGTACGTGCTGACCTTCGCGATCATGCTCGGCGTCGGTCTGCTGGTGGGCCAGCTCATGGCGGGGCTGCGCTTTGCGGCCGGCGTCTCGACCAGCCGCGAGCGGCGGGCCCGATCGCTGTTCGAGCTCACGCGCGAACTCTCGGCGGCGCTGGAGAGCACGCAGGTAATTGCACTGGGCGCCGCCGCGGTGCAGGGCCACTTCGGCGGCCATGCGCTGGTGCTGGTCGCCGACGCCGCCGACCAGCTTGTGATGCCTGAAAACCCGCCCGAGGGTTTCGATGCGCAGGTGGCCGACTGGGCCTTTCGCCATGGCCAGAGCGCCGGCCTGGCCACCGCCACGCTGGCGGCACAGCCCTGGCACTACGTGCCGCTGCAGGCGCCGATGCGCGTGCGCGGCGTGCTCGCGCTGTCACCGGCGCAGCCGCGCTGGCTGCTGATTCCCGAGCAGGCGCAGCAGCTGGACACGCTGGCGCGGCAGATCGCGATCGCGCTGGAGCGCGTGCACTACGTGGAGGTGGCGCAACGTGCCGTGGTCGAGATGGAATCCGAGCGCCTGCGCAACGCGCTGCTCGGTGCCATCTCGCACGACGTGCGCACGCCGCTCACAGCCTTGATCGCGCTGGCCGAATCGCTGCAGACATTGCCGCCCCAAGCGCATGCCGAGGCGGCACGCTCCATCGTTGCGCAGGCGCATGAGCTGCATGCGCTGGTCAACAACCTGCTCGACATGGCGCGGCTCGAAAGCGGCGTGGCGGGCGGCACGGTCAATCTGCGGCGCGACTGGCAATCGGTCGAAGAGGTGGTGGGCTCGGCCATTCGCGCGGCGCGCACCGCGCTCGCCGGCAGGGCCGTGCGCACGGCCCTCGAACCGGAGCTCCCGCTGGTCGAGTTCGATGCCGTGCTGATCGAGCGCGTGCTGGTCAACCTGCTGGAGAACGCCGCCAAGTATGGCGCGCCCCCTGTGGTCGTCGGCGCGCGGGCCGAGCCTGCAGCGCTGGTGCTCACGGTGCGCGACCATGGCCCCGGCCTGCCTGCTGCGCTGCTTGGCCGCGAGCAGAAGCTGTTCGACAAGTTCACCCGCGGAGAAACCGAATCGGCCACGCCGGGCGTCGGCCTGGGCCTTGCCATCTGCCGCGCCGTGGTGAACGCGCACGGCGGGCAGATCGCGGCAGCCAATGCAGAGGGCGGCGGTGCAGAATTCACCGTCACATTGCCGCGACGCGAGCCGCCGGAACCGGCCGAAGCACAACTCTGAAACCATGCCATCCCCCACCGCCATCGTGATCGAGGACGAGCCGCAGATCCGCCGTTTCGTGCGTGGCGCGCTCGAGGCCGAAGGCTGGGTGGTGCACGAGGCCGGCACGCTGCAGAGTGGGCTCGCGGCGGCCGGCACGCGGCAGCCCGACCTGCTGGTGCTCGACCTTGGCCTGCCCGACGGCGACGGTGTGTCGCTGATCCGCGATGTGCGGGGCTGGTCGGCCGTGCCCATCATCGTGCTCTCGGCCCGCAGCGACGAGGCCGACAAGATTGCCGCGCTGGATGCCGGCGCCGACGACTACCTGACCAAGCCCTTCGGCACCGGCGAACTGCTGGCGCGCGTGCGCGCCAACCTGCGCCGCCCGCGCGCGGCTGGCGGCGGCGACGAACCCGCGGATCCGCTGTTTCGTTTCGGCGAGGTCGAACTCGACCGCGCCGCGCGCATCGTGCGCCGCGCCGGCGCCGAGGTGCACCTGACGCCGACCGAGTACCGGCTGCTGTCGGTATTGGTCGCCAATGCCGGCCGGGTGCTCACGCAACGGCAGCTGCTGCGCGAGGTGTGGGGTCCTTCGCACACGGACCAGAGCCACTATCTGCGCATCTACATGGGGCATCTGCGACAGAAGCTGGAAGTGGATCCGGCGCAGCCGCGGCATCTGCTGACGGAGACTGCGGTGGGGTATCGGCTGGTGGTTTAGCCGGCGGACGCCGCGCTTGGTCGAAGGCACAGTGCCCTCACCCCAGCCCTCTCCCAGAGAGAGGGAGCAATGCGCAGCCCCGGCCCTTCATGTTCCCTCTCCCTCTGGGAGAGGGTTAGGGTGAGGGCAGCGACGCCTACGCCGCCACACCCTTGTTCGGGTTCAACAAGAACTTCTCCCCCGTCGCCTGCTTGCCATACACCCCGATGGCATCCAGCTGCAGCGCTTCGAACAAGGAAACTTCCCGCGTGTAGTGGCTCGCAAACGTGGTCTTCAACTCCGCCACGACCCGCGCGCGCAGGCGCTGCGTGCCTTCGTCCCCAAGCTTCTGCAAGAACGGGAACAGCAGCCATCCGCCCATGCCCCAGGCCATGCCGAAGTTGCGCACGAACTCCGTCGGCGAACGGTCGAGGCCGCCGTAGATGTAGACCTGCTTGTGCGTGGTCGAGCCGTAGCGGCTGTATTCCTTGGCGGTGCGGTTCAGCGCGGCTTCCATGCAGCCGAGGATCTGGCCCGCGAGCTTGCCGCCGCCGGTGGCGTCGAAGGCGAGAGTGGCTCCCGTCTCGACCAGGGCCTGCGTCAGGTCTTCTAGGAAGGTGGGCGAGCTGGTGCTGCACACGTACTTCGCGCCGATGCCGCGCAGCAGCGCTTCCTGCTCGGGTTTGCGCACGATGTTGACCAGGTCGATGCCGTCCTTCTGGCAGATCTTGTTGAGCATCTGGCCCAGGTTCGAGGCGGCGGCCGTGTGCACCAGCGCCTTGTGGCCTTCGCGCCGCATGGTCTCGACCATGCCGAGCGACGTGAGCGGGTTGACGAAGCACGATGCGCCTTCGGCCGGTGGCGTGCCCGCGGGCAGCTCCAGGCACTGCGCCGCCGCGACTGCGCGGTACTGTGAATACATCGCGCCGCCGATCGCGGCCACCGTCTTTCCGAGCAGGGCCTGTGCCGCCGGCGACGAACCGGCCTTCACCACCGTTCCGGCACCTTCGTTGCCCACTGGCAGCGACTGGTCCAGCCGGCCGGCCATCGCGGGCATCGCACGCTCGGGCACCGTGGCGGTCACAACGGGCCGATCGGGCGTGCCGGAAACCTTGGCGGTGCCCATGTCGGCCGCGCCGAAGAGCAGCCCCAGGTCCGACGGGTTCATCGGCGAGGCCTCGACGCGGATCACGACTTCATGCGCCTGCGGTTCGGGCATCGGCTCGTCGTGGAGCGAGAGTTCGAGCTCGCCGTTCGCGCGGACGAGGGAGCGGAGTTGAAGTGCCATGAAGAGCCCCTTGCGACCTTGAAAAAGGTCCGTTCGAAGGTGGCCCAGGGCCACGGGGCGGCCAGTATAGGAGCGGCGCGCGAAAGCTGCAGGCGCCTTCAGGACACCACGGGAATCACCGGCGCGTGGGCCAGCGCGTGGCGCATCTTCTGCGGGTCGAGCCGGTCGATATAGCGCGGAATGTTGCGCCACAGCGTGTGGTAGCCGTAGCCGCCGCGGAACATTTCCTGCCGCGCGCTGTCCTTGTCCCAGCCCTGCACCGCCATGCGGTAGACCGCCGCGACCACGCCGGTGCGGTCGGCGCCGTGCATGCAGTGGATCAGCACCGGGCCCTGCTTCTCGGCTTCGCGAATGGCAACCAGCGCCCGCAGCACCTTGGCATCGTCGATCGACCAGGTGTTGATCGGCACGCGCACCAGGCGGATGCCGCTGCCCGCGAACACCTTCTTGTCATCGTTGAAGGAACGCAGGCTCACGATGGTGCGGATGCCGAGCGACTTGAGCGCCGCCACGTTCGCGATGCGCGGCTGCGCGCTTCGGTACAGCGTGGGCGTGATGCGGTGCAGGTTCTCGACCTGCAGCGCATCCAGCGGGTCGGCCCAGTGCGAGGGGCGCGGAGCGTTTGTCATGAAGTCGAGCGGCGCCAGTGGCGGCGCACCAGTATCAGCAGGGCAACTGCGAGGCCGCCCCAATAATCGACCGGCGCGCCCCAGATCCAGTGCTTGTGCCAGAACGCGTCCGCCGGATTGAACCTTGCCCAGCCGAAGGCCGGATTGATGATGAACCACAGGAAATCCTCGCAGACCCAGAACACGATCAGGCCGGCCGCCGCCAGCCCCAGGTCGCGCAGCGTCCATCGGCCGTTGAAGGCCAGCGGCGCAAGGAACACCAGGATCATGAAGGTGAAGACCCAGGCGTGGTAGCCGGTCATGGCGCGCCCGCCCCAGAAAAGGTCGAGCCAGATGTTGTTCTCGATGCGCCACGTGGGCAGCGACGTGGCCCAGCCGGCGCCCCCTTCGATCTGGATCTCGGCGTTGGCAAAGAAGAAGGCCATCACGACCACCCACGCCAGGTAGCCGATGGTGCGCGCCACGCCGGGCTTCTCGGCGGTGCCGTTCATGCCTTGTCGCCCAGTACGTGGCGCAGCACCGCAGACGCGGCGCGCGGCTTGCCGAGCGCACGGCTGCGGCGGGCCATGTCGGCTAGCTTGGCGGGGTCGGCCATCAGCCGCGCCACCTTGTAGTCGAGCCCGATGGTGTCGTAGGCGAGCCAGGCCGCGCCTTCTTCCATCAGGAAGCCGGCGTTGTGCTCTTCCTGGCCCGGGATCGGCGAGATCAGCAGCATCGGCTTGCCGAGCGCCAGGCATTCCGACACCGTGAGGCCGCCGGGCTTGGTCACCACCAGATCGGCCGCCGCCATGAGCTTGTGCATCTCGTGCGTGAAGCCGATCGCGACCACGCGGCCGGGGTGGCGCCCCGCCAAGGCCTGGAGCTTCTGGTGCATCTCCGCGTTGCGGCCCGCCACGGCGATCACCTGCAGGCCGCTGTCGCCCCCGACAAGAAGCACGCGCTCGACCATGCTTGCCAGGTCGCCCACGCCCGCCCCGCCGGAGGCCATCAGCAGCACGGGCCGCGAAGGATCGAGGCCGAGCGCCCGGGCGCAGGCATCGCGCGAGAGCTCGGGTGCGTCGGGGTCGGAAAAAGCCGGCATCACCGGGATGCCCGTCACATGGATGCGCTCCGGGGGAATGCCGCGCGCACGCAGCCGGAAGGCCACTTCGTCCGTTGCCGCCAGGTAGCCCGCCATGCCCGGCACCACCCACATGTTGTGCAGGTCGTAGTCGGTGATCTGCAGCCACACCGGATAGTCGATGCGCCCGCCATTGCGCTCGCGCATCAGGAGCTCGGCCGGCAGGAAGTGCGTGCAGACCACCGCGTCGGGTTTCTCGCGGCGGATCTCGCGCAACAGGGCGCCGGTGCTCAGCCGCTCGATACCGCGGCGCAGCCGCTGCGAAGGCGCATGGTGCGGCGTGGCATCGGCGCGCTGGTGCAGGTACGACCACAGCTCCGGTGCGCGGTTCACCAGCTGGATGTACCAGTCGGTGTAGACCTTGCGGAAACCGCCGGCCACGTGGGCCATGGCGTCCTTGTGGACGGCCCTGTGCGGCGTGGCCGATTGCACGGCGGCTTCGAGGGCTTGCGCAGCGCGCACATGGCCGTTGCCGGCGCTCACACTGAGGATCAGGATTTTTGTCATTCGGGTCCGGGCCGCCGGCGGGCCTTTGGCGCGCATTATCCCCATGCGATGCGACAAATTCCGAAGACAGCGGCAATGGACGAAAATGCCACTGCGCACCGCTCCTTCGGGCGTGACCTGCTCCCTACCTCCGCGCCCACTGCATGACCGACGCCGCTTCCGCACCGATCCGCCTCAACAAACGCATGGCCGAACTCGGCCTCTGCTCGCGCCGCGAGGCCGACGAGTGGATCGCCAACGGTTGGGTGAAGGTGAACGGCAAGCCGGCGGAGATGGGCGTCAAGGTGACGCCGGCTGACCGCATCGAGGTCGACAAGGCCGCGAAGGGCCAGCAGGCGAACCAGGTCACCATCCTGATCAACAAGCCCATGGGCTACGTGAGCGCGCAGGCCGAAGACGGCCATGAGCCGGCGGTCTCGCTGTTCACGCCGCAGAACCGATGGGGCGAGGACAACACGCGCTTCTTCTTCAGCCCCCAGCAACTGCGCGGCCTGGCGCCTTGCGGCCGGCTCGACATCGATTCGATCGGCCTGCTCGTAATGACGCAGGACGGGCGCATCGCGCGCCAGCTGATCGGCGAAGACTCGGTGATGGAGAAGGAATACCTGGTGCGCGTGGCGTATCACGGCCTCGGCCAGCCCGCGCCCACCGGGCAGCTGGTGCGCATGGATGACGACGATCCCGTCACGACGAATGTGCAGGCGGTCTTTCCGCCGGCCATGCTGGCCAGGCTGCGCCATGGCCTCAGCCTGGACGGCCAGCCGCTCAAGCCCGCGCGGGTCGAATGGCAGAACCCCGAGCAGCTGCGCTTTGTGCTCACCGAAGGCAAGAAGCGGCAGATCCGCCGCATGTGCGAGCTGGTGGGCCTGAAGGTGGTTGGCCTGAAGCGCGTGCGCATCGGCAAGGTGATGCTCGGCAACCTGCCTCTCGGGCAGTGGCGCTACCTCGCTCCGCACGAGAAGTTCTGAGCCGTTCCTGCCGATGGCCGTGGTGCTGAGCCAGCGCGCGCTGAACCGGGCCACGTTGGCGCGGCAGATGCTGCTGGAGCGGCGCAACGCGACGGTCACGAAGGCCATCGAGAAGCTCGCGGGGCTGCAGGCGCAAGCGCCGAATCCCCCCTATTTCGCGCTCTGGAGCCGGCTCGAGGGTTTTGGCCGCGAACAGCTGACCGAGGCGCTCCAGAAACGCCGCGTCGTGCGCATGTCCGCGATGCGTGCGACCCTGCACCTGATGGCCGCGCCGGATGCATTGGCCTGGCGCCCGCTGCTCGAACCCGTGCATCAGCGCGGCCTCGCGGGCGAGCACGCGCGGGCTCTCGAAGGGATCGACCGTGCAGCGGTGGTGAAGGCGGGGTGTGCGCTGCTGCGCGACGGTCCGCTCACCGGTTCCGAACTCGGGCAGGCGCTCGCGGCGCGATGGAAAGACTGCCCGCCCGCCTCCCTTGCCGCGCTCATCCGCAACAACGTGCCGCTGGTGCACCTGCCGCCCGCGGGCAGCTGGAACTCGAACCGGAGCGCACGGCTGCTGCCGATCGGACAGTGGCTCGGCGAATCCGCTTTCGATGTGGCGGCGGCCACGCAGGACGACCTGCTGCTGCGCTACCTGGCGGCCTTCGGCCCCGCGACGCTCGCCGATGCCGGTGCGTGGTCGGGCCTCACGGGCTGGAAGGCGGTGGCCGAGCGCCTCCGGCCGCGGCTGCGCGTGTTTGCCGGCGAGCAGGGCCAGGAGCTGTTCGATCTGCCGCGCGCGCCGCGCCCCGGTCCCGACGTGCCCGCGCCGCCGCGCCTCGTCGCCGAATGGGACAGCCTGCTGCTCTCGCATGCCGACCGCAGCCGCGTGATGAGCGAGGCGCATCGCGGCCGGGTGTTCACCGTCAACGGCATCGTGCGCGGTACGGTGCTGCTCGACGGCTTCGTGGCGGGCACGTGGAAGATCGAGCGGGCGAAGAACGCGGCCGCGGTGGTGCTGGAACCTTTCACGCGATGGTCGGGGGCCGGCCGCACCGGCGTGCAGGAAGAGGCCATGCGGCTGCTGGCCTTTGCCGCGGACGGCGAGGGCGAGCGGCACGACGTCCGGATGGCCTGACCCTTTTGCCGGCGCGGCGTCTAAGCCTCGCCTAAGACTTCGCCTCTACGCTGCGCCGCGGCGCAGGGCCACTACCGATCATCCCGGTCGCGTGCTACCTTGCGGCCCAAGGAGTCGCCGCGATGCGTGTACTGCTGGTGGAAGACGACGAAATGATCGGGCGAAGCCTGAAGCAGGCGCTCGAGGGCGCGGGCTGGTCCGCCGATTGGGTGCGCGACGGCGAGCTGGCGCAAAGCGCGCTCGCCGATGGCGATTACACCTGCGTGCTGCTCGACCTGGGCCTGCCGCGGCAGGACGGCACCGAGGTGCTGCGGCGCGCGCGCGAACGCGGCGATGCCACGCCGGTGCTGGTGCTCACCGCGCGCGACGGGCTCGACGACCGCATCCACAGCCTCGACCTGGGCGCGGACGACTACCTGCGCAAGCCCTTCGAATTTCGCGAGTTGCTCGCGCGCATGCGAGCAGTGGTGCGGCGGCGCGACGGCGCCGCGCATTCGCTCATCGGCGGCAGCACGCTGCAGCTGGACCTGACCACGCGCGAGGTTGTTTCCGGCGGCGCGCGCGAGGCGCTCACGGCGCGCGAGTTTGCCCTGCTGCACGCCTTGCTCGAACGGCCCGGCGCCATCCTCTCGCGCGAGCAGCTCGAGAACCGCATCTACGGCTGGGGCGAAGAGGTGACCAGCAACGCCATCGACGTGCTCATCCACGGCATGCGCCGCAAGCTCGGCGCGGAATCGATCCGAAACGTGCGCGGACTGGGTTGGCGCGTCGTCGCATGAGCGCGGCGCCGGGCCGCCCCAAGCAAGCTCGCACCGCAGTGCGAAGCACGGAGGTAAAACGATGAGCCCGGCTTTGAGCGGCACCCGCTGGTGGCGCCCGCGCTCGCTGCGCACGCAGCTGCTGTTCTGGCTCGTCACGCTGCACCTGGTAGCGGCGGCGCTCACGGCGTGGTTCACCTTCGTGGCCTATGGCGACCTGGTCCACAACGCGCTGGACGAACAGATGCGGCTGGTGGCCGATTCCTATGCGGGCGGCGACCCGCCCCGCAGCCCGCACCCTCTGGACGCCGAGGCCGCCGTGACACGGGGTGCCTTCGTGGTCCAGCTCTGGAGCGCCGACGGCCGCACGCTGCGCGCGAGTTCCTGGCCGCCGCTGGCCGCGGTGCCCTTGCATCCGGAGCCGGGATTCAGCGATGCGAACACGGGCGTGCATCCGCATTCGCACTGGCGCGTGTTCACGGCCGAAGCCGGCCCGCGCGCCGACCAGCCGCGTGTGCAGGTCTTGCAGAACGAGGACTACCGCCGGCGCCGGACCATGCGCCGCGCGCTTCTGGAGGGCCTGCCCATTGCGCTGCTGCTGCCGCTGGCCCTGCTGATCCTCTGGATCATCGTGTCGGCCGCTTCGCGCTCGCTGCGGGCCGTGGCGCGCGACGTGGCCTCGCAGGACGAGCGCAGTCCCACCGAACTTTCATTGGCGCGCGTGCCCGACGAGATCGCGCCGCTGGTGCACGCATTCAACCACCTGCTGTCACGCGTGCGCAATGCGTTCGCCACGCAGCGCCGCTTCGTGCAGGACGCGGCGCACGAGCTGCGCACGCCCATGGCGGCCATCGGCCTGCAGATCGAGAACCTGCGCGCGCACGTGCCCGCGGGCGAAGCCACCGAGCGCTTCAACCAGCTCGAAGCCGGCGTCACGCGCGCCCAGCACCTGATCGAGCAGTTGTTGAGCCTGTCCCGCCAGGACGCGCCGGGCCGCGCCACGTCGCGCGAGCCGGTCGACATCGAGGCCCTGCTGCGCGAGAGCGTGAGCCAACTGATGGTGCTCGCCGATGCACGCCGCGTCGACATCGGCTTCGAGGGCCGCGTTGCGCCCATGGTGATGGCGCCGCCCGCCGAACTGCGCAGCGTGTTCGACAACCTGATCGACAACGCGCTTCGCTATGCGCCCGAAGGCGGCGTGGTCGACGTGCGGCTGCATGCCGCTGAGGGACACGCGGTGGTCGACGTGCTCGACAACGGTCCGGGCATTCCGGGCTCCTCGATGGGCCGGGTGTTCGATCGCTTCTTTCGCGTGCCCGGCGCCCCGGCGGGCGGCAGCGGACTCGGGCTGGCCATTGCGCGCACGGCCGCCGAGCGGCATGGCCTGCGCATCGAACTGCGCAACCGCGAAGACGGCTCGGGATTGATGGCGCGGGTGCACCTGCCCCCGCCGACCGCGCCGCTCACGCCGCCGTAATTTTTTGCTCACGGTCCGCTCAGTCCGGCTGCCTAGAGTGCGTGCAGGCCCTGCCAAGCGCAGCTCGCGCGGCGGCACAAGGCCGGAAGACACCATCCACAGCCATTCAGGAGCACACACCATGCGCACTTCCTTCAAGCTTCTTGCCCTTGGTTCCTTTGCCGCGTTTGCGGCGTTCGGCGCCATGCATGCGTCGGCCGAAACGATGGACGGTTCGGACTATCACCCGCTGCAGATGAGTTCGCCCGAAAACCCCGATGTGCAGGCAGGCGCGATGGCCGCTGCACGGCCGAGCGGCACCGAGTCCATCGGCCAGTCGACCAGCGCACCGGCCATGAACTCGACCATCCCGGTGTCCGATGTGCAGGCCGGCGCCTATGCGGCTTCGCACGCCACGGGCACCGAGTCGATCGGACAATCGACGTCGCTGCCGCTCGTGCAGTCGGCCAGCGGCAGCTGATCCAGGGCCGGCGGCTTCAGTCGTCGTTGCTGTTGCTGAGCAGCACGCGGTAGATCACCGCGCCGATGAGCGCGCCCGCAATGGGCGCGGCCCAGAAGAGCCACAGTTCCGACATGGCATATGACGGGCCGAACAGCGCCGGCCCGGTGCTGCGCGCCGGATTGACCGAGGTGTTGGTCACCGGGATCGAGACCAGGTGGATCAGCGTGAGGCACAGCCCGATGGCCAAGCCCGCGAAGCCGCCGGCGGCGCGCCTGGCGGTGGCACCGAGAATCACGATCAGGAAAACCGCGGTCATCACCACCTCGCACACCAGCGCGGCGGTCATGCCGTACTTGCCGGGCGAGTGTTCGCCATAGCCGTTGGTGGCAAAGCCGCCGATGTCGGCGCCGGCCTTGCCGGTGGCAATCAGGTAGAGCACGCCGGCGGCGGCAATGGCGCCCAGCACCTGCGCGACGATGTAGCCCGCGAGTTGCGAGGCCTTGAAGCGCCCGGCGGCCGCAAGGCCGATCGATACCGCGGGGTTGAAGTGGCCGCCCGAAATGGGCCCGAGTGCATAAGCCCCGGTCACTACGGTGAGGCCGAATGCCAGCGAAACGCCAAGGAAGCCGATGCCCAGGTTGTTGGGAAAGGCCGCCGCGAGGACGGCGCTTCCGCAGCCGCCCAAGGTGAGCCAGAAAGTACCTATGAACTCGGCCGACCACTTTTTATAAGTGCTGTGTTCCATGCTGTTTCGTCCTGAAGTTGAGAAAAATGCATGGCCCCCCGGCCATGGCGGGCGAATTCTAGGAACGGAACACGCATGCGCCCTGCATCTTGTTGCCGCGAACGGAATCTGTTCACAAATCGGCGACTTTTGATTTGCCGCGCGCGGGCAAGAGGGCTGCCAGGCCTCGTCGTTCAGGGCACAACGACGATCTTGCCGAAGGCGCCGCGCGCGAGGTGGTCGAGCGCATCGGGAAGGTCGTCGAATGCATAGCGCGCGGCGATCACGGGCTTGAGCGCATTGGCGTCCACGGCACGCACCAGTTCTTCGAGCGCGCGCCGATGGCCCACGCCGATGCCCTGCATCGTGACTCGGCCGAGCACCATCGCGTAGAACGACGCACTCAGCGTCTCGCCACCGAGCATGCCGATGATCGACACGCGTCCGCCCTGCGCCACGGCCTGCAGCGAACGGTCGAGATTCGGTCCGCTCGCAAGTTCGAGCACATGGTCCACGCCGCGGCCGCCAGTGAGCCGGCGCACTTCGGCCGGCCAGTCGCTGTCTCGCGTCAGCACGTGGCTGGCGCCGAGCGCTAGCGTCGGCGCGTGCTTGTCCTGGCTGCCGGAGATGACGATGGTGCGCGCGCCGTGCAGCCGTGCGATCTGCACGCCGAAGAGCGCCACCCCGCCGGTGCCGTGGATCAGCACGGTCTGCCCGGGCCGCAGTGCGCCCGTCTCGGCCAGCGCGAACCATGCGGTGAGGCCGGCGCAGGGCAGCGTGCTCGCTTCGGCGAAGTCCAGCGTGGCCGGCGCTGCCACGGCGGAGGCCGCGTCGAGCAGCACGTGCGAGGCCAGCATGCCCGGGCCGGGCCCGCCTGCCGGGACGGCCCCCGGCGGCCATTGCCCGTCGATCCAGCCGCCCCAGAACGTGCTGGCCACACGGTCGCCGATCGCGAAGCGCTGCACCCCCTGGCCCACGGCCTCCACGGTGCCTGCCATGTCGGAGCCGGGCGTGAAGGGCATGTCCAGCGCCATGCCCATGCCGTCGCGGATCATCAGGAGGTCGCGGTAGTTGAGCGACACGGCGCCTACCCGCACGAGAACCTCCCCCGGCCCAGGCAAGGGGAGCGGTCGCTCGACCAGTTCAAGGTGCTCGCGGCCGAATGAAGAAAGTTGCCAGCGCCGAAGCGTTCGGGATTCCTGCATGAAAAGACTCCTTCCAAAAACAAGCAGGCCCTCATGCTATTGGCGACTGAATTGATCCAGTGATGGATAATTTTCCACTTTATGTCGCCTGAAAATATCCAATGAGCCAGCGCCTGCAAGGCATCGAAGAGTTCGTCGCCGCAGCGGAGGCGGGGAGCTTTGCGCTCGCGGCGCAGCGGCTGCACGTCACGCGCTCGGCGGTGGCCAAGAGCATCGCGCGGCTGGAGGCGCGGCTGGGCACGCGGCTCTTCCTGCGCACCACCCGCAGCCAGAGCCTCACGGAAGAAGGCCATGGCTACTACGAGCGCTGCCGCCGCGCGCTGGCCGAGCTCGACGCCGCGGAAGCCATGGCCGACGCTGCGCGCGCCACCGCGACCGGGCTGGTGCGCCTCAGCATGCCCGCGATGCTCGGGCGGCTGAAGGTCGGGCCGCTGCTGCTCGCACTGGCACGCCGGCACCCGGGGCTTTCGCTGGAGCTTTCCTTCAACGACCGGCGCGTGGACCTGGCTGAAGAAGGCCTCGACCTGGCCCTTCGCAGCGGCGAACTGCCCGACAGCGCCGACCTGGTTGCGCGGCCGGTCGGCATGCAATGGATGGTGCTGTGCGCCGCCCCCGGGTACCTGACGGCGCACGGGCGCCCCGCCAACGTGGCCGAGCTCGCCGCGTCGCGGCATGAGGCCGTGCTCTATGCGCGCGACGGGCAGGTCTCGTCCTGGCGCTTCCACGACGCCGAAGGCCGGCTGGTCGAGGTGGTGCCGCCCTCACGGCTGCGATGCGACAGCGCCGAGGTGCTGCTCGAGGCCGCGATCGGCGGCATGGGCCTGGCGCGCCTGCCGGCCTGGCTCGCGGCCGATGCGCTGGCCGCCGGCACGCTGGTGCGCGTGTTCGACGAGCCGCGGCCCTTCGGCTTCGAACTCAACGTCATCCGCTCCCGGAGCCGCTACCTGCCTCACAAGACGCGCGTGGTGGTCGACTGGCTGGCCGAGCATCTGCCGCCGCTGCTGGCGACCCGCTGAGCGGCTTTGCCCGCTATCCTGCGGGCTCGGGCTTTTCAACAAAACCATCACCCGCAGGAGAAGAACGCATGCGCCCCTTTGTTGCCGTCAGGAATGCCGCGGGGCTCGCCGCATGCGCGGGCGCCTTGGCCGCTTTCTTTTCCTCGGGCGCTGCGGCGCAGGGCACGGTGAATGCGCTCTGCAGCACCGACGCCGGCTGGTGCGAAGCGGCCGCGGCAGCCTTCACGCGCGAAACCGGCATCAAGGTGCTGCAGGCCCACAAGGGCACTGGCGAGATCGGCGCCCAGTTGCGCGCCGAAGCGGCCAATCCCAAGACCGACATCTGGTGGGGTGGCACCGGCGATCCGTTCCTGCAGGCCGCCGAGCAGGGCCTGCTGGAGCCCTACCGGCCCGCCTACATCAACGACCTGCATGACTGGGCGGTGCGCCAGTACGCCATGTCGCAGAACATGGTGGGCGGCTTCTACACCAGCGCCATCGGCTTCGGCTTCAACACCGACCTGCTCAAGAAAAAGAAGCTGCCCGAGCCCAAATGCTGGGCTGACCTCGTCAAGCCGGAGTACAGGGGCGAGATCGAGATCTCGCACCCTGCCACCAGCGGCACGGCCTACACCATCATTGCCGGGCTGGTGCAGCAGATGGGCGAGGAGGCGGCCTTCGACTACCTGAAAAAGTTGCACCGCAACGTCACCAGCTACACCCGCAGCGGCCAGGCGCAGGCGCCCAACGTGGCCAAGGGCGAAGTGGCGATCGGCGTGAGCTTCATCTTCGGCTTCGAGCGTTGGCGCTACGACAAATTCCCGGTGAAGACGGCTGCGCCCTGCGAAGGCACCGGCTACGAGGTGGGCGGCATCGCGCTGGTCAAGGGCGCGCGCAACAAGGAGAATGCCAGGCGCTACTACGACTGGCTCATGAGCCCGGCGGGCCAGGCTATCGGCGGGCAGGCGGGCAGCCTGCAGTCGCCGGCCAACAAGACCCTCAAGCCCGATGCGCGCATTCCCTCGATGAGCGACGTGAAGCTCATCAAGTACGACTTCGAGAAATACGGCAAGGCCGCCGAGCGCAAGCGGCTGATCGACCGCTGGACCCGCGAGGTCGAATCGCAGCCGAGATAGCGCACTTTCAGCGGCTATTGTTTTTTTGATCGCAAGCCCCAACTCGCAGAGTTGATAAGACTGGCGCGCCACGGCGACCGCCCGGCTTAGAATTTTTCAGTTCGACATTTCTTCTTTCCCATGGCTGATTCTTCCAACACGAAACTCCCGTTCCAGGCTGAAGTCGCGCAACTGCTGCACCTCGTCACGCATGCGCTGTATTCCAACAAGGAAATCTTCCTGCGCGAGCTGATCTCGAACGCTTCGGACGCGTGCGACAAGCTGCGCTTCGAGGCCATCGACCACCCCGAGCTGTACGAAGACCAGCCCAACCTGGACGTGCGCCTTTCCTTCGACAAGGCCGCGCGCACCATCACCATCACCGACAAGGGCATCGGCCTGTCGCGCCAGGAAGCCATCGACAACCTCGGCACCATCGCAAAAAGTGGTACCAAGGACTTCGTGAGCAAGCTCAGCGGCGACCAGAAAGCCGACGCGCAGCTCATCGGCCAGTTCGGCGTGGGCTTCTATTCGGGCTTCATCGTGGCCGACAAGATCACGGTGGAATCGCGCCGCGCCGGCCTGCCGCCCGAGCAGGGCGTGCGATGGGTGAGCGGCGGTGCTGGCGACTTCGAAGTGGCCGACATCACACGCGCCGAGCGCGGCACCAGCATCACGCTGCACCTGCGCGAAGACGCCGACGAATACCTTAACGCCTGGAAGCTCAAGCAGATCGTCGGCAAATATTCCGACCACATCTCGCTGCCCATCCTCATGGAAAAAGAGGAGTGGAAGGAAGGCGAGAACGACCAGCCCGGCGACATGGTCAAGACTGGCGAATGGGAAACGGTCAACAAGGCCAACGCCCTGTGGAGCCGCAACAAGAAGGACATCACGTCCGAGCAGTACGAAGAGTTCTACAAGACCATCAGCCACGACTACGAGCCGCCGCTTGCCTGGAGCCACAACCGGGTGGAAGGCAGCACCGAGTACACGCAGCTGCTCTTCGTCCCGTCGAAGGCGCCCTTCGACCTGTGGAACCGCGAAAAGAGCGCGGGCGTCAAGCTGTATGTGAAGCGCGTTTTCATCATGGACGACGCCGAGGCCCTGCTGCCGAGCTACCTGCGCTTCGTGAAGGGCGTGATCGACTCGTCCGACCTGCCGCTCAACGTGAGCCGCGAGCTGCTGCAGGAAAGCCGCGACGTGAAGGCCATCCGCGAGGGCAGCACCAAGCGCGTGCTCTCCATGCTCGAAGACCTGGCGAAGAAGCAGAAGACCGGCCCCGAGAGCGGGGAGGGCAAGATCGACGTGGGCTCCGGCGAATCGGTGCCCGCGCCCGAGCCGACCGAGGCGGTGACCGATGTGGTCGACAAGAATGCCCCCACGGCCGCCGAAACCGCGGCTGCCGCCGCAGACGAGTCGGGCAAGTACGCCAAGTTCTATGCCGAGTTCGGCGCCGTGCTGAAAGAAGGCCTGGGCGAAGACTTCGCCAACCGCGACCGCATCGCCAAGCTGCTGCGCTTTGCCTCGACCACGAGCGACACGGCGAGCGTGAGCTTTGCCGACTACAAGGCGCGCATGAAGGAAGGCCAGGACGCGATCTACTACATCACGGCCGACACGCTCGCGGCCGCGAAGAACAGCCCGCAGCTCGAGGTCTTCAAGAAGAAGGGCATCGAGGTGCTGCTCATGACCGACCGGGTCGACGAGTGGGCGCTCAACTACCTCACCGAGTTCGACGGCACGCCGCTGCAGAGCGTGGCCAAGGGCGCGGTCGATCTCGGCAAGCTGCAGGACGAGGCCGAGAAGAAGGCCGCCGAGGAAGCCGCCGAATCGTTCAAGCCGCTGCTCGAGAAGCTCAAGGAAGCCCTCAAGGACAAGGCCGAGGACGTGCGCGTGACCACGCGCCTGGTCGATTCGCCCGCCTGCCTGGTGGTGCAGGACGGCGGCATGAGCACGCAGCTCGCGCGCATGCTCAAGCAGGCCGGCCAGCCCGCGCCCGACCTCAAGCCCGTGCTCGAAGTGAACGCCGAGCATGCGCTGGTGAAGAAGCTCGAAGGCTCGGAACATTTCGACGATCTTGCGAACATCCTTTTCGACCAGGCGCTTTTGGCCGAAGGCGGGCTGCCGGCCGACCCCGCGGCCTATGTGAGGCGCGTGAACGCGCTGCTGGTGTGAAAGCCCGGCCGCGCATCGTTCGGGCAGGGGCCGCCGCTCCGGCGGCGGCATTGCTGGTCTTGATGAGCGGCTGTTCGCACTATCACATCGGTATTCCGCTGGTGCCTGGGCTTTCGCTTGGCCTGGGTGCCACGAAGGACGGCAATTTCTCGGTCGGGCTCAACACCGGCTGGGGACCGCTCGGCGCTGGCGTGGCGGTCAACAACTCGGGTGTGGTGGCCGGCTCGGCGGGTGTGGGTGTCGGGGTCGGCGTGGGCCCGATCGGCACCGGGGTGGGGGTGGGCAAGAGCGTGGTGCTGCACGATCCGAACGCGGCAAACGCAGCGATCGCCGCGCCGGTTCCAGTGCCCGCCCCTGTGCCGGTTCGCGTGGTCTACCGCACGCCCGCCGTTGCCGCCGCGGCCGCTTCGGCGCGCGAGGCCGGCACGCCGGGCAACCCCGTCGCGCCCTGATTTTCCGCCGAAGTTTTTTTAAGATCGGCCGGCTCAGGCGTACAGCGGCTCTTCCGCCATCTGTTCGCACTGCTCCTGCAGCACCAGGATCTGGCCCTTCCAGTAGTCGCTGGACCCGAACCACGGAAAGTTGATAGGAAAGATCGGGTCTTCCCAGCGACGTGCCAGCCAGGCGCTGTAGTGGATGAGCCGCAGCGCGCGCAGCGGCTCGATCAGCGCGAGTTCCCGGCGGTCGAATTCGCGGAACTGCTCGTAGCCGTCGAGCAGCCCCGAGAGTTGCGCGGTGCGCTGAGCGCGCTCGCCCGAGAGCAGCATCCACAAATCCTGAACGGCAAAACCGGTGCGCGCGTCGTCGAGGTCGACGAAATGCGGACCGCCGCCCGGCCGGTCCGTGGGCGTCCACAGGATGTTGCCGGGATGCACGTCGCCGTGCAGCCGCAGCTTGCGCGGCTGGAAGCCGGAGGAAGCGGGGGCGTCCACGGCCAGCGCGGTGGCGGCAATCATGTCCAGCGCCTCGTTGCAGGCCTTTTCCCAGTCGCGCTGCACGTCGAGCGGCACCTTGTCGTGGCCGAGCAGCCAGTCGCGCGAGGCGATGCCGAAGGTCTGCAGGTCGAGCGCGGGCCGGGCCTCGAAAGGCTTGGCGCTGCCCACGGTGTGGATGCGCGCAAGAAACCGGCCGACCCATTCGAGCACTTCGAAATCGTCGAGCTCCGGCGCGCGGCCACCGCGATACGGGCTCACGCTGAACGCGAAGCCGCCATGGTGGTGCAGGGTGCTGCCGTCGAAGGCCAGCGGCGCGACGGCGGGCACTTCGGCGGCCGCGAGTTCGAGCGAGAAACCGTGCTCTTCGAGAATCGCGGCCTCGCTCCAGCGCTCGGGCCGGTAGAACTTGACCACGACCGCGCTGCGGTCCTCCAGGAACACCTGGTAGACCCGGTTTTCGTAGGAGTTGAGGCCGGTGAGGCGGCCGTCGCCGTGCAGGCCGAGCGTCGCGAGCGCGTCGAGCACCACGTCGGGCGTGAGGCTCTCGTAAGGATGTGTGTTGGCAGGCGCCGCGGGGGAAAGGGTCATGCGGCGATTGTCGCTACACGGACCCTCCCGGCGTCACAGGCCGCCGGGTTGTTTGTAAAGCGAAAGGATATGCCCGGTGCGCGGGTCGCCCTTGCCGGCCAGCACCTGCGCATAGGCGGCCTGCACCGCGTCGCCGCCGTGGTGGTGTTCGGCGCGCAGCCAGGGGTTCTTCGCGTTGGTCACGGCGGCAATGAAGTCGTGCCAGGCTGCGACCATGCGGCGGTCGAATTCGTCGGCGCCCCACTCGGCGGTGCGCTTCTTGATCTGCGCCGGCGCAAAGAACAGCGTGGCGCGCGGTCCCGGCAGCTCCCTGCCCGTGCTCTTGGACGCGAGCTGCTCCACGTGCGTGCCGCCGATCGAGCAGCTGTGCTTGAGGTTCGCAAAGCGCGTATGGATGGCATGGCGCAGGCTGCCGTTGCCGGCGAAGTCGACATACACGCAAGAGGCATCGGCCGCGATGGTGTCGAGCGCGTCGTACGTCAGCACGCGGTCGTAGCAGCCGAGGCCTTCGCAGAAGGCCACGTTGGCGGGCGAGGTGAGGCCGATCACCTCGACGCCCTTGCGCTGGTGCAGCTGGAACGCCGTGCCATACGCCGTCTTGCTCGAGGCGCTCGACAGCAGCAGGGTGCCGGCGCCGAAGAAGTCGTTGTCGGCCATGAAGTCGTCGATGAGCCACGAGGTGATGAACAGCGGCCGCAGCAGGGCCTGCAGGTCTTCGGTGTCCCGGGTGTACAGCGAATCGGCGTTGCAGCGGAAGTACTGGTTGTAGACCGCGGGCAGCGCCGCGCGGTGCGCAGCTGCGTCGGTGAGACGTGCGGCCGAAAGGCGGTCGGGGCTCAGCACCGCGCCCGACGACATCGGCCAGTAGCCATAGAGCCGCTCGCCCACCGCCACGCCCGGGTGCAGCGACTGCACCACGTTCGCGAAGCCCCACACCGGAATGTTGCCCCAGCCTTCTTCGCCGGTCGGGAAGAACTGCCAATAGCTCATGGCATCACCGAAGGCCGCGTAGGTGATGTTGTTGGAGGTGAGCGCAAAGCTGTCGATGCACACCCGCACCTGGCCGTCGGCCAGCGGTTCGTCGGTGGCGGTGTGCAGGCGCGTGGTGGGGAGCTGGTCCTTGCGGACGAGGAAGCTGGTGGTGCTCATGGTGTTGTCTCGATCTTCACGTGGGCGGGTTGCGATGATGCGTCGTGCGGCCACGTTAGCCAAGCTTGATGAAAGGCGCCATCGCCCGCGGCGTTTCGGCGTCACCCGAGAGACACGGCCGAGCGCATGAAAAAAAGCGCCCCGGCTTGTGGCCGGGGCGCTTTCCTCGATTGATCTTGCGCCCGGGGGCGCGACGGATCAGGCGATCGTCAGTTCGACGTCGATGTTGCCGCGCGTGGCGTTCGAATACGGGCACACCTGGTGGGCGGTGTCGACCAGCTTCTGCTTCTGGTCTGCATCCAGGCCGGGCAGCGTGATCGCCAGCTGGACGGAAATGCCGTAGGCGGCGCCGCCGTTCGTCGGGCCGAGGGAAACCTTCGAGTCGATGGCGACGTCCTCAGGCACCTTGACGCCGATCTTCGGGCCGACGGCCTTCATCGCGCCGATGAAGCAGGCAGCGTAGCCCACCGCGAACAGCTGCTCGGGGTTGGTGCCGGGCTTGCCCGAACCGGGCGAGCTCAGCTTGACGTCGATGGCGCCGTCGCTGGACTTGCCTGCGCCGTCGCGGCCGCCGATGGTGTGGGCTTCAGCGGTGTAGAGAACCTTGTCGAGCTTCGTGGTCATGGTGATTCCTTTGATGAGGTGAGGGAGGAGGGTGAAAAAGCTGCTTCTCTCTTGGTTCGATCGAAGCGGGGAGAAAACCGGAGGGATTCGTCAGGCCGCCTTCTTGATGCGGTCGCGCAGGGCCTGGATCTGCTGGGTGAGCGAAACCAGTTCGGGAACCGAGCACTGCGCCGCGGCCATCAGACATTCGGGCACATCGGCAGCGCGCACCTTGAGCTTGCGGCCGGCGGCGGTCAGGGTGATGTGGACCCGGCGCTCGTCGGCCGTGTCGCGCACCCGGGCCACGTAGCCGCTGGCTTCGAGCCGCTTGAGCAGCGGGGTGAGCGTGCCGGAGTCGAGCGAAAGGCGTTCGCCGAGCGCGGAGACGGTGGGGCCGTCTTGCTCCCAGAGGGCGAGCATCACGAGATATTGGGGATAGGTGAGCTGCAGTTTTTCCAGGACCGGCTTGTAGAGGCGGGTCATGGCCAACGAGGCGGAATAGACGGCGAAGCAGAGCTGGTTGTCCAGCTTGAGCATTTCGTCTGAGGCTTGTTGGGTCGGCATGGAGGAATTGTAGCGTGCAATTCAATTGTGTGCAATGTAATTGTTTCGACTTCTTTTTAGTGGTTGCTTAGGCCGGGGCGAGTCGGGCCTCGGAACTCAAAACAACATCACCCCCGAAACCTCTTCCGGGTCAAAGCCAAGGCAATCCAGAAAGCCACAACCGCATAAACCGCCAACACCGCCGCATGCCGCCACCACCCTTGAGGCCACTGATCCATGAACAACGGCCTCACCAGCGCAACCGCAGTAGTCAAAGGCAACCAGGCCGCCACGGCCCGAACAGCAGATGGCAATTGCTCCAGAGGAAAGAACACGCCGCTCAAGAACATCATCGGCGTCATGAACAGCGTGAAGTAGTACGTAAAGAAGTCATACCCCTTCGCCAGCGCATTGAAGATCAGCGCGATCGACGAGAAGGTGATGCCGGCGCCGATCAACACCATCCATGCAACCACCAGCTTCGGGCTGTGGCTGATCCCCAGCCCGAGCATCACGAACAGGATCGCGGTCACGGTGAAGATCGACTTGAATGCCGCCCAAAGCATCTCCGCCAGCACGATGTCGTCGAGCCCGACCGGCGCATTCATGATGCCGTCCCAGGTCTTCTGCACGTGCATGCGCGAGAAGGCCGAGTACAGCGCCTCGAAGCTCGCGGCGTTCATCGCGCTCATGCAGATCGAGCCGCTTGCCAGAAAGAGGATGTACGGCACCCGCGTTCCATCGACCGACACCTCGCCGACCAGCGCGCCCATGCCGTAGCCGAAGGCCACGAGCCAGATCAGCGGCTCGGCGATGTTGCCGATGAGGCTCGGGATCGCGAGCTTTTTCCACACCAGCAGGTTGCGCAGGAAAACCGGCCACCAGCGCAGCGAGAGCTCGGGTGCGCGCCATGCCGAAGGCGGTGGCGGCGAGACGCCCGGTGAAGTTTTCGATGCCGTCGCAGTCGTCGTGTTCATTGTTCAGCCCTCCTCGCGGATCTGCCGGCCCGTGAGCTTGAGAAAAAGGTCTTCGAGGTTCGCCGGCCTGTGGAAGGTGCGCAGGCGCCCATGGTGCGTCAGCGCATCGAGCAGGCGGCGGGCATCCTGCGTGTAGAAGAACACCGTCTCTCCGCTCACTTCCACGCGCGCGGCCATGGCCTTGAGCTCGGGAGATTCGGCGAGCGAGAGCGCGCCGTTGCCATACACCTCGACCACGTCGGGCTCCAGGTGTTCGGCAATCAGGTCGCGCGGCCGTCCTTCGGCAATCTTGCGGCCGTGGTCCAGCACCAGAAGGCGCGAGCACAGGCGCTCGGCCTCGTCCATGAAGTGCGTGGTCAGGAGAATCGACTTGCCCTGCTGCAACAGCACCTGCAGCCGCTCCCACATCAGGTGCCGCGCCTGGGGATCGAGACCGGTCGTCGGCTCATCGAGCAGCAGCAGCCGCGGATCGTTCACCAGCGCGCGCGCCAGCGAGAGGCGCCGCCGCATGCCGCCCGAGAGTTCGCCGGGCTTCGCGTCCGCCTTGTGCGAGAGCGCGGCAAATTCGAGCAACTGCGGCACGCGCTCACGCACCTGCGCCTTGCTGAAGCCGAAGTAGCGGCCGTACACCACCAGGTTTTCGGCGCAGCTGAAGTCGGGGTCCAGCGTATCGAACTGCGAGACCACGCCAAGCTGCGCCTTGATGGCCAGCGCATCGCGCGGCATCTGCAGGCCCAGTGCGGAGATCTCGCCGCCGTCCGGCGTGGTGAGGCCCAGGCACATGCGGATCGTGGTCGTCTTGCCTGCGCCGTTGGGGCCGATCACGCCCAGGCATTCACCTGGCGCGATCTCGAACGACAGGTCATCGACGACCGTGGTGCCGCCGTAGCGCTTCAGGAGATGGCTGGCGTGGAAGAGGGGAGTGGGGTTGTAGGAGGACAGCACGCGGCCATTCTGGCGCAGGCGCGCGAAGCCTGCCGCCCGCGATTCAACCGATGGACAGCACCCGGGAGTTGAAAAAAAGCAACTGCCGCCGGTGCACTGCTACATCCGCAAGCCGCTGAACTCGGTCTTCATCCAGTCAATGAACGCCCGCGTGCGCGCCGGCAGCAGACGCGCATTCGGGTAGATCACGCTCACCGGCCGCGGCGGCGGCTCGAACTCTTCGAGCACCAGCTTCAGCCGGCCCTGCGCCACATAGGGCAGCACCTGGTAGGAGAAGAAAGTGCCAAAGCCCATGCCCGCTGCGCAAGCCTCGACGGCGGGCGCGAGATGGTTGAACTCGAGCCGGTTGCTGGGCGTCACGCTCACGGTCTTGCCGCCCTCGTGAAACTGCCACTGCGGCGGCGCGTCGATGCGGCCGCGCACGCAGGGAGCGCCGGCCAGATCGCGCGGATGCCGCGGCATGCCATGGCGCGCAATGAAGTCGGGGCTCGCCGCCACCACGCGGCGGATGGTGCCGAGCGTCTGCGCCACCAGCGAAGAGTCCTGCAGCGGACTGATCCGGATGCCGATGTCGATGTTCTCTTCGAGCAGGTTCACCGTGCGGTCGTACAGCAGCACGCTGCAGCGCACCTTCTCATAGCGCTTCATGAAGCGGGTGATGGCCGGCGCCACGTACATGTGGCCGAACAGCACCGGCGCCGTGATGGTGAGCAGGCCCGCGGGCTCGTGGGCCTCGGCCTTGAGCGCGCGGTCCGCGGCGTCGGCCGCCAGCAGCACCTCGCGGGCGCTGGGCAGGTAGTGGCGGCCTTCCTCGGTGAGCGAGAGGCGCCGCGTGGTGCGGTGAAAGAGGCGCACGCCCAGGTGCGCCTCGAGCGCCGCGAGCGAGCGCACCACCGCGGGCAGCGAACTGCCCATCGATTCGGCGGCACGGGTCAGGCTACCTTGCTCGGCAATCTGCACGAAGGTCTGCATGGCTTTGAAGCGGTCCATGGCACAAATTAAACCGGAAAACGCAGCAGTCAAATGCAGAAATGGCTATTCATTCATCCGCCGCAAGAGAGAAGAATCAGGGCACGCCATCCATCCATTGCCGAAAAAAAGGAAATTTCCATGAACGCCGCCAGCTTTCCCGCCCGCCCCATCAAGCTCTACGGCAGTGCCATCTCGGGCCACGTGCACCGGGTGCGCCTGTTTCTCTCGATGCTCGGCCTGCCTTTCGAAAGCATCGAGCTCGACCTGAAGCAGCGCGCCAACCGCACGCCCGAGTTCCTGGCGCGCAATCCCTTCGGCCAGGTGCCGGTGATCGAGGACGGCGAGGTCACGCTCGCCGATTCCAACGCGATCCTGGTCTATCTCAACGAGCGCTACGCGCCCGATCCGGCCCGCTGGATGCCGCGCGACCCGTTGGGCGCGGCGCGCGTGCAGCGCTGGTTCTCGGTGGCGGCGGGACCGCTGGCCTATGGTCCGGCGGCGGCGCGCGTCATGGCGCTGTTCGGCCGCGCCGACACCGGCGACACCGTGACGCGCTCGCATGCGCTGCTCTCGGTGATGGAAGTCCACCTGGCGCAGCAGCCGTTCCTGGCCGGCCCCGCCGCCACGCTGGCCGACATTGCGAATTACGCGTACGTTGCGCATGCGCCAGAAGGCAGCGTGTCGCTCGAAGGCTATCCGCATCTGCGGGCGTGGCTCGCGCGCGTGGAGGTCTTGCCCGGCTTCGTGCCGATGGTGCGCACGCCGGTCGGGCTGGCGGCGGAGGCCTCATGATCGCCGCACCCTTCCACGCTGGCGAGCGCGCGCTGCAAGCCCAGACCGGCTGGCGCGATCGCATGGAAGCCGCGGGCCCGCGCGTGATCCGCGACTACATGCCCGACCAGCACCGCGAGTTTTTCGCGCAGCTGCCGTTCCTCGTGGTCGGCAGCCTCGATGCCAGCTTGCAGCCCTGGGCCAGCGTGCTTGCGGCGCCCGCGGGGTTCGTGCATTCGCCCGATGCCACGCACCTTCGCATCGACGCGCTGCCGGCGGCCGGCGACCCGCTGGCCGGCCAGCTTGCGCAAGGCGCTTCGCTGGGCCTCCTGGGCATCGAGCCCCACACCCGGCGGCGCAACCGCATGAACGGCACGGTCGAGTCGCTCGATGCCGCCGGCTTCACAGTCGGGGTGCAGCAGAGCTTCGGCAACTGCCCGCGCTACATCCAGGCGCGCGAGCCCGTGTTCGCGGCGGCGCGCAACGACAATGGCGCCGCGGTGCAGCGGCTCGATGCGCTCGACCTGGCCGCGGAGCGGCTCATCGGCAGCGCGGACACGCTGTTCATTGCCACGGCTTATCCCGATGAAGCCGCGGCCGGCGACGAGGCCGATGCCAGGTCGCACGGCGTGGACGTGTCGCACCGCGGCGGTCTGCCCGGCTTCGTTCGCGTCGATGAAGGCGGCGTGCTGACCGTGCCCGACTTCAACGGCAACCGCTTCTTCAACACGCTGGGCAACCTGGTGGCCCATCCGCGCGCGGGCCTGCTGTTCATCGACTTCGACAGCGGCGAGCTCTTGCACGTGGCGGCCACGGCCGAGATCGTGCTGGACGGGCCCGCGCTCGCGCAATTCGAAGGCGCGGAGCGCCTGCTGCGCCTGCATGTCGAACATGCCTTGCGGAGGCCCGCCGCGCTGCCGTTGCGATGGGGTGATGCCGAGCTGTCGCCGCACCTGGCGGGCACGGGGCGCTGGGCCCGTCAGTGAAAGACCGGGATGCGCGCGTTGGCTGAACGGCGGTAGCTCCAGCCGCGTTCGCGCATCGCGTCGAGATCGGGCGCGCGATCCAGCAAAGCCTCCAGCCCCGCGGCTGCGAGCGTGCAGGCCAGCGCCTGGCCCGGGCAGGCGTGCACGCCGTGGCCGAAGCCCAGCATGCGGCGCCGTGCGCGCGAGAGCATGAAGCGGTCCGGGTCAGGGTTGAAGGCCGGGTCGCGATTGGCGGCGGCCAGCACGAGCAGCACCGCATCGCCCGCCGCGATCTTCGTGCCTGCGATGGTGAGAGGTTCGACGCAGAAGCGGCGCGTGTTCTGCACCGACGGGTCGTGCCGCGCGGTCTCCTCGACGACCGCCCGCAATCCGTCACGGGTTCGTGCGGCTTCACGCAGCGAAGGCTCGCGCATCAACGCGATGAGGCTGTTGCCCAGAAGGCCCGCCGTTGCGTCGCAGGTTTGCGAGAGCAGGCCGACGAGGTTGGCGAGCAGCGAACGTGTGAGAGGCGCACTGGCATCGCTTTCGGCCACCACCCCCGCGAGCAGGCTTCCGTGTCGTGGCGGCGTGCCCGCGGTCAAGATCTCGAAGCGCCCCATGAGTTCGCCCGCCGCAACGCTGGCGGCTTGCAGTTGCCCGGCGCTGGAAAGCGGCGACAGGCATGCGACGAAATCGCGCATCCACCGGTCGACCTGCGGCAGCGCCTCGCCGGCAAAGCCGAGCAGATGAGCGACCGCCAACACCGGCTTCGAGAACAGCGCATCGGACAAAGGATGCGCCGGCACGTCGCGCGCGACCTGCAAGGCGTCCGAATAGACGGCATCCAGGTCCAGCCCGGCCAATGCACGCTGCAGCGCAGGACGATGCGCCTGGTGCGCGGTGCCGTCGTTCATGCGCACAAGATGGCCGAACACTTCGCCGGCCGGGCTGCCCAGAATGGCGCGCGGCACCGGCTCGGCGGCCGGCCGGACGCGCAGGGCGCCGTGCGCGAGCAGCAGCGGCTCGATGGTGTCGGCGCGGCTCGCGACCCACGCGCGCAGCGTCTCGTTCCACACGAGCGGCGGACCCGCGCGCAGTTCTGCATAGTAGGGATAGGGATCGGCATGCGTGGCCGCCGAGACTGGATCGGCGGGCGCATCGGCAAAAGAAGATTGGCTTGGATTCATGGGCCGCAGTGTGCAATCGAAGCCGCCGCCACACTTCGCCCGCGGCCGAAGTGTGGATTGCGGCGGCGTCTTACGATCGGCGCATGGACACGTCCTCTTCATCGAACGCCGATTTCCAGCTGGCCCGCCTGGCCGGCGCCATTGCCGAGCCCGCGCGGGCCCGCATGCTGAGCTGCCTTATGGATGGCCACGCACGCACCGCGACCGAGTTGGCCGCCGTGGCCGAGGTGGCCGCTTCCACCGCCAGCGCGCATCTCGCGCGCCTGAAGGAAGAGCGGCTGGTCGAGTTGCTGGTGCAAGGCAAGCACCGCTATTTCCGCCTGGCCGGCGACAACGTCGCGGCTGCACTCGAGAGCCTCATGGTGGTGGCCGGCACGCCGCGCGCGGCGGAGTTCAAGCCGAACACGCCGAGCCGGCTGCGCACCGCGCGCACCTGCTACGACCACATGGCCGGTACGGCGGGCGTCGCGCTGCACGACCGGCTGCATGCGCAAGGCTGGCTCAGCGGATTGCAGACCGGTTCGTACGAGCTCACGCCCGACGGTGCGATCGCGCTGGAGAGCCTGGGTGTGGACGTGGATGCGGTGCGCCGCTCGCGCAGGCGATTTGCCTGCGCCTGCCTCGACTGGAGCGAGCGCCGCCCGCACCTGGGCGGCGCACTCGGCGCCGCATGGCTCCAGCTGTCGCTGCGCCGCGGCTGGGTGCGGCAGGCGCTCGACGGCCGCGCGCTGGCGCTCACGCCCAAGGCGCAGCGCGAGATGCCGGAGCTCTTTGCCTGAAGGGCTTGGTCAGGCCTTCAGTTTGAGCAGATAGATCATCGGCCCGGCCATCGCCAGGTCCAACTCGAGGAAGCTCTCGAAGTCCTTGCCCGCCATCCAGTATGCGTCCCAGTTGTTGCGCTTGACGGTCTTCTGCCAGACGTCCGCGGTGGTGGCGCGGTGAACGGCTTCGAGCAGCACGGCCTTGCGTTCCGCCGGCACCTTCTTGCCGGTGAGCACGCCGCGCCAGTTGGCGAGATCGGCGTCCACGCCCTGCTCGCGCACCGACGGAATGCCGAGGAACGGCCGCTTCGACGACACGCCGATGGCGCGCAGCTTGCCGCTCGCCAGGCTCTCGCTGAATTCGCTGAAGCCCGAGATCCCGGCCACCGCCTTGCCGGTGAGGAGCGCCTCCACCACCTGGGCGCCACCGGGGTACGGCTGGTAGGCCAGGTTCGCGGCGTTGCCGGCCACGCGGGCCAGCATGCCGGCGTACATGTGGTCCACGCCCCCCGCCGAGCCGCCCGCGATGACGGTCTTGGCCGCGTCGGCACGCAACTGGGCGATCAGGTCCTTCGGCGTCTTGATGGGCGAATCGGCCTTCACCGCGACCACTTCGTAGTCGCTGGTGAGCCGCGCGACCGGCGCGACCTGGGCCATGGTGACGGCCGGCTTCTGCAGCGCCACCGCACCGACCATGACCATGCCGCTCATCAGCAGCGTGTCCGCGTCGGCGTCGTATTTCTCGACGTACTTGGCCAGGCCGATCGTGCCGCCCTTGCCGCCGATGTTCTCGTACACCACCTCGCCCGCCGCGCCCGAGGCCACGAGTGCCGCGCCGAGCGCACGGCCGGTCTGGTCCCAGCCGCCGCCCTCGTTGGCGGGGATGACGATGCGCAGCTTGGAGACGAGTTGCGGCTCGGCCGCGCCAGCGGACCGGGGCCACAGGGCGGCTTGCCCCACGCCCGCGGCAGCGGCAGCGCCAGCCATCCAGGCGCTGAAATTCCGGCGGGAGAGGCTCGCGGCCGACGTACGAGTCATTTTGTTTCCATTTGTTCAGAACAGTAACCGAATGATCCCAGTGAAATACGTCGGCCGACTACACCGGGAAGTAGGGGTAAACCCTAGAAAATGCCAACTATTACTGAAAAGCGACCTCCGCGAAGCTGCGCAGCTTGCGGCTATGAAGCCGGGTGGAGCCTTGTTCGCGAAGGATGTCGATCGCCCGCATGCCGATGCGCAGGTGCTGCTCCACCCGCTCCCGGTAGAAGTGGTTGGCCATGCCCGGCAGCTTGATCTCGCCGTGCAGCGGCTTGTCGCTCACGCACAGGAGCGTGCCGTAGGGCACCCGGAACCGGAAGCCGTTGGCTGCGATGGTGGCGCTTTCCATGTCCAGCGCGACGGCCCGGCTCTGGCTGAAGCGGCGCTGCGGCTGGTTGCCGGGCAGGAGCTCCCAATTGCGGTTGTCGGTGCTCGCCACGGTGCCCGTGCGCATGATCTTCTTCAGGTCGGGCCCTTCATAGCGCGTCACGTCGGCCACGGCTTTCTCCAGCGCCAGCTGGATTTCCGAAAGCGCCGGAATCGGCACCCACAGCGGCAACTCCTCGTCCAGCACGTGGTCCTCGCGCACATAGGCGTGGGCCAGCACGTAGTCGCCAAGCTGCTGCGCGTTGCGCAGGCCCGCGCAGTGCCCCAGCATCATCCAGGCGTGCGGGCGCAGCACGGCGATGTGGTCCGTGATGGTCTTGGCATTGGCCGGGCCGACGCCGATGTTCACCATGCTGGTGCCGCTGCAGTCTTCGCGCACCAGGTGGTAGGCCGGCATCTGCGGCAGGCGCGGCGGCGCCGTGCCCTGGCTGCCGTCCAGCAGCGCGCCATAGTTGATGCTTGCGCCCGCCGGCAGCCCGCGCCGGCGCGTGACCACGTTGCCCGGTTCGATGAAGGCGACGTATTCGCTCTTCTCGTCGGCCATGGCCTCGTGCCCCAGCCGCACGAACTCGTCGATGTAGAACTGGTAGTTGGTGAAGAGCACGAAGTTCTGGAACCACTCCGGTGCGGTGCCTGTGTAGTGGCGCAGCCGGTGCAGCGAGTAGTCCACCCGCGCGGCCGTGAAGAGCGACAGCGGCTGCGCCTCGCCGGCCTGCGCCTCGTAGGTGCCGTTGGCGATGCCGTCGTCCATCACGCCGAGGTCGGGCAGATCGAACACGTCGCGCATCAGCGCTCGGCGCTCCTCGCTCATCGTGCCTTCGATGTGGTCGTTCTCGGCAAAGGAGAAGTGGATGGGAATCGGCTGGGTGCTGGTTCCGACCTCGATGTCGACCTGGTGGTTCTCCAGCAGCAGGCGGAACTGGTCGAGGTAGTAGCGCGAGAAAAGATCCGGCCGCGTGAGCGTGGTTTCGTAGCGGCCCGGCCCGGCGACGAAGCCGTAGCTCAGGCCCGCGTTGGCCGGCGGCGTGTGACGCGACACCGTGTGCGTGTGCACCCGCACAAAGGGATAGCAGGCCCGCACCCGTCCCGGCAGCGCCTCGCCGGCCACGAAGCGCAGCATCGATTCCCGCAGGTGCGCCAGGCCGGCCTGGTAGATGGACCTGACCTGTTCGAGGGCGGCGTTGGCGTCGGTGAAGCGGGCAGGAGCGACGAAGGTGGGCATGTAGGGCATGCCGGCATTGTGCAATGCCGAAGCGCCTTGTCAGTTCGTGTCGCCGCGCCAATAAGCGCGCAGCAGGGAGCCCGCCATGGCCGGTTCGCGCTGCAGGATGAGCTGCGTCTTGCGCAGCACCATGTCGCAATAGAGGGCCGGATGCGCTTCGCGCCACGCGGAGTCCTTGGTGCGGCCCGCATCCTCGCCGAACTCGCCCTGCATCTGGTCCATCACGCGCCGGTATTCCATCTGCAGCGCCTGCAGCTCGACGTGCGGGTCCTTGCGGACGAGATCGTGGCGCATGCCTTCCGAGGCCGAGGCGTAGACGTCCGCAACCGCCTTCAGGAAGGCGGCATCGCCCGTTTCGCTCAGCACCGGCTGCGAAAGCGGATGCGGCGTGCCCGGAACGGGGTGCAGCGTTCGGACGCATTGCAGCGGATCGGACGTCTTCATCTGCTGCAGCACCTCGCGCTGGACGTGGGTCCACATCAAGGCCGTGGCCTGATCGGCAAAACCCAGCCGCTCGCGCGTCAGCGCTGCAAATACCGGCCGGATGCGCACGAAGGCTTCGGCGACGCTCACGCCGCCGGCGGCCTCCTTGCCGAGCGCCGCCTGCACCGTGACCAAGTCGCTCGGCGCGTATTTTTCGATGGCCTGGTACGCGATGTTGGCGTGCAGCTGCTCCTGGAGTTTGACCTCGGGATTGATGCGCGACTGGACTGACGGCAAGCGGCTGATGCCCCAAGTCGCGGCCGCGAAGATGGCCAGGAACAACAGGAACTGCCGCACCAGGCTGCCGTCTTCGGGCGATTGGCCGCGGTTCGAGACGCCCACGACCACGCCGGCAATCACCGCGCACACCGGCAACAGCATCAGCACGACGGCGTAGCTCAGCCACAGGCTGGCTTGCTGGCCGGCAGGAATGGCGAACATGCTGTGGCCGCTCATCGGCGGGCTCCGGTATTTCTGGTCTTCTTCACGATGCCTTGGCCCCCAGCAGGCCCACGCGCCAGCCGGCGGCACGCAGAAGCCGGGTGGTCTTGCTGCTCAGGTAGAGCAGCGCAACCAGGTTCACCAGCGGCACGAAGGCCAGCACCATGAACAAGATCTTGACCGCGGTGCCAAGGCCCAGCCCGGAGCAGATGCGCACAATGCCGAACAGGCTGACCGCGGCCGTGGCGATGTACAGCGCCGAGGCGACCAGCGGCGGGATCGATCCTCCCCGCGCGGCGGCCGACAGCACGAAGTTGGCGATCAGGCAGTAGATGACCATCTTCTGCCCGCCGGCGACGAGCGAGAGCGGCAGTTCTTCGTCATCGTGCGGTTTGGCGGCTTCGCGATCCGGCTGGCGGACACCCGGCCTGGCGTGGCCCTCTGGTGCGGATGCCGTCGCAAGAGCCGCGGCCGGCAGGGCGCCATGAACTTCCCAACCGCGCGCGCTGAAGAGGTACAGCAGGCCTGACACCCGGTGCTCGCCGGCCGCATCGTGCAGGCGTGAAGCCATGCGCGAGAGTTCTTCCGTTGCGGCGCTGTCGCCGGCATCCGCGAAGAACAGGCTGCCGCGCCGCGGAATCGCCGCCATGACACCCTTCGGAAAGGCCTGCAGCTGGGTGCGCCAGAAGCCGCGGTCCAGCAAGTAGCTGGCATCTGTGTCCCCGTCGCCGCGCCCGGTGAAATGGTAGACGCCCTGGCCGAACAGCGCATGTTTGGGCGCGCCGCGCGCGCGGCGGGTGTTCACCGCGACCTGCGTCAGTGCGAGTTCGGGCGTAAGGTTGAGCCGTTGCAAGTCGGCCTCCTTGGCAACCGCCTGGGTACCGTCGGGCGCCGTGAACATGAAGCGCAGCTGCATGTCGCCCAGGTACTCGTAGACGGCCGGCGGATCGGCGCCTTCGACGGCCGGCGCACCCAGGGGACCGGTGCGCCGCCCGCCCTTCTTGCCGCGCTGGAAAGCGGCAGACAAGTTTTCGCGCAGGCGAAGGGCGGAAACGCTCATGACGGAAACCTTGGAACAGAAGGGTTGGAGAACGGCGGGGCCGCGCGATTGTGCCCGGCTTCAGAACGTTTAATCTCGGCAGCGTTTCCATCAACAAAGGCGAAAGACGAAGCAGATGAAAGTCGCAGTCATGGGTGCCGGCGCAGTCGGCTGCTACTACGGCGCCATGCTGGCGCGCGCGGGGCACGAGGTGGTGCTGATCGGGCGGCCGGCGCATGTCGAAGCCGTGCGGGCGAACGGGCTGCGGCTGGAGACGAAGACCCTTGACGAGCAGGTGAAGCTCGACGCGAGCACGCAAGCGGATGCGGTGCAGGGCGCCGACCTTGTGTTGTTCTGCGTGAAGTCCACCGACACCGAATCGGCCGCCGCAGGGATCAGGCCGCACCTTGCGCCCGGTGCGCTGGTGCTCACGCTGCAGAACGGCGTGGACAACGACGAGCGCGTGCGCTCGGTGCTGCCGTCCAATGAAGTGGCCGCGGCCGTCGTCTACGTGGCCACCGAGATGGCCGGGCCCGGCCACGTCAGGCACCATGGCCGGGGCGAGCTGGTGATTGCGCCTTCGCGCACCAGCGAGCAGGTGGCGCAGCAGCTGGCGGCCGCCGGGGTGCCCACGCAGATCTCCGGCAACGTGCGCGGATCGCTCTGGGCCAAGCTGGTGCTGAACTGCGCCTACAACGCGCTCTCGGCCGTCACCCAGCTGCCTTATGGCGAACTGGTGAGGGGCCAGGGCGTGGCCGAGGTCATCCGAGACGTGGTGGCCGAATGTCTTGCCGTCGCGAAGGCCGAAGGCATCGTGATTCCCGGCGACACCGACGCCGCCGTGCGCGCCATCGCAGAGACCATGCCCACGCAGTACTCATCGACCGCGCAGGACCTCGCACGCGGCAAACCGAGCGAGATCGACCACCTCAACGGCTACGTCGTGCGCCGCGGCGAGGCGCTCGGCGTGCCCACGCCCGCGAACCGCGTGCTGTGGGTGCTGGTGAAGCTGCTCGAAAGCAAGCTGCGGAAGGCTGGTGCCTAGGAGTCTGGGCGGCAGACGGTTTTGAATCTGGCTCTGCCGGGTTCCGAACCATTGCCCGTCTGCGGCGCGCTATCGCAGCGGCTGGCGGGCGATGGCCGCTTGAAGAGCGGTTTGCGCCCCGCATTCCCCGCTATGCAGACTGCACGGCCGCCATCCGCCTGAGGTTCAGCGCCAGGCACACGAGCTTCCACTCGGCC
>Ga0209675_1000174_pt1 | contig 74594 bp, 58 predicted proteins | sample AraplaCol_mLB_r2_2_FD_184280 | JGI IMG/M metagenome (GOLD analysis project Ga0209675, IMG submission 184280) | Arabidopsis root microbial communities from North Carolina, USA - plate scrape MF_Col_mLB_r2 (SPAdes) (version 3) | ecosystem: Host-associated > Plants > Roots > Endosphere | place...
GTCCTGATTCTTGGCGTCAACGGCTTCATCGGCCACCATCTGACGCGCCGCATCCTGGAAACCACGCAGTGGGAGGTCTACGGCATGGACATGTCGTCAGACCGCCTGGGCGACCTGGTGAACCATCCGCGCATGCACTTCTCCGAGGGTGACATCACCATCAACAAGGAGTGGGTGGAGTACAACATCCGCAAGTGCGACGTGATCCTGCCGCTGGTGGCCATCGCCACGCCGGCCACGTACGTGCGCAACCCGCTGCGCGTGTTCGAGCTGGACTTCGAGGCCAACCTGCCGATCGTGCGCAGCGCCGTGAAGTACGGCAAGCACCTGGTGTTCCCGTCGACCTCCGAGGTCTACGGCATGTGCGCCGACGAGGAATTCGACCCCGAGGCCTCGCCGCTGATCTACGGCCCGATCAACAAGCCGCGCTGGATCTACGCCTGCTCCAAGCAGCTGATGGACCGCGTGATCCACGCCTACGGCATGGAGCAGGGCCTGAACTACACGCTGTTCCGCCCGTTCAACTGGATCGGCGCGGGGCTGGACTCGATCTTCGAATCGAAGGAAGGGTCGTCGCGCGTGGTGACGCAGTTCCTGGGCCATATCGTGCGCGGCGAGCCGATCAAGCTGGTCGATGGCGGTGCGCAGAAGCGTGCCTTTGCCGATATCTCGGACGGTATCTCGGCGCTGATGCAGATCATCGAGAACAAGGATGGCGTGGCCAGCGGCAAGATCTTCAACATCGGCAACCCGAAGAACATCCACTCGGTGCGCGAGCTGGCCGAGATGATGCTGAAGATGGCGGCCGATTATCCGGAGTACGCCGAGGAAGCGCGAAAGACGCAGATCGTGGAGACGTCGTCGGGCGAGTTCTACGGCAAGGGCTACCAGGACGTGCAGCACCGCGTGCCGAAGATCGACAACACGATTGACGAACTGGGCTGGAAGCCAGAGGTGACGATGGAGCAGGCGCTGCGCCGCATCTTCGAGGCCTACCGCGACAAGGTGGTGGACGCCCGTACCCTGGTCGACAGCAGCAACTGACCGTAGCCAACCCCGACTGCCGACGGCGCCCGCGCGGCGCTGTCGGAATCCGGCCGACGGCGGCGGCACGCCGACTGCGGGTAGACTAGGCGCCACGCGCGATCCGCGCGTGCGAGGTGTCTATCTTCGGGACGCGCCCCCATGCACGCTGCCGGCAGGACCAAGACTTCCGCCAGTTCCATTCTTCCACGCCCCCGCGCCGCCGCCTGGCTCGTGGTGCCATGGGCCTTGGCAGCTGGTGCGCCGGCTGCCGCGGAAGAGGCCACCTTGCCCGATGTGGTGGTCAGCGCCAGCCGCAACGAACAACGGCGCTTCGACGCCCCCGCGGCCATCGACAGCATCCCGGTCGATCCCTTCACCGCCACCTCGCCGCTGGTCAACCTGTCCGAACTGACGCTGACCAGCCCCGGCATCGCCGTGCGCGACCGCCAGAACTATTCCCAGGATTTGCAGATCGCCGTGCGCGGCTTTGGCAGCCGCTCGACCTTCGGCGTGCGCGGCGTTCGGCTGTTTATCGACGGCATTCCGGCGACCATGCCCGACGGCCAGGGCCAGGCATCGACCTTCGACCTGGCCAATGCCAGCCGCATCGAGGTGCTGCGCGGCCCGTTCGCGCAGATGTACGGCAACGCGTCGGGCGGGGTGGTGCAGGTTTTCACGCCCGACCCGCCGAAGACCGGATTCACCGGGCGGGCCTCCACCGGTTTTGGCTCGGACGGGCAGTGGCAGGCCGGTGTCTCGCTGGCCGGCGGCAACGACCGGCTGGGCGGCACGCTCGATGCCTGGACCTACCAGACCGACGGCTACCGCGACCACAGCGCGGCCAGGCGCTACCAGCTCAACGCCAAGGTCGTGGCCCAGCCCAGCACGGCCACGAAGATCACGGGCCAGTTCAACTATTTCAACCAGCCGCTGGCCGAAGACCCGCTCGGCCTCACGCGCGCCCAGGCCGACGCCAATCCGCGCCAAGCCATTGCGGCGGCCACCCAGTTCAACACCGGCAAGGAGGTGGAGCAGACCCAGGCCGGCGTGGTGATCGAGCACCAGCTGACCGACCGCGACAGCCTCAACTTCCGCCTGTACGGGGGCGGCCGGCAGCTGACCCAGCGGTTGGGATTCAGCGGGGCGGCGCCGGGTTCGGCGGGCGGCATCGTCGATCTGGATCGCACCTATGGCGGCGGCGCGCTGTCCTGGACGCGCAAGACCACGGCCAACGGCCTGCCGCTGCAGTGGACAGCCGGGCTCGAAGTCAACGGCATGCGCGACGCGCGGCACGGCTACGTCAACGACAACGGGCAGCAGGGCGCGCTGCGCCGCGACGAGACCGACGAGGCGGCCGACTACGGCGCCTACGCGCAATTCAACTGGACCGTGCATCCGGCCTGGGAAATCGTGGGCGGCCTGCGCGCCAGCATGGTGCGGCTGCGTATCGACGATCACTACGTGACGGCGGCCAGCCCCGACGACAGCGGCACGTCCACCTATCGCAACCTGAGTCCGGTGCTGGGCGTGGTCTGGCATGCGATGGAAACACTCAACGTCTACGCCAACCTGGGCCGCGGCTTCGAGACGCCCACGCTGACCGAGGTGGCCTATGGTCCGAACGGCGTCGGCGCCAACCTGGGGCTGCAGGCCTCGACCAGCCGCCAGGGCGAGATCGGCGTGAAATGGGAATCGGACGGCCAGCGGATCGATGCGGCCCTGTTCGATGCGGACAGCCATAGCGAAATCGTGCCGCTGTCGAACAACAACGGCCGCACGGTCTACCAGAACGTGGACGGCGTACGCCGGCGCGGGCTGGAACTGGGCTGGCGCGGCGCATTCGGGCCAGCCCGCAGGCTCGCCGCCGGGCTCGCGTACACCTATCTCGATGCCTATTTCGGCGATGCGTTCGTCAACGCGCAGGGTGCCACCGTGGCGGCCGGCAACCGCTTGCCCGGCACGGCGCGCCACAGCTTCGGGGCAGACCTGACCTACAAGCCGTGGGGCCAGTGGATGGTGGGCGTGGAGGCCAAGGCCGACAGCAAGGTCTATGCGGACGATCTGAATACGCAGGCCGCGCCGGGTTACTTCATCTTCAACCTGAAGACCGGCTACACGTTCAAGACCGGCGCCACGCAGTGGTATGTGTTCGCGCGCATCGACAACGTGGCCGACCGGCACTACATCGGATCGGTCATCGTCAATGAAGCGAACGGCAGATATTACGAACCGGCGCCGGGCAGGCGGTTCTTCCTTGGGTTGAGGGCGTCGCTGTGATGCCCCCGGAATTGCGCGGTCCTGGCCTGCCTGACTTGCCAACGTCGCGTCACACGCCTAAGGTGGCGGTTTTAGCCGCTGCCTGCGTGCCGCTTCCATGTCTCTAGCCACGCCCCCTGCCGAATCCGCCGCCATGCCCCAGGACCCCAAGCTGCGCATCATGCTTTGGGTGGTGGCGGTGGGATTCTTCATGCAGACGCTCGACTCCACGATCGTCAACACCGCCTTGCCGTCGATGGCGCGCAGCCTGGGCGAGAGCCCGCTGCGCATGCAGTCGGTGGTCATCGCCTATTCGCTGACGATGGCCGTGATCATTCCGGCCTCGGGCTGGCTGGCCGACCGCTTCGGCACGCGCACGATCTTCCAGACGGCCATCGGGCTGTTCGTGCTCGGGTCGCTGCTGTGCGCCTGGGCGCCCACGCTGCCGATGCTGTCCGCCGCCCGCGTGGTACAGGGGGCGGGCGGGGCGATGCTGCTGCCGGTGGGCCGGCTGTCGGTGCTGCGGACGTTTCCGCGCGAGCAGTATCTGCAGGCGCTGAGTTTCGTGGCGATCCCCGGCATGATCGGGCCGCTGATCGGGCCGACGCTGGGCGGCTGGATCACGCAGACGTTTTCCTGGCACTGGATCTTCCTGATCAACGTGCCCGTGGGCGTGATCGGCGCGATTGCCACGGTCAAGTACATGCCCAACGCACGGCTGCCGGGTATGGGACGCTTCGATATCGCCGGCTACGCGTTCCTGGCCATCGCCATGGTGACGCTGTCCTTTTCGCTGGATGGCCTGGCCGGCATGGGCTTCCAGCACGCCACGGTGCTGATGCTGCTGATCGCCAGCATGGCGGCGCTGTCCGCCTACGTGCTGCATGCCCGCCGCAGCAAGATGCCGCTGTTCCCGCTCCACCTGTTCAGCATCCATGCGTTCAGCGTGGGCCTGCTGGGCAACCTGTTCGCGCGGATCGGCAACGGTGCCATGCCGTTCCTGATTCCGCTGACGCTGCAGGTGAGCCTGGGGTACTCGCCGTTCAATGCCGGGCTGATGATGGTGCCGGTGACGGTGGCCGGCATGGCGTCCAAGCGGCTGGCCACGCGGCTGATCGAACAGTTCGGCTACCGCAAGGTGCTGGTCACCAACACGTTCCTGGTGGGGCTGGTGATGGCGTCGTTCGCGCTGATATCCCCGGACCGGCCGCTGCCGCTGGTGATCGTCCAGATGGCGATCTTCGGCGCGGTCAATTCCATCCAGTTCACGGCCATGAATACCGTCACGCTCAAGGACCTCAGCGGCGTCAACGCCAGCAGCGGCAACAGCATGCTGTCGATGGTGCAGATGCTGTCGATGAGCCTGGCCGTGACATCGGCCGGTGCGCTGCTGGCCACCTTCCAGGCCGGCATCGGCTCCCATCACTTCGACGTGCTGCCGGCGTTCCACGCCACCTTTATCTGCGTCGGGCTGATTACCTCGGCCTCGGCCTGGATCTTCATGCAGCTCAATCCCGAGAAGGTCGTGGTGGCGAGGGCGCAGCCGTCGGAAGAGGTCTAGCGTTGTTGTCCCCCTCTCCCGCCGCGCGGGAGAGGGCGCAAGCCAACGGGCCGGTTTAGCGCCCCATCAGCTCACAGAACCAGGAGATATCGACGTTGCCGCCGCTGATGATGATGCCCACGCGCTTGCCCTTGAGCTGATCCTTGATCTGCAGCGCCGCCGCCAGGCCGAGGGCGCCGGTGGGCTCGACGATCATCTTCATGCGCTCGGCGAAGAAGCGCATGGCCTCCACCAGTTGGGCGTCCGACGCGGTCAGGATGTCGTTGACGTCGCGCTGGATGATCGGGAACGTGTAGTTGCCCAGGTGCTGCGTCTGCGCGCCGTCGGCGATGGTCTTGGGCGTGTCGATATGCACGATCGCACCGCTGCGGAACGACTGCTGGCCGTCGTTGCCGGCTTCGGGCTCCACGCCGTACAGCTGGCACTGCGGCGCCAGCGCGCGCGTGGCCAGGGCGGTGCCGGACAGCAGCCCGCCACCGCCCAGAGGCGCCAGCAGCACGTCGAGCGGGCCCACTTCCTCGAACAGTTCGCGGGCGGCGGTGCCCTGGCCGGCCATCACATCGGGATGGTCGTACGGCGGAATCAGCGTCATGCCGTGCTTCTGGGCCAGGTCGCGGCCGATCGCCTCGCGGTCTTCCTTGTAGCGGTCGTACATCACCACGGTGGCGCCGTAGCCCTTGGTGGCCGCCACCTTCAACGCCGGCGCGTCCAGCGGCATCACGATCGTGGCCGGCATGCCGAGCAGTTTTGCCGACAGCGCGATGCCCTGCGCGTGGTTGCCCGAAGAGAAGGCGACCACGCCGCCCTTGCGCTGTTCGGGCGTGAACTTCGACAGCGCGTTGAACGCGCCACGGAACTTGAAGGCGCCCATGCGCTGGAAGTTCTCGCACTTGAAGAACACTTCGGCGCCAAGCCGCTCGTCGAGCGTGCGCGAGGTGTTGACGGGGGTGCGGTTGGCGTAGCCTTCCAGGCGCTTGGCAGCGGCCTCGACGTCGGCGAAGGTGGGCAGTTGCAGGGTCGTCATGGTCGTATCGGGGTGCAGGGTGCAGGATCCGGAAAGGATGGAAGTGGGCTTACCAGGGCCAGGCCAGGCGCGTGCCGGTGCCATCGGCCACGGCCCGTTCATGCAGGAAGCGCGCGACCGTCAGGTCTTGCAGCGCCAGGCCGGTCATGTCGAAGACGGTGATGTCGTCGGCTTGCCGCTGGAACGTGGCGGCGCCGGTCAGCAGGTCGCCGATCTCGATGCACTGCAGGTCGGGCGACCACTGGCACTCGCCGATGCTGCGCGCCTGTTCCAGGTCGTCGGCCACGATGCGCGCGCGTTCCAGCACGCCGTCGGGCAGTTCGCGCTTGCCGCTGGTGTCGGCGCCCACGCAGGTCAGGTGGGTGCCCGGCTGCACCGCGTCGGCGTCGAACAGGGCGCCGCCACCGGGCGTGGCCGTGATCACGACATCGCTCTGGGCCACGGCGGCGTTACGGTCGGTGGCCAGCGCGATCTGGCAGCGCCCGGCGAATTCGGCTTCGAAGCTGGCGCTGGGCCCGCCGCTGGCGCTGACATAGCGGACTTCGGTCAGCGATGGCAGCAGCGCCAGTGCATACGACAGCTGGACGCGGGCCTGTACGCCGGTGCCGAACACGCATACGTGCCGGCTGTCGGGCCGTGCCAGGGCCTTCAGTCCGATGCCGCCGGCCGCGCCGGTGCGCGCCGTGGTGATCGCGTTGCCGTCGAGAATGCACACGGGCCGCCCGGTAGCCGGATCGATCAGCATGATGGTGGCCTGGTGCGGCTCGCCGCCACGCTCGCGGTTGCCAGGCCAGAAGCCCGCAGCCTTGAAGCCGAGCAGATTCTGCCGGCCGACATCGCCGGCCTTGATGCCGAACACGCCGCCGGTGACCAGCTTTTCGCGGATCAGCGGGAAGACGCGCCCCTCGCGATGGCTGTGCAGGATGAAGGCTTCACGCACGGCGGCCAGCACGTCGTCGGGGATCAGCGCCGCTTCCACGGCGTGCTTGTCGAGCAGTAGCAACTGCGCGGCGGAATTAGCGTGCATAGCTGTAGACGGTTGCGCGCGACACGCCCAGGTGTGCCGCGATGGTTTCCATGGCCCGGCGCACTTCCAGCAGGCCGGACGCCTTGAGTTCGGCCAGCAGCGCGCGCCGTTCGTCGGTCTTCAGCGCGCGGGGCGTGGTGGCCAGCCGCGCCGCAAAGGCGTCGATGCGCGAGCGCAGCACTTCGGTGCTGGCGGGGTCGAGCGTTTCCTCCGGCCCGTCGGCGGCGGTCTGCACGAACTGGCCCATGGCCATCTGCAGGCTGCGGAACAGCGTCAGGTCCACATTCATGCACAGTGCGGCGATATAGCGGCCGCTGCTGTCCTTGATGCCGATGGACGTGCTCTTGGCCAGGCGGCCATCGGCAAACTGGTTCGCGTAGTTGGCCAGCACCTGCGGATAGTCGGGATCGGTGATGCGGGCCTCGCCCAGTTCCGTGGTGGGATCGCCCACGGCACGGCCCGACAGGTTGTTGTGGATGGCCAGGATCGACTGGCCAGGCTCCAGCAGGTCGTGCACCACGATCTCGCAGAACGGCGCCAGCGTCTGGCCCAGCCCGTCGGCAACCTGCTTGATCTGGTCCAGCAGCAGACGCTGCTCGGGCGTACGGTCCATCATCTCGGTCGAAGGAATTGGAGGAAATTCGATGTTGGACAGTTTGTATAGTGCTGGACTAAATGTCAAGAATCGGACGTAAAAATGGCGCGGAAGCCGCTGGGGCTGCCGCGCCATATGCCGTTATCGTCGATTCTTGAAGAAAATCATCCCGCTTCCGCGACGCGAATCTCCCCCAGCAGCTTGCGCAGTTCCGGCACGCAGGACCCGCAGTTGCCGCCGGCCTTCACGCAGGCGGTGATTTCGGCCGGCGTCTTGAGGTCGTGCTTGCGGACGGCGTCGCAGATGGTATTGCGTCCCACGCCAAAGCAGGCGCACACCGTGGGACCGGCATCGGCGGTTTTCTCCATCGGCTGGCCCAGCAGCAGGCCGATACGGTCGGTGTCTTCCAGCCGATCCTGCCCGAACAGTTGCGACAGCCAGGCGCGCGACGGCAGATCGGCCCGTGTGGACACGTAGACGCAGGCTTCCAGCTGGTCGTTGACCACGAAGCCCGCGTGATAGACCCCGGCCGATCGGTCTTCGTATTCGAGCCAGTCCGCGTCCGGGTCGTGCACGCCCAGCAGGGCCCGCGCCCAGGCGGCGCGATCTGCGATGGTTTCCCGGCCGGCGAACTCGTAACGTTGAAACTGCTTGCCCTGGATGCGTGTCCAGTAGGTCAGCGAATCGGCCGGCAGCGCGTTGCGGCTCAGCACGAAGCCGTGCCAGGAGGCGCGGAATTCCTCCACGCGCACGGGCGTGTGCTTGAACTCGGGCTCGCCCGAGACCGGATCGACCACCGGATTGACCAGTGCGCCCACCCGCGCGTCGGAACTGAACTGATCGTTCCAGTGGATCGGCACGAACACGCTGCCGCGTGCAATGCCGCCGCCGAACCGCACCCGCGCCACCATGGCACCCCAGCGGCTGGTCACGCGGGCGAGCTTGCCTTCGCCCACGCCGCACAGCAGCGCATCCTGCGGGTGCATGTCGACGAAAGGCTCGGGCAGGTGGTCGGACAGCCGCGCCGCCTTGCCCGTGCGCGTCATGGTGTGCCACTGGTCGCGCACGCGGCCCGTGTTCAGGATGAGCGGGAATTCGTCGTCGGCCGCGTGGGCCGGCGCGCGCGCCGCGGTCGGCACGAAGCGGGCACGGCCATCGGCAAATGCATAGCGGCCGTCCTCGAACAGGCGCTGGGTGCCGCCCGGCGTGGCAGCGCGGTACGGCCATTGCACCGGCTCCAGTTCGTCGTATTCGTCCTGGGACAGCCCGGCCAGGCCGCCGATGTCGAACATGCGCGGCGCTTCGCGGTCGCTGGCATCGCCGTTTCGCCAGGCCGAGAGCCGGGCGTGTTCGTCGAAGATCTCGTGCTGGCTCCGGTAGTCGAAGCCGGCAAAGCCCATGCGGCGGGCCACGTCGCACAGGATGTCCCAGTCGGCGCGGGCCTCGCCCGGTGCCTGCAGGAATGCGCGCTGGCGCGAGATGCGGCGCTCGGAGTTGGTGACCGTGCCGTCCTTCTCGCCCCAGCCCAGCGCGGGCAGCAGCACGTGCGCGGCGTCGTTGGTATCGGTGTGCGTGACGATGTCTGACGACACCACCAGTTCGCACCTGGCCAGCGCACGGCGTGCCTGATCGGCGTCGGGCAGGCTCACCACCGGGTTGGTGGCGATGACCCAGACGGCCTTGACCTGGCCCGCCTCGATGGCGTTGAACAGGTCCACCGCCTTGAGGCCGGGCTTGTCGGCCATGTGCGGCGACTGCCAGAAGTCCTGCACGATGTCGCGATGCACTGGATTGGCCAGTTCCATGTGCGCGGCCAGCATGTTGGCCAGCCCGCCCACTTCGCGGCCGCCCATGGCGTTGGGCTGCCCGGTCAGCGAGAACGGGCCCATGCCCGGACGGCCGATGCGGCCCGTCAGCAGATGGCAGTTGATGATGCTGTTGACCTTGTCGGTGCCGGCCGACGACTGGTTCACGCCCATCGAGAACGCCGTGACGACCTTTTGCGTACTGGCGAACAGTTCGAAGAACGCCTGCAGGTCCTGCGGATCGAGCTTGCAGGCGCGGGCCAGGGCGGTCAGGTCCGCGCTATCCGGGCCATCGGCATCGGCATCGGCGTCGGCGTCGGCGTCGGTATCGGTATTGGCCACGGCCAGCGCGTCGTCCAGGCCGGCCGTGTGGGCATCGACAAAGGCCGTATCCGTGTGGCCGCGTCGGGCCAGATAGCCGAGCAGGCCGTTGAACAGCCGCACGTCGGTGCCGGGGCGCAGCGGCAGGTGCAGGTCGGCCAGTTCGCAGGTGGCGGTGCGGCGCGGGTCGATGGCCACGATCTTCATGTCGGGCCGCGCTTCCTTGGCGCGCGTCAGGCGCTGGAACAGGATCGGGTGGCACCAGGCGGTGTTCGAGCCCACCAGCACCACCAGATCGGCCTGTTCCAGGTCTTCATAGCTGCACGGCACCAGATCTTCGCCAAAAGCGCGCTTGTGGCCGGCCACGGCCGACGACATGCAGAGGCGCGAATTGGTGTCGATGTTGGCCGAGCCGATAAAGCCTTTCATCAGCTTGTTGGCGATGTAGTAGTCCTCGGTCAGGATCTGGCCCGACACGTACAGGGCCACGGCGTCGGGGCCGTGCCTGGCGATGATGTCGGCAAAGCCGCTGGCCACCTTGTCGAGCGCCTCGTCCCAGCTTGCGCGGCGCAGCGTGCCATCGGCGTCGCGCAGTTGCGGATGGAGCAGGCGGCCGTCCAGGCTGACCGTGTCGCCCAGCGCCGAGCCCTTGACGCACAGGCGGCCAAAGTTCGACGCGTGGTCGGCATCGCCTTGCACTTCCACCTGCCCATCGGCGCGCGCGGTGGCGCGCACGCCACAGCCGACGCCGCAGTACGGGCAGGTGGTGGAGACCGTCTTGGTGGGGGTGGTGGCAACCACTGCAATATCGGACAGGTTCACGGCTGAATCTCTTGGGTCGATGGCGGCACGGGCCGGCAAGCTGGTGTCAGGCCGCCAGGGCCTCGCATTGCGCCTGGCCAAACAGCAGGCGCTGACGCAGCGCGGCAACGGGCTTGCCGGACTGGATCAGGTCGAAATACCACGGGCCATCCTTCACGTCGCCATACAGCACGGCGCCGACCAGCCGGCCGTCCTGCAGGACGAGGCGCTTGTAGACCCCGCGCCGCGGATCGCGCAGGACGAGATCCTCGCTGCCTTCGCCGCCGATGAAATCGCCGGCCGAGTACAGGTCCACGCCGGTCACCTTGAGCTTGGTGGCCGTGGCCTGCTGTACGTAGCGGCGATGCCCGGCGCCGGCCAGGTGCGCGGCGCAGACGCGGGCCTGGTCCCAGATCGGGGCCACCAGGCCGAACGTGGCGTTGCGGTGCTGCACGCATTCGCCCACGGCGTAGATGCGGGGATCGAAGGTCTGGAGCGTATCGTCCACCACGATGGCGCGCTCGCAACGCAGGCCTGCGCCGGCGGCCAGCTCGATATTGGGGCGGACGCCGGCGGTCATTACCACCAGGTCGGCCGGAATCCGCGTGCCGTCCTTGAACAGGACGCCGCTCACGCGGTTGTCGCCGAGGATGCCCGCCGTCTGCGCGCCCAGCAGGAAGCGCAGACCCTTGCGTTCGAGCGCCAGCTTCAGCAGTTCGGCGGCGGGTTTGTCCAGCTGGCGCTCCATCAGGCTGTCGGCCAGATGCACCACGGTGACATCCATGCCTTGCCGCATGAGGCCGTTGGCGGCCTCCAGACCCAGCAGGCCGCCGCCGATCACCACCGCGTGGCGATGGTTGCGCGCCGCATGGAGCATGGTTTCCACGTCCTGGATGTCGCGGAAGGCGATCACGCCGTCCAGCGTATGACCGGGCACCGGAATGATGAACGGCTTGGAGCCCGTAGCCAGCAGCAGGCGGTCGTAGTGGACTTCCTTGCCGGAAGCCGAGCGCACGGTGCGGCGCGGCCGGTCGATGGCCACCACGGGGTCGCCCGCCAGCAGTTCGATGCCGTTCTGCGTGTACCAGTCGCGCGTGTTGAGCATGATGTCGTCGACGGTCTTCTCGCCGGCGAGCACCGGGCTCAGCAGGATGCGGTTGTAGTTGCCGTGCGGCTCGGCGCCGAACACCGTGATGTCGTACAGGTCCGGCGCGAGCTTCAGCAGTTCCTCGACCGTGCGCATGGCGGCCATGCCATTGCCAACCACCACCAGCCGCGGCTTGGCCGGGGTGGCGGGAGACGAGGCGGGGGGCGTCGTGGACATCATCTTCCTGTGGGCCTGTTGGCGTAATGGCGGGTTGGCGTTGGGCGTTGGGCGTGGTCGAAGGCGGGCTGCGGGTCAGGCGGCCATTTCTTCCTCGATCTTGCCCTGCTCGGCCTCGCGCTGGACGACCGAGGCCGCGACCCAGACCTTGCCGTCATAGACGCGCGCGGCGTAGGCGTTGACCGAATGCTCGGGGGCCTCCAGGCACTCGCCGGTGCGCAGGTCGAAGTGGTGCTTGTAGATCGGCGACGCCACGACGACGCGCTCGCCCAGGCTGCCGACCAGCCCGCGCGACAAGACGCTGGCCTGCGAATTAGGGTCGAAATTGGCGATGGCGTAGACCTCTTCGCCGCGGCCGACGCGGAAGACCGCTACCTGCTGCTTGTCGACCAGTGCGCAGACACCAGTATTGGGCACGATATCGCGCAAGGTGCAAATCGCGGTCCAGGTTTCGGGATGGTGGGCTTGGCTCATCACGTTCTCCTTGTTTCAGGCTGCTTTTGCTGGCACGGCGACCACGGGAATGTGGCTCAGGCGGGAGCGCTGCAAGTTCCGTTCCTCCGGCGTGGCGGGGCGGATCTGGCCGCGCTCTTCCAGAAACACCAGGTTGTCGTCGCGCAGGTCGCTGTTGATGAAGTGGCGGAATCGCTTGCGGGTTTCCGGGTCGGTGATGGCCTTCTTCCACTCGTCCTCGTAGGTGTCCACCACGTGCTGCATTTCGGCTTCCAGTTCGGCGCCGATGCCCAGCTTGTCGTCGATGACCACGGCCTTCAGGTAGTCCAGGCCGCCTTCGAGGTTGTCGCGCCAGGTGCTGGTGCGTTGCAGGCGGTCGGCGGTGCGCACGTAGAACATCAGGAAGCGGTCCACGTAGCGGATCAGCGTCTCGCGGTCCAGGTCGCCGGCCAGCAGTTCGGCGTGGCGCGGCTTCATGCCGCCGTTGCCGCAGACGTAGAGGTTCCAGCCCTTTTCGGTGGCGATGATGCCCACGTCCTTGCCCTGGGCTTCGGCGCACTCGCGGGTGCAGCCGGACACGCCAAACTTGATCTTGTGCGGCGCGCGCAGGCCCTTGTAGCGGTTTTCGATGGCGATGGCCAGGCCGACGGAGTCGTCCACGCCGTAGCGGCACCACGTGGAGCCCACGCACGACTTCACCGTGCGCAGCGACTTTCCGTAGGCGTGGCCCGACTCGAAGCCTGCCGCCACCAGCTCTTCCCAGATCAGCGGCAGTTCTTCCAGCCGCGCGCCGAACATGTCCACCCGCGCGCCGCCGGTGATCTTGGTGTACAGGCCGTACTTCTTGGCCACCTGGCCCACGGCGATCAGGCCGTCGGGCGTGACTTCGCCGCCGGGCATGCGCGGCACCACCGAGTAGGTGCCGTCCTTCTGGATATTGGCCAGGAAGTAGTCATTCGAATCCTGCAGGCTGGCATGTTCCTCCTTGAGCACGAACTCGTTCCAGCACGATGCCAGGATGCTGCCCACGGTGGGCTTGCAGATATCGCAGCCCAGGCCCTTGCCATGCGCGGCCAGCAGGTCGTCGAAGGTCTTGAACTTGCCCACGCGCACCAGGTGATACAGCTCCTGGCGCGAGTACGGGAAGTGTTCGCAGACATGGTTGTTCACGGCCATGCCCTGCTTTTTCATCTCGGCCTTCATGATCTGCGTGACCAGCGGCACGCAGCCGCCGCAGGCCGTGCCGGCCTTGGTGCACGATTTCAGCGCGCCGATGCTGGTGGCGCCATCGGTCACGGCCGCGCAGATCTGGCCCTTGCTGACGTTGTTGCACGAGCAGATCTGGGCCGTGTCGGGCAGCGCGTCGGCGCCCAGTGCCGGCTTGGCCCGGCCATCCGACGACGGCAGGATCAGGAATTCCGGCGATTCGGGCAGTTCGATGCGGTTCAGCATCATCTGCAGCAGCGTGCCGTATTCGGCGGCATCTCCCACCAGCACGCCACCGAGCAGGTACTTGCCGCAATCGGACACCACCAGCTTCTTGTAGACCTGCTTGCGCTCGTCGGTGAACTGGTACGACCGGCTGCCCGGCACATTGCCGTGCGGGTCGCCGATGCTGGCCACGTCCACGCCCATCAGCTTGAGCTTGGTGCTCATGTCGGCGCCGGCGAACTGGGCAGCCTCGCCACGCAGATGTCGGGCGGCCACGCGGGCCATGTCGTAGCCCGGGGCCACCAGGCCGTAGATCTTGCCGTCCCAAAGCGCGCATTCGCCGATGGCGTAGACGTCCGGGTTCGAGGTCAGGCAGTTGTCGTCGATCACGATGCCGCCGCGCGGGCCAACGGTCAGGCCGCTGGCGCGGGCCAGTTCGTCGCGCGGACGAATACCGGCCGAGAACACGATCATGTCGGTGTCCAGATGCGTGCCATCGGTAAAGTTCATTCGGTGCGTGCCGTCCACGCCATCGACGATCTCCACGGTGTTCTTGCCCGTGTGCGCCTTCACGCCGAGGTCTTCGATCTTCTGGCGCAGCATGCGGCCGCCGCCGTCGTCGACCTGTACGGCCATCAGGCGCGGGGCGAACTCCACCACGTGGGTGTCCAGGTTCATGTCGCGCAGCGCCTTGGCGCACTCCAGGCCCAGCAGGCCGCCACCGATGACCACGCCCGACCTGGCACGGCGGCCACATTCCAGCATCGCCTCCAGGTCTTCGATGGTGCGGTAGACGAAGGTGTCCTTGCGGTCCTTGCCCGGCAGCGGCGGCACGAACGGGTAGGAGCCGGTGGCCAGCACCAGCTTGTCGTAGGGCAGTGTTTCGCCGGTAGACGTGGTGACCGTCTTCGCGGCCGTGTCGATGGCCGTGGCCTTGGCATTCAGGCGCAGCAGCATGTTGTTGTGCTGGTCGAAGAAGCCTGCCGGCACCAGCGACAGGTCATCGGCCGACTTGCCGGCGAAGAACTCGGACAGGTGGACGCGATCGTAGGCCGGGCGCGGCTCCTCGCAGAGCACCGTGACTTCCAGATCCTGCGCGCCGGCCTCTGCCAGGCATTCCAGGAACTTGTGGCCGACCATGCCGTGCCCGACGATGATGATCTTCATGATGCTTTCCTTGTCCGGAGGAGTCGTAACTTGGTTTGTTGACGTCGATTAGTTGGCCAGCGCGCTGTCGTACAGGGCCTGCTCCTGCGCCTTGTGTTCGGCGCTGAAGCGCACCGCGATGGCGCACAGCGCGGCCAGCGTGGCAGCCACGCCCAGGTACGTCAGCGTCTGCTGCAGGTCGCCCAGCCCTTTCATCAGGAAGCCCGCGGCCACCGCGCCGACGTTGCCGCCGGCGCCGATGATCCCGGCCACGCCGCCCAGCGCCTTGCGGTCGATGAACGGCACCAGCGCGTAGGTGGCGCCGCAGGCCATATGCGTGAACAGGCCGAACGTCAGCATGGCGGCGACGGCGGTGACCACGCCCGAGGCATGCGCGAACGCCAGCAGGCCCAGGCCTTCGCCCAGAATGAAGACGAACAGCACGATCGAGCGCGCGTCGAGGCCGCGGTGGCGGGCCACGCGGTCAGACACATAGCCGCCCAGCGCCCGGGCGAACAGCGCCAGCAGGCCAAAGCTGGCAGCGGCCATGCCGGCGGCGGACAGCGACAGGCCGAAGTGGTCGACGTAGTAGGTGGCCGCCACGTTGTGGATGAAAATTTCCACGCCGAAGCAGGCGCCGTAGGTGATGAACAGCATCCAGACGCGGTAGTTGGCGCTGGCCGCGCGGAAGCTGGCCCAGCCGCCGCCCCCCTTGCCGCCGCTCACGGCAATGCCGCGGGCGCGCAGGTCGGAGAAGTTGCCTTCGGGGCAGTCTTGCGTGAAGCGCCAGTAGACGACCGCCATGATCAGCATCAGCACGCCCGGCACGATCAGCGCCACGCGCCAGCCCATGGCGTGATCCACGCCCAGGAACAGGACGGCGGCGAGCAGCAGCGGCATCGCGCCCTGTGCGGCGCCGCCGCCGGCGTTACCCCAGCCTGCCGACGCCGCATTGGCCGTACCCACGACGTTCGGCGCGAACATCACCGACGTGTGGTACTGCGTGATGACGAAGCTCGCGCCTACCGCACCGATCAGCAGGCGAAAGAACAGGAAGGTCTCGTAGTTCTGGGCAAAAGCCACGCCGATCACCGGAATCGCACCGATGGCCAGCAGGCCGGTGTACGTCTTGCGCGGTCCGAAGCGGTCGCACATCGGGCCGATCACCAGTCGCACCAGGATGGTCACTGCCACGGCGGCGATATTGATATTGGCAATCTGGCCGGGGGTCAGGCCAAACTCGCCCTTGAGCACCGGCATCAGCGGCGCGCAGGCAAACCACGCGAAGAAGCAGACGAAGAACGCCATCCAGGTCAGGTGGAAGGCGCGCATCTGCGGCGTCTTCAGACTCAGCAGATCGATCCGGGTGGCTTTGCCGTTCATTCTTGGGGCTCCAAAAACAAAAGGCGTCCCGAGAGGCTGGCGCGGATGGGCCAGTTCTGGGGACGCCGTTGTCCTGACGACTGCTACCTACGGATAGCGGCCGTGCTGTGTGGGGTGGGCGGATCGCCGTTGACCGGCCCACGCTACCTATCGCAAGCGGTGTGCCAGCCCCACCAAGTGTTGGTTTGGAGACTTCGAAAAGGGAAACTGCGCTGGTTAGTGCCGTATGGCGCACTAATCCGCATCATGGTGCGGCGCCAGAGTTGGGCGGCTGCACGGCTATGGTGCGGTGCAATGTGCGGCGCCGGTGCGGTCGCGGGCCGGCCGACTGGATAGTCGGTCGGCATTGGGCGGTCAGTCGGACTTTTGCGCCTGAGGCAGGAGGGAAATCAGTTGCATGTCGGAGGGCGAGACCAGCTGATCGGCTTCGTCAATCAGCGCGGAGCGCACCTTGAGGCCGTTGACCCGCGAGCGGATCTCGGCGGGCCCTTGGCCATCTGCCTTCATATGGGCATCGCCCCATTGCATCAGGCCGACGATCACCGGCAACAGCTCCACGGCGGCACGGGTGGGGCGGTAGGCAAAGCGTTCGCGCTCGCCTGGCTCCTTGTAGCTGACCTTGCGGAGCAGCCCGGCTTCCGTCAACGTCTTCAGCCGCGCCGACAGCACGGCGGGCGAGCATTGGAGCCGCTCCAGGAAGTCGTCGAAACGTTGGACACCCGAAAACACGTCGCGCAAGATAAGAATTGTCCACTTTTCGCCAATCAGCGATAGCGTGGCCGCGATCGAGCATTGCGCGAAGGCCTCGGGCGACACAGGAGGCGGCAGTGACGTATTCATGATTTGAGCATAGCACTCTAACTTCATTTGAAAAAGTCAGGGTTTCGACTATAGTCCTGCCTACAGAAGATGAAGTCAGGGGTGGGCCATGAGCGATGGCGACGACGCAGGCGACAGCAACACAGGTTCGCGGATTGCCGAAGAACGGTGGACGGCCCGCGGCGGGCGGCAGGTAACAGTGCGTGCGGTACGCGCGGCCGACCATGCGGGGTTGCGAGCGTTTGTCGACGGCCTGTCGCGTGAAAGCCGCTACTACAGGTTTCTGACCGGAGGCCGGGTGGCGGACGAGATCATCCAGGGCTTCGTCGCCCACCATCCGCAGCGAGACGCCGCCATGGTGGTGACGGTGTGTGGTGAAGAGGGCGGCGAATCGATTGTTGCCAACGCCGAATACGTGGTGAACGCCGACAACGTGGCGGAACTGGCTGTGGTGGTGGCGGACGACTGGCAAGGACAGGGGTTGGGCCGGCGGTTGATCCAGCGGCTGCAACAGATTGCGAGGACCCGCCGGTTGCAGGGGATGCGTGGCGACGTGCTGAGCGAAAACCGGCGCATGCTTGCCATCATGCGCGATTGCGGATTTACCGCACGTCGCAACCCCGAGGACAGCTTTCTGCATGAGGTCAGCATGTCGCTGGTCGATGTGCATGACCGCGCCCCCCGGCCACAACGCGAGCACTGGCTGCCACGCGACTGGTTCGCGGACAACTAGCCCGCATTGGCGCCCGCCCCGGGCGGCTTGACAGGCCGTCAGGTCTTGCCGCGCGATGTCGCCGTACAGCCAATGGACGCCGTGATGATGGCGGCGATGGCCACCCACTGGACGGCTGTGAGCTGCTCGTGCAGGAATGCCAGCCCCGCCAGGGCACCCATGGCCGGCTCCAGACTCAGCAGGATGCCAAAGGTCCGGCGCGGCAGCCGCTTCAGTGCCACCATCTCCAGCGAATAGGGAATCGCGCTCGACATCAGGCCGACCGCCAGACCGGAGAGCAAGAGCGCCGGGCTGAAGATCTGCGTGCCGGCATGGCCAAGGCCGAAAGGCAGCGCAACCAGCGCCGCCATGGTCATGCCCAGCGAAGTCGCCTGGCCGCCATGCGCATTGCCAGCCATCTGGCCGAACACAATATAGAGCGCCCAGCCAACGCCGGCCGTCAACGCATAGCCGATACCCACCGGATCGAGATGGGTCGAGGCCTCGCCCAGCGGCAGCAGCAGGACAAGGCCAGCCACGGCGCAGGCAATCCAGAGGAAATCGATGGCCTTGCGGGACGACAACACGGCAACGGCCAGCGGGCCGGTGAATTCGATGGCGATCGCCAACCCCAGCGGGATGGTGCGCAGCGACATATAGAACAGCAGGTTCGTGGCACCCAGCGCCGCCCCATATAGCGCAATGGCGCGGGCATGCCTGCCCGACAACGGGAAGCGCCACGGCCGCCAGACCGCGATCAGGATCAACGCCGCAAAGCCGACGCGCAGCGCAACCGTGCCCTGGGCACCAATGGCGCCGAACAGGCTCTTGGCAAACGATGTCCCGACGCATAGCGACGCCATGGAGCCGATCAGGGCCAGCACGGCCAGCAGGGTTTCGCTCTGCTTGATGCGGGTGAGGGGCACTTCCTTGTCCTGGTGCGGTAGGCCCGGCTACGGGCGGTGCGGCATCTTGCCCGAACATCGAACGGGCAGCCATACACAGATGCCGGTGCCGCTTGCTGTACAGTTAGGCGAGCCGGGCCAGGGTGCCGGCCAGCGCCCTGGCCGGCGCTGGCGGAGTCCCGGACGACGCACTATGGTGGAAGGACCGTTTTTGCCGGAGTTCGCCATGGAAGCCAAGGCACCGCGTCGTCATGTCGTCATTACCGGAGCCGCCGGCGCGCTGGGTCGCGCCGTGGCAAGCCGGTTCGCAGGGGAAGGCGCACGGCTGGCGCTGATCGACCACAACCTGCAGCACCTGCAGAGCGTGTTTGCGCACCCCGAGCCCGACCACGGCGGTACGCTGCTGCACGCGGCCGACGTGACGTCCGATACGGCGATGGCACCCGTGGCCGCCGCCATCCTCGACGCGTTCGGCACGGTCGATGTGCTGGTGCACGTGGCCGGAGGCTTCGAGATGGGCGAGCCCACCCATGCCTTGTGCCGCGAATCCTGGCTGCGGATGATGGACCTGAACGCCTGGTCGTTCGTGGCCGTCACGGGCCATTTCATTCCGGCCATGATGTTTCAGCGCAGCGGCAAGGTGGTGGCCGTTTCCGCGCGCGGCGCCGCGCACGGCGCGGCCGCGATGAGCGCGTATACCGCTTCCAAGAGCGCGCTGCAGCGGCTGGTGGAAAGCCTGTCGCACGAAGTCAGAAGCTCGGGCATCAACGTCAACAGCATTGCCCCAAGCATTCTCGATACGCCCGCCAACCGCCACGCCATGCCGTCGGCCGATCCGGCACAGTGGGTATCCACCGGCGCCGCCGCGCGTGCAGTGGCATTCCTGGCGTCGGACGGGGCCGAGGCCATGCATGGACAGCATCTGGTGCTGGACGGGCTGAGTTGACCGTCCGCCCTGATTCATAGCGCCAGCCTCATGCCGATGACACGGGCCGCCTTGCGGTCGAAGGTGGCCGTGTGATGGCAGCCGGCGCTCTGGCAGGTTCGCTGGATCAGGCAGTCGGGGAAATCTGCCGACGTCTCCCTGAATAGGAGAAACGCCGACTCCACGATGGCATGGGACTCGATGACCAACTCCCGGCTTTTCAACAGCCATTCGAGAACCCGGGCCACTTCAGATCGCGTTGCTCCACGGATTCTCCTCATGACACGGATCAGTTCCACCAGTACAGCAATGGCAACGTAACCCGGAGCGTTTCGTGAAAGCGACGCCATCAACATGTCTGCTTTGGCAGTCAGGATGGGATCATCCCGGGTAAAGAACCGGACGAGAATGTTGGTATCCAGCCCGATCATGCAAAGCTCCGGAGATACCTTGCGCAGACTTCGGCATCAATGGCCGCTTCGATTTCGTCGTCCGTCAGGGGCGAGCCCTGCCTGCGGCCCGCCAGGCATCCTTTCAATTCCATGATGGAGCAAGTTTGCCCCGGAGCGAGAGGGGGCAGGCCAAGCGTCGTTGTTGGATCGGCATCGTGCTTGTCAGGTGACTCAGCGTCGTCCACGGCTTGCGCGACGTCTTGCCGGCTTGGCGGGGGCCTGCGGCCAGCAAGGCACCCCTTCAAATCCATGATCGAGCAGGTTTCGCCGGGTGCCAGTTTCCGTAGTCCCAATGTGGTTGCCGGATCGGCGTCCTTCTCTATTTCACGGGACTGCGCGTCGCGCAGGTAGTCCGTCGTCACAGCCCCCACGTCCTTCGGCGCAACATGCTGCTCTGCTTGATATTGCATGAGATTGACCCCTCTATTGTCTGGTTTAGCCGGCGCGATCCGCGCCTGACGAAACCATTCTGGGCCGCCGTCAAGCAGAAAAAAATGGGAGGTGTCTCAAAAAGCGTCCCGGGTTGCGGGGATCCGGCTATCGCCTGCGCAGCTGGGCCAGCGGCAGGGTGCCTAGCCTTTCGAGAACCACGGTTTTCATCGCCACTGGCGTCGGCAGCGAATCGAGCAGCGCGGGCCACCGTTCCTGGGCCATCGTCACGGCGTCCTTCACGGCGGCCAGGGCGATGCGCTCGGCAATCCGTGCTTCGCGCGCGAATTCCCGGTAGGTTTCCAGTGTCTGCTTGCGTTGCAGAAGATCGATGGCGACGTTCTGTCCGAATGCCGCGAAGCCAGGCAGTGCGGCCACGCTGACGATGTCATAGGCCGGAGACAGCTCTGGCATCGTGCCATTGCGATAGAGGAACGAGAAGTTCTTGAGGTGGGCGTCGCTGTTGCCCAGCAGTGTATGGACGGCCTGCCGCATGAAGAACTGCCGAACGTCTTCGATGCCGCGTACGCTCAGCCGGTCCAGCAGCCGGACGATGGCCACGTAGGCATCGTTGCCGGCGTACTTGCGTGCCGGCATGCGCGTCAGGATCTGGCAGCCGTCCTCGGCATGGACCCGGCCGCCGGGCTCGCGATCGAAGCGGTCCACCGCCAGGAAGTGCAGGTCCGCGCCCAGCGCATCGGCCAGGCCCGGCACATCGATGGCTGCCAGCGGCTGCGGCCGGCACACGGCCACCGCCACGCCGGCTGCCTGGGCCAGCTGCATCGACACATATTCGTTATAGATCTGGCTGTCGTCGTTGCGCGCCGGCAGCTTGGCGATCAGGTCAGAGAGCCGCCCGTGGGTAGGCATGGTGTAGCGCCTGCCGGCGTGGGCGGTAGACAGCGCCAGCTTGTTCTGCACGCCGGACACCGAGGCGGCACCTTCGGTCGCGCCCTCCACGACGGCGATCTCGAGGTTGTCCGCGCCGCCCGTCACGCCGATGGTGCGGACATGATCGGGCAAGGTATCGAGATTGGCCGGGCGCACGGTCAAGGCACCGGGCAGGTCTTCGCCGGCCGCCGCCAGCACGCCGAAATCGTCGCGGTCATCGGGATGGTGGCGCGTGGCCTCCAGCCGCTTGCGAAGTTCGCCCTCCGGCAGCAGCCCGGCAAAGTAGGGGGGCAACTCCCCACCGACGTTGTAGACCGCCGGGTGGAACGGATTCGACAGGATGGTGCCAGTCAGCGGTTCGTTTCCGGGGATGGTCAGCGAGAGGCTAAGCGTCGGCCGGCCGGGGTCGCCCCGGAATTGTTCGCCGGGCACGAAGCGCGTGGTTCGTCCGGCTTCGCAGAGGTAGCCACAGAGTACCCCGTGCAGGTGCACTGACAGATAGCGGGGCCGGAGTTCGTCGCTCATGTCTCATCCCCGAGCAGCAAATCGACGGACGTCGGGGCTGCCCTGTCGGGTCCGGCTGCCTTGCCCGCCAGCGTCTGCCGAACGTCCGCCAGATGCTCCCTGGGCACCAGCACCCATTCGGCGTCCAGCGCGGAGGCAATCGCGTCGAGTGTCGAAGCGCGCACATCCTGCTTGCCGCTCAAGGCAACGGAGAGGTTTGAGCTGGCCATGCCAATGGTGCGGCCGATGTCAGCCAGCGACAGTTCTCGTACTTTTCGAAGCGAACGTAGCTGAAGGAGGAAGGCGGACATGACGAACGCGTGCGGAGAAGGTATTAAATATCATAGTGAATCGTTAAAAAATATGCAAAAACATATTAAGTCGGCCGCAGATCTTCTATTTAATAAGGGCTTGTGATGAGAAGAAGCCCGCTGTCGAACCACATGCCGGTCGAACGTCAGCGTCGTCCGGCTGACTGGACCCGGTAGCGAGGGCAGGCGGGCCCGGATACGCGGTCTGCATGGCAATGCTCCTGTGTCCGGCCGCACGGGATTGCGCAGTCCAGGACAGTCTGCCGGCCGGATATCGTCATTGGAATGGGACAGTTCTCAAAAATGCCGGTCCGTCGTCAATCGCGTTCCGCCCCCAGCGGCGGCGCGATATCCTCCAGCGCACGTCTCTCGGCATCCACACCGAAGCGAAGCGCCAGCAGGCCGGCCACGATCACGAGCGCGGCGCCGATGCCGTAGCCGACGGCGACCGCGCCCCGGCTGCCCGTTTCGATCAGCATGCCGAACAGCACGGGTGCGATGAAGCCGCCCGTGCCGGTGCCGATGGCGTAGAACACCGAAATCGCCAGGGCGCGCATTTCCAGCGGAAAGACTTCGCTGGCGGTCAGATAGGCGGAGCTTGCCGCGGCCGACGCCAGGAAGAACACGGCGGACCAGCACAGCGCCTGGGCGCGCGCGTCCAGCCAGCCCTGCATGAACGCCCAGCCGGTGGCGGCCAGACCGACGCCCGACAGCACATAGGTGACGGCGATCATCCTGCGCCGCCCGATCCGGTCGAACAGCGGGCCCAGCACCAGCGGGCCCAGCGCGTTGCCCAGCGCGAACGGGAAGATATAGAGCGCCACGCGTTCCTCTGGCACGCCCTGGAACCGGGTCAGCACCAGCGAGTAGGTGAAAAAGATCGCGTTGTAGAAGAACGCCTGCGCCACCATCAGCGCGAACGTGACGACGCTGCGCGTGCGGTAGCGGCGCAGCAGCAGGCGCATGATCTCGCCCAGCGCGGGAACGGGTTTGCCGGCGTAGGCTACCGTGGCCGCTGCGTCCGCTGCCGGCAACCGGCCATGCCGCTGTGCCACTTCCGATTCGATGCTGGCAATCACGCGCGCGGCTTCGTCGTGACGGCCATGCGTTGTCAGCCAGCGCGGGCTTTCCGGCACATGCCGCCGGATCAGGACGATCGCCACGGCCAGTACCGCGCCCAGCGCAAAGCAGACGCGCCAGCCCCACACCGGGCCGAACACGCGCGGGTCCAGCAGCACCAGGCTCAGGCCGGCGCCCAGTGCCGCGCCGATCCAGAAGCTGCCGTTGATGGCAAGGTTCACGCGTCCGCGAACGCGGGCCGGTATCAATTCGTCGATGGCCGAGTTGATGGCTGCGTATTCGCCGCCGATGCCCAGTCCGGTCAGGAACCGGCAGACGGCGAAGAACGCGAAATTGGGAGAGAAGGCCGTGGCCAGCGTGGCCGCCATATAGACCGCCAGCGTGGCCAGAAACAGCTTCTTGCGGCCCAGCCGGTCGGCCAGGCGGCCAAACAGCAGGGCGCCGATGACCGCCCCCAATATATAGATGGAGCCGGACCAGCCGACTTGCGTGGCATCGAGCCCCAGGGTGTCGGGCCGCGACAGGACAGCGCCCACGGAGCCCACCAGGGTCACCTCCAGTCCGTCGAGCACCCAGGCGATGCCCAGGGCGACGGCGACGCGCCAGTGCCACGCGGACCACGGCAGGCGGTCGAGTCGGGCGGGGATATCGGAATGCCAGGCGGCGATGACGGGCTCCTTGGCGCTGGGATGGCACTCACAAGACTATAGCCACTCCGGCACCCTCTGCCTGTCGGCGATCGGCCGACGCCGCCCCTGCCTGTGTCCGCCACGAAAAAAGGGCGGCCCCTTGCGATGGCCGCCCCTTCCCGCCGGCGGATGGCTGGCTTACTGCGCCGGGAACGACAGCGCGTTCGTCAGGTCGCCCATGGCCGGCTTGCCGTTGGCCACCAGCGCGTCGTCGCGCAGCTTCAGGCCCGGCAGCGTGGGCAGGGCAAAGCGGCGCGTGATGAAGCGCAGGATCGATGCCGTGTCGTACTGCGTATGGTCCACGGTGCCCTTCCTGGCGAACGGCGACACGATGATCGCCGGGATACGCGTGCCCGGGCCCCAGCGGTCGGCGGTCGGCACCGGCGCGTGGTCGTAGAAGCCGCCGTTTTCGTCGTAGGTCACCACGATCAGCATGTTCTTGTACTGCGGGCTCTTCTGCAGCTGCTGGATCACGTCGGCGATGTGCGCGTCGCCGTCGGCCACGCTGGCGTAGCCGGCATGCTGGTTCAGGTTGCCCTGCGGCTTGTAGAACGTCACGGCCGGCAGCTTGCCTGCGGCGGCATCCGACAGGAACTGGCTGTCGAAGTCCTTCAGGTGGGACGTGCGGTAGTCGGCATGGTCGACCGGGCTGAACGCCGCGAAGTAGTTGAACGGCTGATGGTGGGCCTGGAAGTTGGGCGTCGTGTTGTTGTAGATCTTGGTGCGATCCGCCGACACGGTCTTCCATGCGCCCGCGTACCAGGCCCAGTCCACGCCGCGCTTGTCGAGGTAGGTGGCGATGGTGTCCTGGGTTTGCGGCGGCAGGGTGCTGGCGGCGTTCGGGTCGGCCAGCAACTTGGTGGTATCGGCCGACGCCGGGGCGTTGCCGCTCGGCTGGAAGGCCGGCTGCATCGTGTTCACGGCGTAGAACAGGCCGGTGGCGGGATCCTTTGGTGTGATCGCGCCATCCTTCACATAGGACGCAGCGGCGGACAGGATGCTCGTCGAGCTGGTGTCCGTCAGTTTCAGGCTCTTGCCGTCAGCAGCCACCGCCGCGATCGAGCCCGACGCCACGGAAGTGTCGGCGTTCGGGTAGGTCGGCACGCAGGCGCAGACAAGGTACTGGTGGTTCAGGAACGAGCCGCCGAACGCGCCCATGAAGAAGTTGTCGGCCAGCACGAAGTCCTTGGCGATCTTCCACATCGCCATGCTGCTGCCGTCGTAGTAGCCCATGGTGATGCCGCCGGCGTCGGAGAAGGCCGCGAACTTGTCGTTCTTGCCGCCGTTGATCTGCATCTGGTTCTGATAGAACTTGTGCACGAGGTCGCGCGTCACCACGCTCTGGTTCACCACCACGCCCGTGCCGTTGACGCCCGAGGGGTCGTCGATCCGGAACGGCTTGTTGGCCCAGCCTACGGTGTTGATCTGGGGTAGCTGCACGGCCTGGCCGCCTGCGGTGAAGCCACCCCAGGTCGGCGGCAACGATGCCAGCGTCGAATTGTCGAAGTCCTTCTGCGGGGTCACCGTGCCGACGGCGCTCGGGTTCACGCCTGGAATGCCATTGGCGCCGGGAAACAGGCCGTAGAGGTTGTCGAAGCCGCGGTTTTCGGCGTAGATCACCACCACGGTCTTGATGTTGTTCATGGCCACGCGCTGGGCCACGCCAGTCTTGATCGCGGCGGCGATGTCGCCGCCGGCGGCCACCGCGTTGGCGATCAGTTCGATGGCCTGCTCGATCTCGCCCTGCAGCGCAGCCTTGATCTTGCCGTCCGTTTCCTTGTTGTGGTCTTCCAGCAGCTTGTCGGCGGCCACACCGAGGCGCTCCGCCAGCTGGCTGCGCGCGGCGTCGAGGTTGCCGCCGTTGCTGTCCATCAGCGCGGCCAGTTCGGTGGAGATGGCGCTCACAACGCCGTTGGCGCTGGCCGGCGCGCGGAACACCAGCTTGCGCGTCACGGCGGCATGGCCTCCGGCGTCGTCGTTGCGGAAGGCGTCCGTGCCGATTTCGGCGACGACGGGGCCTTGGCCGTTCACGGTGAAGGCGCCCCTGGCGTCGGTGAAGGCCGAGGCCTCGCTGCTGTCGCACGCGCCGTTGTTGTTGGCGTCGATGCAGACCTTGGCGTGCTCGAAGTAGCTGCCGGTGACGACGCCCGACGTGGTGGCGGCGGGGGTGGTGGCGCTGCTTCCGGAATCGCTGCCGCCACAGGCGGACAGGCATGCGGCGGCCAATGCGGCCAGCGGCCACAGACGGGTATTACGGCTCATGGGCTTTCCTCTTTCTTATATGTGGGATGACTGCAAGTGCTGCGATGAAACTTGTGGGTACTGCCGGGTGCGCCGCGAGTGTGAGCCGGCCATGTGTCAAATTGATGATGACGGGCGGCGGAGCCTGGTACATCGGCGCTGCGGCGCGGCGTTGGCAGGTGTTGGCGTGTCGTTTTCGTGAACCGTCACGTGGATGTCATCCAGCTGGCATAGCCTCTTGCGCCATTCCATCGTCATCCTGCCGCCATCATTCCGTCATGAGCTTGCCGCCGCTGTTGTGGAACGCCGCGTTCCCGTCGCTCTTCACCTGGTTGCGCGTGGCGGGCAGCCTGCTGATCGTGCTGCTGGCCAGCCTGGTGACGGGGTGCGGGAAACAGGATGCCGCGCCGGCAATGGCCATCGGGAACACGCCGCCACCGCAGGCGGCCGCGGCCAGCATGCCGCGGGCCGCCGGTCCGAAGCCGTTCTACGCGATGGTGGCCGAGCGCCATCCCGACATCGCGCGGCTCAATGCGCTGGGCAAGGCGCTGTTCTTCGATCCGGCGCTGTCGGCATCGGGCAAACAGTCGTGCGCCACCTGCCATAGCCCCGATCATGCTTATGGGCCGCCAAACAACCTGTCGGTGCAGCTGGGCGGTGCGGACATGACGCGCACCGGCGTGCGCGCGGCGCCGTCGCTGCGCTATGTGCAGAACGTACCGGCCTACACCGACCACTATCACGAGAACGACGGTAACGACGCCGAGGACCAGGGCCCGACCGGCGGCCACAACTGGGACGGCCGCGCCGGATCGACGCACGATCAGGCCCGCATCCCGCTGCTGTCCGCGCACGAGATGGCCAATGGGGAGCCACGCGTGGTGGTCGAGCGGATCCGCAAGGGCCCGCACGCCGAAACCTTCCGCAAGGTGCTGGGCCAGGACGTGCTGGACGACGAGGACACCGCCTTCAGCGCGGTGCTGCTGGCGCTGGAGGCATTCCAGCAGACGCCTTCGGAGTTCTATCCCTATACCAGCAAGTACGACGCGGTGCTGCGTGGCCAGGCCACGCTGAATGCGGCGGAACTGCGCGGCCTGCGCGTGTTCAACGATCCGAACAAGGGTAATTGCGCCGCGTGCCACCCCGGCGATGTCAGGGAAGGCGCCTTCCCCGCGTTCTCGGATTTCGGCTTTATCGCCGTGGGCGTGCCGCGCAACCGCAAGCTGGCGGGCAATGCCGATCCGGCCTTCTTCGACATGGGGCTGTGCGGCCCGGACCGGACCGACCTCAAGGACCGTGCGGACTACTGCGGCCTGTTCCGTACCCCGTCATTGCGCAACGTGGCATTGCGCCACGCCTTTTTCCACAACGGGATTTTCCACTCGCTGGACGAGGTGCTGCACTTCTACGCCGAGCGCGATGTGAAGCCGCAGAAGTGGTATCCGCGCGGCCCGGACGGCAAGGTGCGGAAATTCGACGACCTGCCGCCGCAGTATCACGAGAACATCAACATGGAAGCCCCGTTTGGCGGCAAGCCGGGCGACAAGCCGCTGATGACCGAGGGGGAAATGCGCGATGTGATCGCGTTCCTGAAGACGCTGACCGACGGTTACCAGGCCGGGCCGCAGCCATGAAGACAGCGGCCGTCCCGAAAAGGCGCACCGCACCGGCGGCTGGCAGCAATCGGGGGTGACAGGGCCGCTAGTTCAGGCGACCCACCGCGGCCAGCATCGAGCGGCCATGCGCGGTGATTTGCGGGCAGGGACGTTTGCCCTGTTCGGATTCCAGGATCACCAGTTGCCGGGTGATCAGTGCATCGAGATCGACCGGGTCGATTTCGCGTGCGGGAATGCTCGACGTATCGTCGCGGGTATGTGGACCGTTGCCGATCAACATCAGTGTGGCAAGTTCATGTGGGCTCAGCACGGTGTTCTCCTTGGCGAGAGGGGAGCGGTTGCTGGGGGACATGGGGAACGCGGGGCCGCTGGCAGCGGTGCGTTCCTCCGACGGGATTGTGGACCATCGCGCCGGCGCTTGCACGCTGCATCGCATCGTGACGGCCAGTCGACAGTTAAGGCATTGGACGGGCATCCGCCGCATGGGTTCCTGCCCGATACAAAACCGCTACAGAGCGCAGGGCCTTCATGTGCGCGTCACGCTCGGCCTTGCCGTTTTCTCCCGGATGTCCGCATGATGCCCGACGTTTCCGATGCCGTGTCTTATGCCCCTGGCAGCCCCATGGCGATGCCGTCGCTGCGCGGATCGTGCGCGCCCGCGCAAGGTCCGTCGTCGTACAACGCGATGGCGCCCGGATGGCCCGCCAACGGGCTCTGCGCGTCGATCACGCTCACTTCGTGACCGCGGGCTGACAGCGTGGCGATCACATCATCACCGGCATCGGCCTCGATCTTGAGGCTGTCACGCGTGTCGGAGAACGTCCGCCCCAGCAGGAACCGGGGCCGGGACAGCGCGTGCATGGGATCCATCCCGTAGTCGATCAGCCGTGTCAGCACGGCGGCCAGCGTCTGGGGCTGCCCGTCGGCACCCTGCGTGCCATACGTCAGCCGCGGCTTGCCGTTGCGCAGGTACATGCCCGGATTGAGCGTATGGAAAGGGCGCTTGCCCGGTTGTATCGCGTTGTGATGGTTGGGATCGGTGCTGAATGCGGCGCCCCGGTTATGCCACAGGATGCCGGTGTCGCCCGCCACCACGCCGCTGCCCCAATCGAAATACACGGTCTGCAGCACGCTCACGCAGCGCCCCTGGCGGTCGACCGCCGAAAGAAAGACCGTATCGCCATGCTGATAGACATGCGGCCAGGGCATCGCGTGACGCATATCGATATGCGCGGCCAACGCCGACAGCCGCGCCGGCGACAGCATCGCATCGACGGGCACCGCGCAGAATTCTGGGTCCGCCACATGCCGGTTGCGTTCGATAAACGCCTGTTTCACGGCCTCCACCAGCAGGTGGTAGTAGTCCGCGCTGCCCTCCGGAATGCTGGCCACGTCGAAACGATCGAGGATGCCCATGATCTGCAGCGTGGTCACACCCTGCGTGGGCGGCGCCAGGCTCAGCAGTTCGCCGCCGCGATATGGCACGCGCAGCGGCGCTTCGTCGCGCGCCGCCGTGCGGGCCAGGTCCGCCATGCCGAGTGGCGATCCGGCGGCACGCAGCCCGGCTACGATGCGCTCGGCCAGTTCGCCTTCGTAGAATTCGCGCGAACCGAAGTTCGCTATGCGATCAAGGCTGCGGGCCAGGGCGGGCTGCCGCAGGCGGTCGCCTTGCACGGGCAGGCGTCCGTCGGGCATGAAGACGTCGGCAAAGCCGGGCCAGTCCGACAGTTCCTCATGACGGAAGGCCTGCCAGAATCGCTGCGACGGCGTGACGTCGAAGCCTTCGTGCGCCAGTGCGATGGCGCGCTGGAACAGTTGCTTCCACGGTTGCTGGCCACCCCAATGGTCGCGGCTGATGGCGAAGGCACGGTCCCAGGTGTCGACGGTGGCCGCCGACGTGATGGCCGAGGCTGCGCCGCGCGTGGGGATCGCGCTGCCGTAGTCGGGCAGCGTGGCTGCCGCCTGTCCGATGCCCGAGAGTGCGCGCACGTTGCCGGCCTGATCGCTGACGATCCAGAAGGCGTCGCCGCCCAGGCCCGTGAAGTGCGGATAGGTGACAGACAGCGTGGCGCCGATGGCGATGGCGGCCTCGATGGCATTGCCGCCGGCGCGCAGGATCTCCAGACCGGCTTCGCTTGCCAATGCATGGGGGCTGGTGACCATGCCCGCGCTGGAAGTGGCGAGATGCTTCATGCGTGCTGCCCGCCCAGGTAGGCCTGTACCAGCGCCGGGTCCTTGGCCAGCGCCTCGGCATCGCCGCTGGCCACCACGCGGCCTTCTTCGAGCACGTAGGCGCGATCGGCCAGCGACAGGGCCAGCGCTGCCATCTGGTCCACCAGCAGGATGGTGATCGATGCATCGCGCAGCGCGTCCAGCGATGCGAACAGTTCCTCGATCACCTTCGGCGCCAGGCCCAGCGACGGCTCGTCGAGCAGCAGCACCGACGGATTCGACATCAGCCCGCGCGCCACGGCCAGCATCTGCTGCTCGCCGCCGGACATCAGGCCCGCACGCTGGTGCTGGCGCTCGCGCAGGCGGGGCCAGCGCGCGAACATGGCCTCGATGCGGCGCATGGTCTCGGCACGAGAGATGCGGCCCGACGGAAACGCGCCCAGCCGCAGGTTGTCGAGCACCGACAGCTCGGGGAATACCTGCCGGCCTTCCGGCACCAGTACCACGCCCATTTCGGCAATCTTCGCCGCGTCGAGCCGGGCCAGGTCGGTGCCGTCGAACGTGATGCCGCCCTGTACGGGGCGATGGAGCCCCGACAGCGCACGCATCAGCGTCGATTTGCCGGCGCCATTGGCACCCAGCAGCGCCACCATCTCGCCTTCGCGGACCTGCACGTCCACATCGTGCAGCACCGGCGCCGCGCCGTAGCCGGCACGCAGTGCGCTGACGCCCAGCACTTCCGGCGGCACGACATCACCCCCCGAGCGGCTGCGCCGCCGCGCCGGGGCGCCCGACGCCTCGCCCAGATAGGCGCGGCGCACGGCCGGATCGGCACGCACTGCGTCGGGCGTACCGGCGGACAGGTGCTGGCCAGCGTCGATCACCACGATGCTGTCGGATACATCCATCACCAGCGACATGTCATGCTCGACCAGGCCAACCGCGATGCCGCTGTCGGCAATCCGGCGCAGCAGGCGGCCCAGCGTGGCCTTGTCCTCGCGGGACAGCCCCGCTGCAGGTTCGTCCAGCAGCAGCACGGCCGGCCGCGTGGCCAGCGCCCGGGCAATTTCCACCAGGCGGCGATCCACGTGGGCCAGGTCGGCCGCGCTGGCATCGGGGTCGCCGGTATAGCCGCAGGCGGCCAGCAATGCGCGGGCTTCGTTGCGCACGGCCGGGGCCGTGAAGCCCGCGATGCCGAGCAGCGTGCCCAGCTTGCCGCGTGTGAGGGCGATGGCCACGTTGTCGGTCGCGCTCATGCCGGTGAACAGCTGCGTGGTCTGGTAGGTGCGCGAAATGCCATGGCGGGCGCTGTGGCACGCACCGCGTGCGGCCAGGGCGTCCGCGCCCAGCCGGCGGCTGCCCGAGCGCGGGCGATAGTAGCCGGACAGCATGTTGAGCACGGTCGATTTGCCCGCGCCGTTCGGCCCGATCAGGCTGGTCACCTGGCCGGGCGGCAACTCGAACGACAGATCGTCAACGGCGCGCACGCCGCCGAATACCATCGACAGGCCCAGCGCCGACAGCCCCCGGCGCTGCGCGGCCTCGCGCTGCGGCAGCATCGCGCCAGCCACGGTGTCGTGATCGGCCGGCCTGGCGGGATGCAGGCGGCGGAACGCCGACGTCACCACACCCACCATGCCGCTGGGCGCCACCCAGAGCACCACCAGCAGCAGCACGCCGAAGCAGAGCAGGCGCAGGTTTTCCAGGCTCGACAGGATTTCAGGCAGCAGGCCGACCACGACCGCGCCCGCGACAGGCCCGGCTACCGTGCCGGCGCCGCCGATCATCACCACGAGCACGAACAGGATCGACTGCAGGAACGAAAACATGCCCGGCGTGACCATGCCCTGCAGCGGCGCGAACAGGCCGCCCGCCAGGCCGGCCAGCGCGGCCGAAAATGCAAAGCCGACCGTCTTCACCACCAGCGGATTGACGCCGATCGACGCGGCTGCGGTCTCGCTGTCGCGCACCGCGCGCATGGCGGCGCCCCAGCTGCCGCGCGCAATGCGCGCATAGGCGGCTAGCGCGAACCCCAGTACGGCGATGGCGATCAGTGCCAGCGCCCGCTCGCCGCCGTCCACGCCGGGAAGCGATGGTTGCGCGATGCCCATCAGGCCGTTCTGGCCGCCTGTCAGTCCGCGCCATTCCACCGCGCCGTGCTCGACGATGAAACCGAAGGCGATCGTTACCATCGCCAGGCCGGGGCCCTTGACGCGTAGCGCGGGCAGCGCCAGCAGGCCGCCCAGCGCGGCGGCCACCAGTGCGCCCACCGGCCATGCGGCCCAGAAGCTCCAGCCTGCCTGGCTGGTCAGGATGGCTACCGTGTAGGCGCCAATCGCATAGAAGCCGACGTGGCCGAACGACACCTGGCCGGTCAGCCCGAGCAGCAGGTTCAGGCCCACGCCGCAGATGGCGAGCATTGCAACGCCCGCGATCACGAATACGAAATAACCGTTCAGCGTCAGGGTCAGGCCCGCGGCCGCGGCCAGCACCGCGCACATGGCGGCAACCTGCAGCGGCGTGCCCAGGCCCAGCCATGGCGCGGCAGGGCGTGCCGGATTGCCCGGCGGCGCGGTGGATACCGTGGATGTCATGGTCTTGCTCATACCTTGCGCACCTCCGCGCGTCCGAACAGCCCATCGGGCCGCAGCGCCAGCAGCGCGATGACCAGGGCAAAGGTGATGATCTGCGTGTAGCTGGAACCGAGCGATGCGGTCACCAGCGCCTCGGCCACGCCGAAGATCAGGCCGGCCACCATCACGCCCCAGGCGCTGGACAGCCCGCCGAGAATAGCCACGGCGAACGCCTTGAGACCGAAGACGGTGCCCATGTCGGCCTGCACATTGAACAGCGGGGCAATCAGCACGCCGGCGACACCGGCCAGCAGCGTCGACAGCGCGAAGGCGCCGGCAATGGTGCGTCGGATCGGAATGCCCATCAGGCGCGCCGCATCGCGGTTCTGCACGACTGCGAGCATGGCCACGCCCCAGCGCGACTTGCGCAGCACCACGTGCAGCACCGCAGCCAGCACCAGGCCGACCACCGGAATCACCAGTTGCAGCGGATATACGCCCACGCCGGCGTTGCCCAGCTGTACCGACTGGGTGGCCAGCGGCGACGGCAGGCTGCGCGGTTCGGTGCCGAACCAGAGCATCACCACGTTATCGAGCACGATGCCCAGCGCCACGGTGGCCATCAGCCAGGCATTCGAGCCCCGGCTGGCGAACGGCCGCACGGCCAGGAATTCCACGGCCAGGCCGTACAGCGCGCACAGCGCCAGTGCCAGCACGATGGCCAGCGGCATCGGCCAGCCCAGCGTCTGCGCAAACGTGTACGTGAGCACGGCGCCCAGCATCATCGAACTGCCCTGCGCGAAATTGACCGTGGCAGAGACTGCGTAGGTGATGTGAAACCCCAGCGCCATCAGCCCGTACATGCTGCCCAGGCCAAGCCCGCTGATGAGGGCGGATATCCATAACATGGTGATGTCCTTCTATTTACGTTTTCTCCGCGCCGCCGCATGGCGGGAGAGCGGAGCAACAATCGCCCGGCAACCAGCGTTTACTGCTTCACGGGCACGATGCGGTTGTCGATGAACTGGGCCCAGACGTAGTCGTTTTCGGTCAGCGCGTCATGCTGCTGGGGCGAGAACGGCTTCACGTAGGTCTTGATCAGGCCCTCGTAGCGGTCGATCTTGTAGAAGCCCTCGCGCACCGCGTCGCCCTTGGTGCTGCCGGCCTTGGCGATGGCCAGCGCGGCCAGCTGCGTGGCGTCGTAGGCGTTGGCCACGCCCACGGCCGGCGTGATGTCGTCCGGGCCCTTCACGTCGCTGTACTTGGCCTTCAGGTCGTTGACCACGCGCGTGCTGACCGGCGACGGCGTGCCAAAGAAGCTGTAGGTCTGCACGAAGTGGACGTTCTTCGCGTTCGGTCCGGCCAGTTCCGTGAAGCGGCCGCCGGCCGGGCCCCAGTGCGAGACCACTGGCACCTTCCAGCCCATGCGGTCGAGCGACTTGACCACCTGCGCCGACGGGCCGACGTTGCCCACCATCAGCAGCACATCGGCGCCGGCCGCCTTGAGGCGGCCGAGCTGCGGCACCACGTCCACGTCGTTGGCCTCGAACTTCTCGACGCCCACCGGCTTGCCGCCCTTGGCGGCCATCGCGGCCACGATGCCTTTCTCGTTCGATTCGCCCCACGGGTTGTTCACCAGGATCAGGCCCGGCTTGCTGGCGTTGAACGCCTTCTGCGCGTACTGCAGCATCGCCTTGTCCACCACCTCGTCCACGGCCGAGACGCGGAACGCGAAGTTCGGATTCGCGCCGTTGTGGGTGATGGGCGTGCCGGCGGCCCACGGGCCCATGAACGGCACCTTCTCCTGATTGGCGATCGGCACGATGGCCATCGAGACCGGCGTGTCAAGCCCGCCGAACAGCACGGCAACCTTCTCCTTGTAGATCAGCTCGCGCGCGGCCAGCACACCCTTGGCCGGGTTGCCTTCGTCGTCGCGGCGCACCAGTTCGAGCTTGCGGCCGCCCAGCAGGCCGCCCTTGGCATTGATTTCGTCGATGGCGATGGTCATGCCGCGCGTCAGCGACTCGCCGGCCCGGGCGGACTGACCCGACAGCGCCGTGATCAGGCCGATCTTGATGGTGTCGGCGGCATGCGCTGGCAGGGCGGTCATGACGCAGGCGGCCGCAGCGGCAGCGATCAGTGCACGGCGTTGGGGACGAAACATGGCAGATCTCCGGATGGGGTTGGTGTCGGCGGGATTCTCGCAAGAGCCGTGCCACGCGTTGACGAATCACCCGGAAACTCCGTGACAACCGGCGTTTCAATACGTTGACGATCTGGCCCGCAATTTGCGAACGATTACGCGACATCCATGCATACGATCGGAAACGGGGCATCACGCACGAAGGCGGTGCCGGTTCCGGAGCGGATGCACCAACCAGAAGAAAGGCACGCGTTCATGACCTTCAATCCGAGTCCGCTGGCGGCAACGCAGGCGGCGGCGCCGTCGTTCGGTCCGTTGCGCCATCACGGCCGTTTTCCGTACCGGCCCATTACCGACGCCGATGGCTTCCGCTGGCCCAACGGTGCGCGCCTGGCTGTCTACCTCGGCTTCAATATCGAGCACTTCGCGTTTGGCGAGGGGCTGGGCGCGAACCTGGGCCCGGTGTCGCCGCAGCCCGACGTGCTGAACTACAGCTGGCGCGAGTACGGCAACCGGGTGGGGGTATGGCGCTGCCTGGAACTGTTCGACCAGCTGGACATGCCCACCGGCGTGATCCTGAACACGGCCATCTACGATCACTGCCCGGCGGTGCTCGATGCCTGCCTGGCGCGTGGCGACGAACTGATCGGCCATGGCCATACGAATGCGCACCGCCAGAGCGAATTCGACGAGGCTGGCGAGCGTGCGCTGCTGGTGCACTGTCGCGACCGCATCCGCGAACACAGCGGCTGCGCGCCGGGTGGCTGGCTGTCGCCCTGGATTTCCGAAACGATGGTCACACCCGACCTGCTGGCCGAAGCCGGCTACCGATACACCCTGAACTGGGCACACGACGACCGGCCGGTGCGCATGCAGACGCGCAACGGCGGGGCGCTCTGGTCGATTCCGTACCCGCAGGAGCTCAACGACATCCCGATGATCATCGCCCGCCAGCTTGATGGCGCGGCATTCGCCGACATGATCATCGACCAGTTCGATGAAATGCTGCAGCAGGCGAACCATCCGCAGCACCCGCAGCCGCTGGTGATGGGCATCGCGCTGCATCCGTATCTGGTGGGGCAGCCGTACCGGCTCCGTCACCTGCGCCGCGCGCTGGCACACATTGCCGCACGGCGGTCGCACGGCGAGGTCTGGTTCACCACGCCGGGCGCGATCTGCGACGCCATGGACGCCCAGGCGCCGATGGCGGCGGATCGCGCCAATGCCGCCGCGCGCTAACATCATGGGCATTGTTTCCCTGACCGACGCCATGTCAACCAAAGCTGCAAGGAAAGCCGCCCCCGGGGCGGAGGAACCGCTTCCGCCGGCGACTTCGGACGCACCGGATGCACCGGACGAGCGGCAGGACGCCGACAGCCGCATCTACCAGGCGATCTTCGACGGCGTGCTGAATCATCGGCTGACCCCGGGCACCAAGCTGCCCGAACCCGAGCTATGCACGCTGTTCGGGGTGGGCCGGGCCGTGGTGCGGCGTGTACTGGAAAAGCTCGCGCACGACGGCATCGTGGCGCTGCGGCCCAACAAGGGCGCGGTGATCGCCGAGCCCACGCCCGAGGAAACCAGCCAGATCTTCGAGGCACGGCGGGCGATGGAGCGTGTGCTGGTGGAACTGGCCGTCGAGCGCGTGACGCCGGATGACCTGCGCGAACTGCGCCGGCAGCTGGCCGACGAGCACGACGCGATGCACCGTTTCGACCAGCCTTCGTGGGCGCGGCTGGCCAGCGGCTTCCACTTGCGAATCGCCGGCCTGGCACGCAACCCGGTGCTGCAACGCTACCTCACCGAACTGGTTTCGCGCTGCTCGCTGATCGTGGGGCTTTACGAGCCACCGGGCCACGCGCCCTGCGAGCACGACGAGCACGCCGCCATCGTCGCCTGCATCGAGGCGCGTGACGCCGCGGGCGCGGTGACGCTGATGGAAGCCCATCTGCGCGAACTGGAACAGCGCATCGAAACGTCGCGCATGCAGGGCGAAAAGAGCCTGGCGCAAATGCTCGGCCTGCCGCCGCGTTAACCGGAATACCCAAGGAACACGATGGAAATCGATTTCACCGCGATCACCGAATATCAGCGTTACAAGCTCATGGCCAGCCTGATCGTGCCGCGACCGATCGCGCTGGTCACCACGCTGGGCCCGGACGGCACGGCCAACGCGGCGCCGTTCTCGATGTTCAACATGCTGGGCGAGGAGCCGCCGATCGTGATGATCAGCGTAAACCGCCTGGGCGACGGCTCGCTGAAGGATACGGCGGCCAATATCGTGCGGACGCGGGAATTCGTCGTGCACCTGAGCGACGAGGCCATGGCCGAGAAAATGCATCGCTGTGGCGAACGCCTGCCGCCGGACATGAGCGAGCTGGCCCACGTGGGGCTGACAGCCGCTGCCTGCACCGACGTGGCCCCGCCGCGCATCGCCGAGGCGCCGGTGGCGTTCGAATGTCGGCTCTGGGAAACGCTGGAGACCGAAAGCCGCCAGATCTTCATCGGTCGCGTGCTGCGCTTGCATGCGCGCGACGGGCTGATCGATACCGAACGCTGGCGCGTGCGGTTGCAGGAATATTTCCCTGTGGGCCGCTTCGGCGCCAGCTTCTATGTGACCACGCGCGACCGCTTCTCGCTGGAGAAGGACGCCGGCGTGGTCACCGCGTCAACCGCGATCGACGAGATGTGAGCCCAGCGGTGCGGCCGGCTTGCGCCGCGCCTTCCATTGGTCGGCCAGGCCGATGAGTTCGCCGACGATGCCGCGCCGGAATGTCAGCACGCAGATCACGAAGATCACGCCGGTGACCATCGTCACCGATTCGCCGAGCGTGTTGAACCACGCCAGGCCGGTGACATTGGCCAGGAAAGCGCCCAGGTCGCCGAGCTTGTTCTCCAGGGCGATCACCACGAAGGCTCCGGCAATGGGGCCGGCCAGCGTGCCCAGGCCGCCGACCAGGGTCATCAGGATCACGGCGCCCGACATCGACCAGTGCACGTCGGTCAATGTCTCGAAGCCCAGGACCAGCGCCTTCAGCGAACCTGCGAGGCCGGACAGTGCAGCCGACAGCACGAAGGCGACGAGCTTGAAGCGGTCCACGTCATAGCCCAGCGACACGGCGCGCGGCTCGTTTTCCTTGATGGCCTTGAGGATCTGTCCGAACGGCGAATGGATCGTGCGTACGATCAGCGCGAACGCGGCCACTACGATCCCCAGCACCACGTAGTAGAGCGCCAGATCGCTGTCCAGCGGCAGCAGGCCCAGCAGCTTGCCGCGCGGAATGCCCTGGATGCCGTCCTCGCCGCCCGTGAACGGCGCCTGCAGGCAGAAGAAATACAGCATCTGTGCCAGCGCCAGCGTGATCATCGAGAAATAGATGCCTTGCCTGCGAATGGCCAGGGCACCCATGACCAGGCCGGTCAGCGCCGCGAACGCGGTGCCCAGCAGCAGGCCCAGTTCGGGCGTCAGGCCCCATTCCTTCATGGCGTGTCCGGCCACGTAGCCGGCGCCGCCGAAGAATGCGGCATGGCCGAACGACAGCAGCCCGGTGTAGCCGATCAGCAGATTGAAGGCACACGCAAACAGGGCAAAGCAGAGCACCTTGAGCACGAACACCGGATAGGCGCCGAGCATGGGTGCCAACAGGGCGGCCAGCAGTAGCGCGCCGTAGACCGCGACCTGGCCGCGGCGATTGGAGTCTTGCAGCATTTACTTTTCCTTCCCGAACAGGCCCGCGGGGCGCAGCATCAGCACGATCACCATGATGAAGAACACCACGGTGGCCGAGGCCTGCGGATAGAACACCTTGGTCAGTCCTTCGATGACGCCGAGCGCGAGGCCGGTGACGATCGATCCCATGATCGAACCCATGCCGCCAATGACGACCACGGCGAACACGACGATGATCAGGTTCTGGCCCATCAGGGGCGACACCTGGATGACCGGCGCCGCCAGCACCCCGGCGAAGGCGGCCAGCGCCACACCGAAGCCGTACGTCAGCGTGACCATCAGCGGCACGTTGACGCCGAAGGCCTCGACGATCTTCGGGTTCTCGGTGCCCGCGCGCAGGTAGGCGCCGAGCTTGGTCTTCTCGATCGTGAACCAGGTGGCGAGGCAGACCACCACGGAGGCCCCGACCACCCAGGCGCGATAGTTCGGCAGCATCATGAAGCCGAGGTCCGTGGCGCCTTGCAGCGCGTCGGGCGGCGAGTAGGGCAGGCCGGAAACGCCGTAGGCCGATCGCATCACGCCCTCGATCACCAGCGTGATGCCCAGCGTCAGCAGCAGGCCGTAGATGTGATCGAGCTTGTAGATCCAGCGCAGCATCGACTTTTCGATGACCACGCCAATCATGCCCACGACCAGCGGCGACACCAGCAGCATGATCCAGTAGTTGAGGCCGGCGTACTCCATGCCGGCCCAGGCCAGCACGGCGCCGAGCATGAACAGCGCACCGTGCGCGAAGTTGATTACGTTGAGCAGGCCGAAGATCACGGCCAGGCCCAGGCTCAGCATCGCGTAGAACGCGCCGTTGACCAGCCCCAGCAGGAGCTGGGACAGCAGCGCCGGTAGCGGGATTCCAATATCGAAATTCATGAAACGTGGGGTCCCTTGTTATACGCCGAGCAGTTCGTTCAGCACCGGCATCTTGGCCTGCAGCTCGCTGGCGGCAAAGCGTTCGACGATGGCGCCGTGCTCCATCACGTAGAAGCGGTCGGCCAGCGGCGCGGCAAAGCGGAAGTTCTGCTCCACCATGACCACGGTGTAGCCCTTCTTCTTGAGCATCAGGATCATGCGCGCCAGCGCCTGCACGATCACCGGCGCCAGGCCCTCGGAAATCTCGTCGAGCAGCAGCAGGTTCGCGCCCGTGCGCAGGATGCGGCCCACGGCCAGCATCTGCTGTTCACCGCCCGACAGCCGCGTGCCCTGGCTCTGCTTGCGCTCGCGCAGGTTCGGGAACATCTCGTAGATCTCGGCCTCGCTCATGCCGGGGGTGTCGCCGCCACGGGCGCCCTTGAGCACCGGCGGCAGCAGCAGGTTTTCCTCGCACGACAGGCTGGAGAAGATCGCCCGCTCTTCCGGGCAGTAGCCGATGCCGTAGTGCGCGATCTTGTGCGTGGGCAGGCCGATGGTCTCGTTGCCGTTGATCCTGATCGATCCCTTGCGCGCGCCGGTCAGGCCCATGATCGCGCGCATGGTGGTGGTGCGGCCGGCGCCGTTGCGGCCCAGCAGCGTGACCACTTCGCCACGGTTCACGGTCAGGTCCACGCCGTGGAGGATGTGCGATTCGCCGTACCAGGCGTGCAGGTCCTTGATTTCGAGTGCGGGAATGTTCGCGGTCATCTCAGTGCGCTCCCTGCAGTTCGGCATCGGCGGTGCCCATGTAGGCTTCCATCACGCGCGGGTCCTTCGACACCTCGGCGTAGGGCCCCTCGGCCAGGATGGCACCCCGTTGCAGCACCGTGATCTTGTCGGCGATCGACGACACCACGTTCATGTTGTGCTCGACCATCAGGATGGTGCGGCCAGCCGACACCTTCTTGATCAGCTGCGTCACGCGGTCCACGTCCTCGTGGCCCATGCCCTGCGTGGGCTCGTCCAGCAGCATCAGCTCGGGCTCCATCGCCAGCGTGGTGGCGATCTCCAGCGCGCGCTTGCGGCCGTACGGCAGGTTGACGGTGGTGGTCTCGGCGAACTCGGTCAGGCCCACCTGGTCCAGCAGGTCCATGGCGCGCGCGTCGAGCACGTCGAGCGACCGCTCGCTGCGCCAGAACTGGAACGCGGTGCCCAGCTGGCGCTGCAGGCCGATGCGCACGTTCTCGCGCACGGTCAGGTGCGGGAACACGGCGGAAATCTGGAACGACCGGATCACGCCGCGCCGCGCGATCTGTGCGGGCTTCTCGCGCGTGATGTCGATGCCGTTGAAAAGGATGGTGCCCGTGGTGGGCTCCAGGAATTTGGTGAGCAGGTTGAAGCAAGTGGTCTTGCCCGCGCCGTTCGGTCCGATCAAGGCATGGATCGAGCCGCGACGCACGCGCAGGTTGACGTCGCTCACCGCAGTGAACCCCTTGAATTCCTTCGTGAGGTTCTTCGTTTCCAGGATGATTTCCTGAGTCATAGTCTCCTGCCCGCCCTCTTGCTGCTGCCAGGTTGTGCCCGGCTACTGACAATGGTTCGAACTTCGGCGCTTTGTCGCCATGTTTGCCGCTTTAGGTATCGGTTGGAACGGTGCGGCTACCGTGGACAGGCGCACGCGAAGTGAAGGCTGCGGCACCGTATACCGGCGACTATTGTGTGCGCCTGCTGCGTCGCAAAACATCGGGGTTTGCACTAGGCGTAATACATTACCGACGTGACAGCAATCCGATGTGCGAAGCCGTACCGACGTCTGCGGGCATCGGCTTCGCCAGGTATCGTGGAAGACCCTTAGGCCGACACCGACGTGACGATTTCAGCGGTATTTGCTGCACCGCTCGCGCGTGCCTTGCGGTCGGCGCGGATCATGTCGCTGGCCCGCTCCGCGATCATGATCGTCGGCGAGTTGGTATTGCCCGATGTAATCAGCGGCATGACCGACGCATCCACCACGCGCAGTCCAGCGATGCCGCGTACGCGCAGCCGGTTGTCCACCACCGCATCGGGGTCGTCGCCGGCGCCCATGCGACAGGTGCCCACCGGATGGAAGATCGTGGTGCCGATGGCGCCGGCCGCTTCCGCCAGCTGCTCGTCGGTCTGGAACGCAGGACCCGGCAGCCATTCGCTGGGCTGGTACGGGGCCAGCGCCGGCGATGCGACGATGCGCCGGGTCAGGCGGATCGAATCGGCGGCTACCTTGCGGTCGGCATCGGTCGACAGGTAGTTCGGCGCGATCAGCGGGGCGCGGCGGAAGTCCGCATTGTCGATATGCACGCTGCCGCGCGACGTGGGCCGCAGGTTGCAGACGCTGGCCGTGAAGGCATTGAAGTCGTGCAGCGGATCGCCAAACTTGTCCAGCGACAGCGGCTGCACGTGATATTCGACGTTGGCGCGCGCCTGGCCCTCGTCGCTGCGCGCGAACGCACCCAGCTGCGACGGCGCCATGCTCATCGGCCCGCTCTGGTTGAACGCGTACTGCAGGCCGATGCCAAGCTTGCCCCACCACTTCGAGGCGCGCGTATTGAGCGTGCGCACGCCCTGCACCTTGATGACGGTACGCAGCTGCAGGTGATCCTGCAGGTTCTCGCCGACTCCGGGCAAGGCATGGCGCACGCGGATGCCCAGCGCCTGCAGCCGTTCCGGCTGCCCGATGCCCGACAGTTCGAGCAATTGCGGCGAATTGATCGCCCCGGCGGCCAGGATCACTTCTTCCGTGGCCCGCGCTTCCAGCTGCTGGCCGCCGCCCAGGTACTGCACGCCGGTGCAGCGGCGGCCGTCCGGCGCATCGAACACGAGGCCGCTGACCTGGGCGCCCGTGACGATGGTCAGGTTGGGCCGGTCCGACGCCTTGCGCAGGAATGCCTTGGCGGTGTTCCAGCGAATGCCGCGCCGCTGGTTCACCTCGAAATAGCCCACGCCGAAGTTGTCGCCGCGATTGAAGTCGTTGGTACGCGGAATGCCGGCCTGCTCGGCGGCGTCGATGAACCGCTCCAGGATGTCCCAGTGCAGCCGTTGCCCTTCCACGCGCCACTCGCCGCCAGCGCCGTGAAATTCGTTCGCGCCGCGATGATGGTCTTCGCTGCGCTTGAACAACGGCAGCACGTTGTCCCAGCGCCAGCCGTCGTCACCGGTGATGCGTGCCCAGTCGTCGTAATCCTCGCGCTGCCCGCGCATGTAGATCATGCCGTTGATCGACGAGCAGCCGCCCAGCACGCGGCCGCGCGGGTATCCCAGCGAACGGCCATTGAGGCCCGCCTCCTCGACGGTGCGGTACAGCCAGTCGGTGCGGGGATTGCCGATGCAGTACAGGTAGCCCACCGGAATATGAATCCAGTGGTAGTCGTCCTTGCCCCCCGCTTCGAGCAACAGCACGTTGACATCGGCATCCTGCGTCAGGCGGTTGGCCAGCACGCAGCCGGCCGAGCCGGCGCCCACGATGATGTAGTCGTACGTCTCCATATCCCTTGCTTCCTTTGCCGGCCCTGAGGGCGCTTTTTTTTCTTGTGGAATGCCGGGCATCATCGCACGACTTGGCAGCGGCCGTCGTCAGGGCTTTGCCGGATTCTCCAGGTGCCGGCGAAGCCAGTCGGTCAGTGCCGCGAAGACTTCACCGCGCAGCGGCTCGGCTTCGTTGAAGATCTCGTGAAAGCCGCTCTCGAACCAGGCCATCTCGCGCAGGTCCTCGGGTGCGTTGTCGAAGAAGGCGCGGCTACCCTGCGGATCGACAATGCGGTCGGCGCCGCCCACCAGCATCAGCATCGGCGCCTCCAGCCGCGGCGCGTCAGCCTGCGCCTGCGCCATGCCGTGCAGGAACGACTCCAGCACGCTGGCGCTGATCGTACCCTGCACAAGCGGATCGGTACGATAGGCACGCGCCACTTCGGGGTCGTGCGACAGCAGATGGGCGTCGATGGGATTCGGCACACGCATACGTGGCGCCAGTGCCAGCAGCACGCGATGCAGCGTGAGCATAGTGCTGGACAACTTCAACGCCAGGGCCGGCGACGACAGGATCAGCGCCCGGATCGGCCGCACGCGAGCCGTCGCAAAACGTGCGGCCACCAGGCCGCCCATGCTGTGGCCCAGAACGATCGGCAGTTCGTGCCATTGCCGCACTGCGGCATCGTGGATTTCGGCCAGATCGTCGAGATAGCTGTCGGGATGCGGCACCACCATGCGCGGTCCGCCGCTGGCGCCATGGCCCCGGTGGTCGTAGGCCCGCACGCGCAGCCCCAGCGCGCACAACGCGGCCGCAACATGCGGATAGCGGCCACCATGCTCGGCCAGTCCATGCACGAGCAGGACGGTGCCAAGGGGGTCGGGAAAGTGCTGCGGATCGGGCAGCCAGGTACGCAGCAGCAGTTCGGTGCCATCGCGCATGCGCTGGCGCGATTCGGCCGGCGCGATGGCGGGCGCTGGCGCGCAAGCCAGCGCAAGGGCGGTCACAGGTTCGTTCATCCCAATCTCTCCTTGTTGGGACCTGCTCGTCGTTATGCTGCGGATGGCTTGCCCGCGTTCAGGAATGGCACGCCGGACAACCCGACGCCTCCGACGCCATGTCGGACAGGATCGGGCAATCGGGCCGGTCGTCGCCGCTGCAGGCCTCGGCCAGTGCGCGCAGCGTGTCGCGCATGGCGGCCAGCTCGGCAATCTTGACCTCCAGTTCCGCCACGTGCCGCAGCGTCAGCGCCTTCACGTCGGCGCTGGCCCGCCCGCGATCATGCCAGAGCGACAGCAGGTTGCGGATCTCGTCGAGCGAGAAACCGAGATTACGGGCGCGCCGCACGAAGCGCAAGGTATGCACCGCGCGTTCGTCATACCTGCGGTAGCCGCCCTCGCTGCGCGGCGGCGCATCGACCAGGCCGATCGATTCGTAGTGGCGGATCATCTTGGCGGATACGCCCGAGGCGTCCGCCGCTTCTCCGATATTCATCGCGACTCCTTTGCTTGCTGGCCCGCCAGCGGATGCCAGCGGCGCAGCAGCAGCGCGTTGCTGACCACGCTGACACTGGAAAACGCCATCGCGGCGCCCGCCACCACCGGATTGAGCAGCCCCGCCACGGCCAGCGGTATGCCGATCACGTTGTAGATGAAGGCCCAGAACAGGTTCTGGCGGATCTTGCGCACGGTGCGGTGCGACACCGCCAGCGCATCGGCCACCAGCGCGGGATCGCCACGCATCAGCGTGATGCCTGCGGCGTGCATCGCCACGTCGGTGCCCGTGGACATCGCGATGCCGACATCGGCCGCCGCCAGCGCCGGCGCGTCGTTGATGCCATCACCCACCATCGCGACCACGGCATTGCCGTCAGCCCGCAACGCCGTCACGCGGGCGGCCTTGTCCTCGGGCAATACCTCGGCCTGCACGTCGTCCAGACCCAGCACGCTGGCCACCCGGGCCGCCGCGCCGGCGTTATCGCCGGTCAGCATCACGGTGCGGATGCCGGCCTCGCGCAGCCGTGCGATGGCGGCCGCCGCGCCCGGCTTCAGCGCATCGCCAAACGCCACCAGCCCCAGCACCGAATGCGCCGCGGCGTCGATCAGCCACGATACCGTGCGCCCCTCGCCGCGCAGGCGTTCGGCATCGGCCTGCAGCGCACCCGCATCGGCGTTCAGCGACACGCGCAGCCCCTCGCTGCCCAGTTGCAGCGCCTGCCCGGCCACCACGCCGGCAATGCCACGGCCCGGCAGTGCGCGCACGTCGCTGGCCACGGGCGCCGCGATACCGCGTTCGGCCGCCAGCGTCACGACGGCACGCGCCAGCGGATGCTCGCTGCCGGCCTGCAATGCCGCGAGCCTTTCCAGCAGTGCGTTGTCGTCGCCATCGGCGGCGTGCAGCGCCACCACCTCGGGCTTGCCAACGGTCAGCGTGCCGGTCTTGTCGAACGCAACGATCGACACGCGATGCGCCACTTCCAGCGCCTCGGCGTCCTTGATCAGGATGCCTGCCCGCGCACCAGCGCCGGTGCCCGCCATGATCGCGGTGGGCGTGGCCAGGCCCAGCGCGCAGGGGCACGCGATGACCAGCACTGCCACCGCATTGAGCAGCGCCTGGCTCCAGTCGCCTGCAACCAGGCCCCAGCCCAGCAGCGTGGCCAGCGCAATGCCCAGCACCACAGGCACGAACACCGCGCTGACCTGGTCCACCATGCGCTGGATCGGCGCCTTGGCCGCCTGCGCGTGCTCGACCATGCGGATGATCCTGGCCAGCACCGTCTCGGCACCCACGGCAACGGTACGCGCGACCAGCAACCCTTCGAAATTGATCGATCCACCGGTCAGGCGGTCGCCCGGCTGCTTCGGCACCGGCAGCGACTCGCCGGTCAGCATCGATTCATCGGCTTGACTGGAGCCGGTCACCACTTCGGCATCGACGGGAATCCGCTCGCCGGGCCGCACGATGATGTCGTCGCCCACGCGCACGTCCGCCAGCGGCACAGTCTGCTCCACGCCGTTGCGGACCACGCGCGCCGTATCGGGGCGCAGGGCGGCCAGCGCGCGGATGGCATCGGCGGTCTGGCGCTTGGCGCGCACCTCCAGCCACTTGCCGAGCCGCACCAGCGTGATGACGACCGCGGCGCTTTCGAAGTAAAGGTGAGGCATGGCGCCGGGCCCGGCATCGAACATCTGCCAGATCGACAGCGCATAGGCGGCCGACGTACCCAGTGCCACCAGCAGGTCCATATTGCCCGCACGGGCGCGCACGGCCTTGTAGCCGGCCTTGTAGAAGCGCCAGCCGAACACGAACTGCACCGGTGTGGCCAGCAGCCATTGCAGCCAGCCCGGCAGCATCGCGTGGATGCCGAACCATTCCAGGACCATCGGCGCCACCAGCGGCAGCGACAGTGCGGCGGAGAGCGCCACGGGCCACGGACCGGACCAGAAACCGGCCTGCCGCGCTTCCGTACCCGACGCCGCGGCTGCCGCATCGACCACCGGCTTCGCGCCATAACCGGCGCGCGTCACGGAAGCGGCAAGCGTCGCGGCGTCGACCGTCCCGCGCAGCACCGTTACGGTGGCGCGCTCGGTCGCCAGGTTGACCTGGGCGTCCTGCACGCCGGGTACGGCCCGCAGCGCACGCTCCACGCGGCCCACGCACGACGCGCAGGTCATGTCGGCGATATCGAGTTCGACCTCGTCGCGCGGCACGTCGTAGCCTGCATCGGCCACGGCCTGCGCGGCGGCGGACAGTGCCGCGCCGCTTTCGACATGCAGCGTGGCCTGCTCCGTGGCCAGGTTCACGGCCACGTCATGCACGCCGGGCACCTTCGCCAGCGCACGCTCGACGCGGCCCACGCACGACGCGCAGGTCATGCCCTCGACAGGCAGGTGCCACTCGGCCACGCCAACGGCATTCCGGGCGGCATTCGGCGTGGTGTTCGGGACGGGACTCAGGGACGACGCAGGTGTTGACATGGGCGAAATCCGGCAAGGCGCACGGGGCGCGACAACTGTACTGTGGACCTTACCATCATTGGAAGGTCAAGGCCTGCCGCGTTATTTCGCCGTCACCATCGCGGGGCTTGCGCTTCCCACCGTGGGAAGGTTCATACTGCTTCCAAAGGCGTTTCCGGTCTCAAATCGTTAACAAGGAGTCACACCATGATCCAGTTCCAGGTCGAAGGCATGTCCTGCAACCACTGCGTCGGCGCGATCACCCGCGCGGTACAGGCCGTCGATCCGGCCGCCCACGTGGCCGCCGACGTGCCGGCCCAGTCAGTCAAGGTCGAATCGGCCGCGGATCGGCAGGCGCTGCAGCAAGCCATTGAAGATGCCGGCTACCCCGTGAAGTCGGTGGCCTGATATCCATCCGGCCCGCGCCAATGAAAAAGGGCACCCTCGGGTGCCCTTTTCGCCATCTGGTGTCTGGTCCGGGAAGGATCAGAACTTGTAGCCGACGTGCAGGAACGTCACCACCGGATCGATCTTGATCTTGGTATGCGACTCGACCTTGGCGCCGTTGGCCAGCGTGGTTGTGAAGTTGGCCGTGGCCGAGATCGGCACGTACGACACCGAGAAGCCAACGAACCACTTCTCGCTGATGGCGTAGTTCGCGCCAACGTTGAACACCGGGTTCCACGACGAACTGGCGGTAGCCGTCATGGTCGAGCCCGGGCCAAACTCGCGCTGCACGAAGGTCTGGTTCGTGACCGTCTCGCCGGTGAACCAGGTGTAGTTCACACCCACGCCCACGTACGGACGGAACTTGGTCTTGGCGTCGAAGAAGTGCCACTTGGCGACGATGGCCGGGCTCCACTGACGCACTTCGCCGAGCTTGCCGTACTGCGCATAGCCGCGGTCGCCGCTGACATCGTGCTTGGGCGGGATGCCGACCACGAATTCGGCAGAGAGGTTGTCGGTGAAGAAGTGCCCGAACGTCAGGCCGGCGGTGTCGGCGCCGTCGATCTTGGCGCCGGTGTTCGGGCGCTGCACGCCGGCCGGACGGCCAGCGATCGAATCGATCGTCAGCAGTTGCGAGTCGCCCGTGGGCATTACGCGCATCCAGCCAAGACTCACTACGTTGGTGCCCGCGGACTGGGCCTGTGCGGCGCCAGCCATTGCCATGGCGGCACCCGCCATCAGCATGTTCTTATAGATCTTTTTCATTGTTCCTCTTACTCCATCCTCTTTCTTCTGAATACAGCCACTGCTGGCGGCAATTATCCTGCGCGGCTTGCGCGGACTGTTTCAAACACGGGACGGGATGATAGAAGAAATGCCCTAAAGACAGGGTTAACCCAAAAGGTGGACACGGATTTCCGCGTTTTTGCATCCAAAACGACGCGCCAGCACAACGGTTCTGTTTCACAAATGAAAAACCACTCATAGAGAGTGGTTTTATTACTGCATAGCCGAATTCTCAAACACGTGTTCGGACGATATCCGGACGCCAGGCCCACGTCACTTCTGGCTGGCGAGGATGCAGGCAGCAAGGTCCCACAGCGCATAGCCCACGCTCTTGAACACCAGCGGACTGCCGGTTCGCGTACGCAGGGTGTCGGCGTCCAGAATGGCCGTCTCGAACGGTTGCACCGTGTTCCAGTGGATACCCGCCTGCAGCAGATCGCCCGCCTCGTCTTCGATACCGAACAGCGTGTCGGCCAGCAGGCGACCCCGAGCCGATGCCGTTTGGCACAGTTGCGGCGGCAGTTCGCACATATCGGGCCGGAACGCGCCGACGGCCGCCACGAAATGGCGGTCGGTCCAGAGTCCGCTGTCCAGATCGGGCAGCACCGGCGACCGGCTCGATGTCACGGTAACCACCATCGACACCCGGGGCAGCACCGCCGCGACGTCGTCGATCACGTCGGCCGCCACGCCCAGCGCACGGGCTTGCGCAGCCAGCGCCTCGGCCTTGTCGCGCGTGCGCGACTGCAGCCAGACCTTGCGCACGGGCAGGCCGGCCACGAAAGCTTCGAGATGGGTTTGCGCCTGCACGCCCGCACCGACGATCAGCAGTTCCCCGTCAATCATCGGTGCGAACGATTGCGCTGCCAGCAACGAAACGGCGGCGGTGCGCCGCCCGGTGACGGTCGGGCCGTCGAGCATGGCGATCCGCTCGCCGGTATGCGCGTCCGCCACCAAAACTTCGCCCAGGATATTGGGCAGGCCCCGCTGGGGATTGTCCGGATGCACGGTGATGTTCTTGGTCATCACGATGTCGCGGTTGCACGCCGGCATCACCAGCAGCGTGCCCTGCCCGCGCGCGGCGTCGCCCACGGGCAGCGCAATGCGCGGCGGCGCCATCGCGGTGCCGTCGCGTAGTTCACCGAGCATCGACCCTATGGCCTGGGCAAGCGCGGGATACGGCAGGCGTGCCGCGGTGGCGGCGGCATCCAGGGCAGTCAGCGGGACGGACGGCTTAGCAGTCATCGGTGTCGGGCCAGTACAGGCAAAAAGAAACGAAGGCCGACATTGTCGCCCAGCCGGGCCCGCCACCGGGCGCCGATCAGCGCGACAGCAGCGACATCACCTGTTCGGCGTAACGCGTACCCGCCGCTGCGCCCAGCGGGAACACCGCGTCGATATCGGCCAGATCGCGCGCAGACAGTGTGACGTTTAGTGCGCCCAGATTGTCGTCGAGATTGGCGATACGCCGCGTGCCGGGAATCGGCACCACATGTTCGCCGCGCGTCAGCACCCAGGCCAGCGCCAGTTGCGCCGCCGTGCATCCCTTGGCTGCGGCCAGCTCGCGCACGGCATCCACGAGCTTCAGGTTGCGGGCGAAGTTTTCGCCGGTAAAGCGCGGATTGGTGCGGCGGTAGTCGTCCGGCGCGAAATCGTCGGGCGTACGGATGGCGCCGGTCAGGAAGCCGCGTCCCAGCGGGCTGTATGGCACGAAGCCGATGCCCAGCCGCTGACAGGTGGCGAGAATGCCGTTCTCGTCCACGTCGCGCGTCCACAGCGAGTATTCGGTCTGCAGGGCCGTCACCGGGTGCACCGCATGGGCCCGCTCGATGGTGGCCGCGCCGGCCTCTGACAAGCCGATCCAGCGCACCTTGCCGGCCTTGACCAGCTCGGCCATCGCGCCGACGGTCTCCTCGATCGGCGTGTCCGGGTCGACGCGATGCTGGTAATACAGGTCGATATGATCGATGCCCAGCCGCTTCAGGCTGGCATCGCAAGACGCCCGGACATACTCCGGACGCCCGTTGGCACCCCGCGCGCCCGGATTGGCGGGATCGCGCACGATGCCGAACTTGGTGGCCAGCACTACCTGGTCGCGCCGCCCGGCCAGTGCGCGGCCCACCAGCTGCTCGTTGGTATGCGGGCCGTATATATCTGCCGTATCGATAAAGTTGATGCCATTATCGAGGGCATGATGAATCGTACGAATGGATTCGGTGTCGTCGTGGGCGCCATAGAACTCGCTCATGCCCATGCAGCCCAGGCCCAGGGGAAAGACTTCGGGGCCAACCTGCCCCAGCTTGCGCATTGCCGTCATCGGAAAACTCCTTGTGGTTTCAGGTCACGGCGGGCACCAGAACGACCAGAGCGTCCCAACCGGATGCGTGCCAGTATCGCGATCCCCTGCATCGGGAAACAGCGTGCTACGCTGCACGCATCATGAAGCCTGACTTCACAATCAATCCCGATTCGCTACCTGCACTGGCCGCCTTCACGCGCGTGGCGCAACTTGGCGGCTTCACCGCTGCCGCTGCTGCGCTGGGCGTCAGCCCTTCGGCGATTTCGCAGACCGTGCGCCATCTGGAAGACCGGCTGGGCGTGCGCCTGCTGCAACGCACGACGCGCCGCGTGGGCCTGACAGAGGCCGGCTCCGCCCTGCTGGCGCGCGTGGCACCGGCGCTGGCCGAAATTCATGCCGCCACCGACGACGTACGCCAGCAACGCGACGTACCGGTGGGCACGCTGCGACTCACCAGTTCGCATTCCGCCGTGGTTATCGCGCTGCGCCCGATCCTGACCGATTTCATGCGTGCGTACCCGTCGATATGCGTCGACCTGGTGACCGACGACCGTTTCATCGACCTGATCGCCGAAGGTTTCGATGCCGGCCTGCGCCTGGGCGAAGCACTGCAGCAGGATATGGTCGCAATTCCTGTCACTGGCCCACTGCGCATGGTGGTGGCGGCCTCGCCCGACTACCTGGCCGCCCACGGCAAGCCCGAAACGCCCCATGACCTGCATCGGCATGCCTGCCTGCAATATCGCTTCGGGCCCACGGGGTCGATGTACCGCTGGGAATTTTCGCGGGCGGGCGGTCGACCGTTCACTGTCGACACACGCACGGCGCTGATCGCCAACGACAAGACCATGCTGCATCAGGCCGCACTGGCAGGGCTGGGGCTGGTGTACGAGTTTCCGCACCATATCGCCGGGGCGCTGGGGTCGGGGGCGCTGGTCACCGTGCTCGATGCCTGGACGCCGCCGTTCTCGGGCTTCTATCTCTACTACCCGAGCCGCACGCTGATGCCGCCCAAGCTGCGCGTGTTCGTCGATTTCCTCAAGGCGCGCGAACTGCCGCAATCCCCGCTGTAACGTCCGGCCGGCCGCGCGGCATCAACGCCGCTGCGACACCTTCTGCGCCTGGGTCTCGCGCACGCTGGCGCCGCGCACTTCGATGCCGATCTCGTGCACCACCTTGCCGCCGGCATCCACCAGCTGCACACGATGCCGTCCCGGCCATGGCAACCAGCCGACCTGCCCCCCCTTGCCCAGCGGTTTGCCGTCCATACGCCATGTCACGGCGCTGGCGGTCTGGCCGGTCAGCCCATCGGCATGAAACCAGACGCGCTGCGCCGCTGGCGGGATATCGGGATCGAGGGCGAAGATCGTGCCGTCCGCCGGGCTGGCAATGGCGGGCGTGCCTTGCGTCTTGCCGGGTTTGCCGATGCGGATGTGCGGCACGGCCGTACCCGCCAGGAATACCTCGTCACGCGCGGGCTCCAGGTCGTCATCGAAATCCACCGCCACACGCTCCACACCGGCCGGCATCGCTGGCGCCCGGCTTGGCTTGCCACGGTGCAGTGCCTCCATGACTTCGTGCCACACAGGCGCCGCGCCGGATACCCCCGATACGTCGTGCATGCTCGCCCCGCTGGCGTTGCCCACCCATACGCCAACCGTGTAGGCCTGCGACCATCCCACGCACCAGTTATCGCGCATATCCTTGCTGGTGCCGGTCTTCACCGCCGTCCAGAAACGCGTCGTCAGCGGACTGTCGAGCCCGAACGTGCGTGCGCGGGCATGGCGGTCCGACAGCACATCGCCGATCACATACGTGGCGCCTGGCATCATCACCGCGCGCCTTGCGGGACTCGCGGCACCCATCGTCGTACGTGGCACCGAGTACGCGCCCGCATTGGCGAAAGTACGATACGCATTGGTCAGCGACAGCAGCGACACATCGGCACTGCCCAGCGCCAGGCTGTAGCCGTAGTAGTCGCCCGACTGGGTTAGCGGCAGACCCAGCGACACCAGCCGGCGATGGAAGCGATGCGGGGTCACCATCACCAGCGAGCGCACGGCCGGCACGTTGAGCGACGACCCCAGCGCGGCACGCAGGCTGACCCAGCCGGCATAGCGATGATCGTAGTTCTGCGGAATATAGAGGCCCCCGCCGGTCGGCAGGTTGACCGGGCGATCGTCGAGCAACGATGCGGCGGTGAGCCGGCGTTCCTCGATCGCCTGCGCATAGAGAAACGGCTTCAGCGTCGACCCGGCCTGCCGCAGCGCTGCCGCATGATCGACCTGCGCCGCCGCCGACAGCACGCCCGACGACCCCACATAAGCCAGCACGTCGCCGGTGGCGTTGTCGATCACCACCACCGCACCGTCCTCGGCATTGCGGCCGGCCAGTTCGCGCAGGTGGCGATCCAGGCTATCCGACGCCACGCGCTGCAGTTCAGCGTCGAGCGTCGATACGATGCGCGGCGGCAGCGATTTTCCCACCGGCGTCGCAGCCCGTGCCTGGGCCACCAGTTGCCGTGCCAGATGCGGCGCGAGGTTGATGTCGCGTCGCGCGTTCATCGCATCGCCCCCCGCGCCGGACGACTTCGCCAGCACCAGCGTGGTAAAGCCGTCGAGCCCGTCGCATTCGCGTGGCAGCTTCATGTCGCGCAAGATGCCGCACGCCCGCTTCGACACCTGCAGTGCCGACGCATTCGGGCTGCGCACCAGCGCCACCGCCACCGCCGACTCGCGCGCGTCGAGCCCGCTCGGCACCTTGCCGAACAGTGTCTGCGACATCGCCGACAGCCCCACCAGTTCGCCCCGGAACGGCACCAAGTTCAGGTACGCCTCCAGGATCTGATCCTTGCTCCAGCCGCGCTCCAGCGACGACGCACTGACCACCTGCCCCATCTTCTGCCCGAAACTGCGGCCACGGCCCGCACGCAGGTCGGCGTCGAGCAGGCCCGCAAGCTGCATCGTCAGTGTCGATGCCCCGCGTGTGCGCGTGTTCCACAGGTTGGCCCACGCCGCGGCGGCCACGCCCTGCCAGTCCACCCCGCTATGCGCATAGAAGCGCCTGTCCTCGGACAGCACGATGGCCGTGCGCAAGGCCGGCGACGTATCGGCCAGCGTCACCCAGTCGCCGCGCCGCGCCTGGAAGTCGTCACGCACGCGCGCCACCGTCTGCCCGTGCCGATCCGTGACGACGATATCGGCACTGCGCCAGTTGTCGCGCACTTCACGGAAACCGGGCACGGCATGGGCCGTGCCTGCCGACCACAGCAGCAGGCCTGTCACCACCCATGCACTTCGCTTCAATCGCATGCTTCGTCCTGCCTTGACTGCACCAGATGCCTCATTCGTGCGCGTCGCGCCCCGCCACCACACCGGCCACCAGCAGCAGCTGCGCGATGGCGTAGGTCCACCAGATGCCGAGCTGGTACGTGTCGAACGGCGACAGGAATTTCGCCGTGCCGATCAACGCGTCCGACATCACAAAGAACAGCGCCCCCAGCGCCGTCAGCGGCGTGGGCAGCCGCGCCAGCAGCGCCGCGCACGCCATGGCGGCCAGCACGCCGACATAGACGGTCACGGGCCACATCAACGGTCCGAGGTTGGGCCAGAAGCGTCCCAGCAACGCACCCGCCGCGCCCAGCACCAGCCCGCAGCCCACCAGCCGCTGCGGACGCGTGTCGCCGCCCAGCGGCACGAACAGCCGCAGGTAGGCCAGGTGCGCCATCAGGAAGGCGCCCAGGCCACCGACGAACGAGACCCGGAGCCCGGGCAGCGCCAGCAGAAAATCGCCCAGGCCCGAGAAGACCAGCGCGATCACCAGCCAGCGCCGCTCGGCCGCCGGGCGATGGAACCACGCTGCCCGCGCCAGCAGCAGCACCATCGCCGTCTTCCAGACCGGCTGGTACGCGATCTGGCCGGTCAGCGGCGTATTGGGCGGCAGTTCCAGCGACGCCTGGAACAGCAGCACACCGTAGGTGATGCCGGCCAGCGCGCCGGCCATCCACCATTCGCGCACGCGTGGGGGCATCCGCATGGCGATCCAGCTCACTTGGCCGCTCCGACCGTCAGCTTCGCGTTGGGCGTTTCACCGAACACGTCCGGGGCGTACATCGCCTCGACACGCGTCGGCGGCAGCGCGAACTCGCCCGCGTTGTTGAGCCGCACCGTGTACTCCACCGACAGCCCGCCCTTGGGCACGTAGCTGAAGTACTCGCGATAGGCCTCGGGCGTGCGCTCCGTGAAGTCGGACCATGCCGATTTCTGGTCGCGCGTGGCGATCACCGAATCGCGACCCAGCCCGCTGCCCAGGATCGTTGCGCCGGTGGGCACCGGATCGCTGACCACCACCCACGTCATGTCGGCCTGCGCGTCGATGTCGAGCTTGACGCGATAGGTGTCGCCACGCGACCACTTGCCCGCCACGGCCTGCTCCACCGGCGTGACGCTGCGGCGGATGCGATAGCCCGCCGCCACCGGCTCGCGCAGCGGCACGGCGGCCAGCGCACGCACCGTGGCCCACGGACGGCCCGTGCCCTGCTGCTCCACCTGCAGCGCAACCGGCGCGCTGGCGGCAGCCGCCGGCCACGGCAGGTCAACCATGCCGCTGGCCACGCCGTCCTGCTGCGTCGCCCTGGCCCAGTCGAACGTGCGCGACACCTCGCCAAGCGTGGCACGCGCACTGCCCGCCACCGGCGTCTTCTCGTAGACCTGCGCATAGCGGCGGATCGCCATCACGCCCCAGGCATTGGAAGTGGTGGTCGACCACGCCCCACGGGTCTGTCGGCCCAGCAGGCCAGTGACCAGCTGTGGCACGTCGTCCTTCCACGCCGGCAGTTGCGACGCCAGCGCCAGCAGCTTCGCCGCGTTGACGTCGCCACCCGCCATCAGCCACCACCAGTTGTCGGCGCGCTCGGTCGAAAACACCAGGCGCGTGCCCTGCACCGTCAGGCGGCTGCGCAGCCGTTGCGTGGCATCGGCAATGCGCTTGTCGCGCTCGGGGATGTCCTGCACGCGCGACAGGATGCCCAGCCAGTCGATCAGCGCCGACGTCGGCCACTGGTCGGGCAGGATCTGGATCGATCCCAGCATGCGGCCCTGCGCCTTGCCCGTGCGCGACAGTGCCTCGATGGCGGCCAGTTTGCGCACGTCCAGGTCCATCGTCGCCGACGACGGCGCCCAGCGCGGCGGCGCGATACGCCCTTCGACAAAAGCAATGAGGCCGCGCTCCATCTGGTCGCGCTGTGCGTCGGGAATGCGCATCGGCAGCCCGGCGCGCGACGCCTCGTCGGCAATCGCCAGCAGGTAGGCCGTCAGCACCTCGCTGCCCGACTGGCTGTCGCTGCGCAACGGGAAGTACGACGCCAGCCCGTTCGTGTCGAGGTACGAGGGCAGTTGCGCCATCAGCACATCCCAGGCCGCCGCATCGCCCAGCCCGAGCGATTTCGACGACCGCTGCTCCAGGCAGCTGAACGGATAGTTGCGGAACCATTCCCGCACGCCCGGCATGCCGCCAGCCAGCGACGACTGCATCGTCACCTGCATGCCACCGCGCAGCCTGCCGGACGGACCGGCCAGCGCACCGGCGGGCGCCTGCACCGGTACCGACATGCCCGGCGTCAGCTGCGCCAGCATCGCCTGCTGCACCGTCACCGGCACGGCCGGCACGATCTGCTGCGACACCTTGAGCTTGTCGCTGGCACCGCCCGTGCCCTTCTCGGCGGCGGCCACCTCCCACAGGATCGTGCCGCTGCGGCTGTAGGCCAGCAGCGCGGGCGCGGTGATGTCCCAGCCGATCTCGCGGGCCTCGCCGGCGGGAATCTGCATGGTCTGCGCCGGCAGCGTCTGCGCGTCCACCAGCGTGGCGCGTGCCGTGGCTTCCACGGTCATCGCGCGCTGCGTGGTATTGCGCAGCGTGAACATGGCGCGGTACTTGTCGTCCTCGCGTACCAGCAGCGGCAGGCCCGAGATCATCTGCAGGTCCTGCGTCGCGGCGATGCTGGCGCCGCCGCTGCCGAAGCGGTTTACGCCCAGGTCGGCCACCGCGACGATGCGGAAGCTGGTCAGCGAATCGTTGAGCGGCACCTCCAGCGTGGCCTTGCCCTCACCGTCCAGCTGCACGCGCGGATTCCACAGCAGCAGCGTGTCGAACAGCTCGCGCGTGGGGCTCTTGCCCCCGCCACCGCCCGCCGGCACCGCCTTGCGACCATAGTGGCGGCGGCCGATGATTTCCATCTGGGCCGTCGACGTTTCGACGCCATAGCTGCGCGGCTGCACCATCGCGTCGAGCAGGTTCCAGCTCGTGTTCGGCATCAGTTCCAGCAGCGCCTGATCCACCGCGGCCAGCGCCACCTCGCCATTGGCCGCGGGCTTGCCGTCGGGCAGCCTGACCTGCACCGTCACGCGCGCCTTGCCGCGCACCGGGTAGCTCGCCTTGTCCGGTGTCACGCTCACATCGAGCCGGTACGCCTCGTTACCAACGCGGATCTGCGCCAGTCCCAGCCGGAACGCCGGCTTCGACAGATCAACCAGCGGCGACGGCGCCACGTACTCGCGCCCTTCGCTGCGGAACGCGTGCCACCAGTCCAGCGGCTGGCGCCAGCCCCATTGGAAGAACGAGTACCACGGCACTTCGCGCAGGCGGCCACGCAGGCTCAGCACCGACACGTAGACGTTCGGCCCCCATTCCGGCTTGACCTTGAGCCTGATCGTCGGATCGCTGCCGTTCAGCTCCACCACCTGCGTATCGAGGATGCCCTCGCGTTCCACGGCCACCAGCGCCGTGGCGCGGCGGAACGGCATGCGCACCTGGAACACGGCGGTGTCGCCGGGTGCGTACGCCTTCTTTTCGGGCAGCACGTCCATGCGGTCGTGGTTTTCGCCACCGAACCAGAGTTCGCCCTGGCGCGTGACCCATACCGTGGTGGCGGCTTGCGCCGACCGGCCGTCGGCATCGCGCGCACTGGCGATCAGCTCCACTTCGCCGGCCTGGGACAGCGCCACCTCGCAGCGCGCACGGCCCTGGGCATCGGTGCGCACATCGCACACCACGCCGAGATCCCTGGTCTCGCTGCGGTTGTCGTAGCGGTAGAAGCCACCTACCACGCGCTTGCGCGCCGACGTGGTGATGCGGGCGCGTGCCTTGATCTGCACAGGCGATTCGGCCATCGGCTTGCCCTGGGTATCAAGCACCACGGTTTGCACGGCCAGCTTCTGGCTGACCGATACCCAATTGGTGGCGCGAATGCCCACCACCACGGCCGACGGCCACAGCGGCACGGTCTGGCGCAGCGTCTGGATCTCGCCGTTCGGGTCGGCAAAGCCGGCCTCCAGCACCAGGTCGCGCGGGGCATCGACCTTCGGCAGATTCTTCACCGTCAGCTTGCCGTTGCCATCCTTGTCCAGCGTCAGGGGCAGCTTGTCGGCCACGAGCTTTTCGGATTCGTCGTGCGATCCTTCGCTGTCCTGGTCGTCTTCCTCGTCGCCACTGCTGCTCTGCCGCTGCGCGCGCGGCGGGTTGAATGCGTAGTCGTCGTAGTCCGCGAAGCTCACCGCCTTGTTGCGCATCAGCGCGGACAGGCGCACCGGCAGCCCGGCCGCACCGCCCCCGTTGAGGTAGTGGATCTCCACGCCCACCGGCACCTCGGCCGGCGCCACCAGCGCATTGCCCTTGGCCTTGGGGTCCCTGGTCACCGACAACGTGCCGGACAGCACCGGCAGCCGGAACGCCTCGACGCGGAAGCTGCCGCTATCGAGCCTGCGATCGTTGTCGTAGACCAGCGCCACGTCGTAGACACCCAGCTTGGCCGACGACGGCACCTGGAACGCGTTCTCGGCACTCCGTCCGCCCGTGGCGGTGGTGCGCCAGGTCAGCGGCATCTCGTATTCCTGGCCGCTGCCTTCATGGGTGATGAGCAGCTTCGCCGGCATGGCCTGCGGCAACGCAAGGCCCTGCGCGGTCTCGTTGCGGATCAGGTGCTTCATCGACACCGTTTCGCCGGCGCGCAGCAGCGTGCGGTCGAACACGGTGTGAGCGCGCACGGTCTGCTTCGGGCTCAAATCGGTGGGCACGTTGAAGCGCCACGTCTCGATGCCGCGATTCCAGTCCGACATGACAAAGGCCATGTCGGCCTTGCCGCGCGCCTGGGGATGGTCGGCGGCGATGCGGGCCGACACGAAATAGCCGTCCATGCCGTTGGCGCAGTCCTTGTAGCGGCGGTCGGCCAGCTTCGCGAAACGCGCCACGCCGGTGGCGTCGGTGGTGCCCTGCCCCAGCAGCTCGCCGTCGCAGCTGCGCACGGCCACCCTGGCGTTGGCCACGGGCTTGCCGTCATCGAGCGTGGTCACCCACGCCAGGCCGCTCATGTCGCCGTCGCCCTCGCCGCGTGCCAGCTTGAAATGCACGCCAAGGTTGGTGACCAGCGCCGCCGTACGCACGTACATCGGCGCCTTCTTGCCAAGCAGCGCCTCGCCCAGCAGCGGCGAGGCGATCTCCACCACGTGGAATCCGGGTTCGGGCAACGGAATGCCGACCACCTCGAACGGGCGCGGCGTGGTGTCGGTGGACTTCGGAATGGCCAGCTTCTTCGCGCCGGCTACGCCCTCGAGCAGCGACACCGAGCGCGTTTCGATCGACGGTGCGTTGCGCGGGCTCTGGACGGAATATGGTGCCTGACCGGCCCGGATGGCGGCGATCTGCTCGCGGGTCCAGCTGTTTTCGTGCATGCGCTTGACCATGCCGAACCAGCGCAGGATGGCGCCGTCGTCATCGACCTTGAGCCGCGCCACGGTGCCGGCCTCGGCACGCACGGCCAGGGTGGGCAGATCGGCCTCGACATTGCGTAGCGTCACGGGCAGCAGCGGCGGATAGTCGTTTGCCGATTTTCCGCGCGGCAGGTCGGCAAAACGTTCGACCACGCCAAACGGCGCGGCGGCGAACTTGGCCAGCGGCGGCAGCGCCGCAGTGGTCAGCTTGATCGGGAACAGGTCGGCGTTGGCGAGTGCACGGCCGCTTTCGTCCTTGAGATCCTTCGGCGCCTCGATCGTCAGGCTGGCCTTTTCCGCGAACGGGCCCTTGAACGTGACCGTGGATACCGGCGCATCGGGCGCCTCGTCCGGATCGAACGACGGGGTCTTCGGACCGGAAGGCGTCTTCATCACGATGCCCTCGGCCGCCTTGCGCGAAATCGGCGCGGTGAACGTGACGGTCATCGGGCGCAGCGGCGTGCAGGGCGCTTCGGCGCGCTCGCGCTCGCAGGTAAAGCCCGCGGCAAAGGGGTCGCGCACGTGGAAGTCGAAGCGGCGGGCCGCCGTGGTGGCCAGGCCCGATGGCGTGGCAATGCCCGCATCGAGCACCAGTTGCATGCGTGCGCCGGCAGGCAGGCGCTGCTGGCAGGCCAGCAGATGCACGGCATCGCCGTCGCGCTTGACCACTTCCTTCCAGTGCAGCGCCTCGATGACGCTGTCGCGCTCCTTGCCAGTCAGCAGCCGCACCGGAATGCGTTCGCCCAGCCCCTCGGCCTGGCACCAGGCATGGGACCGGATCGACCCCGCCGCGGCCGCACCGTTGAAGCGCAGCGCAAAGACCTGATCTTCCTCGACCTCGCCCCCGGACGGGCGCGCGGCGATCACGATCGGACCGCCCGTTTCAAACCGGTATTCGGATTTGCCGGAGAACGCCTTGCCGGCCACGCTCTTTAGGGCGGGGGTGACCTGTACGGTGCAGCGCACGCCGGGCGGCAGGTCACGCTCGAAGTCGTAGACCCAGTTCGTGGCGTTGACCCAGCGTCCGCTGCCGCCGACGCCGCCCACGCACGACACCGATGCCGGCGCGGCAGCCTTGAGGTCGCCCATCGGCACCATCGGCTCGTCGAACCGGATGGCCACCTGGCGCACCTGCGGGTTCACCCCTTCGGGTGAGAAACGCGTGATCTGCGCGGCCGATGCGGCCGGCGCCCATGTCAACGCACTGAATACAAGACCTGCTGCGGTGGCCGCGGCCGCCGTGGCGATCCTCCCGATCATGCTGCCTTCTCCCGAATTGGCTCCGCGCGAGCGTGACATGCGCGGGTGGCAAGCGCAAGCCTCTGCACATTTCAGGAGAAGGCCTTGTGGTTTAGCGCAAATGTGACAGTGGCAACGGACCCTCGCGCTTGAGTGCCGTCAGGACGATGTTCGACCGCACACTCTCCACGCCCGGCACGCGCATCAGCCGCTTCATCGTGAAATCGGCCAGCGTGGGCAGGTCGGCCACCACCACGCGGATCAGGTAATCGGCCTCGCCCGCGACCGAATAGCACTCCTGCACCTCTTCCAGCAGCAGGATTTCCTCGGCGAAGCGTTCGACCATGGTGTCGCCATGGTGCGCCAGCTTCACGCTGATGAAGACCATCACGCCCAGCCCCAGCGCCTGGGGCGACAGGTTCACCCGGTAGCCCGTGATCACGCCGTCGGCTTCCAGCCGGGCCAGCCGCCGGCCCACCTGGCTGGCCGACAGATGTACCCGTTCGGCCAGTTGCTGATGGGTGGAGCGGCCGTCGGCCTGCAGGGCCGCCAGCAGGGCCAGGTCATAGGGATCCAGGTTGGCTTGGTTCATGTCCGCAGATATCCCGCATCGATCATCGTGTATGTGCGGATTATATGCACCGTGACGGCGGATAGCGCCGATTTTGCGGCCATCTTGCGGAGTCCGGTCGATAGACTATGCATAAATTCCGCATCCGATCGGAATACAAGCCACAAGTTTGGAGACGTAACGCATGACGCCCTCGGCCGCCACCCCCGACGCCGGCAACTTTGCCGGCACGATGACCGCCAAGCTCAAGGAACAGTTCGATGCCGGCCTGCTGTCCGGCCAGGAACTGCGCCCCGACTTCACCATCGCCCAGCCGGTGCATCGCTACACCGACACCGACCACGCGATATGGCGCAAGCTGTACGACCGCCAGGCGTCGATGCTGCAGGGCCGTGTTTGCGACGAATTCCTGCAGGGCCTGGCCACGCTGGGCATGGAGCGCGACCGCGTGCCCGAGTTCGACCAGCTCAACGAGATGCTGATGCGCGCCACCGGCTGGCAGGTGGTGGCCGTGCCCGGCCTGGTACCGGACGAGGTGTTCTTCGAGCATCTGGCGAATCGGCGATTCCCGGCCAGCTGGTGGATGCGCAAGCCGGAACAGCTCGACTACCTGCAGGAGCCCGACTGCTTCCACGACGTGTTCGGCCACGTGCCGCTGCTGATCAACCCGGTCTTTGCCGACTATATGGAGGCGTACGGCAAGGGCGGGCTCAAGGCCGCGCGGCTGGGCGCGCTGGACATGCTGGCGCGCCTGTACTGGTACACGGTGGAGTTCGGCCTGATCCGTACGCCGCAGGGCTTGCGCATCTTCGGCGCGGGCATCCTGTCCAGCCAGGGCGAGTCGGTCTACAGCCTCGATTCGGCCAGCCCGAACCGCATCGGCTTCGACCTGCACCGGATCATGCGCACCCGCTATCGCATCGACACGTTCCAGAAAACGTACTTTGTGATCGACAGCTTCGAGCAGCTGTTCGATGCCACGCGCCCCGATTTCACCGACATGTACCCGGCGCTGCGTGCGCTGCCGACGCTGGGCGCCGGCGACATTGTCGAGGGCGACCGGGTCATCAACGTCGGCACCCGCGAGGGCTGGGCCAGCAGCGACGATATCTGACGCGTCGCCCGCGCGAAGGCCGCTTGGCGGCGGCCCCGCCCGTTATCCCGCTTTGTGAAACAATGCCGGAATGCCCAGGCCGCCGGTCATCCGGTGTGCGCCGGGGCGGGCCGGCTTTTGTCGTGTTCCAAATGCTGCAACAGACAACCCTTCAGATCGAGCCCATCATGACCCCTCTTTCGCAAGATGCCCGCCAGCCGCTGCTGGCGACCCTGCCCGGCTGGACCCCTGTCCAGGACCGCGATGCCATCCGGAAATCGTTCAAGTTCGCCGATTTCAACGCCGCATTCGGCTTCATGACGCGCGTGGCGCTGCAGGCCGACAAGGTGGACCATCATCCCGAGTGGTTCAACGTGTACAACCGGGTGGATATCACACTGTCCACCCACGACGCCAACGGCCTGACCCAGCGCGATATCGACCTGGCCCGCTTCATCGAACAGGCCGCCGCCGGCCTGGCACGCTAAAGCGGTTCCGGCCCGGCTGTAGGGCAACTGAAAGGCAGGCCCCGGGCCTGCCCTGTACAATCGGCGGCATTGTTTCCCATCCAATGTCACCTGTACCGCCATGCGTATCCTGCTGATCGAGGACGACCGTCAAATCGCCAGCGGCGTGGAAGCCGGGTTGTCCCGCGCCGGCCACCAGGTACGCGTGGTGCATGACGGCGTCTACGCCACCGACCACCTGCTGAAAGAGCAGCACGACCTCGTCATCCTGGATCTGGGCCTGCCCGGCATCGACGGCATGACGCTGCTGGCGCGCTACCGGGCCCGCAACCGCACTACCCCCGTACTGATCCTGACCGCGCGCGACGAGCTCGAAGACAAGCTGTCGGGCCTGAACGCGGGCGCCGACGACTACCTGGTCAAGCCCTTCGCCCTGCCCGAACTGGAAGCCCGCGTGCGCGTGCTGCTGCGCCGCAGCCAGCACGGCGAAGCCGCGCCGGAACGCGACGTGCGCCTGGGCCGGCTGCGGCTGTCGGGCAACGACCGCCGCATGTTCGTCGATGGCCGCCCGCTGGAACTGTCGCCACGCGAGTTTGCGGTGCTGGAACTGCTGCTGCAGCGCCAGGGCCGTGTGGTCAGCAAGGCGCAGCTGCAGGACCACCTGGCCACCTTCGCACACCCGGCCGGCGAAGGCGGCGACACGGTGGGCGACACCGCGATCGAGGTCTACGTGCATCGCGTGCGCAAGAAGCTCGAGGATGCCGACGTCGAGATCGTGACCGTGCGCGGCTTCGGTTATCTGCTACAAATCCGCGGGGGCCACTGAGCCTGACCGGCTTGCGCCGCCCCGGTGGCGGCCGCCTTCAACGGAAGTCCTGATCCGCCATGTGGCCGCGTTCGCAATCTTCTTCTGCCCCGCCTGGCGATGCGAGCGCCACGGGCAAGCGCACACGCGGCGGTCGCAGCCGCGCGGGCGCGGCGGCACGCGGCACATCGAACCCGAGCCTGCGCGTCCACCTGCTGCGCGCGCTGGCCACGCCGCTGTTCGCACTGGTACTGACCAGCGGATCGCTGTCGTACTGGCTGGCGGCGCACTACACCACGCAGGTCTTCGATCGCGCGCTCTATGGCGTGGCCAACAACATCGCCCAGCAGATCCGCATTGCCGGTCCGCGACTGGAGCAGGACATCCCGATCATCGCCCAGACGCTGGTCGAGGCCGAGGGCACCGATCGCATCTACTGGCGCATTCATGGTCCGGACGGGCTGATCGGCGGCATGGACACCTGGCTGGGCTACGGCACCGGCCAGACGTCGCTGCACGACGCCCGGCTGTTCTACGCGTGGTTCAGCGGCCGCCAGGTGCGCGCGGTGCGCCTGCCGGTGAGCCTGCCCAGCCCGGCCGCGGACGAACTGGCAACGACACCGTCCGAGGCGCAGATCCCGCGCGGGCCCATCGTGGTCGAGGTGGCCGAACTGCTGGACCGGCGCGAAACGGCCGCCAACGAGATCCTGCTGTCGGTGTCGGTGCCGCTAATCCTGCTGCTGCTGGTGGGCAGCCTGATCCTGTCGCACGTGCTCAAGGAAGAACTGGTGCCGCTGCAGATCCTGACCGACAAGCTGAACCGCCAGACGGCGCGGTCACTGGCAGCGCTGGACGAGACCCAGGTGCCGGCCGAGGTGGAACCGCTGATCCGCGCCCTGAACGCCCTGCTGTCGCGCCTGCGCGATGCCCTGGATGCCCAGCGCAAGTTCATTGCCGACGCCGCGCACCAGTTGCGCACGCCGCTCACGGCGGTGAAGCTGCATGCCGACCGCGCCGTGGAAGCCGATTCGCTCGATGTGGCGCGTCATGCGCTGCGCGAGGTGCAGACCGCCGCCGACCGCGCCGTGCGCCTGTCGAACCAGCTGCTGTCGCTGGCGCGCGCAGAGCCCGGCCTGTCGCTGGAGCGGCTGGGACCGGTCGAACACTTCGACCTGGCGGAACTGGCGTTCGAGATTGGCGCGGAATGGGTGCCGCAGGCACTGGCGCGGCGGGTGGACCTGGGCTTCGAGGTACTGCCCGGCCCGACGTTCACCGGCGGCGCCCCGGCCGTGGTGCGCGGCAACCGGCTGCTGATGCGCGAGGCGCTGTCCAACCTGATCGACAACGCGGTCAAGTATGTACCGGCCGGCGGCCGTATCACGGTGCGCGCCGGCGGCGAGGCCATGGGCCACCGCGGCATGGCCGTGGTGATGGTGGAAGACAACGGCCCGGGCATTCCGCCGGCCCGCCGCGAGGAGGTGTTCAAACGCTTCTTCCGCGGCGATCACACACCTGGCACGCCCGCCCTGCAGGCTTCGCCCGGCGGGGCCGGCCTGGGACTGGCCATCGTCCACGAGATCATCACCCTGCACCAGGGCACGATCCGGATCGAGGATGTGCCGGCGCCTGCGGCGCCCGCCTCGGCCACGGCGGCCATGGCCGGGGGTCCGGACGATGGCGCCGGAGCGGTTTCCCCGTATGCCCAGGCATCCGCCGAAGCGTCGGAATTGTCGGAGGCGCCCGCTCGCCGCGCGACGATGCGCTTCGTGATCCGGATCCCGTGCGAGGCACCCGGCACCACACCGGCCTGAACCGGTCGGACGGCTTATTTGCCTGACTTTTCCTTGGGCGCCAGCATCGTGCCGCGGCACTTCGGGCTGCCGCAACGGCACTCGTATTCCTTTTTCAGCTTCTTCGTATAGCGCGCATCAATGATCAGGCCGTAGTCATAGAACAGCTCTTCGCCCTCGGCGATATCGCGCAGCGCATGGATGAAGACGCGTCCCTTCTTCTCGCGGGCTTCGCAGTTCGGCTCGCAGGCGTGGTTGATCCAGCGCGCCCGGTTGCCGCCGAACTTGGCATCGATGACGTTGCCGTCGTCCAGGCTGAAATAGAACGTGTGGTTCGGGTCCGTGGGATCGTGCGGGTGGCGCTTCAGGGCTTCCTTCCAGGAAATGTGCTCGCCCTTGTATTCGATCACGCGCTCGCCCTCCGCAATGGCGCCAATCGCGTAGACACCCCTGCCATGCACGCCCGACTGGCGTACTTCGATACGGTCGCTGGCGGTCTTTTTCTTGCCCGCCTGCCTCTTGTGTTCCCTGGCGTCGTTGGCCTTGTCCGACATTCTGATGTTCCTGCGGTGGTGGGCCGGTCCAGTCCGGCGAACCGGATGATACCCGTGCGGCTGTGTCAGGTATACGCATCCTCGCCCCCGGGCGGGCTCGGTACGTTTTCCGGGCACGGCGCCGTATACCGGCCTGTGCCGATGTGGATAACCGGGGCCGTTTTTGTGGATAAGCGCATGGGTTTGGTGTGGGCTGCCTGGGGCTGGCATGGGGAACGTATACGAACAACCTGGCAGGTATACGTCCCTCATCCCATCCGGAAGGATGAGTCATCCACGCCGGCCAACATTTCATCCCTGTGCTTTCGGTATACGTAAACGGTTGATCTGATTGATGTATACGGGGTTATCCACAGAAACGCACGGGGTTTACCTATCACTACTATCTGTATACATGAAAGAAAGATGTAAACCATACGCACGAGGCCTCGCGCCGGGGCGTATACGTCGAGGGCCCGATGCGATGGAGGCTGTGCCGTCCTGCCCGACCCTTTTCGCGCATGATGAAAAATTGGGCAGGATCGTTGCCGCCGGGCTGCGCGCGGCAATCCATGGCGGAACGACGCGACGCACGGCGGTATACGCGGTATACGCCGCCTCACGGGTCGCCTGATCGACCCCATTGGCACCTGACTGCCTTGCAGCAGGCGTATACGGGCCGTCAGCGCGTATACGCGCCTCACCAGCCCCCGGGACACTGCGGGGCGTCAAAACGCGTCCAGGGGCGTCCTGAGGCGACTATGGCGCGTATACGCGGCTTCAGCGACGTATACCTCGGCTTGCCGCCTCTGGCGGACCTCGCCGTCTGCCGGCCCGCCAGCGCCGCGCTTCTTCCGTAAAAAACCCGCCAACGTTGACCTGGCGCGGCCTGCGCGCCAAGGGCCGGTAACAAACTGTTCCCGGTGCGGCGTGTCCGACACGGTATGATGTGGCCCGCGGCGTCTTTGCCGGCGCGGCTTCCAGCGAAGTCGCCGGCCCGGACGTCAGTGTTTTTTCAACTCGATACGGAGTGAAGCATGACGAAGACTGAACTGATCGACGCGATCGCAGCAGGCGTGGACGGTCTGACCAAGGCCAAGGCCGAGCAGGCCCTGAACGTGACCCTGAACGCCATCATGGATGCCGTGGCCAAGGGCGAGACCCTCAGCCTGATCGGCTTCGGTACCTTCAGCAAGGGCGAACGTGGCGAGCGCATGGCCCGCAACCCGCGCACCGGCGAAGAAATCAAGGTGGAAGCTGCGAAGACCGTGAAGTTCAAGGCAGGTCAGAAGTTCAAGGACGCCGTCAACCAGTAATGCCGACGGGCAAGCTTTTCGCCCGGTTCGCATGACCCCGCCGTGCCGCCGCCATAGCCCGAAAGCGGCGCAGGTGCGCAGCGCGCGGGGACGTTATCCACACCATTTTTCCCCCAGCTCCGCGTGGAGAATCGCACAGTTGGCCGGGCCCCTTCACAGGCCTGCAGCGACCACGCGAAAATGTCATCCACGCTCGGCTAATCAAGGCCTTGCGCGAGATCAGGAATCACGAGCCTGACATGTCGTTCCGCTTGCCGCAGCGCACATTTCCACAGCCTTATTCACAGCAGTTTCCACACAAACTTCCACAGCATTCTCCACAGGCACGCACGCGTACCTGGCAGGGTGTGATGGCGGTGGTGGCGCTGGCCGTCCTGTGCGGTTGCAGCACCTCCCCGACGCGTACGGCCCGCCCGCAGGCAGTGCCCTTGCCCGATTACGGGCGCGTGGCCACGCCGCCCGGCGCCACGGCGCGTGAACGGATCGTCGATATTGCCCTGCAGGAATGGCGCAAGTGGGGCAGCCAGGTGGTGCGGATTGGCCGTGACGATTCGGCGTGCGTCACCCAGAGTCCGCTGCCCGCCCCGGCCGCCGCCCTGCCGGCCAATGGCGCCGGCGGCAATGGCACGGCGATCCAGCCGTCGGCCGACGTCGATATGGAAGAGGATGGCGATAGCCAGTGCCTGCGTTTTCCCGACGGCACCGGCATGGAGGCTACGCCGCAGGGATGTCGGATGGCCCAGCGTTACTGGGGCATCGTGGGCGAGGCGCCGGACTGCCGCCAGGTCACGCAGGGCGCGTGGGCGTGGTCGGCGGTGTTCATTTCGTGGGTGATGCGCAAGGCCGGACTCGATAACGACCAGTTCCTGACGGGCCAGTCCCATTCGATGTATGTGGTGGACGCGCGCGATGGCATCCTGCCGCGCCCGGCGTTCCGCGTGGAGCCGGTACCTGCCGTGCCGCGTCCCGGCGACATGATCTGCGCGGGCCGCGGGCGCGACAAATACCTGTCGGATCCGTCCGAAATCGGCTTCGGCACCACGCCCATGCATTGCGACATCGTGGTCGAGGTGGACCGTGCCGCCAACGTGGTCAAGGCCATCGGCGGCAACGTCCAGCAATCGGTGTCGATGGATGTGATCGACCTGAACGACGCCGGCCAGCTCGACGGCTTCACGAATTCACACATGCCGTGGCTGCTCATCCTGCGTAACGGCCTGCAGTAAATGCAGCAATCACTGCCGCTGCCGGGCCGATTCGGTACCGGCGGTAGTTTCTCAACATCGCCCCGTTGCATTGACGGACCTCCCCCCGCCGCGAAACACTGCGCGATCGTATTTCGACGATCTTTCGCATGTCCGCCGCAGCGCCCCCTCCTTCTTCCACTTCTTCCACTTCTTCGCCCGCTCCCCATTCCACTCCCGATATTGCGCGCCGCCTGGTGGCCGAAGCGCTGGGTACGGCCCTGCTGGTGGCCATTGTCGTAGGCTCGGGTATCCGCGCGGAACGCCTGGCCGCCGGTGATACCGCGCTGGCCCTGCTGTGCAACGCGCTGGCCACGGGGGCCGGGCTGGTGGCGCTGCTGGTATCGCTGGGGCCGGTATCCGGCGGGCACTTCAACCCGGTGGTCAGCCTGTCGAATCTGATCCAGGGGCGGCTTTCGCCACGCGAAGCCGCCGGCTATGTGTTGGTGCAGCTGATTGGGGCCGTACTGGGTGTGATGGCCGCCCATGCGATGTTCGGTTTGCCCGCGCTGTCATTGTCGACGCAGGCGCGCACCGGGGCGCCGATGTGGTGGAGCGAATGTCTGGCCTCGTTTGGGCTGATCGGGCTGGCCATCGCCACGGGGAGGTCGCGGCCCGGTCTGGTGCCGTTTGTCGTGTCGGGCTATATCACCGCCGGCTACTGGTTCACGTCGTCGACGTCGTTCGCAAACCCCGCCCTGACACTGGCCTGTGCGCTGACCAATACCTTCACGGGTATTCGTATGATAGATATTCCTGCGTTCATTTTCGCCCAGATATTTGGTGCGATGAATGCAACGCAACTGTTCCACTGGTTGTGTCCGCCGATGACGACGGCGCCGGGAACCGTGGCCAGGCGCCAGTGGAAAGGCCGCGCGGAGCTTACCAGCGCCGATTGAGCTGCACGCCGAAGATCGAGCCGCTGGTCTGCGAAGCCCAGGCGTCGGCCGGCGCCGCGAAGGTGATGCCGTCCACGTCGTTGGCACGGCTGTAGGTATAGAACGCGCGCAGGTTGGCATTGCCGGTGGCCTTGCCCAGCGTCATCGTGGGCGCCACCGTGAACGCGGTGCGCTGGCCGCCCACCCCAAACCCCGACGAGATCTGGTCGTGCGCCACCTCGAAGGTCAGCTTGAACTGGTCGTTGGCCACGAAGGCCGGACGCACGCGGGTGGCGGCCCACTGCAACGTGCCGATGCCCGATCGATCCAGCTGCAGGCTCGATTCCACCGAACCGGCCAGACCCGAGCGCCCCTTCCACTCCATCGATTCCGACACGCGTACCCGCGACAGCGCGTTGCCCATGCCCGAATAGCCGGTCATGGCCGTGCGCGAGCCCTGCCCGTACTGAAAGCCAAGCCGGTTGGTGCCATATAGCACGCCTTTCTGCTCGTGCATGGCCGATGCCCACCAGGCGCTGCCGGTGTCCTCGATTTGCGAAAGCGGCTCTACCCGGGTGAAGCCGACCCGTACCGAACCCTTGTCGTTGGTGTCGATCGGTGCCGACAGCACCGAGTGATAGCTGGGAAGCTTCGCGCCATTTAGGTCGTTACGCGCGGTGTATTGATAACTCACGCCGAATTCGCCCAGTTTGGCGTTGTCGATGCCAAAACGCATCGATGGCGAGTTCGGCGGCAACAGTCCCGACGACATCAGGAACGGATTGCTGTCGCGGCGCCCCGCCCAGACACTGGCGCCGTCGAGGACGGTCAGCCCGGACAGGCCGCTGACCGAGGTATAGAAGTTCGGCACCAGCGCGTACGGGTCCACGGCGGCAGCATTGCCGTTGACCGACGTGGCATTGGTGCCCTTGGCCTGGGCAACCAGCTGAACCTGTGCGCCGCCGCCGATATCCGCCACCGATTCGCGGATCTTGACCTCGCCCGAACTGGTGCAGGCCAGACCCTGGCCAAACCCTGCCGATGGTGTGCCGCCGCCCGGACATGCACGCTGCGTGCCGGCGCGGTCTTCCGCCGCCGCGCGGCCGCTGTAGCCCAGGCGCCAGACCGAATCCCCGGCCAGGTCGTCAGCGGGAAGTTGCGAACGCAGCACTGGCGGTGCGTCGGATGGGGTTTCCGACGCGATATCGGCGTTTTCCGGATTCCGCCCTGGTGTCTGCGTCTCGGGCTGTGGCAGTGCCGGAAATTCACCGAGCCGATGCGGAAACAGCACCACCGGCGGTGGCGGCGGGGGCGGCGGCGCGAGCGAGTCGGGCGGACCCACGAAGTCGGGATTCTCCGTGGCAGGCACCTGGGCGACCGCGGCGGTGCTGTCTGCGGGCACCGGCTCGTCGCCACCCTGAGCCGCCACTGCCGTAGCGGCCGGCGCGGCCGCCCGGCCCTCCGCAGCATCGGCAGCATTGGCCGACTGGATCAGGTCGGCCAACGGATCGGCGGACGCAGCGGTGGGTACGGTCTCAGGTACGCGGGCAGGTGCGGTGGAAGGTGCGGTGGCAGGTGCGGTGGCAGGTGCGGCGCCGGCTGCCAGGGCCGAGGTCGCCTGCTGGGTCGTGCTCCCGGCAATCATCGGCGGCGGTGCCACCGAAGTGACTGTTTGCGCGCACGCGCTGAGTCCCCACGCGGCCAGGACGACAAAAGTCAGGCGGCGACGGGCAAACGGGCGAGCGGGAGGCAGTACGGATTGCAGCATGGACACAACGGGGCCGGCGTGGAAGAACTCCGGAGGGAGGGCTCAGTTTTTAACAGGCGAACTTTTTGACCGCAAGCCGGGTTACAAAATCCCGCGATCGCGTCACAAAGCGTTGGAAATGCGTCCGGATTCCCACATTGCGGAAAGCGAAATGCACCGCTTCGAAGCATGTCCCGGGTCCGTGGCAAAACCGTTGCAGAAGTGCCGAATTCCTAGCGAAAACCCCCATCCCAGAGGGCATCCGTGCTGAAAACGCCACCGCTATAATCGTCCGACCTGTCTTCCGGGCAACACATAACGGGTGCAAGGCAGTCACGCATACATATCTATAAAAGAGGAGATGTCCATGGAACGTCGTTCCTTCCTGTTGAAGGCTTCGGCCGTAGCCGCCACGGGCGCACTTGCCGCGTGCGGCAAGGAAGAAAAGCCCGCGGCGCCGGCCGCATCGGCCAGCGCGCCGGGCGCGCCCGCCGTGATCGGCAGCAATCCGGCGGTGGAATGGCGCCTGGCGTCGAGCTTCCCGAAGTCGCTTGACACCATCTATGGCGGGGCCGAGCTGCTGAGCCAGCGCGTGAAGGAACTGACCGACGGCAAGTTCAACATCAAGGTGTTCGCCGCCGGTGAAATCGTGCCGGGCCTGCAGGTGCTGGATGCCGTTCAGAACCAGACCGTGCAGATCGGCCACACGGCCGGCTACTACTACTTCGGCAAGAACCCGACGCTGTGCTTCGACACGACCATCCCGTTCGGCCTGACCGCGCGCCAGCAGAACGCCTGGATGATGCAGGGCAACGGCATGAAGCTGATGCGCGAGTTCTTCAAGGAATACAACGTCGTCAACTTCATGGGCGGCAACACATGCGCCCAGATGGGCGGCTGGTTCCGCAAGGAAATCAAGACCGTGGCCGACCTGCAGGGCCTGAAGTACCGCGTGGCCGGCTTTGCCGGCGTGGTGCTGGCGCGCCTGGGGGTGGTGCCGCAGCAGATTGCCGGCGGCGACATCTACCCGGCGCTGGAAAAGGGCACGATCGACGCGGCCGAATGGGTGGGCCCGTACGACGACGAGAAGCTCGGCTTCTACAAGGTGGCGCCGTACTACTACTACCCGGGCTGGTGGGAAGGCAGCGCGCAGCTGTCGTTCTACGCATCGCAACCCGAGTACGACAAGCTGCCGGCGCTGTACAAGCGTGCGCTGGAAACGGCCACCATCGAGGCACACACCAACATGATGGCCAAGTACGACACCGTTAACCCGCAGGCGCTGGCCCGGCTGCTGGAAAACGGCGTGAAGCTGCGTCCGTTCTCGAAGGAGATCATGGAAGCCTGCTTCAAGGCCACGCAGGAAGCGTACGCCGACGAAAGCGCCAAGAATCCGTCGTTCAAGAAGATCTTTGACGACTGGCGTGTGTTCCGCAACAACGAAGCCGCCTGGTTCAACGTGGCCGAGCAGGCTTTCTCGCAGTTCAGCTACGCGCGCAAGCTGTAAGGGAACATTGATTTGGCCATTCGGCCATTCCCATCACCTGGAAACCCGGCTCCGGCCGGGTTTTTTCATGGCGCCACGCGCCTGCCCACACCCCGGTAGAATCCGCCCACAAACCGGACTCTACCCGGAACATTCCATGCAACTAGGCATCTTCTACGCGCTGCTGGCGTATATCATCTGGGGCCTGCTGCTCCTCTACATCAAGTCCCTGCACGGCGTGGCGCCACTGGAAATCCTGCTGCACCGCATGGTGTGGTCGCTGGTATTCCTGGGGGCAATACTGTTGTGGCGCCGTCAATTCGGCTGGCTGCGCCAAGTGGCGGCCAATCCGCGCCTGATCCTGAACTTTGCGGCCAGTGCCGGGCTGCTCTGCTGCAACTGGTTCCTCTATATCTGGGCGGTGTCGGCCGATCGCGTGGTCGATGCCAGCCTGGGCTATTTCATCAATCCGCTATTCAGTGTGCTGCTGGGGGTGCTGCTGCTGCACGAGCGGCTGCGGCCGGGCCAGTGGTTGTCGATCGCGATTGCGACGGCTGGTGTGCTCTGGCTGACATGGGCGGCCGGACAACTGCCCTGGATTGCGCTGGGTCTGGCGGCGTCGTTCGGCGGCTATGGTCTGCTGCGCAAGACCGGCGCGCTCGGTGCGCTCGAAGGCCTGTCGCTGGAAACGCTGATTTTGTTTCCGCTGGCCGCGGCGGCGCTGGGCTTTCTGCTACTGACGGGCCACGACACCACGCGCAGCGCAGCCACGGGTACCCAGATCCTGCTGCTGCTGGCCGGCCCGGTCACGGCGGTGCCGCTGCTGTTCTTTGCCGCCGGCGCCCGCCGTATCCCGCTGTCGCTGCTTGGCCTGCTGCAATACGCAGGGCCGACGATCCAGCTGGTGCTTGGCATCTGGCTCTACCACGAGCCGTTTCCGGCCCAGAAGCAGATCGGCTATGCACTGATCTGGATCTCGCTGGCGATCTACGCGGCCGAGGGTTTGCTGGTCAGTCGGCTGAATGCCAAGCGATCCATCAGTACGAAAAATGAGGCGGCTTAAAAAATAGCAGCTTCTATCCGTCGTGAGAATATCCGTGGCAGTCGGCCCCTATTCCGGAAACAAGGTCGCCACACTATACTGTACGTATATACAGTATCGATCCCCTCCCAACGCTCATGCCCCCGAACGCTCCTCGGCGTATTGCCCATCTCGACATGGACGCGTTCTACGCTTCGGTGGAACTGCTGCGCTATCCGGACCTGCGGGGCCAGGCAGTGGTGATCGGCGGCGGCCGCAATGCGGTGCCCGAAGTCTTACCCGATGGATCGCGCCGCTACGCACGGCTGCGTGACTATGTGGGCCGGGGCGTGGTCACCACGTCCACCTACGAGGCCCGCGCCTTGGGCGTGTTCTCGGCCATGGGCATGATGAAGGCCGCCAAGCTGGCGCCGGACGCGATCCTGCTGCCGACGGACTTCGACGCCTATCGCCGCTACTCCGGGCTCTTCAAGGCAGCCGTCCGATCATTCACCGGACAAATAGAAGATCGCGGAATTGATGAGATATATATCGATTTTACTGATATAGAGGGCGAGCCGGGCGAGGTGGCCGGCCGCATCAAAGCTGCTGTTCACGAAGCTACGGGCCTGACGTGTTCGATCTGCGTGGCCCCTAACAAGCTGCTGGCCAAGATCGGCTCCGAACTCGACAAGCCGAACGGCCTGACCATCCTGACCCCTGCCGATATCCCCACGCGCATCTGGCCGCTGGCGGCGCGCAAGGTCAACGGCATCGGGCCCAAGGCAGCGGAGAAGCTGCAGGCCATCGGCATCGACACCGTGGGAGACCTGGCCCAGGCCGATCTGGCGCTGCTGCAGGCCCATTTCGGCCGCAACTACGCGGGCTGGCTGGTGGAAGTGGCGCATGGCCGGGACGACCGCCAGGTGGTGGTCAGCTCCGAACCCAAGTCGATGAGCCGCGAAACCACGTTCGAGCGCGACCTGCACCCGCGTACCGACCGCCCCGTGCTGTCGGAACAGTTCACCAAGCTGTGCATGCGCGTGGCCGACGACCTGCGGCGCAAGGGGTATGTGGGGCGCACGGTGGGCATCAAGCTGCGCTTTGACGATTTCCACACCGTGACCCGCGACCTGACCATGACGGCCCATACCGCCGATGGCGCGATGATCCGGCGCGGTGCCACCGAATGCCTGAAGCGGATCCCGCTGGAGCGGCGCATCCGGCTGCTGGGCGTGCGCGTCAGCGCCCTGCTCCCGGCGGCCGAGCAAGGGGACGATCCCGCGCCGGTGCAGGAGGAGTTCCGTTTCGACGACGAGGCCGAAGGCTGAACGGCCTTCCTCCAGCCGAATCGATCCGAATCGAGCCGACCCCAGCCCCACACCAGCCCCACCCCAGCCCAACACAAGCCCCACCCCAGCCCGATCCCAGCCCTACCCCAGCCCGACCCCAGCCGCACCCCAG
>Ga0209675_1000186_pt1 | contig 68471 bp, 51 predicted proteins | sample AraplaCol_mLB_r2_2_FD_184280 | JGI IMG/M metagenome (GOLD analysis project Ga0209675, IMG submission 184280) | Arabidopsis root microbial communities from North Carolina, USA - plate scrape MF_Col_mLB_r2 (SPAdes) (version 3) | ecosystem: Host-associated > Plants > Roots > Endosphere | place...
TGCCTGGCGACAACGTCAGCATCACCGTGAAGCTGATCAACCCGATCGCGATGGAAGAAGGCCTGCGCTTCGCCATCCGCGAAGGCGGCCGTACCGTGGGTTCGGGCGTCGTGGCCAAGATCCTCGATATCTAAGCCGAGCGTAAAGAGTACCGGAGGGGTATAGCTCAATTGGCAGAGCGTCGGTCTCCAAAACCGAAGGTTGTAGGTTCGATTCCTACTGCCCCTGCCACCTAGGTGGCACCTCCGAAAAAGCCCCGCCGGTGACCCGGCGGAAGGCAAAAAAAGCCCATCGCAACCCGATGGGCTTCGGCGTCTCAAAAGGCGCATTGAATTGAAGGCCGGAAGGCCACAGGAAATCAGCCGAACATGGCCACTTCTCAAATCGAAACCGTGAGCACGGGTGCCGACAAAGCCAAGCTGGCTGCGGCGGTGGTGCTGGCAGTGGGCGCCATCGTGGCGTTCTACCTGCTGTCGCGCCAGGGCTCGCTGGTGCAATGGGCCGCGCTGCTGGTCGGCCTGGCCGCGGCCGTGGGCACGTTCGGCAGTTCGGAGAATGGCCGCCAGTTGTGGGCCTTTGGCCGGGATTCGTGGCGCGAGGTCAAGAAGGTCGTCTGGCCGACCCGCAAGGAAGCAATGCAGATGACGGCCTATGTGTTTGCCTTTGTGGCCATCATGTCCGTCTTCCTCTGGCTCACCGACAAGACGCTCGAATGGGTGTTTTTCGACCTCATTCTGGGCTGGAGAAAATAATGACCGACGACACAGTTGAAACCACGCCGGCGGGCTCGGAAGAAGAAAACACTTCCGTGCTGGCCCCTGCTGCCAACCCCGATCTGCGTTGGTACGTGGTGCATGCCTATTCGGGCATGGAGAAGGCTGTCGAGCGCAACATCACCGAGCGCATCAACCGCGCCGGCATGCAGGACAAGTTCGGCCGCATCCTGGTTCCGACCGAAGAAGTGGTCGAGATCAAGAACGGCCAGAAGCGCACCACCGAGCGCCGCTTCTTCCCGGGCTACGTGCTGGTCGAAATGATCATGGACGACGAGAGCTGGCACCTGGTGAAGCACACCAACAAGGTGACGGGTTTCGTGGGCGGCGCCAAGAACCGTCCGGCCCCGATTTCGCAGAAAGAGGTCGAGGACATCGTCAACCAGATGCAGCAGGGCACCGAGAAGCCGCGCCACAAGGTCGAGTTCACGGTCGGCGAATTCGTGCGCGTCAAGGAAGGCCCGTTCACCGACTTCAACGGCACGGTCGAAGAAGTCAACTACGAGAAGAGCAAGGTCAGCGTGTCGGTCATGATTTTCGGCCGCGCGACGCCTGTGGAGCTCGAATTCAGCCAGGTCGAAAAGACCTGAGCCCCTTCCGGTCTTCGGACCGGACCTGTTTCCGGCTGCGCGTTGTCCGACTCGGCGCGCGGCCTTGATCGAAGAGTCGTTAAACCCCGGGGAGCTGCGGCGAGAGCCAAGGCGATATCACCCGCAAGGAGCAAATCATGGCGAAAAAAATCGTCGGCTTCGTCAAGCTGCAAGTGCCAGCTGGTAAGGCCAACCCATCACCACCCATCGGTCCCGCACTGGGCCAGCGTGGTTTGAACATCATGGAGTTCTGCAAGGCGTTCAACGCGCAAACGCAGAGCTACGAGCCGGGTCTGGCGCTGCCGGTGGTCATCACCGCGTTCGCCGACAAGAGCTTCACCTTCATCATCAAGTCGCCCCCGGCTGGCGTGCTGATCAAGAAGGCGATCAAGCTGGACAAGGGCTCGGCCCGTCCGCACACCGACAAGGTCGGCAAGATCACGCGCGCCCAGCTCGAGGAAATTGCCAAGACCAAGATGAAGGACCTGACGGCCGCCGATATGGACGCCGCGGTTCGCACCATCGCCGGTACTGCCCGTTCGATGGGCGTGAATGTGGAGGGCGTGTAAATGGCCAAGATCACCAAGAAGCAAAAAGCGCTGGCAGGCAAGGTCGACAGCAACAAGCTGTACCCTCTCTCTGACGCCATCGGCATCGTGAAGGAAGCCGCCACCGCCAAGTTCGACGAATCGATCGACGTGGCCGTGCAGCTCGGCATCGACGCGAAGAAGTCTGACCAGGTCGTGCGTGGCGCCGTCGTGCTGCCCAACGGCACCGGCAAGACCAAGCGCGTGGCTGTGTTCGCCCAAGGTGCCAAGGCTGAGGAGGCCAAGGCCGCCGGCGCCGACATCGTCGGCATGGACGACCTGGCCGCCATGGTCAAGGCTGGCGACATGCCTTTCGACGTCGTGATTGCTGCCCCTGACGCGATGCGCGTGGTCGGTACGCTCGGCCAGATCCTCGGCCCGCGCGGCCTGATGCCCAACCCCAAGGTTGGCACGGTGACCCCCGACGTCGCCACGGCCGTGAAGAACGCCAAGGCTGGCCAGGTCCAGTTCCGCGTCGACAAGGCCGGCATCGTGCACGGCACGATCGGCCGCCGCTCGTTCGACAACGACAAGCTGCAGGGCAACCTCGCCGCGCTGATCGACGCCCTGGTCAAGGCCAAGCCGGCAACCAGCAAGGGTGTCTACCTGCGCAAGGTGGCCGTGTCGTCGACCATGGGTCTGGGTGTCCGCGTGGACACGCAAACCATCTCGGCGAGCTAAAGAGATTTGCCCGATCCTGCAAGGGGGAGGGCAGATGTGGTGGGTCGCGGCAGCTTCGGTTGCCGCGAGCCATCCAAGACCGCTGGTGTGCAGGGCGCTGCACTTAATCGCCGGATCGATCCTTCCGGTATCCAGCGCAGATGGCGATCCCGCTGCAAGGAATTTGATTTTTGTTCCGAAACAGTTGGTCGCTGCATGAAGCGCGATCCGAGGCCCCGGCCGAAGGTCGCATTAAAAGGAGTAGACCTTGAGTCTGAATCGCAGTGAGAAAGAAGCGGTCATCAGTGATGTGACCAGCCTCGCCGCTAAAGCTCAAACGCTCGTGATGGCGGAATACCGTGGCATCACGGTGGCCGATATGACCAAACTGCGCAGCGAAGCTCGCAGCAAGGGTGTGACCCTCAGCGTGTTGAAGAACACGCTGGCACGCCGAGCTGTCGCTGGTAGCGCGTTTGAGATTGTTGGCGACCAGATGACCGGTCCGCTGATCTATGGCTTTTCCGAAGACGCAGTGGCCGCCGCCAAGGTGGTGGCCGATTTCGCGAAGACCAACGACAAGTTGGTGATTCGCGGTGGCGCATTCGGCGGCAAGGCCCTGGACGTCAACGGCGTGAAGCAACTGGCCAACATCCCTTCCAAGGAAGTGCTGCTGGCGCAATTGCTGGGCTTGATGCAATCCCCGATCTCTCGTACCGCCCGCGTGCTCGCGGCGCTGGCCGAGAAGCGCGGTGGTGGCGAAGCTGCACCCGCCGATGCACCGGCAGAAGCGCAGGCTGCTTAAGCCTTGCGTTTGAAGTATTCAACCCAATTGTTAGGAAACAAAAATGGCATTCGATAAAGACGCATTTCTGACCGCGCTCGACAGCATGACGGTCCTGGAACTCAACGACCTGGTGAAAGCCATCGAAGAGAAGTTCGGCGTGAGCGCCGCTGCAATGGCCGCTCCCGCCGGCGCTGGCGGTGGCGCTGCCGCCGCTGCCGTGGAAGAGCAGACCGAGTTCAACGTCATGCTGATGGATGCAGGCGCGAACAAGGTTTCGGCGATCAAGGCCGTTCGCGAAATCACCGGCCTGGGCCTCAAGGAAGCCAAGGATCTGGTGGAAGCCGCTCCCAAGGCTGTCAAGGAAGGCCTGTCGAAGGCTGACGCTGAAGCCGCCAAGAAGAAGCTGGAAGATGCCGGCGCCAAGGTGGAACTGAAGTAATTCAGACCCCCTAGAGGGCTGGAGGCGCCTGAAAAGGCCCTCCAGCCTTTGCCGCTTTCAGAGCGCACCCAAAAGCCGCCATTCCAATGCGATTTTTGAGTGTCTTCTGACCCCGACTGCAGAAGACCCCTTGGTTCGGGCGATGTGCAACGCATCGCTGTCCGCCAACGGCTGGTAGTGGCCAGCCGCCAAGCAGTGGTGCCTAGGCACTGCTGACAAGTCGCTGAAGATCTCAAGCTCCGGAGCTCTCATGGCCCAATCGTCCGCGTACAGTTACACCGAACGCAAGCGCATCCGAAAAAGTTTCGGCAATCGCGACAGCGTCGTAGAAATCCCCTACCTGCTGCAGATGCAGAAAGACGCGTACACCGCGTTCCTGCAAGCTGGCATTCCTCCCAAACAACGCACCGTCGAAGGCCTGCAAGCCGCGTTCGACGCCGCGTTCCCGATCGTCTCGCACAACGGTTTTGTCGAGATGAAGTTCCTCGAGTACAACCTCGCGAAGCCCGCCTTCGACGTGCGCGAATGCCAGACCCGCGGCCTGACCTTCGCCTCGGCCGTGCGCGCCAAGGTTCAGCTCATCATCTATGACCGCGAGTCGTCGACGTCGCAGTCGAAGGTGGTCAAGGAAGTCAAGGAACAAGAGGTCTACATGGGCGAAGTGCCGCTCATGACCGAAAAGGGTTCCTTCATCATCAACGGCACCGAGCGCGTGATCGTCTCGCAGCTGCATCGTTCGCCCGGCGTGTTCTTCGAACACGACAAGGGCAAGACGCACAGCTCGGGCAAGCTCCTGTTCTCGGCCCGCGTGATTCCTTACCGCGGCTCGTGGCTGGACTTCGAGTTCGACCCGAAGGACATGCTTTACTTCCGTGTGGACCGCCGTCGCAAGATGCCGGTCACGATCCTGCTGAAGGCCATCGGCCTGAACCCGGAATCGATCCTCGCGAACTTCTTCGTGAACGACAACTTCCGCCTGATGGACAGCGGCGCGCAGATGGAATTCGTTCCCGAGCGCCTGCGCGGCGAAGTCGCGCGCTTCGACATCACCGACAAGTCGGGCAAGGTCGTGGTCGCCAAGGACAAGCGCGTCACCGCGCGCCACACGCGTGAACTCGAGCAGTCGGGCACCACGCACATCAGCGTGCCGGAAGACTTCCTGGTCGGCCGCGTCATCGCCCGCAACATCGTCGACGCCGACTCTGGCGAAATCCTGGCCAAGGCCAACGACGAACTGACCGAAGCGCTGCTGAAGAAGCTGCGCACGGCCGGCGTGCAGGACATCCAGGTGATCTACACCAATGAACTCGACCAGGGCGCGTACATCTCGCAAACCCTGCGCATCGACGAGACGGTGGACGAGTTTGCTGCCCGCGTGGCCATCTACCGCATGATGCGCCCCGGCGAGCCGCCGACGGAAGACGCGGTGCAGGCCCTGTTCCAGCGCCTGTTCTACAACCCGGACACGTACGACCTGTCGCGCGTCGGCCGCATGAAGTTCAACGCCAAGGTCGGCCGCGACGAATCGACCGGCCCGATGGTGCTGACCAACGAGGACATCCTGGCCGTGGTCAAGATCCTCGTCGACCTGCGCAACGGCAACGGCGAAGTGGACGACATCGACCACCTGGGCAACCGCCGCGTGCGCTGCGTCGGCGAACTGGCCGAGAACCAGTACCGCACCGGCCTGGCACGTATCGAGAAGGCCGTGAAGGAACGCCTGGGCCAAGCGGAGCAAGAGCCGCTGATGCCGCACGACCTGATCAACAGCAAGCCGATCTCGGCCGCGCTGAAGGAATTCTTCGGTGCCTCGCAGCTGTCGCAGTTCATGGACCAGACGAACCCGCTGTCCGAAATCACCCACAAGCGCCGCGTGTCGGCCCTTGGCCCGGGCGGTTTGACGCGCGAACGTGCAGGCTTCGAAGTGCGCGACGTGCACGTGACCCATTACGGCCGCGTGTGCCCGATCGAAACGCCCGAAGGCCCGAACATCGGCCTGATCAACTCACTGGCCCTGTACGCCCGCCTGAACGAATACGGCTTCATCGAGACGCCGTACCGCCGCGTGGTGGACAGCAAGGTCACGAACGAGATCGACTACCTGTCGGCCATCGAAGAAGGCAAGTACGTCATCGCCCAGGCCAATGCGGTGCTGGACAAGGAAGGCAAGCTGACCGGCGATCTGGTCTCCGCGCGTGAAGCCGGCGAATCGATCCTGGTGGGCGCGGAACGCGTCCAGTACATGGACGTGTCGCCCGCGCAGATCGTGTCGGTGGCCGCCTCGCTCGTGCCGTTCCTCGAGCACGACGATGCGAACCGCGCACTGATGGGCGCCAACATGCAGCGCCAGGCCGTGCCTGTGCTGCGCCCCGAAAAGCCGATGGTCGGTACCGGTATCGAGCGCGTCTCCGCGGTCGACTCGGGCACCGTGGTCACGGCCACCCGCGGTGGTATCGTCGATTACGTTGACGCGACCCGCATCGTGGTGCGCGTGAACGACGCCGAAGCGGCAGCCGGTGAAGTCGGTGTGGACATCTACAACCTGATCAAGTATCAGCGTTCGAACCAGAACACCAACATCCACCAGCGCCCGATCGTCAAGCGCGGCGACAAGATCGCCAAGGGCGACGTGGTGGCCGACGGTGCATCGACCGACCTCGGCGAACTGGCTCTCGGCCAGAACATGCTGATCGCGTTCATGCCCTGGAACGGCTACAACTTCGAAGACTCGATCCTGATCTCGGAACGCGTCGTCGCGGAAGACCGCTACACCTCGATCCACATCGAGGAACTGGTGGTGATGGCTCGCGACACCAAGCTGGGTGCCGAAGAAATCACGCGCGATATCCCGAACCTGGCCGAGCAGCAGCTCAACCGCCTCGACGAGTCCGGCATCATCTATGTCGGCGCCGAAGTGCAGCCGGGCGACACGCTGGTGGGCAAGGTCACGCCGAAGGGCGAGACCACGCTGACGCCTGAAGAGAAGCTGCTTCGCGCCATCTTCGGCGAGAAGGCTTCCGACGTGAAGGACACCTCGCTGCGCGTGGACCAGGGCTCGCAAGGCACCGTGATCGACGTGCAGGTGTTCACCCGCGAAGGCATCCAGCGCGACAAGCGCGCCCAGCAGATCATCGACGACGAACTCAAGCGCTTCCGCCTCGACCTGAACGACCAGCTTCGCATCGTCGAAGCCGACGCGTTCGACCGTATCGAGAAGCTGCTGACCGGCAAGGTCGCCAACGGCGGCCCGAACAAGCTGGCCAAGGGCACCAAGCTCGACAAGGCCTACCTGTCGTCGGTCGAGAAGTTCCACTGGTTCGACATCCGCCCGGCGGAAGACGAAGTGGCGACGCAGCTCGAGTCGATCAAGAACTCGCTGGAGCAGACGCGCCACAGCTTCGACCTCGCATTCGAAGAAAAGCGCAAGAAGCTCACGCAGGGCGACGAGCTGCCCGCGGGCGTGCTCAAGATGGTCAAGGTCTACCTGGCCGTCAAGCGCCGCCTGCAGCCCGGCGACAAGATGGCCGGCCGCCACGGCAACAAGGGTGTGGTGTCGAAGATCGTTCCGGTCGAGGACATGCCCCACATGGCCGACGGCACGCCGTGCGACATCTGCCTGAACCCGCTGGGCGTGCCCTCGCGGATGAACGTGGGCCAGGTTCTCGAAGTGCACCTGGGCTGGGCCGGCAAGGGCGTGGGCCAGCGCATCGGCGACCTGCTGCAGCAGGAGGCCAAGGTGGCCGAGCTGCGCAAGTTCATGGAGCAGCTGTACAACGGCTCGGGCCGCAAGGAAGACATCGCCTCGCTGAGCGACACCGAGCTGCTCGAGATGGCCGGCAACCTGCAGAACGGCGCGACCTTCGCGACGCCGGTGTTCGACGGTGCCTCGGAAGAGGAAATCCGCGGCATGCTGAAGCTGGCCTATCCGGACGACATCGCCAAGGCCAAGGGCCTGACCGAGAGCCGCACGCAGGCCTACCTGTTCGACGGCCGCACCGGCGACCAGTTCGAGCGTCCCGTCACCGTCGGCTACATGCACTTCCTGAAGCTGCATCACCTGGTGGACGACAAGATGCACGCCCGCTCGACCGGCCCGTACTCGCTGGTCACGCAGCAGCCCCTGGGCGGCAAGGCGCAGTTCGGCGGCCAGCGTTTCGGGGAAATGGAAGTGTGGGCGCTCGAAGCCTACGGCGCTTCCTACGTCCTGCAGGAAATGCTGACCGTGAAGTCCGACGACGTGCAAGGCCGTACCAAGGTGTACGAGAGCATCGTCAAGGGCGAGCACTCGATCGAAGCCGGCATGCCGGAGTCGTTCAACGTGCTGGTCAAGGAAATCCGTTCGCTGGGTCTCGACATCGAGCTCGAGCGTTCCTAATTTGAAAAGGGAAAGAGTCTTATGAAATCGCTACTCGACCTGTTCAAGCAATTCACGCCCGATGAGCATTTCGATGCCATCAAGATCGGCATGGCTTCGCCCGAGAAGATCCGTTCGTGGTCCTTCGGCGAGGTGAAGAAGCCCGAGACGATCAACTACCGCACGTTCAAGCCCGAGCGCGACGGCCTCTTCTGCGCGAAGATCTTCGGCCCCATCAAGGACTACGAGTGCCTGTGCGGCAAGTACAAGCGCCTGAAGCACCGCGGCGTGATCTGCGAGAAGTGCGGCGTCGAAGTCACGCAGACCAAGGTGCGCCGCGAGCGCATGGGTCACATCGACCTGGCCGCGCCCTGCGCCCACATCTGGTTCCTCAAGTCGCTGCCGTCGCGCCTGGGCCTCGTGCTCGACATGACGCTGCGCGACATCGAGCGCGTGCTGTACTTCGAAGCCTACGTGATCACCGACCCCGGCATGACCCCGCTGAAGAAGTTCGGCATCATGTCCGAGGACGACTATGACGCGAAGCGCAAGGAATACGGTGACGAGTTCGTCGCCAAGATGGGCGCCGAAGGCATCAAGGACCTGCTCGAAGGCATCGAACTCGACAGCGAGATCGAACGCCTGCGCGGCGACCTGACCGGCTCCGAAGTCAAGGTCAAGAAGAACTCCAAGCGCCTGAAGGTGCTGGAAGCCTTCCGCAAGTCGGGCATCAAGCCCGAGTGGATGGTGCTCGACGTGCTGCCCGTGCTGCCGCCGGACCTGCGTCCGCTGGTGCCGCTGGACGGCGGCCGCTTCGCGACCTCCGACCTGAACGACCTGTACCGCCGCGTCATCAACCGCAACTCGCGCCTGCGCCGCCTGCTGGAGCTGAAGGCTCCGGAAATCATCGCGCGCAACGAGAAGCGGATGCTGCAGGAAGCCGTCGACTCGCTGCTGGACAACGGCCGCCGCGGCAAGGCCATGACGGGCGCCAACAAGCGCGCGCTGAAGTCGCTGGCCGACATGATCAAGGGCAAGAGCGGCCGCTTCCGCCAGAACCTGCTGGGCAAGCGCGTCGACTACTCGGGCCGTTCGGTCATCGTGGTGGGCCCGACGCTCAAGCTGCACCAGTGCGGCCTGCCGAAGCTGATGGCGCTCGAGCTGTTCAAGCCCTTCATCTTCTCGCGCCTCGAAGCCATGGGCATCGCGACCACGATCAAGGCTGCCAAGAAGGAAGTCGAATCGGGCACGCCGGTGGTCTGGGACATCCTGGAAGAGGTCATCAAGGAGCACCCGGTCATGCTGAACCGCGCTCCGACGCTGCACCGCCTGGGTATCCAGGCCTTCGAGCCGATCCTGATCGAAGGCAAGGCGATCCAGCTGCACCCGCTCGTCTGCGCGGCTTTCAACGCCGACTTCGACGGCGACCAGATGGCCGTCCACGTGCCGCTGTCGGTGGAAGCGCAGATGGAAGCCCGCACGCTGATGCTGGCCTCCAACAACGTGCTGTTCCCGGCTTCGGGCGAACCGTCGATCGTTCCTTCGCAGGACGTGGTGCTGGGTCTGTACTACACGACCCGCGACCGCATCAACGGCAAGGGCGAGGGCCTGATCTTCTCCGACATCGGTGAAGTGCAGCGCGCGCTCGACGCCAACGAAGTCGAGCTGACCGCCAAGGTTGCCGTGCGCATCACGGAGTACACCAAGGACAAGGAAACGGGTGAATTCACGCCGTCCACGTCGCTGGTGGACACGACCGTGGGCCGTGCACTGCTGTCCGAGATCCTGCCGAAGGGCCTGCCGTTCTCGAACATCAACAAGGCGCTGAAGAAGAAGGAAATCTCCAAGCTCATCAACGTCTCGTTCCGCAAGTGCGGCCTGAAAGAGACCGTGGTGTTCGCCGACAAGCTGCTGCAGAACGGTTTCCGTCTCGCGACGAAGGCCGGTATCTCGATCGCCATCGACGACATGCTGGTACCTGCTGAAAAGCACGGCATCATCGAGCGCTCCGCCAAGGAAGTGAAGGAGATCGAGCAGCAGTACGTCTCGGGTCTCGTGACCTCCGGCGAGCGCTACAACAAGGTGGTGGACATCTGGGGCAAGGCCGGCGACGAAGTGTCGAAGGTCATGATGTCCAAGCTGTCCAAGCAGAAGGTCATCGACCGCCACGGCAAGGAAGTGGAGCAGGAGTCGTTCAACTCCATCTACATGATGGCCGACTCCGGCGCCCGCGGTTCCGCGGCGCAGATTCGCCAGGTGGCCGGTATGCGGGGCCTGATGGCCAAGCCGGACGGCTCGATCATCGAGACGCCCATTACCGCGAACTTCCGCGAAGGCCTGAACGTGCTGGAGTACTTCATCTCCACCCACGGTGCCCGTAAGGGCCTGGCCGACACGGCGCTGAAGACCGCGAACTCGGGTTACCTGACCCGTCGTCTGGTCGACGTGACGCAAGACCTGGTCGTGACCGAGCAGGACTGCGGCACGCACGGCGGCTACCTGATGCGCGCCATCGTCGAAGGCGGTGAAGTGATCGAATCGCTGCGCGACCGTATCCTCGGCCGCTCGGCCGCGGACGACGTGCTGCATCCGGAAAACCGTTCGGTGCTGCTGAAGGCCGGCGAGATGTTCGATGAGGACAACATCGAGGAGCTCGAGGCGCAAGGCGTCGACGAGGTCAAGGTGCGTACCGCGCTGACCTGCGAAACCCGCTTCGGCATCTGCGCGACCTGCTACGGCCGCGACCTGGGCCGCGGCGGTCTGATTAACATCGGCGAAGCCGTCGGTGTGATCGCGGCGCAGTCGATCGGCGAACCCGGCACGCAGCTCACGATGCGTACCTTCCACATCGGTGGTGCGGCGTCGCGTGCGGCAGTGGCCTCGAGCGTCGAAGCCAAGTCCAACGGCACGATCGGCTTCAACGCCACGATGCGCTACGTGACCAACAGCAAGAACGAGCTGGTGGTGATTGCACGTTCGGGCGAGATCGTCATCCATGACGAGCACGGCCGCGAGCGCGAGCGCCACAAGGTGCCGTACGGTGCGATCCTGGCGGTCAAGGCCGACCAGCAGATCAAGGCCGGCCACGTGCTTGCCAACTGGGATCCGCTGACGCGCCCCATCATCACCGAGTTCGCCGGCAAGACGCAGTTCGAGAACGTCGAGGAAGGCCTCACGGTCGCCAAGCAGGTGGACGAAGTGACCGGCCTGTCGACCCTGGTCGTGATCGACCCGAAGCGCCGCGGCGCTGCCAAGGTCGTGCGCCCTCAGGTGAAGCTCATCGACGCCTCCGGCGCCGAAGTGAAGATCCCGGGCACCGACCACTCGGTGACGATCGGCTTCCCGATCGGCGCCCTGGTGCAGATCCGGGACGGCCAGGACGTGGGCCCCGGCGAAGTGCTGGCGCGTATTCCGGTCGAAGGCCAGAAGACCCGCGACATCACCGGCGGTCTGCCGCGTGTTGCCGAGCTGTTCGAAGCCCGTTCGCCGAAGGACAAGGGCATGCTGGCCGAAATGACCGGTACCGTGTCGTTCGGCAAGGAGACCAAGGGCAAGATCCGCCTGCAGATCACCGATCCGGAAGGCACGGTCTGGGAAGACCTCGTGCCGAAGGAAAAGAACATCCTGGTGCACGAAGGCCAGGTGGTGAACAAGGGCGAAAGCGTCGTCGACGGCCCGGCGGATCCGCAGGACATCCTGCGCCTCCTGGGTTCGGAAGAACTCGCGCGCTACATCGTGGACGAAGTGCAGGACGTGTACCGCTTGCAGGGCGTGAAGATCAACGACAAGCACATCGAGGTGATCGTTCGCCAGATGCTGCGCCGCGTCGTGGTCGAGAACCCGGGCGACACCAGCTACATCGCGGGTGAACAGGTCGAACGCAGCGAAATGCTCAACACCAACGACGCCCTGCGCGCCGAAGGCAAGCTGCCCGCCACGTTCACCAACCTGCTGCTGGGTATCACGAAGGCATCGCTCTCGACCGACTCGTTCATCTCGGCCGCTTCGTTCCAGGAAACGACGCGCGTGCTGACCGAAGCCGCGATCATGGGCAAGCGCGACGAACTGCGCGGCCTGAAGGAAAACGTCATCGTCGGCCGCCTGATTCCCGCGGGCACCGGCATGGCCTACCACCAGGCACGCAAGGTCAAGGATCAGATGGACGAGGCCGAGCGCCGCGCCATCGCCGAATCCGAAGCCGCCGAACTGGCCGGTTCGACCAGCGATGTTTCCAGCACGGCCGACGCCAGCGAAGGCGCCGCGTCCGAATAACTGGTTAGCATCACCGGCCATGACCGGTATCCGACGCCCCCCGACCGAATCCGGTTGGGGGGCGTTTTTCTTTGAGCCGTTTTTTCCATAAAGTGTTTTCGCCGATGAGCGCATTGCCCGATTCGCTTGCCAGCTGGATCGTCGTCGCCGTGCTGTTGTTCTGGTTCGTGGGGGCCTACAACAGGCTGGTGCGACTGCGCGCCGCCGTGCTCCAGGCCTATGCCACGCTCGATGCCGCGCTGCGCAAGCAACTGGATTTCGTCCAGGCCAGCATCGCGGCCGCTGCGCCTGAAAAGGACGCACAGTCTCCGACGCTTGCTTCGGCGGTGGCGCCGCTGCAGGCCGCCGCCAACCAGTTGGCCACGCTGCTGGGTGCCACCCGGCTGCATCCGCTCGATCCGGGCGGCATGGCTGCGCTGGCCACGGCGCTGCAGGTGTTGATCTCCGCATGGCAGCGCCAGCACCCGGACGCGGTGACGGTCTTCGATGCCGACGGCACGCTTTCGCGGCCCGCACCGCTGCTGCCGAGCGGAACCGGAAGCGGCGCCGGCGCAGGTGCCGCGTCGTCCGGTGCGACCGAGCCGATGGCGTGGCCCGAACCTTCGGCCGCGGCCGAAATTGCGCGCAGCCAGTTCAACCTGGCGGTGGCGCAGTACAACGCCGCGATCGTCCAGTTTCCGGCGTTGCTCGTGGCATGGATGGTGCGTTTGCGCCCCGCAGCGCCTTTGCTCTGATCTTCCGCTCACATTGTTTTGCAATTTGCCGGAATGCTGCTTCCTTCTTGATCCGGGCGGTTTTTACATACTGCCGGCCCGTTACCATTCGCCCCAACTTGCCAGAACTATCTTCCGATCATCCAGGCGGCAACGCCGCACCGCTGCTGCAACCGCCGTTGTGGCGCCAGCTGCAGCTGACCGCCGCCGCATTGGCGTCGATTCGCGCCGGCAGCTCGGGCACGGTCGCTTTCGAGGCGGTCGAGCCCGCCATGCGCCCCGGCGTGCAGGCGCTCGGCTTCCAGGTGCTGCGCTGGCTCGGCCGCGCCGAGGCGCTGCGCCGCCATCTTGCCAAGCGCACGCCTCCGCCCTTGCCCGATGCCCTGCTGTGCACCGCCTTGGCGCTGGCCTGGGATGCGCAGCATGCGCCGTACGAGCCCTTCACGCTGGTCGACCAGGCGGTCGAGGCTGCAAAGCGCAATCCGGCCACACGTGCGCAGGCCAGTTTCATCAATGCCTGCCTGCGCCGGTTTCTGCGTGAGCGCGACGAGCTCGTCGCCGCGACCGACCATGAACCGGTCGCGCAGTGGAATCATCCGCGCTGGTGGATCGAACGGCTCAAGCGCGACCATCCCCGCGATTGGCAGCGCGTGCTCACGGCCGACAACGCGCAGGCGCCAATGACCCTGCGCGTCAATGTCCGGAAGACCACTGTCCCCGCCTATCAGCTGGCGCTGCAGGCCGTGGGCCTGTCGGCGGTGCCCGTGGGGGCGGCCGGCCTGCAGCTGGCGCGCGCCCGGCCGGTGCATCAGCTGCCGGGCTTCGCCGAAGGTGAGTGCTCGGTGCAGGACGGGGCGGCCCAACTGGCCGCGCCGTTGCTGCTCGAAGGCCTCCTTCCTGCGGCCGGCGCCGCGCCGCTGCGCGTGCTCGATGCCTGCGCCGCGCCCGGCGGCAAGACGGCCCACCTGCTCGAGTTTGCCGGGCCCGACGCCGTCGAGGTGACGGCCCTCGAGGTCGACGCGCTTCGCAGCCGCCGCATCGACGAAACCCTGGGCCGGCTCGGCCTCTCCGCCAAGGTGGTGGTGGCCGATGCCGCGCGGCCCTCCGCGTGGTGGGACGGCGCCCCGTTCGACGCCATCCTGCTGGATGCGCCGTGCACCGCGTCGGGCATCGTCCGGCGCCATCCCGACGTGCGCTGGCTGCGCCGCGAGAGCGACACGGCCCAGCTCGCGGTCCAGCAGGCCGCCCTGCTGGCGGCGCTCTGGCCGCTGGTCAAGCCCGGCGGCCGCCTGCTTTATTGCACCTGTTCCGTGTTCCGCGAAGAGGGTTCCCAACAAATCGACGCGTTTCTTGCGCACAACACCGACGCCCGATTGAAGCCATCGCCGGGCCATTTGCTTCCCCAAAGCGGGGCGAATGCCCGCGCCGTCCCGGACAATCCCTCAGGTGACCACGACGGTTTCTTTTACGCCCTGCTTGAAAAGCGCCCCCGCTGAGCCCCGCCGGCGCCACGCCGCCACGCTCTTGGCTGCGCTGCTGCTGGCGTGCGTTCTGTTGCTCGGCTCGCTGCCTTTGTCCGCCGCGGCGCAAGGGCGCACCGCGCCTGCGGTCACCCAGATGCGCCTGGAGCAGGCCGACGACGGCGTCTATCTCACCGCGGCGGTGCAGTTCGAGCTGCCGTCGCTGGTCGAGGAAGTGCTCGACAAGGGCATTGCCATCTACTTCGTGGCAGAGGCCGAGGTCTTCCAGGAACGCTGGTACTGGACCGATCGCAAGGTCTCCCAGGTCACGCGCCACATGCGGCTGGCGTACCAGCCGCTCACGCGGCGCTGGCGCCTCAATGTGTCGCCGGTGCCGATCACCGGCACCGCGGGCTTCGGCGTGTCGCTGAACCAGAACTTCGACAGCCTTGCCGACGCGATGGACGCCGTCAAGCGCATCGGCCGGCTGCGGCTGGGCGATGCGGCCGAGATCGGCGACGAGCCCACGCACCAGGTGGTGTTCCGCTTCCGGCTCGACACGTCGCAGCTGCCCCGTCCGTTCCAGATCGGCGTGGTCGGGCAGGCCGACTGGAACATCGTCGTCGAACGCAGCGCCAAGCTGGCGCTGGAGAAGCAGCGGTGAGCACCAAGCCACGCAGCGGTGCCGCGGCCACCCCCGCCGCCCGCCGCGCCCGCGCAATGCGCTGGGCCATCGGCGTGGGCGCCGCGCTGGTCACGGCCATCGGCCTGGTGCTGATGTTCCTGCTGGCGCAAGCCACCAACAACCGCGCGCTGTACGAGCGCTACTACGTGCGGCTTTTCGGTATCAACGTGGTGGTGGCCGTGCTGCTGGTGCTGGTGATCGGCTGGGTCGCCTTCCGGCTGCTGCGGCGCTTGCGGCAGGGCAAGTTCGGCAGCCGCCTGCTCATCAAGCTGGCGGCCATCTTCGCGCTGGTGGGCGTGGTGCCCGGCGCGCTGGTCTACGTGGTGTCCTACCAGTTCGTCGCCCGGTCGATCGAAAGCTGGTTCGACGTCAAGGTGGAAGGCGCGCTCGACGCCGGCCTGAACCTGGGCCGTGCCACGCTCGATTCGCTCACCGACGACCTGGCGGCCAAGACCCGCGCAGCCAGCGCCCAGCTGGTGCAGGTGCCTGATGCGAGTGCCGGCCTCGCTCTCGAGCGCATTCGCGACCAGCTGCAGGCATCGGACGTGGTGCTCTGGACCGGCACCGGCCAACTCGTGGCCAGTGCGGGCACTTCGCGGTTCCAGCTCAACCCCGAACGGCCGACGACCCAGCAGCTGCGGCAGGTGCGGGCCGACCGCGCCATCGCCCACATCGAAGGCCTGGACGAAACCGCGCCGCCCGGCACCACCCTGCCGCCCGCCAGCGTGCGCGCGCTGGCGATGGTGCAGCGCCCGGGCTTTGACTTCGACACCGCGCCGCGCTTCCTGCAGGTCACCCAGCCCTTGCCGCCCGCCGTGGTGGCCAATGCGCTCGCCGTACAGGAGGCGAATCGCGAATACCAGGAGCGGGCGCTGGCACGCGAGGGCCTCAGGCGCATGTACATCGGCACCCTCACGCTGAGCCTGTTCCTGGCCGTGTTCGGCGCCGTGCTGCTGGCGGTGCTGTTCGGCAACCAGTTGGCGCGGCCGTTGCTGGTGCTGGCGGACGGCGTTCGCCAGGTGGCTGCCGGCGACCTGCGGCCCACCACCGTGCTGCAGGGGAAAGACGAGCTGGGCGGCCTCACGCGCTCCTTCGCCGTCATGACCCAGCAGCTGGCCGACGCCCGCGGCGCGGTCGAAAAAACCATGGGCCAGCTCGATGCCGCCCGTGCCAACCTGCAGACCATCCTGGACAACCTGACCTCGGGCGTGATCGTGCTCGACGCCAAGGGCACCATACTTTCCACCAATCCCGGCGCCACCCGGGTGCTGCGCGCCCCGCTTGCCGCCTACGAGGGAATGCCGCTCACCGAGGTGCCCGGGCTGGCCGACTTTGGCAACAGTGTGCAACAGCAGTTCGACGAGTTCCAGGTCGAGCGCCTGCAGCACGGCCTGGACCACTGGCAGCACGCCTTCGAACTGCACGCGACCGGCTCCGACCTGCCGCAGCAGGGCGGCAGCGCCATCAACATCGTCGCGCGCGGTGCTGAGCTTCCCGGCGCGGCCCGGCTGCTGGTGTTCGACGACATCTCCGAGATCGTCTCGGCTCAGCGTGCCCAGGCCTGGGGCGAAGTTGCGCGCCGCCTCGCCCACGAGATCAAGAACCCGCTGACGCCCATCCAGCTTTCGGCCGAGCGGCTCGAAATGAAGCTCTCCGGCAAGGTCGCGCCGCCCGAGCAGGCCGTGCTCGTCAAGTCGGTCAAGACCATCGTGGACCAGGTCGATGCAATGAAGCGCCTGGTCAACGAGTTTCGCGACTACGCCCGCCTGCCCGCGGCCGACCTGAAGCCCGTCGATCTCAACGCGCTGCTGGTCGACGTGCTCCAGCTCTACAGCGCCGAGAACGCGCCCATCGCGCTGCGTTCCGAGCTGGACGAGCGCTGTCCGCCCATCCGCGGCGACGCGCAGCAGATCCGCCAGGTCATCCACAACCTGCTGCAGAACGCGCAGGACGCCGCCGAGGCCGCCGCCAGCACCACGGGCCGCGCGGGCGAAGTCGTCATCCGCACCCGCCTCGGCGATTCGGGCCAGCGCGTGCGCCTCACCGTGCAGGACAGCGGGCCGGGCTTTGCCGAGAACATTCTCAAGCGCGCCTTCGAACCCTACGTGACCACGAAAACCAAAGGTACAGGCCTGGGCCTTGCCGTGGTCAAGAAGATCGCGGACGAGCACGGTGCGCGCATCGAGCTTTCCAACCGCGTTGTCGATGGGGCTGTAGCAGGGGCGCAAGTCTCGCTATCATTCGCGCTGGCAGGCGAATCGCACGCAGCGGTCGCTCACACCGAAGATTCGAAGTCTTCCGCCGCCTGAGCGCGAAAGAATCCATCGCGCCTGGTCGTTGGATCGGCTGGCGGACCCAACACACCATTCAGATACCAGCGCACAAGACAAGCAGCACTCATGGCAAACATTCTCGTGGTCGATGACGAGCTGGGTATTAGGGACCTGCTCTTCGAAATTCTCAATGACGAAGGCCACAACGTGGAGCTCGCCGAAAACGCCGCCGAAGCACGCGCCGCGCGGCAACGCGCACGACCCGACCTCGTGCTGCTCGACATCTGGATGCCCGACACCGACGGCGTCACGCTCCTCAAGGAGTGGTCCACGGCCGGCCTGCTGAGCATGCCCGTCATCATGATGAGCGGCCACGCCACCATCGATACCGCCGTTGATGCCACCCGCATCGGCGCCTTCGCGTTCCTCGAAAAACCCATCACGCTGCAGAAGCTCCTGAAGGCCGTGGAGCAGGGCCTCGCGCGCGAAAGCGCAAGGCGCGCGGCCGCCGGCGTCGTGCCGCCCGCCGCGGGCGTCAATCCCTCGGCCGCCATCACCACCACGGGCGACAGCCTGTTGCTCGCCTCGCTGGCTTCGGTGCCGGTGCCCGATGCCGGACCGCAGTCGACTCAGAGCTTCGACCTGGACCGCCCGCTGCGCGATGCGCGCGACGGCTTCGAGAAGGCCTACTTCGAGTTTCATCTCGCGATGGAGAACGGCTCGATGACCCGCGTCGCCGAGAAGACCGGCCTGGAGCGCACCCATCTCTACCGCAAGCTCAAACAACTTGGCGTCGATCTTTCGAGAGGCCGCAGAAGCGCTGTATAATTTAAGGCTGCACACCAAGGCCCGGTAGCTCAGTTGGTAGAGCAGCGGATTGAAAATCCGCGTGTCGGTGGTTCGATTCCGCCCCAGGCCACCATATTCAGCAAGGCGCTACAGCTCTCAAGGTTGTAGCGCCTTTCTCATTGGGGCTTCGCGGCAATCCGTGTTGCCGCGACCGGTCCGATTGCAAGAACTTTTCGCGAGGCGCGTGCAACGCCTGGAAATTTTTCAGCGATGGCGAGGCGCCAGGTCGTTCGCCACGCAGCGGCGGGCGCTGTGCCGCGGCTGCTGCGCCAAGAGCGCGATGGTGACGCCGTTGGTCCAGCCGAAGCCGTCCTGCAGGGGATATTCACCCCCACCGCCGCCCGCAGAGTTCTCGCGCCTGACGGTTCGCAGCGCATACTTTTCGACCAGCTTGCCTTCGCGTTCGTACACCGCGGCCACGGTGGCCAGCCAGCGCCTGGCGATGGTGTCCGAAAGCGCATGGCATCCATAGTCTGCAAATCCCCGGACGGCCATCCATTGCAGCGGCGCCCAGCCGTTGGGCCGGTCCCATTGCTGGTCGCTCCAGAACTCCGTGGTCGACAGGCCGCCGGGGGCGAGCAGCCTCGCCGACACCGTTGCAGCCAGCGCGCGTGCATGCGCCGGCGGTGCGAGCCCGACGAAGAGCGGCACCACGCCGGCCGCGGTCAGGCAGGTGCGCCGTACGCCACGGCTCAAGTCGTGGTCGAAGAACGCGGCCTGTTCATCGTCCCAGCAAAGCGCCAGGAGCGCCGCGCTCCGGGCGGCCGCGCGGTCCTCGAATTCGCGCGAGCTGGCTGCGTCGCCCGTGCGCGTCGCCAGCTCCGCAATCTTGGCTTCCAGCTTGTACAGGAAGGCGTTGAGATCGACCGGCACGATCTCGGTGGTGCAGATGCTCGCGAGCGACGGCGCGGTGGCAGCGCGCGCGTGCGCGTGCACGGGAGCGGGCCCGGGTCTGCGCGGCGGTGCCTCCCGCAGCCAGCGTGTGCTGAAGTCCCACCCCGATTCGCAAGCCGCACGCAGGTCGCGGTACACGTCGGCGGGCTTGCGCCTGCAGGCTCTTGCAGTGGACACGTCCTCCAGCCAGGATTCCTCGCGCGGGGTGTCGCGGTCGTCCCAGTAGCGGTTGAGCAGGTCGCCGCCCTGGAGGCGCACCACGCGCCGGTGGGCCTGGCCGGGCTCGAGGCCGTTGCTGCCGTCCATCCAGTAGGCATGTTCACGCCGCAGCTGCGGCAGGAAGTCCGCCTCATCCGCCACGCCATGCGCACCCGCGAGCTCGACCATCCACGCGAACAGCGGAGGCTGCGAGCGGCTCAGGTAGTAGGTGCGCGTGCCGTTCGGAACGTGCCCGTAGGTGTCGATGAGGTAGGCGAAGTTGTCGACCATGTCGCGCAGCAACTGCAGATGGCCTCCGGAGGCGAGACCCAGCATCGTGAAGTAGGAATCCCAGTAATAGAGTTCGCCGAACCGGCCGCCCGGCACCACATAGCGATGAGGCAGCTGCAGCAGTGACGAGTGCGGCGGATGCGCCTTCGGATGGCGCGTCAGAACGCTCCAGAGGCTTTCGATGTGTTCGTCCAGGGGCTGGCCTGGCACCGAGGTGTATTCCGTGGCGGTGGGACGAATGGACTTGAAGTTCTCGCGCACGAATTCCGCGAGATCGAACCCGGACTCATCGCGCCGCATGCGATAGGCCTCGAGAATGGCGGAAGGTTCGCGCAGCGGCGCGCAATCCACGAAGGTCTTGCTGTCGGAAAAGATGTGCGATTGCTGTACCGCGACAAACAATTCACGGTAGCGGTCCGCCGGGGTGAGGACGTCGGGCGCAGGGGCTTGCGCCGCCTCGGCCAAACGCCGCTCGCCGTTGTGCGCTCCGGTGCCTCGGCTTTCGTCGTTCTGCATTGTTCGATCGCGGGCCTGGATTCTCACGCCATCACACGGTAGACCACTGCCGCCAAGTGCATGTAGGAGCAAGCCGCACGACGCGCGCTCCTATCGCCCGCTTTCTTTCAAGATGCAATCTTCCAATGCGCCTACGCGAATGTGAGCATCACCCTACAGCAGAACTGCAGCGAGAAAATAATCTAAGGGGCATAGACGAACTGATTGGACTGTTTTGAACGCCCCGCACCGGCGGAGTCGTTCGAAACGCGTCTCTCTGGAGAGTAGGGCTTGGACTCCGCATCGAGACACGTCGAGCGCAAGGCGCTCCGAATCCCCCTGCACGAAGCGACACTGGAGGCCGACCTGAGCCTGCCCGTCGAGTCCCGCGGGGTCGTGCTGTTCGCGCACGGAAGCGGGAGCAGCCGCTTGAGCCCGCGCAACCGCGAGGTCGCGCAAAGCCTCAATGACGTCAAGCTGGCCACGCTGCTCGTCGATCTTCTGACGCCCGAAGAAGTAGCCATCGACGAACGCACCCGCGAGCTGCGTTTCGACATCGCCATGCTGGCCGCACGTCTCGTCGGCCTGACGGATTGGCTGCGCGGCTACGAGCTCACGTCCGGCCTGCGCATCGGCTACTTTGGCGCCAGCACCGGGGCGGGGGCCGCGCTCGCGGCGGCGGCGCAGCGGCCGGAGGCGGTACATGCCGTGGTGTCCCGCGGCGGAAGGCCCGACCTTGCGGGAGATGCGCTGGAGCGGGTCTGCGCGCCCACGCTGTTGATCGTGGGTGGAAACGACGGGCCCGTGATCGACATGAACTGGCAAGCCCTCGCGTCGCTTCGCTGCGAGAAGCGGCTTTCCCTCGTGCCCGGCGCAACGCATCTGTTCGAAGAACCCGATGCCTTGGGCGCCGTGTCCAAGCTGGCACGGGACTGGTTCCGGGATCATCTCGACCCAAGCAGGAGTGCGAAGAAATGAGCAAATCACCAGGCCACCAGAAGTGGCCCGATCACCGCGTGCAGGAAGAGCAGCTTCACCAGCCGATGGAAGTCGAGGTCGAAGGCGTTGTTGTCGCCGATTCGAGGAACGTGATCAAGGTCGTGGAAGACAGGTCGCCGGTGCGCTACTACTTCCCGCGCGCCGACGTGCGCATGGAGAAGTTGGAGCGGTCGGAGACCACCTCCGAATGTCCGTTCAAGGGCCATGCGAGCTACTACAGCCTGAGCCTCGGCGAACGTCGACTCGACGACGCCGTCTGGACCTACGAGGATCCCTACGACGAGCACAAGGCGCTGAAGGATCGAGTGGCCTTCTACGACGACAGGTTTCCGGAGATCCATGTTCGCCCGAAGGGCTGAGCCCATGGAACTGCGTTGTTGCCCGCTGTAGTTCAATGGACAGAATGCGGCCCTCCGAAGGCCGAGATCCAGGTTCGATTCCTGGCGGTGGGACCAACCGATGGCCCGCCGGTTCGCGCTGCGCCCTGTGCGGCAAAACTTGCCGCATTACTCACACACCCATGTGCGATGAAGTCGGCAACGCAGCTGCCGGTGCACTTGCAATGAACTTCGTGCGAGAGAGATGACCAACACTTCTTCCGAAACGCCAAGCACGGCAGGCCGCCGGCTGCGGGGCAAGGTGGCGCTCGTCACGGGCGCGGCACAGGGTATCGGCAAGGGCATTGCCTTGCGGCTTGCGCAAGAAGGCGCCGACATCGTCCTGCAGGTACGCCGCGACGACGAGCGCGCGCGCGAAGCCGCCCAGGAGATCGAGGCCTTGGGGCGCGCCTGCGAGATCGTGCCCGCCGACCTGGCCGGTGCGGCGGCCGCCCCGCAAGTGATGCGGGGTGCGCATGCGCGGTTCGCGGCCGTCGACATCCTCGTCAACAACGCCGGCATCGAGCGGCACGCGGGCTTTCTCGCGGTGACCGAGGAAGACTACGACGCCGTGCTCGATGTGAACCTGAAGGGCCCGTTCTTTCTCACCCAGGCCTTTGCCCAGGCCCTCGCTTCAGCGCGCCGGCCGGGCAGGGTCATCAACATCAGCTCGGTGCACGAGGAGTTGCCTTTCCCCAACTTCACGGCCTACTGCGCGAGCAAGGGCGGGCTGAAGATGCTGATGCGCAATATCGCGATCGAACTGGCGCCGCTCGGCATCACGGTGAACAACGTGGCACCGGGCGCCATTCGCACGCCCATCAACGCCAACCTGCTCGACGATCCCGCCAAGCTGCGGCGGCTCCTTGGCCAGATACCACTCGGCCGCATGGGCGAGCCGGTTGACGTGGCGGGCGCGGTGGCATTCCTGGCGTCCGAAGATGCCGGCTACATCACCGGCAGCAGCCTTGTGGTGGACGGCGGCTTGCTGTGGAACTACCAGGAGCAATGACGCCGCTGCGAGCACATCACCGGGATGGCCGGTTGCGCAGGACCACCAGCTTCGAAAGCCCGAACAGATTGACCGGCTCCGCACTCAGCACCTGCCAGTCGTGCGCGAGTATCTGCTCGTCATAGCGAAAGTCGGAGCGGAACCCCACGTGCTCGGCGGCGGATCGGACGGCCCGCTCCAGCAGCCACCACAGCCGGCTGCCGCTGAAATGGTTGAGCACCACGATGGTCCCTTCGGGCTTGCACACTCGCCGCACTTCGCGCACGAGGTCGGCGGGCCTCGGCGTCACGGACAGCACGTAAGGCAAGGTCACACAGTCGAATGCGGCGTCCGGAAAACGCATGCGCTCGGCGTTCATGTGCTCGATGGCGATGTGGTGCCGCGGCAGCCGCGCGGCGCGCTCGCGTGCCCGCTCGAGCATGTCGTGGGAAAGGTCGATGCCCACGATGCTGCATTCGGCCGGATACCCGGCCAGTGCCAGCCCGGTGCCCACGCCGACTTCGAGCAGCGAGGCCGGCTGCAGCGTGCGAACGAGCGCCGCCATGCGTTTGCGCCCGGGCTCCAGCACCTGGCCGAACAGCGTGTCGTACAGCGGTGCCATCCGGTCGTAGGTGCGCGCGACGCCGGCTTCCGACACCGGCGGCTCCAGCGGCGAGCATTCGTCGCCACGCCTCGTGCGGTGCCCGCCGGGCCGGGCTCTGCTTTCCGTCATCTTTTCAGTTCCAGGGTGGGGCGCAGACCGCCAGGTTGTGCATCAGGCACCGGGGGCAAGCCGGATGCCCGGTGCGTGCGGACGCCACGGCGGCGCCTTCGCTGACGCGCGGCGGGCATGCGGTTGCCGGAAAAACGTTGCTGCAGGAAAAAACCGAACGCCAAGGCGGTTTCGCGATGATCCAGAAAACTCCGTCCATCACGCCACCCCCACCAACCGCCCCTTTCCGCAAGGGCCATGCGGACGACGAGGCGCCGCCCGGCACGCCGCAGACGGCCGACGGCATCTGCCCCCGCTGCGGCGGCTCGGGCCAGGTCGGCGGCAGCCCTTGCCCGGGCTGCGACGGCACCGGCACGGTGACCGTGAACGTCGGCGATGCCTGAGATCCGCTGCACGTGGCCGCGCCACGCGCCAGCATTGACTACAAGGAAGCACATGACCCATTCACGACTCGCATCCGGCGCAAGAAAGGCCGCCGGAGGATGAATCAGACCATCGCCACCCTCTCCGACGCAACGCTGCTGGGGCTGTCCGCGACTGACCTGGCGCTGGCCATCGCAGCGGCACTCGCTGCCTACCTGGCCATGCGGCTGGTGCTGCGCTACGTGATCGAGCGCATGCGAAAAATCGCGGCGCACACGGGCAACCGCATCGACGACACCGTGGTCGACGTGCTGGGCAGTACCAATCGCATGTTCCTGCTGCTCGCTGCGCTGCTCGTCGGCGTCGGCATGCTCGACCTGTCGGAGCGCTGGAACGAGCGCGTCGGGCAGCTGTGGTTCATCGCACTCGCGCTGCAGACGGGCCTGTGGTTCACCAAGGCCATCAGCCTGGGGCTGCGCCGCTACGAGGCGCGCCACACCTCCGCCGGAATGACGCAGGTCAGCGCGTCCGCCGTGCTCCTGTCGTGGTCGCTGCGCACGCTGCTGTGGGCGGTGGTGCTGCTGTCGGTGCTGTCGAACCTGGGCGTCAACATCACCGCCTTCGTGGCCAGCCTGGGCGTGGGTGGCGTGGCCATCGCGTTGGCGGTGCAGAACATCCTGGGGGATTTGTTTGCGTCGCTCGCAATTGCGGTCGACAAGCCTTTCGAGGTGGGCGATGCGATCGGCATCGGCGACCTGTCTGGAACGGTGGAGCATATCGGCCTGAAGACCACACGCCTGCGCAGCCTCCCCGGCGAGCAGATCGTCATCAGCAACACTGACCTGCTCAAGCAGGTGGTGAAGAACTACCGCCGCATGAACGAGCGGCGCATCGCGTTCAAGTTCGGCATGAGCTACCGCAGTGCCCCCGAAAAGCTGGAGGCCATCCCCGGCATCGTGAAGCGGCTGATCGAATCGCGGCCGTCGCTCCGGCTGGACCGCGTGCACTTCCAGGCCTTCGGCCAAAGCTCGCTCGACTTCGAGGTCGTCTACTTCGTCAAGAGCGCGGACTACGGCCTCTACATGGACGAACAGCAGCGCCTCAACCTGCAGATGATGCGCGAGTTCAACGCGCTCGGTGTCGAGCTCGCGATCCCGACGCAGGCCTTGTACGTTGCGCCCAGCGAGGGCCGCCGTGCCCTGGCGAAGGAACTGGCCACTCAGGATTGACGCAGGATCCGGTCCACGGCGGCCAGCAGGTCGTCCGGGCGCAGCATCGCGGCACGGGCTTTTGCTGCGGTCTCGTACTGGTGCAGCGCGGCCCGCAGCCGCGGTGCGGTCAGCAGGGCGTCCCATACCGGCACAAGAGCGGCATGCGGCGGCGCTTCACCGCGCGCCACCTGCTGCGCGTAGGCCAGGCTCGCGGGCTCGCCCAGCAGCACGGCCTTGCTTGCCGCGCTCAGTGCCCGCGGCGGCGGTTCGGCGGCGGCGGGGCAGAAGTAGATGACGTGCGGCGGCAGTGAATGGCCGTCGGGCTCGAGCCCCCGAAGCGACGCGCCAAGAATGTGGGCTTCGCCGTCGGCCGATGCAAAGGTGTAGGCCGCGTCGGTACTTGCGTGCGCGAGCCGCCGAAGGCCCCGCATCAGGCGAGGAAAGTCGGATGTTGCCGCGGCGGGCGACGCCTTGATTTCTGCGAGCAGGACCAGTTCCGCGGCGGCGTTGGGCTCACTGCGCAGCAGGGCGGCATCCCATTCTTCTTTCGCCTTGTTCGCGGTGCCCGGAAATCCGCGCGGCGTTCGAAGATTGCGCGCCACCCGATAGCTGGCGGTTCCTTCACGAAGGTGGCCGTTCAGCAACCGGGCGATCTTGTTGAACGCCTTGAGGCCAGCCTGCTCGGCCATCTCGCCTTCGCGCGCCGATGTGCGCCCTTCGGCGGCGGCGGCATGGCTGCCCGCTGTCGGCCCGCGCCGTTCGCACAGGGCTTCATAGCGCCGCACGGTGTCGAGCCGGAGCAACTCGCTGCCGCGTTCGAGCCGTGCCAGCGCGGGGCTGGAGAGAACGGCTTCCAAGGGCGCCTGTGCCTGTGCGGGAACGTGCTGCTTCAGCAACTGTTCTACGGCGCGTGACAGTTCGGCCCACGACCCGGCCAAGGCCAATCGGTGCAATCGGGCCAGCGCCTCGTGTGCCGGTCCGGCGGGTATGTGGCGCAGCTTGCCCGGGTGCGCGACGGCATCGATTGCGGTCCTTGCCGCGCGCCGATCGGCCGCGCGTGTCCTGCGAAGCTGGACGTGTTCGTGGACTGCGGCGTCTTGTGCCTGCAGCACGGCGGCCTGGAACGAAGGGTCGCCGCCTTCCGGATCGAGCGCCTGCCGGATCAACTGCGCCAGTGCCCGGGTGAAGGTTTCTCGAGCGTGCTTGGCCGGGGCCGAATGCCGCGCCTTCGCCAGGCGCGCGGCTTCGAGCGCGAAGGCGAGCGCAACATCCGCGCCGCTGGCCGCCGCCGCTTCGGCGTTGTCGGGCAGGGCCGGCATGCCATACCTGCGCGGTGCCGTGCGAACCGCATCCAGCAAGAGAGCATCGTGGTGATGTGGCAAATGAAAGACTCGGGCAAGAAGTTGCGGGATCACTCTACGCCGGCCGCATCGAGTGACATTCCTGCGCGCTTGGGTAGTCGATGTGACGACGAATGTCATCTGTGGCGCAGGTTGCGACATTCGTGCGTGCCGTGCGGCCGCCATCCACGAATGGAAAAGGTTTCATGTGCTCATTGGCATGCATGTTGCTGTAACAATTTCTAACCAACGCTTCTTCGACATGCATCCAAACGACAGCCACAGCGAAAAAAAGATTCCCCTGGACCGACGCACTTTCTGCATGGGCGCAGTGAGCCTTGCTGCGCTCGGCACTGCCGCTTGTGGAGGAGGAGGTGGTGGGGGCGGTGTGGCGGGCGCCTTCGCCCCGTCGGCCGCGGCGGCACAGAACGCCTCGGCATCGTCGCTTGCCGCGACTGGTTCCGCAACTGATGCCACGGCGGATACCGCGGCCGAAGACGTGACCGCGCCTGCATCCTCTCCCTCATCCCGAAAGTTTGTGCACCCCGGCCTCTTGCACACCGAGGCCGACTTCGTGCGCATGCGCGCCAAGGTCGCGGCCAATGCGCAGCCTTGGCTCGACGGCTGGAACGCGTTGAAAGGCAGCGGGCGTTCGCAGCTCGGCGCCACGCCGCGGCCGCTCGCCACGGTGATTCGCGGCGGAGACGGACAGAACTTCGCGCAGATGTACATCGACATCAGCCGCGCCTATCAACTCGCCCTGCGCTGGAAGGTTTCCGAGGACACGCGCTATGCCGACCTCGCGGTCGTCTTCCTCAATGCCTGGTCGTCCACGCTGACGTCGATCGAGGGGAACGCGGACCGGTTCCTGGCGGCCGGCATCTATGGCCACCAGTTCGCAAACGCGGCCGAGATCATGCGGTCGTATCCGGGTTGGGCGGCAAGCGATTTCGCGCGCTTCCAGAACATGATGCTCACGGTGTTCTATCCGCTGAACCACAGCTTCCTGGTCAACCACAACGGCTCGGAAATCACCAATTACTGGGCCAACTGGGATCAATGCACGTTGGCCTCGATCCTTGCCATCGGCGTGCTGTGCGACCGGACCGACCTCTACGACGAGGCGCTCGGCTACTACAAGAGCGGGCAAGGCAACGGCGCTGGCCTGCAGGCGGTCTACCACGTGCATCCGGGCTATCTCGGCCAGTGGCAGGAAAGCGGCCGCGACCAGGGCCACTGCACGCTCGGCATCGGCTTGGCGGGCGTGTTCTGCGAGATGGCCTGGAACCAGGGCGACGACGTCTACGGCTACGAGAACAACCGCTTTCTGGCCGGTGCCGAGTACGTGGCCAAGTCCAACCTCCGCGACGGCTCCGGTGACTTCTACACCGTGCCGTTCTTCACCAACATCAACAGGCAGGGCACGCAGAGCGAGCTGTCGATCGGTGCACTGGGGCATCGGCGCGGCATCTGGGAAAGCGTCTACAACCACTACGCTAACAGGCTGGGCATTGCCACGCCGTACACGTCGCTGCAGGCCATCCAGATGCGCCCCGAGAACGATGGCAGCAACGGCGACCAGCTGGGATTCGGAACACTCACCTACACGCGCGACCCGATCGCCACGCTCGTTCCGCCGAGCGGGCTCACGGCGCGGGTGCGCGGAGCGCAGGTCGTGCTGTCGTGGTGGGGCAGCACCGGTGCGCTGAGCTACACCGTCAAGCGCTCGTCCAGCGCGGGCGGTCCCTACGCCGCGGTGACCTCGGGCATCACCGATACGCTCACCTTCACCGACAGTACCGTCAGCGCCGGAGAGGTGTGGTACTACGTGGTGGTGGCCGTGGATGCAGGCGGCGAGAGCGCCCCTTCCGCGGAGGCTCGCGCCGCCATCAAGACCGAGCTGCTGATGCACCTCAAGTTCGACGATGCGCAAGGTGCTTCGGCCGCCGACGCGACGGGCCGTTTTGCCGCCAGCACACTCGCGGGCGGTGCGGCGTGGGCGGCGGGGCACGAGGGCGGCGCCGTCGCGCTGGCAAGCGCTGCGGACTACGTCGATCTTCCGGCAGCGCCGGTGAAGACGCTCGCCGACTTCACGATCGCGTGCTGGGTGTACCTGGACGCCGCTTCCACATGGTCGCGCGTGTTCGATTTCGGCTCCGGCCAGCGCCGCTACATGATGCTGACGCCACGCAGCGGCGCCGGCGTGGTGCGCTATGCGATCACCACCGTGCACGGCTACAACAACCAGATCATCGAAGGTACGTCGCCGCTGCCCACCGGTCGCTGGGTGCATGTGGCCGTGACCCTGTCCGGCTCGCTCGGCACGCTGTACGTCGATGGCGCAGAGGCTGGCAGCAATGCGCAGATGACGCTGTCGCCGTTCGATCTTGGCGAAACCACGCAGAACTTCCTCGGCCGTTCGCAGTATTCGACCGATCCATTCCTGCGCGGCCGGCTCGATGACTTCCGCATCTATCACGGCGCGCTGACCGCGCCGGACATTGCATTGCTGGCGGCGTAGCGGCGCATCGGCCGCCAGCGCTAAACCGCTCCGTGCGCTTCTACGTAGAGCGCATAGAGCGAATGGCTGCTCGCCATGTAGAGGCGGTTGCGCTTCGGCCCGCCGAACTCCAGGTTGGCGCAGCGCTCCGGAAGCCGGATGAAGCCGATCGGCTTGCCTTGCGGGTTGAAGACCTTCACGCCGTCGAGCTCTTCCGACTTTCCGAGTGGCAGGTGGGCCTTCATGCCGCCGCCGACGTCGGTCGCCTCGGGCGCGAACGCGCCGCTGAAGCCCCAGCCGCACCAGAGATTGCCGTCTCGGTCGACGCGAAATCCGTCGAGCGCACCCGGCCCGTCCGCGTCGATCAGCTTGGTCTTGTTCGACACGCTGGCGCCGTCGGCTGAGACGTCGTAACTCCAGATACTGCGGTGGGGCGTGCCTTTCCACTCGACCACGTAGAGCTTCTTCTCGTCCGGTGAAAACGCGAGGCCGTTCGGGTTCACCAGATCGGTGATCACCGCGGTGAGCTTGCCGTCGGTTGCGACGCGATAGACATTGGTCGTCGCCTGTTCCGGCGTGGCTCTGGAGCCCTCCCACTCGCCGTTGATGCCGAAGGTAGGGTCGGTGAACCACACGGTATCGTCGGACTTCACCACCACGTCGTTGGGCGCGTTGAGTTTCCTGCCCTCGAAACTGTCCGCCAGCACGGCCATGCGCCCGTCCTTCTCGGTTCGCACCACGCGGCGGGTGATGGAGTGCTCGCAGGTGACGAGGCGGCCCTGGCGATCGCGCGTGTTGCCGTTGGCAAAGTTGGCGTTTTGCTTGTGCACCGTGAACCTGCCGGTCTTCTCGTCGTACTTCATGATCCGGTTGTTGGGGATGTCGCTGCACAGCAGGTAACCGCCCTCGGGAAAGTACACCGGCCCTTCCGCCCACCGCATGCCGGTGCCGACCTGCTCGACCGTGCTGCTGTAGATGCGGTATTTGGCAAAGCTCGGATCCAGTATCAGCACCGACGGATCCGGGTAGCGCTGGTTGGGCTTGAACTCAAAAGATTGCGCGTCGGCCAGGCCCGTGAGGGCCGCCAATCCGGAGCCCGCGGCGGTCTTCAGGAACTGGCGGCGATGACGGCTTCCGTTCTGCATCGGTAGATCTCCTGTGTCGTTGGAAAGGTACAGCTCGCTCGCCTGTGCTTGCAAGCGAGGGCCGAGCCGATCTTACGTACAGGAGAACACCCGAGACATTGCCCATCTGCGACCGCAACACGCCGGTCGCGCGGAGCCGGCGGTGAGATGCCGTCCGCAGCCCGGACGGCTCACGCGTTCTGGGGCTGGGTGGAAGAGGTGCGTCGTCGAATTTCAGTCCGCAGCGCACGCTGGCCGGCGGCCAACGCAGCTTCATAAGTGTCGGCTGAGTCGAAGGCGTCGCGAAGCACCTTGGGGTTCGTGCCCTCCGCATCCGTTTCGAGCAGGCGCCAGACATATGAACCGAGGGCCGGCTCCTCGATGATGAGTTCAATGGGGTGTGTCATGTGCTCAACTTGCCCAAGCGGAGGCGGGATGTCTGTAGGCGGAATTCGAATGCTGTCGAATAGACGCTGCCGATATATGCGGCTGGCCTGACCGATATGTCATGGCAACTCCGCCCGTCGCGCCCCCTAGAAAATCCATATCGCCTCCAGCACGGCTCGACAGAGCACGGGCGTACATCGGATCGTCATGGTGTAAATCGTTGCAGCGCAATGCAGTCGCGACGGCGCACTTTTCCACACATCGCGCGCATCAATTGTCAAAGATCGTCGCGCCTGTTCTGGCGTAGACGTCGCCCCTCTATATTGCCGATCCAGACGCCAGATCGGTTCAATTGCATACATTGGTGACGCCCTTATCGGACGTCCTCCAATTGCACGCACATTGTTCTGGTCGGACTCTGCGACCCATGCAGGACGCCTTGGCGCAAGGGTCCTTGAACTTCACTTGAAAAACATCAGCGGGACTCCTTCGCGGGTTCCCAAGGGAGAAAGATTTGAATCTGTCACTTTCCAAAATCACAGCTGTGGCCGCGTTCGCGTGCGCATTGCCGGGTGCCTGGGCTCAAGGCGCGGGCGCCGTCGTGATCGATGGCGCTGGAACGGCGGTCTATGGTTCGACCGGTTCGACATTGGACCCTTCGACCGGCAGCCCGGTGTTCGGCGCCACCGCCAGTTCGGCCACGGAGTTCTCGGCGCTCACGCTCACGCCCACGGCGGCGCAGACTCTCGTAACCGACGGCACGAACGCCTCGGCCGTGACGCAAACGCCGACGAGTTTCGATGCGACGGCGGCGGGTTCCGGCGTTTTGCTGGGGCCCACCGGCGCCAGCCTTTTGCGCACCGACGCGACTTCGACCGTGAATTCCGGCTATGTCGCTGTCGACAATGCCGCTGCGGGTGGCACATTCGAAACCGGCACCGGCCGTCAATACAACGGAACCCGCACATTGTTTGGCCCAGGCTTGGACACGACGCAGACGGGCTCTTTCGATGCGAGCAGCAATCTCGCTACGGGGTTGCTGACCGATGGGGTCGCCGGCACCAACACGCTGCTGGGAAGCACCTCGACAAATGGCATCGTCAATGCGGGCAATATCGCGACGACGACAATGAACGTCAGCGGCGCGACTACCACCAATGGAATCGCGAACACAGGCCACATCGCAACGACTTCTTTGTCCACAACTGGCGATGTAGCCGTGGGCGGCACGCTCACGGTGTCCGGCGCCACTACCACCAACGGGATCGTGAACACGGGTCACATCGCAACGACTTCTTTGTCCACAACTGGCGATATAGCCGTGGGCGGAACGCTTGCGGTGTCTGGCGCCAGTACCACCAACGGAATCGTGAATACGGGCCACATCGCAACGACGTCGTTGTCCACAAGTGGCAATGCAACCGTGGGCGGCACGCTCGTGGTGTCTGGCGCCACGACGACGAACGGCATTGACAATAGCAATCAGAAAATCACTGGCGTCGCGCCTGGCAACGTCAGCAGTTCGAGCACGGACGCCGTCAATGGCAGCCAGCTCTATCAGGTAAGTTCTGCCCAGGCGACGGCGAACGCCAATCAGGCCGCGATCAACAACAACCAGGCGTCGATCAATGCCAACCAGGCCAACGTCAACGCCAACCAGGCCAACGTCAACGCTGCGCAGTCGCTGACTAACCAGCAGATGCAGAGCCAAACCGCAAGCAATCGCAAGATATCGAGCGGCGGCATCGCCTCGGCCACTGCTACCGCATCAATGCCCGCTCTCCAGCGCGAGCAAAAGTTCGGAATAGGAGTAGGCGTGGGCAATTACGACGGTCAAGCGGCCCTTGCCATCGGTGTGGCCGCGCGCGTCTCCGAGCAGCTGCAGTTGAAATTCACTGTGGGCACTAGCGGTGGCGGCAAGACAACCGTCGGCGCTGGCGGTATGTACGCCTGGTAGCCGGTCAAGGGATTCCCTGCTCGCCGGAGTCGTGGACCCAAGGCATTCTTACGAGCGCATGATTCCATGGCAGTGGCGAACGCCATTCGAAAAATGAATCGTGCGCTCAGCAGGCATTTATTTCTGATCTGACCATGATCGACTTTCTCGCGAAGCTCGGTCATCCCTCGCTGCCCTCAACCGCAGCGCATTCGTAATAACCGACGCCGAACTCAGGCTCATCGCCAGGGCCGCGATCATCGGCGACAGCAGCCATCCCGTGGACGGATACAGCACGCCGGCGGCCAAGGGAACGCCCAGCGCGTTGTAGACGAAAGCGAAGCCCAGGTTCTGCTTCATGTTGGCAATGGTCTGCTCGGAGACGATGCGCGCCTGCGCGATGCCGCGGAGGTCCCCCTTGACCAGCGTGACCTGCGCGCTGTTCATCGCCACGTCGGTGCCGGAGCCCATGGCCACGCCCACGTCGGCCTTGGCAAGCGCGGGCGCATCGTTGATGCCGTCGCCGGCCATCGCAACGATGCGGCCTTCGCGCTGCAGCTTGTCCACCAGCGCGAGCTTGTCGGCGGGCTTCACTTCGCCATGCACCTCGTCGATGCCCAACCTTGCGGCCACCGCGCGGGCCGTGGTCAGCCCGTCGCCCGTGGCCATGATCACGCGCATGCCCGAAGCCTTGAGCGCCTGCAGTGCTTCCACAGTGGTGGCCTTGACCGGATCGGACACGGCGAGCAGGCCCCCCAGGCGGCCGTCCGCGGCGAGGAACATTACGCTGGCGCCCTCGGCGCGCAGGGATTCAGCCTGCGGCTTGAGATCGTCAACAGCGATGCCGAGCTGATCCATGAGCGCGGTGTTGCCCAGCGCCAGCTGCTTGCCGCCGACGCTGCCGCTCACGCCGATGCCGCTCGCGGATTCGAAGCCGTCCACCGTTGCCAGCGCAAGCTTGCGCTCGCGCGCCGCCTGCACGATGGCATGCGCCAGCGGATGTTCGCTCCCCTGGTCCAGGCTTGCCGCGAGGCGCAGCACTTCGTCTTCGGTGAAGCCGGGCAGGGCCACCGCGCGCTGGAAGCGCGGCTTACCCTCGGTCAGCGTACCGGTCTTGTCCACGATGAGCGCATCGACCTTGCGGAAGTTCTCGATGGCGGCGGCGTCGCGGAACAGCACGCCCTGCGTGGCCGCCTTGCCGGTGGCCACCATGATCGACATCGGCGTGGCCAGGCCAAGAGCACACGGGCAGGCGATGATGAGCACCGCCACGGCATTGATGAGCCCGTGAGTCCAGCTCGGCGCCGGCCCGAAGAAGCCCCACGCGAAGAAGGTCAGCAGCGCGATGCCGATGACGGTCATGACGAAGTAGCCGGCCACCTGGTCGGCCATGCGCTGCATGGGTGCCCTGGAGCGCTGGGCCTGCGCCACCATCTGCACGATGCTGGCGAGCACGGTCTGCGAGCCGACCTTTTCCGACTGCATCACCAGCGCGCCGCTGGTGTTCAGCGTCGCGCCGATGAGCTTGTCGCCGATGCGCTTGGTGACCGGCAGCGGTTCGCCCGTGAGCATGGATTCGTCGACCGAACTGGCACCTTCGACCACCACTCCGTCCACCGGCACCTTCTCGCCGGGCCGCACGCGCAGCTTGTCGCCGACGTGCACGTGGGCAATGGGAACATCTTCTTCAATGCCGTCGGCCTTGATGCGGCGTGCCGTCTTGGGGGCCAGGCCCAGCAGCGACTTGATGGCCGCCGAGGTCTGGGAGCGTGCCTTGAGTTCGAGGATCTGGCCAAGCAGCGTGAGCGAGATGATCACCGCGGCGGCCTCGAAGTACACCGCCACCCGCCCCATCGACATGAACGATTCGGGAAACGCTTGCGGTGCCGCCGTGGCCGCCACGCTGTAGACGAAGGCCGCGGCGGTGCCCAGGCCGATGAGCGTCCACATGTTGGGACTGCGATTCGCCACCGATTGCACCGCGCGCTCGAAGAACGGCCATCCGGCCCACAGCACCACGGGAACGGAAAGAACCAGCTCGACCCAGCTCTGCGTGGCCATCTCGAACCATTGCAGCCGGTGTCCCGCCATGGCGAGCACGGTCACGGCAATGGTGAGGGGCAGGGTCCAGATGAAGCGCCGCTTGAAGTCGCGCAGTTCGGGATCCTCGCCTTCCTCGAGCGTCGGCATCACCGGCTCCAGCGTCATGCCGCACTTGGGGCAGTTGCCGGGATGGTCCTGCCGGATCTCCGGATGCATGGGGCAGGTGTAGATGGTGCCTGCCGCCTCGGTCGGCGCCGCGTCCACGGGCGCATGTGCATGCGCGGGCGGCGCGTGGTGGTGGCCTTCGTGGTGCTGGTGCTGGTGCTGGTGCTCCGGCGATCCGGAATGCGCATGGTTCATTCGAACTCTCCAACAAGAAAACGGGAAATCGATGCGCTCCATGCGGAGCGCACCGCCAGTTTCCAGGTTGACACCGTGTCAAGGTCAAGGCCGGCCCGGCGACCCCGGCCGAAGCTTCTCAGACGGCGGAGGTGGTGGCGGCCGTTGCGCCGCTGCTGCCCGGGCCCGGCGGGGTCTTGACGATGGATGTGAGCGCCGGATCGGCCATGCGCAAGGCGGCGAGATCGGGCCGTGGACGGCGCAGTTCCGCGCTGGCGGCAAAGGCGCTTTCCATCGCATGCGCCGCACCCAGCACCTGGTGGTCGGCCCGGAAGCCGCCGACGATCTGAAGCCCGAACGGCATACCCGAGTGATCGACGCCACAAGGCAGCGAGAGCGCGGGATGCGTCGTCAGCGTGACGACGTAGGTCAGCGCGAGCCAGCGGTAATAGTTCTCCTGCTTCTCGCCGTTGATGGTGTCCGCATAAAGCTGCGTCCATGGAAACGGCGACACCGGCGTGGTGGGCGAAAGAATCAGGTCGTAGTCGGCAAAGGTCGACTGAAAGCGCTTGATGAGCCGGGTCTGCTCGGCCTGCGCCCAGGCGCTGTCGAGCAGGCTCATCCGCGCACCCATCTCGTAGTTGGCACGGGAGTTGGGCCCCAGGCTCGCCGGGTCCCTCTCGTAGGCCGCGTGCATGCCGGCCACGAACGCTTCGGCGCGCAGCACGTCGAAGCAGCGGTGCGCTTCGCCCAAATCGAGCGTCACCTCGTCGCAAGACTTGAACAGATGCCGCATGGCGCCGATCTTGCCGCGCATCGTGGCGCGGATGTTGTCGTCCACCGCGCAGACACCGAAGTCTTCAGTCCATGCCACGCGCAGCTTGCTCAGGTCGAGGCCGGCGGGCTTCAGGAAGGACAACGGGTCCAGCGGATAGCTGAGCGGATCGCCGGCGTGCATGCCGGCCGAGGCGGCCATCTGCAGGCAGGCGTCTTCCACGGTGCGACCCATGGGCCCAACCACGGAGATGGGCGTCCAGCCCAGCAGCTTTCGCACGCTGGGCACGATGCCCGGCGAAGGCCGGAAGCCCACCACGCCGCACTTGGCGGCCGGAATGCGCAGCGAGCCGCCGGTGTCGGAGCCGGTGCACACGGGCAGCATGTCGCACGCCAGTGCCGCCGCCGAGCCGCCCGAGGAGCCTCCGGCATTGAGGTTCGGGTTGAACGGATTGCCGGTGGCGCCCCACACCTCGTTGCGCGAGTTGGCGCCGGCGCCCATCTCGGGAACGTTGGTCTTGCCCGCGACGATGGCGCCGGCCCTGCGCAGGCGGGCTACCAGTTCGATGTCTTCGCTGGGCACGTGGTCGCGGAAGATGGCCGAGCCCCAGGTGGTGAGCAGGCCTTCGGTGGGCTCCAGGTCTTTCACGCCGAGCGGGAGGCCATGCAGCAAGCCCAGCGTATCGCCGCGCATGACGGCCGCTTCGGCCGCCTTGGCTTCGGTTCGCGCGCGGTCGAAGCATGTTGCGGTCACCGCATTGACGAAGGGGTTCACCCGCTCGATGCGCGCAATGCAGGCCTCCAGAAGTTCGACCGGCGATACCGCCTTGCTGCCGATGAGGCGCCGCAGTTCGACGGCGGATTTTTCGATCAGATCAGTGTGAATGCACATGTCGGTGTTGTCCAAAAGGGCCCAATCCAGCGCACTCGCGGAACGGGCTTTGCCCGGCCGCCGGGTGCGCCCCCCAGTTGGGGGGAGGCGCCGAAGGCGCTTTGGGGGGCGTCCTCAATCAGAGGTGATGTTGGCGCGGGCGGCAATGGCGCGCATCAACGGCAGTTCCTTGCTGATCAGTTCGTTCACGGCGGCCGAATTGCTATAGCCCGGCTCAAGCCCTTGCGCCGTCAGCTTGGCGCGTGTGTCGGGATCGGCGATGGTTGCGGCCAGCGCCTTCTCGAGCTTGGCCTTCACGTCGGCAGGCAGGCCCTTCGGCGCAGACACCACCAGCCAGCTGTCGATGTTGATGTCGGGATAGCCGCTTTCGGCCAGGGTGGGCACGTCGGGCAGCAGGATGGAGCGCTTGGTCGTGGTCACCGCGATCGCCTTGATCTTGCCGTTCTTGAGCTGGGGAATGGCGGCGCTCACGGTGTCGATGCTGAACGGAACCTGGCCGCCCATCAGGTCCGTCATGGCGGGCGCGCTGCCCTTGTAGGGCACGTGCGTCATCTTGAGGCCGGCGGTGTGGAGGATGGTTTCGCCCGCGAACTGCGACGTGGTGCCGGTGCCGTACGAAGCGTACGAATACTTGCCGGGCGATGCCTTCACGTAGTCGACGAACTCCTTGACGGTCTTCACCGGCACTTCGCTGTTCGCGAGCAGGATGAGGCCGACGCGTCCGACCAGGCCGATCTGGTCGAAGCCTTTCACCGGGTCGTAGGGAAGATTCGAGCGGATGGCGGGGTTGACGGTGAACGTGGTGCCCGAGCTGACCAGCAGCGTGTAGCCGTCGGGCGCGGCCTTGGACACGTAGCTTGCGCCGATCACCGTGCCGGCCCCGGCGCGGTTCTCGATGATCACCGGCTGCCCCAGTTCCTTGCCCAGGCGCTGTGCGATCACGCGCCCGTTCACGTCCGTGGCGCCGCCGGGTGGAAAGGGAATCACCAGCGTGACCGGGCGCGTGGGATAGCCGGTTTCCGCGGCAATCGCTGCCAGCGAGGACAGCCCGAGGCAGGACATCAGCACCATGCGGGCGACAGCGGGAAAGCGTTTCATGAAGAGTTCTCCTGAGGGATAGGACGCTGCAAGAAAAAGGCGAGGCTGCGAAAGCGCGAAGCGGGAGGCAGTCTCATCCTAGGAGCCACAGCCCACTGCCACAAGCGCAATGTTTAGAATTGTGGATTGCCGTTTTGGCAATCGACGCGTTGCGGTTTCCGGCAGCCCGAGGAGGATCCATGTCGCTTCACGCACTTCAAGAGACGGCCGTCCGGTACTTCCTGGAGGTCGTCAGAAGCGGCTCGGTGAAAGAGGCCGCGACCAAGCTGAACGTTGCGCCTTCCGCTGTCAGCCGTCAGGTCGCGCGCCTGGAGCGTGAGCTCGACACGCTGCTGTTCGACCGCCATGCGCGCGGCATGGTGCCCAACGCGGCCGGCGAACTGCTGGCCGCGCATGCCAAGCGGACGCAGCAGGAGATCGAGCGTGTCGTTGGCGACATCGAAGGCTTGCGCGGCCTTCGCAGCGGGCGCGTGCGGGTGGCAAGCACGGAAGGCTTCGCGTTCGACTTCCTTCCCACGCTGATCTCGCACTTCAGGGCGCGGCATGAAGGCATCCGCTTTCACCTCGAGGTCTGCTCGCCGAGCGAGATACCCGGCCGCATCCGCGACGGCGAAGCGGATGTCGGCATCACCTTGAGTTCGCTGCCCGAGCCCGGCATCAGGATCGAACTGCGCCACCCGAGCCCGATCCTCGCGGTGATGGCCAACGACCATCCGCTGGCGGCGCAACGGCAGCTCTCGCTGCGGCAGGTGGTGGGCTATCCGCTGGGGCTCCCGCCAAAGGACAGCTCGATCCGGCAGCTGCTCGACATCAGCTGCAGCCGGCAAGGGCTGCACTATGTGCAGGCCATGTCCAGCAACCATGCGAATGCGCTGGTGAGTTTTGCCGCGGCGGGGCGCGGCATCATCGCGTTCTACGGTGAGCTGTCGATCCGCACGCAGCTGAAGTCCAAGGCGCTGGTCGCCATTGCGCTCAAGGACCGCGAAATGAACGAGCGCCACCTGGAGGTCGAGACACTGGCGGGCCGCTCGCTGCCCGATGCGGGAAAAGCCTTCGTGCGCTTCCTCACCGATGCCATCAAGGAAGCGGCCTGAAGGCATCCCGGACAAGCGCGCCGGAGAGCGGTCACGCCGCGTGCGCTACACTCCGCGCCGCTTGCAGACGGCCTCAGCCGCTGCGCCGTCATTGGCAACATGACGAGAACAATCCTAAGGAAATTTTCAAGTGAACCGTATCGAACTGGTCGAAAAGATCGCCACCGCCCACACCGTCAGCAAGGCTGAAGCCGCACGTATCCTGGAAACCGTCACCGGCTCCATCATCGCCGCCGTGAAGAAGGGCGACCCCGTGCAGCTCATCGGCTTCGGCACCTTCAAGCAAGTGGCCCGCGCTGCACGCACCGGCTTCAACCCCCAGGCCGGCGCCAAGATCAAGATCGCCGCGCAGAAGGTGCCAAAGTTTGTGCCGGGCGCCGCATTCAAGGCCGCCATCGACCCCAAGGCTGCAAAGCGCAAGGCCGACAAGGCAGCAGCCAAGCCCGTTGCCAAGAAGGCAGCTCCGGCCAAGAAGGCCGCCGCTCCCGCCAAGAAGGCCAAGAAGTAAATCGCGCAGCGCGCAAGTTCGCGGCAGCTGAAAGGCTGCCGCTGCGTCAACGGCCCTTCGGGGCCGTTTTCTTTTTCAAGGCTTCAGTCGAGCGTGCCCAGCCGCGCGAGGATCAGGTCGTGCAGCGTCTGCGCCGCGACGGAGAGGCTTCCCTCCCGCCGCTGAACCAGATAGATGGTCCGCGTCAGGCCGGGCAGCGGCAGCGGCCGGGTCACGAGCGTGTCGCGCCGGAAGTGAAAGAGGGTGAGCTCCGGCACCACGCTGATGCCGATGCCCGCTTCCACCAGCCCCGTCACGGTGGCCAGGTGCTCGACCTCGAAGACCGTGTTGAGCCGCAGCGGATGCAGCGCGGCATCGAGCGACTGGCGCACGCTGCTGTTGCGCGCCATCTGGATGAAGGGCCACGGTGCAAGCTGCTTGGCGGTGAGTCTGGGCGCGCTGGCCAGCGCATGGTCCTTGCGGCACACCAGGTGAAAGCGGTCGTCGCAAAGCTTGCGCCCGCGCAGGTCACTGGCCGCGGCCGCGCCGGCGCCCGTGGCCGCCAGCGCGAAGTCGGCTTGGTGGCTGCGTAACTGCGCGATGCAGGCGTCCGACAGTGCATCGTGCAGCTCGACCGCGATGCCGGGCCAGGTTTGCATGAATTCCGCGAGGATGGCCGGCAGCGAGCCGGCCGCGAGCGAGGGTAGTGCCGCCACGCTCACGCGGCCCTTGCGGCGCTGCGCGTGATCGGCCAGGTCGCCGATGGCACCCTGCATGTCGTCCAGCAGGCGACGCGCGGAAGGCTCGAACAGCCGCCCCTCGGGCGTGAGTTGCACGCTGCGCGTGTCGCGGTCGAACAGGCGCGCGCCGAGCGTCTCTTCCAGCGTGCGGATCAACGCGCTGAACGCAGGCTGCGACAGATGGCAGGTCTGCGCCGCGCGGGTGAAATTGCGCTGCTCGGCGAGTGCGGCAAAAGCGCGCAACTGACGGCTGGATAGGTCGGGCGCTGTCATCTTGTCGGTATGAATGAAATAGTCCGCGGTTCCGGAATCTCCGAATCCATGGCTTGCGAATGGTATTGCTGTGCCCTGTACGCAACGTCCTTTGCGAACAACCGTCAGCGGGGTGGTAGAAACCAGTGCTTGTGTAAAAAAATTGTGACTTGAAGCGTATTTCGGCATCATGATCCGGGCCATGAAGTCCGGCGAAGCATCTTCTGCCTGGCAACGCGTCCTGTGGGCGCATGTTGCCGTTCTTTTTCTTGCTTTCGCCGCCACCAGCAGCGAGGCGCAGCAGCCCGCGTCCGGGCAGCGGCTGCGCATCGTCGGGGGCCTCGCCAGCGTAAGCCAGTACACGCTGCAGGAAGAGCCCTTCTGGAGCAAGGAACTGGCCCGTCTGAGCCGTGGCAAGTACAGCGCCAGCATCGTTCCGTTCAACCAGGCCGGCGTGCCGGGGCAGGACATGCTCAACCTCATGCGGCTGGGCGTCATTCCATTCGGCACGGCGTTGCTGAGCCAGGTCAGCAATGAGTACCCTGAACTGGGTACCCCCGATATCGCGGGCCTGAACCCCGATATGGCGACACTCCGGCGGGTGATTGCCGCCTTCCGGCCCTATCTGGAAAAGACGCTGCGGGAGCGCCATGGCGTCGAACTGCTCGCGGTCTACGTCTATCCGGCCCAGGTGGTCTTCTGCAAGCAGCCGGTGAAGCAGCTGTCGGATCTGGCTGGACGGCGCGTTCGCGTGTCTGGCAGCACCCAGGCCGACTTCGTCCGCGCACTCAAGGCGGTTCCGGTATTCACCGAATTCGCCGAGCTCATGGCCAACATGAATTCGGAGAACACCGAGTGCGCGATCACTGGGGCAATGTCGGGCAACACGCTGGGCCTGCACAAGATCACCACGTCGCTCTACACCATGCCGATCAGTTGGGGCATCGCCGCATTCGGTGCCAACACCGATGCCTGGAACGCGTTGCCGGCGGACCTGAAGCTTCTGTTGAACACCGAGCTTCCCAAGCTCGAGGCGGCAGTATGGGCCGAATCGGAGCGCGAAACCGGCAACGGCATCGCGTGCAACACGGGTGCGCCCTCCTGCGTGAGGGGCACCAAGGGTGCGATGGTGGAGGCGCGTCCTTCAGCCGACGACGAGCGCCGCCTGCGCGACATCTTCGCCAACAGCGTATTGACGCGATGGGTGCAGCGGTGCGGGGCCGTGTGCGCGCAGGTCTGGGATCAGACCGCGGGGCCCGTGGTGGGCATCAAGGCTCCCGTCGGCCAGTGACCAAGCCGCTGCCCCGCCGCATCACCGCCTTCGTCTATGGGGTTGCGGCGCTGTTCCTCGGTGCCGTGCTCGCGATTGCGGGCTTGACGATGTGGCAGACCTATCACAAGGCCATCGCCGAGAGCGAGAATGACGCCAAGCGGTTCGTCGGGGCCTCGGAAGCCGCCCTCAACCGAAGCCTTCTTGGGGTCGACATGCTGCTGGCGGGCATGGGCCAGTTCCTGCGCAAGTCCAGCGAAGCCACCATCGCCGCGGACATTGCGCAACCCGAGACCGCGCAGCTGCTCGAGACCATCGTGCGCCAGAGCCTGCTGGTCCGGTACATCGCATTCATCAATCCGGAAGGCACGGTCGTCGGGTCTTCCGACCGCCGCGGAGCGCGGCTCGCGATCCAGCTGCCCAATGGATTTCTGAACGAGATCCTGAACCGGCCGGGCACCGTGCTGGCGATCAGTGCGCCCTCGGTCAGCCTCGCGACATCGCAGCAGGTGCTGTACTTTGCGCGCGTGCTGCGCCTCACCGACGGCAGCAGGCTGGTGGCGGTCGCCGAAGTGCAGGTGTCGATGCTCACCACGATTCTTGCGCAGGGCGCCAACGTCAAGGGGCTGGAGGTCACTCTGGAGCGCGATTCCGGGCCGCTGCTGGCCAGCATGCCGCCGCGCGACGACCTGGCCGGAAAATCCATCCGGCCGGCGTTGACCGACCAGGCCAGCGACGGCCAACCGCTGCGGATGCTGTCGCGGCTCACCGGCGTTCCGGCCATCGTCGTGGCCCGCCCCACGCTGCACCGCAATCTGTTGATCGTCGCGGGTATCCCGCTCGAATTTGCGCTGGAGGATTGGCGCAGGGAGCGCGACTTCATCCTGGGAACGACACTGGCGTTCGCGCTGATGATCCTTGCCGTGAGCTACTTCGCCCACCTGCAACTGCGGCGCCAATGGCGTTCCCGGGCGGACCTGCTCCGCTCCAAGGCCACGCTGGACCAGGCGCTCGAATCGATGGTGGACGGCTTCGTGCTGCTCGATCCCGAAGGCCGCGTGGTCACATGGAACCGCCGCTTCGTCGACTACTTTCCATGGACCGAGACCTTGCTCGCGCCCACGGCGCAGTTCCAGCAGATTGCCGACCAGAACGTGCGGCACCTGCACGCGCAGAACGAGCAGGAACTCACCCTGCCGAACGGGCAGGCCATTCTCGTGGTGAAGAGTCCCACGCCGGATGGCGGGCTGGTATGCGTCTACCGCAACGTTACCGAAAAGAGGAACCACCTCGCGGACATCCTGGAAGGCAAGGCGCAGCTGCAGGCCACGCTGGACGCGCTGCCCGACGTGCTGCTCGAGGCCGGAATCGACGGCCGGTGCTATCGCTTCCATTCGCCGCGCCGACCCAGGTCTTCCATCAAGGTGCGCGAACCCGTCGGCAAGCTGATGTCCGAGCTGCTGCCGGCCAATGCGGCCGCCGAGGTGATGGTGGCGCTGCGCGACGCCTTCGAGTTCGGTTTCTCGTCGGGCAGGCAGTTCGAGAGCCGCGGCCCCAAGGGCGCGCTCTGGTTCGAGATCTCGGTCTCGCGCAAGCTGGTCGGCGAAGGCGTGGACGCACGCTTCATCGTCATCCTGCGCAACATCACGGATAGCAAGCTCGCAGCACGCGAGATCGAGCACCTGGCCTTCTACGACATCCTCACGGGCTTGCCCAACCGCCGGCTGCTGCTGCATCGGCTGCAGGCCTGCGTCGATGCGAACATCCGGCGTTCGCGGCACGGGGCGCTGCTGTTTCTCGACCTGGACGACTTCAAGACGCTCAACGATGCGCTCGGCCATGCGGTCGGCGACCAGCTGCTGAAGCAGGTGGCCGTACGGCTCCAGGGCAGCCTGGGCGAAGGCAGCACGGTCGCGCGGCTTGGCGGCGACGAGTTCGTTGTGCTGCTCGAAAACCTCAGCGAGGACCCGGCCATTGCCGCGATGCAGACCAATGCCAGCGGCGAGGCCATTCTCACGGGCCTGAACCAGTCGTTCCAGCTCGAGGACCACCAGTACCACAGCACGTGCAGCATCGGCGCCGTGGTGTTCAGCGCCACGCAGCAATCGCTGGAAGACCTGCTCAAGCAAGCCGACATCGCGATGTACTACGCCAAGTCGGCCGGCGGCAACGCGCTGCGGTTCTTCGAGACCGCCATGCAGACGGCCATCACCGCGCGTGCAACGCTGGAGAGCGAGATGCACGCCGCGCTGGAGGGTGATCAGTTCGTGCTGCACTACCAGAGCCAGGTCACCTCGGAAGGCCACATCGCAGGCGCCGAGGTCCTCATCCGCTGGCACCATCCGGCTAAGGGAATGGTGCAGCCCGGGGGCTTCATCGAGCTGGCCGAGGAAACCGGGCTGATCGTGCCCATCGGCATGTGGGTGCTCGAGACCGCGTGCGTGCAGCTCGAGCGCTGGAGCCACGACCCCAGGCGCCGTCACCTGCAGCTGGCGGTCAACGTCAGCGCGCGCCAGTTCCGCACCGACGACTTCGTGGAGCGGGTCAGCGACGTGCTGCGAAGGACCGGTGCCGACCCGACGCGGCTCAAGCTCGAGCTCACGGAAACCCTGCTGCAGGACAAGGTGACGGAAACCATCGGCAAGATGCAGCTGCTCGCGGCCAAGGGCATCCACTTTTCCATGGACGACTTCGGCACCGGCTATTCGTCACTTTCGTACATGACGCAGCTGCCGCTCAACCAGATCAAGGTCGACAAGTTCTTCGTGCAGAACATCGGCATCGATCCGAAGGTCGAGCTGATCATCCAGGCCATCATCGGGATGGCACGCAACCTGGACCTCGAGATCGTGGCGGAGGGCGTCGAAACGCAGCAGCAGTTCGAGTTCCTGCAGGCGCACGGGGCTATGCTGTGCCAAGGCTACCTGTTCAGCAGGCCCGTGCCGATCGACGAGTTCGAAGCCCAGCTGGACGTCGCCATGGCCGACTGAACGCATGGCGCGCCGATCGAGACCCGCACGATGAGCCTTCCCCTCAGCCTGCCGCGTTTCAGCCTGCGTGCCCGCCTGTCCGCGGGCGTGGTTGCGATCGTTTTCCTGACGACCTTCGGCGTGACGGCCGCCGCCCTCTACTTCGTCAAGCGCGACATGCAGGCCGCCATTGCCGACGAGCAGATCGAGCGGATCTCGGCCATCGCCGAAGCGGTGGACCAGAAGTTCCTTACCCGGCGCACCTTGCTCAAGACCTTCGGCGACAGCCTCGAGAGCCATCGCATCGCCAGTGCCGGGGAGCTTCAGGATCTGCTTGTGCAGCACGGCGCGTTGAAAGAGGCTTTCGGCAACGTCGCGCTGGTGGACAGGGACGGCAATCTGGTAGCCAACCTGAACGGAGCGCACCAGATCGGCCGCGTCAACGTCAAGGACCGGGAGTATTTCCGGCGGACGATGGCGGCCAGGGCGGGCGTGATCTCCGCGCCCTACTGGAACCGGGTCAGCGGGCTGGCCCAGATCGCCATGACCGAGCCGGTGCTGGACCGCGAAGGCAACGTGACCTATGTCATCTTCGCGTCCATCGACCTCAAGGAGCAGAGCTTCCTCGGCGAACTTGCCAACGTGAAATTCGGCAAGACGGGGTACATGTTCATCACGAACACGGATGGCATCGTCATCGATCATCCCGACAAGTCCAGGCTGCTACAGCATGTGGAAGCCGGCGGCGCGCGCAATGCTGCAACGCAGGGCGCCATGGCCGGCGCCGAAGGCACGGCCGAGGCCGTGAACCGCAACGGCGTGCGCGGGCTCTACGCCTTCAGGCCGATCCGCCAGACCAACTGGGTCATCGGTGCGATGTATCCGCGCGACGAAGCCTTTGCGCGGATCGAGAAGGTCGAGCGCTTCGCCTGGGCGGGCGCGTTGCTGCTGGCGCTGGTGGCCGGCGCGCTTGCCTTCCTGACTGCGCGCAGCCAGCTCGCACCCTTGTCCCGGCTGCGCGAGCACATGCAGGTGTCGCGCGCCGCTGGGGTCTACGCGCCCTTGCAGGAAGCCGCACCGGACGACGAAGTCGGCGATCTCTCGCGCACTTTCGATTCGCTGATGCAGGAGCGCCAGGCGTCCCAGGAGCGCGTGCAGGCCAGCGAGAGATTCCTTCGCGACGTGACTGACAACCTGCCGGCGGTCGTCGCCTATTTCGACAGCAGCCAGCGCTGCCTGTTCGCGAACAGGGCGGGGCTGGGCATGCGCGGCCGGACGCGTGACGACATCGGGCGCATGACCATGCAGGAATCGCTGCCGGACGCGATCTACCGCCAGCTCGTTCCGCACATCGACAAGGTACTCGCCGGAACGCCCACCCGCGCCGAAGGCACCTACGACCGCAACGGCAAGGAGGGCTTCTTCGAGTGCCACCTTGCGCCCGACGTTCGCGACGACGGCGTGCTGGCCGGCTTCTACGTGATGACCTTCGACATCACGCGGCAGAAGGTGGCCGAGCGAGAGCGGGCTGCGGGCGAGGCCCGTGTACGCACCATCACCGACAACCTCCCGGCGCTGGTGTCGCACGTGGATGCGTCGCTGCGCTTCACCTTCGTGAACGAGCATCTGCGTGCCTTGTTCGACGGCGTCGAGCTGGTGGGAAAAATGCTGCCGGAGGTGCGCGGTGTCGAGGACTTCGAGGCGGTCGAGCCCTATGTGCGCCGCGTGCTTGCCGGTGAGGCGGTCAGCTTCGAAAAGAAAGGCGATCCCACGCGCGGCATCGGGGACAAGTGGTACCAGTCGCACTACATCCCCGACCTGAATGCGGACGGCAGCGTGCGGGGCTTCTATGGCATGACCTTCGACATCACGGAGCGAAAGCAGGCCGAGATGCGCAGCGCCGAGAGCGAGCGGCGCCTGCGCGGGCTGACCGACAATGTGCCGGCGCTCCTGACGGAGCTGGACCGCGACGAGCGGGTGGTCTTCTGCAATGGCCGATACGAGACCTGGCTCGGCATTTCGCCGGAAGCCGTGATCAATCGCCCGATCCGCGAGGTCATCAGCGATGCGCACTACGAGATGCGCAAGCCCCTGCTGGCACGGGCCTTCGCGGGCGAGGTGGTGTCGTTCGAGCAGACCGCCCGGCTGCTGATCGGCGAACGGACCCTGCAGACGACCTATCTGCCGCAGCGGAACGCGGCCGGCGAGGTGGTGGGCCTGTACGTGCTGGCGAACGACGTCAGCGAACTCAAGCAGAAGCAGCTGCAGCTTGACGTCCTCGCACGGGAAGATGCGCTCACGGGGCTGCCCAACCGCCGGTCGTTTGAAGAGCATGTGCGCGACGCCATGGCCAGGTCTCGGCGGTCCGGCGCGCCCGTCTGCCTGCTGTTCCTGGACATCGACTACTTCAAGACCATCAACGATTCGCTGGGCCATGCGGCGGGCGATGCGGTGCTGAAGGAATTCGGCCGCCGGCTCAGGCAGAGCGTGCGCGACACGGACATGGCGGCGCGCTATGCCGGCGACGAGTTCGTGATCCTCCTGGAGGGATTGGCAGGCGCCGCCGAAGCGCAGGTGGTCGCGGGCAAGGTGCTGGCCGCCATGCGGCCGGCCTTCGATCTGCCCAACCGCACCCTGCATGCGACGACCAGCATCGGCGTGGCGGTGTCGGAGGAAGGCGAGGACTTTGCTTCGTTGCTGGTGCGCGCCGATACTGCGCTGTACGCCGCCAAGAAGGAGGGCAAGAACCGCTTCATGATGGCAGCGCCACGCACCGAATCCAGGCCCGGCCCACCTGCATGGCCGCGCCAGGAGCCCTACAGCGCCTAGGTTCCCTCTCGGCCTTGTCCTACGCCAAAAGAACCGTGGCCTGCCAAAATCCGCATCGGCGCCTTCACGGCTGAGCGTACGGCGCATCAGCGCATGTACGCCGCCTCGGGCGCGATGCTCTAGCGAAGGATTTCGGGGAGTTCGGCAACAGCCGCTGGAGCGAGCTGGAGGCCGCATGCCGCGGCACCGATGCCCCGGCCAGTGAAGGGTAAAGAGCAATGGCAGAACACGGCGGTGGGAGTGCACCCCTCAACCAGCGCACTCTGACCGATGCCGATTACCGGCTGATGGTCGAAGGGGTCACCGACTACGCCATCACCGTCCTGGATCCCGGCGGCATCTTCATCAGCTGGAACGACGGGGCGAAAAAGCTCAACGGCTACGATGGCCCCGAAGTGCTCGGGCGCCACTTTTCCCTGCTTTATCCGAGCGAATTGCTGGAGCAGAACCGGCCCGACCGGGACCTTGCTTCGGCGCTGGAGCTGGGCCACGTGGAGGAAGAAGGCTGGCGCCTGCGCAAGGATGGCACGCGCTTCTGGGCCAGTGTCGTCATCACGCGGATGACCGGCACGGACGGTGACGTGCGCGGCTATTCGATGATCACGCGGGACCTCAGCGAACGGCGCCGGCAGGACGAGATGCTGCGCATGAGCGAGGAGCGTTTCCGGCTCCTGGTCGAGGGGGTGAAGGACTATGCGATTTTCATGCTCGACCCCGGCGGCCACATCGTGAGCTGGAACCTCGGCGCGCAGAAGAACAAGGGCTACGAGGCGTCGGAGATCATCGGCCAGCACTTCTCCAAGTTCTATCCGGCCGAGGTCGCCGCCAGCGGCTGGCCGGAGGAGGAGTTGCGCAACGCACTGCGCGACGGCCGTTTCGAGGACGAAGGCTGGCGCATCCGCAAGGACGGCAGCCGGTTCTGGGCCAGCGTGGTGATCACTGCGCTGCACGACGCCACCGGCAAGCACCGCGGCTTTGCCAAGGTCACGCGCGACCTGACTGAGCGCCGGCGCGTGACGGCGCTTGAGGACGAGGGCCGCCGGGTGACCAACTTCCTTGCGATGCTCGGGCATGAGCTGCGCAATCCGCTGGCGCCGATCTCGAATGCGCTGGAACTCCTCAAGCGCGAAAAGACCGATTCGGCCGTGGTTGCGCACACCCGCGACATCATCGGCCGGCAGCTGCGGCAGATGACCCGGCTGGTCGACGACCTGCTCGACGTGGGCCGCATCACGAGCGGCAAGATCCACCTGGAGAGCAAGCCGGTGCGCCTGCGGGACGCCATTGCACAGGCCGCCGAGGCGGTTCGCCCGTTGATCGAGAGCAAGTCGCAGGCGCTGCACCTGGACGCCGGGGCGACCGACCCCTGGGTTGCCGGAGACAGCGCGCGCATCATCCAGATCGTCAGCAACCTGATCCACAACGCGGCCAAGTTCACCCACGACGGCGGCAGCATCTGGGTGTTGCTCAGCGAGAGCACTACGCACGCCGACATCAGCGTGCGCGACGACGGGCCCGGCATCCCGCCCAAGGACCTGTCACGCATCTTCGACCTGTTCGTCCAAGGCGAGCAGAACGTGGCAAGGACCCAGGGCGGACTGGGCCTCGGCCTCAGCCTCGTGCAGCAGTTGACGACACTGCACGATGGGCGGGTGAGCGCCTTCAGCACCGGAAGGCCCGGCGAAGGCAGCGAGTTCGTGGTGCAGTTCCCCACCACTCTCGCGCCGGTTACCACCCTGGAAGCCCAGCCCCGGCCCGCGGGCGAGCAGCGCGTGCTAGTGGTGGACGACAACAGGGACGCGGCCGAAACCATGGCCATGCTGCTGGAGGCCTTGGGCTACAGGTCCAGCGTTGCGCATGGCGGGCTCGCCGCCATCGAGGCCGTCAAATCCCAGGACCCGGACGTGGTGCTGCTGGACATCGGCCTGCCGGACCTGAGCGGCCATGAAGTGGCCAGGCGGCTGCGCGCCGAGATGATCAACCCGCCACCGTTGATTGCGGTGACCGGATACGGGCAGGCCAGCGACCGGGACACCAGCCTGGAAGCGGGCTTCCGCGCCCATCTGACGAAGCCGGTCGACGTCGACAGGCTCTCGGCCCTGCTCGAGCGGCTGCTGGAGCCGGCGCCGCGGCCCAAGGCTGCCTGAGCCGCGGCTAAGCCGGGAAGCGCATGCTGCGGGGGCTCCCGGGCTAGAAGTCCACCAGGCTCAGGCCGATGCTGAGCACCGTGCGCTTGCGGTTGTAGTCGACCAGCGTGTCGCCGTAGCCATGGAAGAGTTGGGTATGAAAGCGCAGGTTGCTGGTGGTCGGGTCGCCGATGGCCTTCAGCCATTCGAGCCGGATCGAACCGCGGCCGCTGTCGCGCAGGTTGTTGCGCACCGTGACGCCCAGCGTGTTGTCGCGGTTGAAGTTCCAGCGCCCCGTGACCTCGGCGCGGCCGATGTAGCTGGAGATGTCAGGGTTGTCGTCCTTGGCCGCTTCTTCCGACAGCCGCTGCCACACGCGGCCCGTGATGCTGAAGCGGTCGTCGAGTTCGGCGCCGCCCATCAGGTACACGCGGTTCCAGCTGCGCGACAGCGGCAGGCTTTGCCCGTTCGACTGGTGCACCAGGCCCACGCCCGCATAGCGCCAGCGCCAGCCTCCGGGCAGGTTGAAGTCGAGCGGATAGACATACATCAGCTCCGGCTCGTGGTCGGTGGTGCGGAATGGGCGCGAGATCGAGCCGTTGAACAGCTGCCAGGTCGATTGCTGCGAATACGCGAACCACAGCGAGTCCTTCTTGGCCGGTTCGTTCTGTGTGAGCAGGCCCTGCGCGATCTTGGTACGCACCGAGAGGCCGATGCGCATCTCGTTGGCCTGGTACGACGTGGGCGTGGCGGTGTGGCCTTCGGACGGTGACGTGGGCGTGTCGGGCTTGCTGGTGGCGGCCGATGCCGACACGTTCAGCGGCCGGTAGCCGCGGAAGGTGAAGGTGCCGCAGTCGGTGCCGTTCTCGAGTTCCCAGAAGCGCGACAGCGCCGAGTACTGCCGGTCGCGGCAGCCTTCGCTGGTAGCGACCGAGACCACGCGCGTGGCCGGTATCGAGGCGTCCACAGGCGGCTGCGTGCTGGCCAGCACCGGCGGCGCCACCGGCACCGAGACCGAAGGCAGCGTCTGTTGCTGCGTCCAGCGGTCGAAACAGGCCAGGCGCGCTTCGTTGTTGCTGCCGAGCGCTGCGCATTGCTGCCAGGTCAGTTGCGCATCGGCCAGCGGGCTGCGCGGTTTGTCGACTGCCTGAGCATGCGCGGACGCCGCAAAGAGGCCGGGGGCCAGCAGCAGTCCGGTGGCGAGCGTGGTGCGTAGTTGGATTGTGTTCATTTCTCTCCGGTCCGTTCCGTCTTTTTCAGAGTGAAGGGATGGGTGCTGTCGTCCGTGGCGTCGCGCCATGTGCCCTTGAACTCGCGCCCGCAGGAGTCCGGCTGCAGCGAGCCCGACCACACGCCGCTGATGCTGCGGCCGTCCAGCGATTCGTCTATGGCGAGTTCGCCCTCGTCGTCGATGTCGCCCGCAAGCTGGGCCACGGTGGGGCGGGCCGAGGCGGCGGCCGCCGTTCGCGTGATGGTGCCGCGCACGCCCGCGTAGTCGGGGTGCTTGCCGAGCCGTACTTGGGCCGTGCCCGGCTGTCCGTCGAATTGCGCCTGCCAATCGCCGTAAAGCGATTCCAAGGGCAGGTCGCGCGCGGTGGCGGGGCATCCCGGCCGGGCCGTCTTCAGCCCCGCGGGAGCGGCGCAGGCCGTGCATAGCACCGCCGCGAGAAGAAGAGCGATCGGTGCCTTCATGGAGCGGAGGCGGCTGCCGCGGCAGCCGCCGCGCTGTCCTGGGCCTTGCGCGCGAACTCGGCCCGCAAGGCCTTGAGTTTTTCGCGCGGATCTTCGCGCGTGGTGGCCTTGTCCAACCCCATCTCGGCGATGAAGCGGCTCGGCACGCAGGGCACCATCTCGCGGCCCTGCTTGCGCTTCTTGGTCCAGCTCACTGCGAGGCTGCGCTGCGCTCGGGTGATGCCCACGTACATCAGGCGGCGCTCTTCCTGCAGGCGCTGCAGCGTGTCGTCGCTCACCTTGAGTTGCCGGCCGTTGTCGTCCTCTAGCTTGAAGGGCAGCAGGCCCTCGGTCACGCCGATCAGCATCACGTGCGGCCATTCGAGGCCCTTGGAGGCATGCAGCGTGGAGAGCGTGACCACGTTCTGGTCCTGCTCGCGCTCGCTGATGGTGGAGAGCAGCGAGATGGTCTGCGCCACTTCGAGCAGGCTCTTGCGCTCGCCCTCGATGTTGTCGTCGGCGCCCGACGCGTCGTCGAGGCCGCCGCCGGCACGCTGCGACATCCAGTCGACGAACTCCAGCACGTTGGTCCAGCGCGCGGCCGCGGCTTGTTCGCTGTCCTCGCCGTCGTACAGGTGCTTCTCGTAGTCGATCTCCTTCAGCCAGTCGAGCATGAAGGTGCGCGAATCTTCCGCGCCCATGGTTCGGCGCGCGCGGTATTCCAGGTCGTTGATGTAGCGGCCGAACTCGTGGATGCCCTCCAGCGTGCGCTTGGGCATGACGCTCGGCAGCGAGGGGCTGAAGAGCGCCTCGAACAGGCTCAGCTTGTACTGGCTCGCAAAGGTGCCGAGGCTCGCGAGCGTGGTGTGGCCTATGCCGCGCTTGGGCGTGGTGATGGCGCGGAGGAATGCGGGGTCGTCGTCGTTGTTGACCCACAGGCGGAACCAGCCGCACAGGTCCTTGATCTCGGCGCGGTCGAAGAAGCTCTGGCCGCCCGAGACCTTGTAGGGGATCTGTGCCTTTCGCAGCGCCTGTTCGAAAACGCGTGCCTGGTGATTGGCGCGGTAGAGGATGGCAAAGTCGCGGAACTCCTTGAACTGCTTTCCTTGCGTGGTGGCGTCGCCCGCGCGCAGGCTGACGATGCGCGCCACCGCGCGCTCGGCTTCGTGCGCCTCGGAGTCAGCATCGACGATGCGCACCGGCTCGCCTTCGCCCAGCTCGGAGAACAGCGTCTTCGGAAACAGCTTGGGGTTGGGTCCGATCACGTTGTTGGCAGCTCGCAGGATCGCGCTGGTCGAACGGTAGTTCTGCTCCAGCTTGATGACCTTCAGCGCGGGGTAGTCGACCGGCAGCTTTCGCAGGTTGTCCAGCGTGGCGCCGCGCCAGCCGTAGATCGACTGGTCGTCGTCGCCCACGGCGGTGAAGCGGCCGCGCTCGCCGGCCAGCGCCTTCAGCACTTCATATTGGGTGGCATTGGTGTCCTGGTATTCGTCCACCAGGATGTGGCCCAGCGCCGCCTGCCACTTGGCGCGTACCTCGTCGAAGTCGCGCAGCAGCTTGAGCGGCATGCCGATGAGGTCGTCGAAGTCGACGCTCTGGTAGGCCGAGAGCCGCTCTTCGTAGCGCGCCATGATGCGCGCCGTGATACGCTCGTTGTCGTCCGCCGCCGCCGCTTCGGCCTGCGCGGCGTTGAGGCCCATGTTCTTCCACTTGCTGATGGTCCACTGCCAGATGCGCGCGGTGGCCGTGTCGGTGGTGCCGCCGGCGTCCTTCAGGATCTTGGTGACGTCGTCGCTGTCCAGGATGCTGAAAGCGGGCTTCAGGCCCAGCACGGCGCCGTCTTCGCGCATCATGCGCACGCCCAGCGCATGAAAGGTGCAGATCACCACATGCTTCGCCTCGCGCCCGATCAGCCCCTTGGCGCGTTCGCGCATTTCGCTCGCGGCCTTGTTGGTGAAAGTGATGGCGGCGATGCGCTTGGGCTCGAGCCCGGCCTGGATGAGGCGGCCTATCTTGTGCGTGATGACGCGCGTCTTGCCCGAACCCGCGCCCGCCAGCACGAGGCAGGGCCCGTGCAGGTAATTGACCGCTTCTTGCTGTGCGAGGTTGAGACCGGAAGACATGGGGAGTGGGGACGGAAGGGCCCGCGGCGGAACGGCGGGCGCAAAGCGCGCAATGATACGGGGCGCATGTATCTGCAAAACCTGCCCGAGTTCACGATGCGGGACGCAACGACAATAGCGGCGTGCTGCATGTATTTCTCGTAACTTTTCCTTTCTTCGCGTTGATCGCGGCCGGCTACGGCGCCGGGCGCGCCCGCATCCTGCCTCTCGACGCGATCCCGGGGCTCAACACCTTCGTCCTTTACTTCGCGCTGCCTTGCATGTTGTTGCGATTTGGCGCCGGCACGCCCATTGGGCAACTGCTCGACGGCAGCGTGGCGCTGGTCTGGGGCCTGGGCGCCCTGGCGGTGGTAGCGGGCGTTGTGGTCTTCACCCGCAATGCACGCATCGGCTGGAACGACGCTGCATTCGGCGCGCTGGTGGCCGCCTTCCCGAACACCGGCTTCATGGGCGTGCCGCTCTTGGTCGCGTTGCTCGGCGCACAGGCCGCGGGGCCGATCATCATCACCATCGCCTTCGACCTGGTCGTGACCTCGTCGCTTTGCATTGCGCTGTCGCGGCTCGACGCCGTCGGTGGCGACACGGCAGGCCAGGCGCAGCAAGGCCCGCGGCAGGCGGCGCGCCAGGCCCTGCGCGGCGTGCTGGTCAACCCGATGCCCTGGTCGATTCTGCTGGGCGTGCTGCTATCGGCCGCGCACTGGCGCCTGCCGGGGCCGGTGGAGCGCACCATCGCCATGCTGGCCGATGCGGCGTCGCCGGTGGCGCTCTTCACCATCGGCGCGGTGCTGGCCCGGTCGGCCCTGCTCGCACGAGAGCATGGCGCCAGCGCGGCGGTGGCGGCGGCCATGGGCACCCGGTCGGCCGTGCCGGCCAAGGCGCCGCTCGCCGACGTGCTGCCGGTGGTGCTGGTCAAGCTGCTCGCGCATCCGGTGCTGGTCTGGGCGCTGGGCCGGGGCGCCATTGCGCTCGGACTGCCGCTCTCGGCACCGGCGCTGACGGTGATCGTGCTGGTGGCGGCGCTGCCGAGTGCCAGCAACGTGTCGATGCTGGCCGAACGCTTTGGCGCGGACAACGGCCGCATCGCGCGCATCATCCTGTGGACGACGGTGGCGACCTTCTTCAGCTTTCCGGCGGCGGTAGGGCTGTTGCGCTGAACCGGCGCGCGCGCCTCACGGCGTCAGCACGCCCAGCTTGAACGGGTCGGCGTCGGACAGGCGCTCGCACTTGGAGAAATCGCGCCCCTGCGTCCCGTCGCAGTAGAACGCGTTGTAGATGCGCCCGAATAGCGTTGGGCTGGCGGTGAAGAGCACGCCGTGGTCGGGCTGCCAGTTGTCCTTGGCCGATCCGGGGCTGGCCTCCGGCTCCCTGGCCGGGACGGCGGCCGCCATGGGCGTGAATTCCGCGAGTGTCTTGTGGGCTTCTTCGCCGCGCCAGCGGGACGCCAGTTCGGCGGCCGAGGGCTTGGCGGCCACGGGCAGCAGCACGCCGTTCACCTGAGGGCCGTAGCCGAAGCGGTGCGTCTTGCCAGCCAGAAAGGCGTAGGCGCATGCGGCCATGCACTGACCCCGGACCTCGGTGTCCGCGCCGCTCGCGCGGATGGCATCGGCATAGGCGCCCGCAGCCTCGGCGGTGCCGCCGAACGAATCCTCGAACACCACGGTGCGCACAGTGCCGTTGGCGAGATATTGAGTAAAGGTCTTGATCGCGCTGCCATCGAGCATGCCGGATACAACAAGCCGGCGGCCCTGCAGTTCGAGTTCGGCCGCCGGGCATGCGAGGCATGCGAACAAAAGAGCCGAGCCAAGAAGTAAAGGCAGTTTCACGACAACCCCTGCAAACCAGCGTGCTTGCTTGATGTGCGGAGCCAGAACGGGCTTCGCACAGCGACAGCTTGCGCAGCACCTGAGGGTCGGTCAACCTCTTTTTCAGAATTTTTCCGGCTTTGCGACCGGCCGTAAGACATACCTACTGGTATTACCGTTATTACTTCAGATGAATACTTGTGTTTTCATGGTGCCTGCTAGAGTGTTTGCAAATCAAAGTATGAATGGGTAGCACGATGACAATACTTGTTCGTGTCCTGTTGTGGCTGGCATGGATTGCCGGCGTGAGCTGGTTCTGGTACGCCGGGGAGCTCGGCACCGGGACTTCGCTGGCGCTCGGCGCCCTGAGCCTCATGGTGTTTGCATGGCCCGGCAGCATTGCGCGGCGCCGCAGCACCGAACTGCGGTACATCGATGTTGGCAAGGAGCCTGCAGGCCTGCACCACTGACCGCGCGGTGCGCACGGCTCAGATGCTGTGCGGATCGACGTCGACCAGCCAGCGGATCACGCCCTTGCCCTCGGGCGAGCGCCGTAACGCGTGCAGCAGTGGCTGCCAGCCCGCCAGCAGCCGCTGCAGCGCGGCGCGCGAGGGGCTTTCGATCAGCATCTGCGCTCTTTCCACATTGGCAACGCGCTGAATCGCGAGCGGCACCGCCGGGTAGCGCACCACGCGGTCGGCGCCTTCGAGCGCATCGGCCGCCGCGCTGGCGGCGTTCAGGAAGGCTTGCGCGGCCTCCTGGGTGCGCGCATCGGCCCGAAGCAGCGCCTGAAAGGCGAATGGCGGCATGCCGGCCGCGGCGCGCTCCTCCAACTGCTGCCGCGCGAAAGCGGTGTAGTCGTGCCTGCGCAGCGCCGCAAAGAGCGGGTGCTGCGCATGGTGCGTCTGGATCCACATCTCGGCCGTGGCGCCCTGCGCCGCGAGGTAGGCCGCGTCGCGGCCGGCGCGGCCGGCCGATTGCATCAGCAGGCTGAAGAGCCGCTCGGGCGCGCGAAAGTCGCTGGAAAACAGCGCGCCGTCGGGGTTCACCGCCGCCACCAGCGTGATGCGCCGGAAGTCATGTCCCTTGGCGATCATCTGAGTGCCGACCAGCACATCGACCTCGCCGGAATGCACGGCCGCAAGCTGCGACTCGAGCGCGCCCTGCTTCCTGGTGCTGTCGGCGTCGATGCGCGCAATGCGAACGGCGCTGCCGTCGGGCCGCTTCACCGGGGCGAATAGTTCGGCCAAGTGCTCTTCGAGCCGCTCGGTGCCGCGCCCCACGGGTGCGATGTCGGGGTTGCCGCAGGACGGGCAGGCCCGCGGCACGCGCTCCGTGAAGCCGCAGTGGTGGCAGCGCAGCGTGCGGTCGATCTTGTGGAACACGCGGTAGGCGCTGCAATGCGGGCATTCGCTCTTCCAGCCGCAATCGGCGCAGGCGAGCACCGGCGCATAGCCGCGCCGGTTCAAAAACACCATGCTCTGCTCGCCGCGCGCAATGCGCTGGCCGATGGCGTCGAGCAGCGCGCCCGACAGCACGGTCTTGGGCGGCTGCAGGTTCATGTCCACGAGCCGCACCGCGGGCAGTTCGCCGGCGCCGATACGCGATGGCATGGCCAGCCGCACATAGCGCCCGCCCGGGTCTTCGCCCTCGGCGGGCCGGCTCTGGTGCCAGCTCTCCAGCGAAGGCGTGGCCGAGCCGAGGATGACTTTGGCGCCTTCGCGCTGGCCGCGCCACACCGCCAGGTCACGCGCCGAATACCGCGCGCCTTCCTGCTGCTTGTAGCTGGGGTCGTGCTCCTCGTCCACCACGATGAGCTTCAGCCCCGGTATGGACGCGAACACCGCCATACGCGTGCCCAGCACGATGCGCGCCGCGCCGCTGTGCGCCGCGAGCCAGCTTGCCAGCCGCTGCGGGTTGGTCATGCCGCTGTGCAGAGACACCACCGCCTCGTCGCCGAAGCGCGCCTTGAAGCGCGCTTCGAGCTGCGGCGTGAGGTTGATCTCGGGCACCATCACCAGCGCCTGGGCGCCGGCATCGCGGGCGAGCAGGTCGGCGACGCAGCGCAGGTAGACCTCGGTCTTGCCGCTGCCGGTGCTGCCGACCAGCAGGAAGGTACCCGTTCCGGCGTCGATGCGGGCGAGGGCGGCCGTCTGCTCCGGGCTCAGGGCGATCAGGTTGGCTGCTTCGGCCGTTTCGGCAACCGGCCCGGTCGCCGACTTGCGCTTGAGCCGGCGCGCCAATTGAGTCGCGGTCAGGTCGCGCAGTTGCGGCGGCAGAGCGGCCAAGGCGATCTCGCCGATGGAACGCTGGTAATAGCGCGCGGCGAAGGCGACCAGATCACGCCAAGCCTCGCCGAGCGGAGCCAGTGCATCGAGTGCGGCGCCGACAGGCTTCAGCGCCATGCCGAGCTCCGCGTCGTCGAGCGGAACCGCCTGGTTCCAGACCACCCCCAGCACCTCGCGCCGGCCCAGCGGCACGCGCACCAGCGTACCGGGCGCGAGCGGTGATGCGCTCGTGTAGCTCAGCAGGTCGCCCAGCGCCGCATGCGCAGGCGTTTGCAACGCAATGTCGAGCCGCCAGCGGGCCAACAGTGGTGCTGACGCGTCAGTTTCCACGTCTGGGCCGATGGGAGAAATGAGGGGCCTCGTTGGCAAAGGTTGTTAATGAGACTTTGAGCAAATTCACTTAAGTTGTTGATTTTCAAGTGCTTTGACAGCCATCCAGAGATTCTGTGGATAACTTTGTTGACAACGAGGCTCGACTCGTCTGCAAGCCTTGTAGATCAAGCGCCTGGCTGGGTTGCCCTTAAAAAAAGCAAACTTCAAAACCCAATGAAATCAACCACTTACGACAGCTACGGGTTTAGGAGCAAAGAGGAGCCGCCAAAGATGATCTTGCGCAGTGCAGCACATGTTTTGTGCATAAGTCAGGCCTCCTACACCGTTTTTAGGCTTGACAAACCGCTCGGATGTGATTTTCGGCGGCCGCTCTCGGGCAGGCCTTGGCTTTCGTGTTGTTACAGTTCTCGGCCGCGCAGGGCACGGGATTGGGCGTGTACCGCCCGCACCAAGGCTGCCACGTGGTCGGGCGGCGTGAACTGGCTGATGCCGTGGCCCAGGTTGAAGATGTGGGTCGGCCCGGGCACGCCGGTGTCGGTGTGCGGCTTGCCGAAAGCCTTGAGCACCTTGGCCACCTCGGCTTCGATCTGCGCCGGCGGCGCAAACAGCACGTTGGGATCGATGTTGCCTTGCAGCGCCTTGGCCTTTCCACCTTCGCCTTCGCCCACCAGGCGGCGCGCGGCCGCGAGGTTCACGGTCCAGTCGACGCCGAGCACCTCACAGTCGAGTTCGCGCATGGCCTCCAGCCACAGGCCGCCGCCCTTGGTGAACACGATCCGCGGCACCGGCTGGCCGTCGGCCCCGTTGCGCTTCAGCCCGGCCAGCACCCGCGCCGTGTACGCAAGACTGAACTCCTGGAAGGCGCCGTCGGCCAACACGCCGCCCCAGCTGTCGAACACCATCACGGCCTGCGCGCCGGCGTCGATCTGCGCATTGAGATAAGTGGCCACGGAATCGGCGTTGACCGCGAGCAGGCGGTGCATCAGGTCGGGCCGGCCGTAGAGCATGCTTTTCACGAGCCGGTAGTCGCTGGAGCCCGCGCCTTCGACCATGTAGCAGGCGAGCGTCCAGGGGCTGCCCGAAAATCCGATGAGCGGCACCCGGCCGTCGAGCGCCTTGCGGATCGCGGCCACGGCGTCGAACACGTAGCGCAGCCTGGCCATGTCGGGCACTTCCAGCGCTGCGACGGCGGCCTCATCGCGCACGGGCCGTGCGAAGCGCGGGCCTTCGCCGGCTTCGAAAGACAGGCCCAGACCCATGGCGTCGGGCACGGTGAGGATGTCGGAAAAAAGGATGGCGGCATCGAGCGGATAGCGCTCGAGCGGCTGCAGGGTGACTTCGGTCGCGTAGTCGACGTTGGTGGCGAGCCCCATGAAGCTGCCGGCCTTGGAACGCGTGGCCACGTACTCGGGCAGGTAGCGCCCGGCCTGGCGCATGAGCCAGACGGGCGTGTGGTCGGTGGCCTGGCGCCAGCAGGCCCGCAGGAAAGTGTCGTTTTGCAAAGGGGCGAAAGGCATGTCCCGATTGTCGCCGCACCTGCGCTTCCCGCGGCGGCCCTGCGGCAGGCCGGGAAAAAGCTCAGACCACAGGCACGCGCCGCGAATCGGCCGGACTGACGTTGCGCCGGTAGAGCAACAACGTGGCCACCAGCCCGCAGACCGCAGCCGCGGTCATCCACAACCCCGGTGCGCCCTTGTCGCCCGTCATCTCGATCAGGCCGGTGGCAATGGCCGGCGTGAAGCCGCCGAACAGCGCCGTCGCCAGGCTGTAGGCCAGCGAGAAGCCCGCCGTGCGCACGTTGACCGGCATCACCTCGGTGAGCGCGACCACCATGGCGCCGTTATAGCTCGCATAGAGGAACGACAGCCACAGCTCCACTTCGAGCATGCGCCCGAAGCTTGGCGCGCCGACCAGCCACTTGAGCGACGGGTACGCGGTGAGGATGGTCAGCACGGTGAAGACGATCAGCAGCGGCTTGCGGCCGATGCGGTCGGACAGCGCGCCCATCACCGGCAGCCAGAAGAAGTTGGAGACCGCCACGCACAGCGTGACGATCAGCGCGTCGGTGGTGCTCAGATGCAGCACCGATTTGCCGAAGGTGGGCGTGTAGACCGTGATCAGGTAGAACGACACCGTGGTCATCGACACCAGCATCATTCCCGCCACCACGAGGCCCCAGTTGGCGATCATCGACTGGAAGATCTCGCGTGCGTCGGGCCGGTGCTTGCGCGCCATGAACTCCTCGGTCTCCTGCAGCGAACGGCGAATGACGAACAGCACCGGCACGATCAGGCAGCCGACGAAGAAGGGAATGCGCCAGTAGAAGTCGCCGATCTCCTGCGAGGTGAAGGTCACGTTGAGCCAGTAGCCGAGCGCCGCCGCCACGATGATCGCCACCTGCTGGCTGGCCGACTGCCAGCTCACGTAGAAGCCCTTGCGGCCCGGCGTGGCCATCTCCGACAAATAGACCGAGACGCCGCCCAGTTCCACGCCGGCCGAGAAACCCTGCAGCAGCCGCCCGATGAGCACCAGCAGAGGCGCCGCGAAGCCGATGGTGGCGTAGGCCGGCACGCAGGCGATGAGCAGCGTGCCGAGCGCCATCAGTGCCAGCGTGGCGATCAGGCCCTTGCGGCGGCCCACGCGATCGACGTACGCCCCCAGGAAGATCGCGCCCAGTGGCCGCATCAGGAAGCCCGCGCCGAATGTCATGAAGGTCAGCATCAGCGAGGCGAACTCGTCACCCGCCGGAAAGAAGGCCTTCGAGATCTGCGTGGCGTAGAAGCCGAACAGGAAGAAGTCGAACATCTCCATGAAATTGCCGCCCGTCACGCGCAGGACGGTGGCCAGTTTCGAGGAGGAGCCGGTGCTTGAAGAAGAAGAGGCGCGGGCGGCCGTGCCCGCTTGCGCTTTGGAGTGCGCAGGATTCATCTCGTTGTCCCCTTGGGCGATGTAATGCGCCAAGGGTAGGCCGGGGTTCCCGACCGCCGCCTGACCTTGCGAGTCAGGTAGCTGTCACTCGCGGCTTCTTCAGCTCTTGTATTTCACCGAGCAGCCGTAGGGCCGCGTCGATGCCGCCGAGATCGGCTTGCCGCCGAAGGCTTCGCCCAGCGCCTGGTTCACGTAGTTGGTGGCGCTCTTGATGTCGTCCGGCCGGGCCGACGCGATGCTGTCGATGCCGCCCGCGTACACCAGCATGCCCTTGGGGTCGATAATGAAGATGTGCGGCGTGGTGCGCGCGCCGTAGGCCTGGCCGATCACGCCGTCCTCGTCCATCAGCACCGCGGTGGGCGACGCCTTTTGCGACTTCATCCAGGCATCCAGCGCGGCGGGCTGCAGGTAGTCGCTGGCCGCGCGCTCGGTGGAATTGACCGAGAGCCACACCACGCCCTGGGCCGTGGCGGCCTTCTGCGTGGCGGGCATGTTGCCGCTGTTGTAGTGCTTGCGCACGAAGGGGCAGCCCGGATTGGTCCACTCGAGCACCACGAACTTGCCGGCGAAATCGGACAGCTTGTGCTTGGCGCCGCTGGTGTCTACGGCCACGAAGTCGGGCGCCTGCTGGCCCACGGCGGGGGCGGCAAAGGCGTGGTTGCCCATCAGGAAGGTGGCACCCAGCGCTACGGCGGCGGCCACCACGGCGCGGCGCGAGGCGCGGCTGAGTGCGGCGCGGGCCTGGCGCGCGGCACGGATGGAACGCGAGTCGGACGACGGCGAAAGAGACATGGCCAGCTGGAACTCCAAAAGAAAGCGAATAACGGCGACAGCTTAGAGCGCTTTGCTCATGTGCATGTGACAACCCATGACATGGCGGGGGTCAAAGCGCCGCCAGCGCTGCGCGCACCTCGTCCTTGCGGAGAATTTCAGTCAGCACGACCGGCGGCTTGCCGGGCGCCTGCAACACATACAGTGGCACGCCGCTGCGCCCGAGCGAGGTCAGCGCGGCGGTGATGGCGGGGTCGCGGCGCGTCCAGTCGGCCCGCAGCATCGCGACCTTCTTGCTGTCGAAGTCGGCCAGCACCTCGGCGTCGGCGAGGGTGGCTTTCTTGTTGTACTGGCAGGTCACGCACCATGCGGCCGTGAAATCGATGAACACCGGCTGCCCTGCACCCGTGAGCTCGGAGACGCGATCGGCCGACCAAGGTTGCCAGCGCTGGCCCGCGGCTGATGCCATCCGCGCGGGCTCCACCGTCTGAAGCACGTTGCGGCCGATGGCGGCGGTGAGCACCGCGGTGAAGGCGACCAGCACGGTGGCGATGACCAGCCGCGTGCGTCCGCGCAGCGTCAGCGCCCACACGATCGCCGCCATGCACACCAGCAGCGCGAGCAGCGTGCCCGCGCCGTCGATGCCGCTTTGCTGGCCAAGCACCCAGACCAGCCACGCGACCGTGGCGAACATCGGGAACGCCAGCAGCCGGCGCAGCGTGCCCATCCAGGGGCCGGGCTTGGGCAGCAGCTTTGCAATGGCCGGAACGAAGCCCGCCACCAGGTACGGCAGCGCCAGCCCCAAGCCGAGCGCTGCGAACAGCAGCATCGCCTGCGTGGCCGGAAGCCCGATGGCAAAGCCGAGTGAGGCGCCCATGAAAGGGGCGGTGCAGGGCGATGCGATCACCACGGCCAACACGCCCGAGAGAAAGTCGTTGGCGATCGGGTGTCTGGCCTGTGCCGAGCACAGCGAGTTGGGCGCGGCGCGGCCGAACTCGAACACGCCCACCAGGTTGAGCCCCATCAGCGTGAACAGCGCCGCCAGCGCCGCCACCACGGCGGGCGATTGCAGCTGGAAGCCCCAGCCGAGTTGGGCGCCCGCCGCGCGCAGCGCCAGCATGGCGCCGCCCAGCGCGAGAAACGAGAGCATCACGCCCCCCGTATAGGCCAGGCCCGCGGTGCGGTGCGCGCTGCGGTTGCCCGCCTGCCGCGCGAAGCCCAGCACCTTGATGGCGAGGATCGGGAATACGCAGGGCATGAGGTTCAGCAGCAGGCCGCCGAGCAATGCGCCCAGCAACGCGACGGCGAAGGTGCCCGCGGGTTGCGGCGGCAGGTCCGTGAACGAGGCCGGGGCGCTTGCTGCATCGGCGGCATTGGCGGCAAGCGCCGCCTGCAGCGCGGGCGACACTTCGGCGCGGGGTGCGGCAGCCGCCGGCCAGGTGCCGCTGACAGGCGCCTCGGTGCGCCAGGCAACGGGCTGGCCCGGCTGCCGGTCCGGCTCGGCCAGCGCCACCACCAGCGGCAGGGTCGTGGGGCTGGCGCTGCGCTGGTCGGCCAGCGGCAGCGTGGCGGTCCAGGTGCCGCCCTCCCAGCTTTGCGTCCAGTCCTTGCCCGACTCCGCGGCGGTGCGGATCAGCTCGGGCGTTTCGGGGAAGAAGCCCAGCGTCTTGCCCTGTGCGGCGGCGGGCAGGTCTTCGAGGCGCACTTGCAGCTTGTTGCCGTTGACCTCGACGGCGCCCGGCTTGGCGAGCGGCTGCGGCTGGGCCGCCTGGGTGGCATCGAAATCGGCCTTGTGCAACGCGGTGGAGCCCTGCAGCGGCAGCGCGAGCGTGAACTCGCCCTCCTCGGGAATGCATTCCTTGCGGCAAACCAGCCACGTGGCCTTGAGCCGGATGTCCATCGACGAAGCCCCCGTGCCCAGGGCCAGCGGCGGCTTGAAAGTGCTCGACACCTCCAGCGGCACCGGCAGGAGCACCGTGCCCTCGTAGCCGTAGTTGGCCAACGTGCCGACCGGGATCTTCCTGGGTACCGGCCACGCGATCTCGCCGGCCGCCACGCCCGGCGGCAGGGTCCAGTTCAGTTCGGTGGGCAGGCCGGAATCCCCGGCGTTCTTCCAATAGGTATGCCACTCGGGCTGGTGGGTGATCTGCAGCCCGACCCAGACCGGTGCGCCCGGGGCCACCCCTTCGGGCGCGTGCGCGACCAGTTCGGCACGCACGTGGGGGGTGGTGACCACGGCGCCGGGCTTGGCGGACAGTTGGGCCGCAGCCGGCATGCAGGCCGCGGCGGTTGCTACAACAAACGTAGCCAGTTGAAGAATGCGGGAAAAGATCATGCCGATGGGTCGGAGCGGTCGGGCGGTGCGAAGTTCCGGGCTTTCAGGGGCTTCAAGCAGCCCAGCCCAGCACCACGCGGCGGCTGTTGGCGCTCTTTTTCTCGATTTTGGTGACCATCACCGCGCCAATCTCCAGGGTGTTTGCAACATGCGTGCCGCCGCAAGGCTGGAAATCGATCTGCGCCTCGCCCTCGCCGCCGATCCGAATGGTGCGCACCGTGCCCGTGCCGCGCGGCGGCTGCACGCTCATGCTCTTCACCAGCGCCGGGTTGGCGTCGAGCTCCTCGTCGGTGATGGCGCCCACCGCCAGCGGATGCGCCGCCTCCACCAGGCTTGCGAGGGCGGCGGTCAGCGCTTCCTTGCTAAGCGGCTCGGTCATGTGGAAGTCGATGCGCGCGTAGTCCGGCGTGATCGAACAGCCGTTCACCGGCACCGGTACAAGGTGGCACAGCAGGTGGCTGGCGGTATGAAAGCGCATCAGCCGGTGGCGGCGCTCCCAGTCCAGGCGCGCCGTCACGCTGTCGCCGGGCTTCAGGGCCGCCAGCAGGCCGTCTTGACCGAGGGCGGGCACATGGACAATTTCCAGGGTGGGCTGGCCTTCCTCGTTCTTGCCCTTGCGGGTGTCGGCAATGACGATCTCGCGCCCGTCGGGCAGGGCCAAGACGCCGGTGTCGCCCGCCTGGCCGCCGCCCAGCGGATAGAACACGGTGCGGTCCAGCACGATGCCGCTCTCGTCGATGCGCAGGATGCGCGCGTCGCAGGTGCGCAGGTAGGCGTCGGCGCGGAACAGGTCGTCGATCATCCGGCCGATGGTAGCGGCGATGCGTCATCGAGGTGCGCTCACGCTAAAAAGCGCCCATGGCCGACAGTCCATCCCGGCGCCGTCCGGATGATTTGGCTGGATGGCGGCCCCAGATGCCGCGACACATACCTAGGAGAGCGAATGAAGATCCCAGGCATCGCCCTTTCGTCCCTGGTCTCCATGGTCGCCCTGGCCGCGGCACTGGCCGGGTGCGGCGAGGCCGCCAAGCTGGCGCCCGAGGCCACCGTCGGTCCGCGTCCGCGGCTGGCCGAGCCCAACAAGACCCTGGTGCCCACCGTCAACGTGGCCACGGCGGTCGGCTGGTCCGACAGCGCCGGGCCCAAGGCCGCCAACGGCCTGCGGGTGAATGCGCTGGCGCGCGGGCTGGACCATCCGCGCTGGCTCTACACGCTGCCCAACGGCGACGTGCTGGTGGCCGAAAGCAACAAGCCGCCCAAACCCGAAGGTGCGACGGACGGCGGCAGCGGCCCCCTGGGCAAGATCCGCAACTGGATCATGAACAAGATCATGAGCCGCGCGGGTGCCGGCGTGCCGAGCCCCAACCGCATAACCCTGCTGCGCGACGCCGACGGTGACGGCGCGGCCGAGGTGCGGCAGGTTTTTCTCGCGAACCTGAGTTCGCCGTTCGGGATGGCGCTGGTTGGCAACGAGCTTTTCATTGCCAACGCCGACGCGCTCGTCAAGGTGCCTTACACCGAAGGCCAGACCTCGGCCGGCGCCGCACCGACGGTGGTCACGCCGCTGCCCGCGGGCATCAATCACCACTGGACCAAGAACGTGATCGCCAATCCGGAGGGCACCAAGCTCTATGTCACGGTCGGATCCAACAGCAACATCGGCGAAAACGGGCTCGCCGCGGAAGAAGGCCGCGCCGCCATCTGGGAAGTCGACGTGAAGAGCGGTGAGAAGCGCCTGTTTGCGACCGGCCTGCGCAACCCCAACGGGTTGGCCTGGCACCCGGAGACCAAGGCGCTGTGGACCGTGGTCAACGAGCGCGACGAGATCGGCAGCGACCTCGTGCCGGACTACCTGACCTCGGTGAAGGACGGCGCTTTCTACGGCTGGCCCTGGAGCTACTACGGCAATCACGTGGATGCGCGCGTCACGCCCCAGAAGCCGGACATGGTGGCCAAGGCCGTCGTACCCGATTACGCACTCGGCTCGCATGTTGCGCCCCTGGGCCTCGTTTTTTCGGACGGACGCGGCATGCCGCCCGAGTTTGCGAGCGGCGCCTTCATCGGCGAGCACGGTTCGTGGAACCGCAAGCCCAAGTCGGGCTACAAGGTGGTGTTCGTGCCCTTCGTCGGCGGCCAGCCGAGCGGGCCGCCGGTCGACGTGCTGACCGGCTTTCTCACGGCGGACGAGAAAGCCCAGGGCCGCCCTGTAGGGGTGGCGCTGGACAAAAACGGTGCGCTGCTGGTGGCGGACGACGTCGGCAACGCGGTCTGGCGCGTCTCACGCGGAAGTCCGCAGTAGGCGCTGCGCCGCCTCCTATCCGCGCGGCCGGCCGATCCGGAACAGCCGGTGCCGGCGCAGTGGGTGCCCAAGTGGCACTGAAGGGTGATCGAATGCGCCGGCCGTATCTTCATGCATGCCGACGCGTTCCATCACGGCTGCCGACCGAAGGTTGCCTGCGGCCGTGAACGCCACGATCTCCTCGAGGCCGAGCCGTTCGAAGCCGACCTGCAGTGCGCCGCGCGCAGCCTCGCTCGCCAGCCCCTGGCCCCACCACTTTCTTGCAAAGCGCCAGCCGATCTCGACGCAGGGTGAAAACGGCAGCGCGGCCAGCGGCGCGTTCAAGCCCGTGAAACCGGCGAATTCGCCCGAATCCTTGTGCTCGACGGCCCAGAAGCCCCAGCCGTTCGCGGCGATGCGTGCCTTTAAGCTTGCTGCGAGCGCATCGCTGTCGGCCCGCGTGGGAAGCGGCAGCAGGAAGGCCATCACCTCCGGGTCGGCCGCGAGCGCGGCAAAGGGGGCGAGATCGCTCTCGCGCCACTGGCGCAACCGAAGGCGGGGGGTTTCGATTTCGATTTCGATCGGCGGGTGGGTGGTGGTCTCGGCCATGCGGCCGATTGTGCTCAGAACCCCGCGAGCACCACCTTGCCCTGCGCGGTGCCGCTTTCGATCAGCGCATGCGCCTTGCGGAGGTTGGCCGCGTTGATGGTGCCGAAGCTCGCGTTCGCCGTCGTGCGGATGCGTCCCGCATCGACCAGCCCCGCCACCTCGGCCAGCAGCGCGCCCTGCTCGGCGATGTCCGGCGTTTCGAAGCGCGAGCGCGCGAACATCATTTCCCAGTGCAGCGAGATGCACTTGGTCTTGAGCGGCATGGCGTCGAGCACGGGCAGGTCGTCGATCACCGCCAGCTGGCCCTGGGGCTTGAGGCTTTCGATGATCTGCGCATAGTGCTGTCCTGTCTGCGTGAGACTCGCGACCATGTCCACCTCGCCGATGCCGGCGGCCTTGAGTTCGGCCGCGAGCGGCTTCGAATGGTCGATGACCGCGTGCGCGCCGAGCGCCAGGCACCACGCCCGCGTCTCGGCCCGCGAGGCCGTGGCGATCACGCGCAGCTGCGTGAGCTGGCGCGCGAGCTGGATCAGGATCGAACCCACGCCGCCTGCACCGCCGGTGACCAGCAGCGTCTGGCCGGCGCCGCCGCCCTTCGGCACCTTGAGGCGGTCGAACAGCAGCTCGTACGCGGTGATGGTGGTGAGCGGCAGTGCGGCGGCCTGCGCATAGTCCAGGCTCGTGGGCGCCAGGGCCACGATGCGCTCGTCGACCGCATGCAGTTCCGAGTTGGCGCCCGGCCGGATGATCGAGCCGGCGTAGTAGACGCGGTCGCACGTCTTGAAATTCTTCACCGCAGCACCGACGGCCTCGACCGTTCCCGCGGCATCCCAGCCCAGCACCTTGGCTTGGCCGGCCTCGGGCGCCATGTTCTTGCGCACCTTGGTATCGACCGGATTGACCGAGATCGCCTTCACGCGCACCAGCAGGTCGCGCGGGCCGATGGCGGGCGCGGGCAGGTCGATGTCCTGCAGCGACTCCGGGTTGTCGATGGGGAGGGCTTGGTAGTAACCGATGGCTTTCATGTCGAAGGACCTTCTTGAATGGATGGCGTCACTGTAGGATGGCAAGCAAAATTGATAAGCCAGGCTGCATGAGCAACACTTTCAAATGAAGATTGAAAATCTCTCGGACCTTCAGGTGCTGGTGCAGACCGCCCGCGGCGGAACGCTCACCGCCGCGGCACGCGCGTTGGGAATGACGCCCGCGGCTGCCAGCGCCACGCTCAAGCGGCTGGAAACGCAGCTCGGCGCGCGGCTGTTCGAGCGCTCGACCCGCGCCATGCGACTGACCTCGCAGGGCCAGACCCTGCTCGACTACGCGGTGCGCGCCTTCGAACTGCTGGACGAGGGCGAATCGCTGGTCACGGCGGATCGCGGCGAGCTGGTCGGCACCCTGCGTGTGGCGGCGCCGTCGGACCTCACGCGCAGCACGCTGCTGCCGTGGTTCGATGAATTCCTTGCGTTGCACTCGGGGGTGCAGCTGTCGCTTTCCGTCGGCGACCGGCTGCTCGACGTGACCCGAGACGAGGTGGACGTGGCGCTGCGCTACGGCGCCCTGGCCGATTCGCGCCTGGTCGCGCGGCCGTTTGCGCTGACCAGCCCGCTGCTCACCGCCTCGCCCGGCTACCTGCGCCACCATGCCGCGCCCAGGACGCCGCAGGACCTGGTCCACCACAACTGCCTCACCTTCGACCGCGGCGGGCGCCGACACCGCACCTGGCGCTTTGCGCAGAACGGCCAGTGGACCGAAGTGCGCGTGAAGGGCGACCGCAGCGTGGACGATGCTTCGCTCGCGCGCGAGTGGGCCGTGGCGGGCTACGGCATCACGTTGAAGTCCGCGCTCGACGTGCGCAGCGACATCCAGAGCGGCCGGCTGGTGCACCTGCTGCCCGAGTGGGACACTGAGCCGTATCCGCTGCACGCATTGCTGCCAAGCGGGCGCTTCGTGCCGGCGCGCGTGCGCGCACTGGTGGACTTCCTGGCGCTCAAGTTCGAGGCGCTGGCGGTCAGCGCCTAGTGTCCTGTCCCAGTAATTCGCCCGCAGAGCCGAGCGAGTTTTTCGAGGATTGAATCGGCGGTGGCGGTCCAGGTGAACGGCTTGCAGTTTTCGTTGTATTGGCTGACGAAGCCATCGATCTTG
>Ga0209675_1000199_pt1 | contig 63809 bp, 50 predicted proteins | sample AraplaCol_mLB_r2_2_FD_184280 | JGI IMG/M metagenome (GOLD analysis project Ga0209675, IMG submission 184280) | Arabidopsis root microbial communities from North Carolina, USA - plate scrape MF_Col_mLB_r2 (SPAdes) (version 3) | ecosystem: Host-associated > Plants > Roots > Endosphere | place...
TAGCGATGAACGAGAGCCGGAGATCCCCGGAGCTCCCCGTAACTTGTCTTGCCGGCCGCCGCCGACTTGATCGTTTGGAATTCACCCTCGTCGAGAGTTCCGAACGAGTCGACCGACGACGGGGACCCGGCGTTCCATGTCAGGACGAGCGTGGTGTCGTCGTGCCGAGCGAGAACGCGCCAAGGAGTGCGTCCAGGCAGGTCATGCTTGAGTTCGGGAAGCGATCCGTCGATCGCTTCGACCATCAATCGGCGCGCCCACGATCCGAGCTGATATCCCCAATCCTTGGGCAGTTCCCAGAAATCGCCGTCCGCTTGCTCGACCAATTTCGCCCTCGCCATGACTTACCGATAATCGCACCGGCGCGCGTGATCGAAAAATGCTCGATCCAGGCGTTGCCTAGACGTCCGCGAAAGCCGGATAAGCGCAACCGCCAGATCAAGCCTCAATCCGATCACGGCGTACTTCGCATCATCCCTTCACGGTCCCCCTTCGTTACCCCAGCGCGATCGGAGGGGCGCTTACGGCTGCAAGGCTTACGCGAATTCTCACATTGGCTACGCCGCGGGCTTTCGTCGGTTGACCGATTTTGCTGACGAAGGAGTCTTGATCATCGGCGGCACGCCTTGCGGCATCGGAATGACGTTCCCCTTGATGGCGCCGTAGTAGCCCCAGAGCAACTGGGCGGCGATCGCCCGGTTCGGACGCCAGCGTTCGGCCCGCTCATACATGCCTTCGGTAGACAGCCTGCACGGGGATGCGTCGAGGATGCGAAGGGCTTCCTGAAGCGCGACGTCGGCGGCGGGGAACACGTCCGTGCGTCCCTCGCACCCCATCAGGTAAGCCTCGGCGGTCCATCGGCCGACGCCCTTCAATTCGACGAGTTTGGCGCAAGCGGCCTCATCGTCGAGGCTCTCCAATTCCGCTAGCACGACGTCGCCGTCCGCATGCGCTTTCGCAATCCCGAGAATGTATTTGGCTTTCGGCAGCGACAGTCCGAACGATCGAAGTTGCTGGATGTCGTGGGCGAGAATGGTCTCGACGTGGATACCGCCGATGCCGTCTTCCAACCGCTTGAAGATGGCTTTCGCCGATGTAACCGACACCTGTTGCTCCACGATCAACGAAACGAGTCCGCGAAAGCCTTTCCCTTTCGTCCACCAAGAGAATGGTGGCGTCACGCCATTCGCTTTCGCCAGGGCCGGGTCTTTCGCCGCCAGCTCCGCTCGAACGGTATCGATCTCTTCCTGCACCAACGCCTTGAAAGCCTCAATCATCGCTCATCAATTATCTATCGATCGATATATCGATTGACGATACCGACATCGCCCAGCAACGGTCAATATCGGGCGTCCGAATAGCTTTAGTCGCTGAAAGCGAGGCGATCAGCCTTCGATTCGCTTCTTCAATTTGACGTAGGCGCTTTCGTCGTCCGCCTTTACGAAATCGAGCAATGCAGCGCGATAGGAAACGAGCCTTTCCAAATCCATACGCTTTCGTCGATATTTCGCAGGCTTCCGGGCGCCTTCGAGCGCTTTTATCTGATCGGTCAGATTGAGAATTTCGTCGCGCGCCTGCGTGGGTGTGGGCGCTTTGAGCCGACGGGCTCCGACGGCGAACGCCTTCTTCGAAGATCCTCCGCTGGCCGGCCCCGTATAATCGTGACGATGTTTGAACCTATTTTTGATCGTCGCCCTGGCGGCGAAGATGGTCGCTCGATTGACGCGATACGTGCGCGCTCCGGCCCCAAGCTCTTTCACCTGCTTGAGAACCGCAGTCCACGCTCTCTGTTTGACGCCGTCGGCCGGCGCAGCGATTTTCGCCTGGGGAGTTCGGGTAGGCTCCGGACGGGACACCGAACCGATGGCGCCTTTCGGTTGCGAGGGCGTAACACGTCCTTCTTCGACGAGTATCTTCTCGACCTGCGCGCGATGGGCTTCCCGGGCGGCGCGACCGAGCTTTCGAGCCTCGTCCAGATCGGAGACCTCGACGATCGTCAAATCCGATCGACCGTCGAGGCGTCGCGAGATCAGATACAGGTCGTTGATCACCTCGCCTCCCATGATCGGATATGCGACCGGCTCGGGTCCGACCATGACGATCAGCTCGGCCTGACCCGAAATCATCGCTCTCATGGATCGATCTCCAATTTCGCACCCACGGTGCGCAGCTTCGCCCGGACACTCTGCCACATGGCCTCGTCATCGGCCGAGGGAGGAGGCCCTGAAATGGTTTCGATCGCGGACAAGTGGAGGGCCCCGTAAACGTGCGCTTCAATGAAATCCGCTGGATCTTCCTGAAATCGCTCTCGCAGCAGGAGCTTGCCGAGATCCGCGTCACTCATCCCCTGTCGCAACACGCCTCCCAGCTTGGCCTCCACCAACAACCCGCGATCGTTCCAGGTTGCTCTTCGACCTGCGGGAATGTCGGACGGCACGACGACTTTGTGCTGCCGGCAAAAATAATACGCGTTCGTTTCCAGGAAGGCCACTCGATGACCGACGGCTTTCGAATGAAACTTAACCTTATAGGGTCCGTATTCGGTCAAATTCTGCGTTCCGGTATCGAGATAGCAAAAGTTGATTTCTTTCGAGAAATTCGGATTCACGTTGTGCTCGAACGCGACTCGGGCATCGTTGAACTCGTCCGGAAATATTCGCCGGCCGTTCGATACCTGCTCGAGCCACCCTTTGAACATTTGATCGGGCCTATGACACCAATCGAAAAGCACCGCGAGGTCGCGATTGAAGGCGATTGTCGCATCGGTCAGCATATCGAGCAGTCGCGAGAGCTCCACGGATGCACCCGCTTTTTTCGCAGCACGCCGGCTCTTAATTGCCCGAATGCGAAGTGCTTCGCGCTCCCTTGCTGTGCGCGCCTTTCGGACGTTTGGAAAATCGTGCGCCGACATGCATCGAACGCAGGAATATTCGTAGGGGTGGACGTCGGCACCGCAGACTTTGCACCTTATCGTCACGCGAAGCTCCGAACGCCGATCCCGAGCTCCCAACGGGGGTTGGATTTGCGCCGCCAGTCTCGGTCGAATCGCTCCCGATGGTCCCGATTCATTGTGTTGCGTGGCCCTGTGTCGCGCAAGCGTCGGGCGACGCCCCTCCCCCTCCGCCACGTCATCGAAGCGCTCTCGTCCCGGCTAGGAGCTCTCCGGCTCGCGAGACTGTCGTTCGGCGCCGGAGCGATCGTTTGGCACTGAGCGCACCACTCCGCGTAGAAGTCCACGACCACGGGCTTCGCCGCGCCGAGCAATTCCATCTCGAAGTTGCGATCGGTAATTTTTTGCGTCGTCATTCTGGCTGTCGCGTTCGTTGCAGGATTTGCATGTCGATGCTATCTCTCTATCGATAGATATACGATCGAGGGATTGTTTCCAGGATGCGATTCTTGCGCTCGCGAACGCCGATCCCAAGACCCGAGGTTGAAACCTCCTATGACGATGGTCGTGTGACCCTCCCGCTGAGAGACCGCGCGGCGACCGGAGGCCTAGTTGCCGTCGCAGAGCCGGGGCGCTGTCGGTCGTCGGTCGCTCCTTGAAGCGATCGACGGCTTACCGGTTGCATCCTTGCGAAACCGCCCGGACACGCAAGGAAGGGGAGTCGTTCCCGATGCCGTCGCCTCGCAGGAACGACGCCTCGCTGCGCCCCGCGCGCAAGCGTGCGATCATCGATTGCGCCCAATCTCTGATTGGACAGATCGGGTACGATCGCATGACCATAACCGACGTTGCGGAACGCTTCGGGTTCTCGAAGTCCTACGTCTACAAGTTCTTCGATTCCAAGCGCGACGTCGGGGACGCGGTGGTCGCAAGGATCCTCTCGGGTATAAGTGACGCTGCGACCGAGAGGGCGGAGCGAGCGGCGGTGGGACCGGACCGGCTACGGACGTTCGTGGTCGAATGTTGCTTTCTTTACGAACGCGCCGCGCTCGGAAATAGATACGTCGCCGAGCTTCTTGCCCAAAGCTTTCGCGAGGGGTGGCGAGCGTCGGCCGACCATGATGCCTGGTTAGCGCACTCAGCCAGGACGTTGGTCGTCGACGGTCGTGTCGCTGGCCAATTCGACCGCCAAAGTTCGCCGGAACGGGTCGCCGCGGCCACTAGGTTGCTTCTTGTCGGATTCCGGCCTCCGGCGAGATTGCGTCCTGACAGGCAGAACCTCGTTCAGGACGTCGAACTCGCCGCCGACCTAGTCGTTTCATGCGCCGTCGGCAAAGCCTTGGATCCGCGGGACTGTTCACCGACGCTTTGATCCAGTCGATCGTCCCGCTGGCTCGTGTCCGGAGGATCCAACCAGCTACCCCAGATGCGCGCCACCGTACGTCCTCTTGCCACTATCCTGATCGATCGATAGATAGCCTCCATGCTGAACGAGATTTACGCTCCTTACTCCGTAGGCGGTCGTGAAGACGCGCTCGACGCCAGGGCCATCGAAGCTATGTTCGCGGATGTCTGCGTGCACCCTCACTGGCTCGCGAAACCGGTCCAACGGCGGGCGCTCGAACGCATCTATGAACTGGGAAGCCGGCCGATCGCCAGCGAAGTGGCGGCGCGCGTGCGACTCGTCTTCGTCGTAACCGACAGTGCGAAATCACGACTGGCGCAGGCTGTCGGAGCGACCGCAAAGGATCAGATCCTAGCGGCACCTGCGACCGTGATCGTCTGCCGTAAGACGACGGAGGCGTCCGCCTCGATTTCCGACACCGCTACCGACGACGGTCTGCTCGGTGCGCCTTTCGTGTTCGCCGCACGAGCGATCGGTCTGCGCGTTTGCGTGGCGTCTGTCATCGACCGACCGGCGGTCGACGGCGCCTTCCTGTTCGGTACTTCCGATCGGTCCCTGTTCGCATTCGGCGTGGGCGAAGCCGTCGATCTCGCGACTCGAGTCAGGCCCAACGTCGCCGGCTTCGACCAGGCGTGCGACGTCCTATGACGTAGCCTTGGGCGGTGATTTCCAAGGAAGGACGTCCCTCTTCCGCTATCCCAAACGCAACGAAAGCAAGCAAAGTGTCGGAAAAAATCGTCGATAACCGCGACGAAGGTCGGTTCGAACTGACGGTCGGAAGTGAATTGGCCACCACTCACTATTCGCTCGAACAGGGAGTGTGCATCCTTCATCGTACGGATCTCCCCGCGTCGATGATGGGCAGAGGCTACGGGAATCGATTGGCGACGGGCGTATTCGAGCTGTTGAAGGCGCGAGGTCTCAAGGTCGAAGCCCGGTGCAGCTATCAGGCGGCGTTTGCCGCCTGGCATCCGGAGTACGACGCGATGCTGGTCGATTGAGGCCGCGAGCGGTGGACGGATCCTCGTTCCTAAACGCGGAATTAAGTGCTGCGGTCGCCGCAGAATGCTTCGCCGCCTTGTCGACGCCTGCACGCGTCGAGTTGCTAGCCATCCTCCTGGATGCGGGGGCTGAAGGGCTTACGGTTGGCGAACTTCGTCGGCGAACCGCGATCCGACCATCCACTCTCTCGCACCATTTGAAAACCTTGCGCGAAGCCGGGTTGATGTCCCAGGAGCGGCGTTCCACGCAGCGGATATGCCGTATTTCCGATCGGCGACTGCACGAGTTGGTCCAATTCCTGTCGGACGGCGGGCTCGGCATGGCTTAAATCTCCCTCTTCGATGTTTGCAGCGACCGTCCTCTCGGACATGGATGTTCGCATGTTGGGAAAGAAAAGCGGGGGGCCTCGAGTGAAACGAACGATCAGCCTCGATCACGTCGGCCATTTCGTCGTCGATCCGATCGCAGCGTCGCGCGATCTCCGCGAGCTCGGGTTCGTCACCACTCCCTTCGAAGCTCATCGAAATTCCGACGGCTCGCTGACCGGTACCGGTAACGTGTGCGCAATGTTGGAGCACGGTTACCTGGAGGTGCTGGGCCGTACCGCGGATACGCAGCTCGGGCTCGAACTAGCCGCGGCCGTGTCGGATCGACAAGGCGTTCACTTGCTTGCCTTCGAAGCTTCGAACGCGGCGGCTGAGCACGAACGTTTGGAGACTTCCGGCTTCTCGACGCGTCCACTCGTCGATCTTCGTCGCCCTACGATGGTCGACGGGGAGGAACGCGTTGCAGCGTTTGTCGTCGCCCGAGTGGAAAGCGGGCAAATGGCCGAAGGCCGCATCCAATTCGTGACGCACCTTTCTCCAGAATTGGTCTGGCGTCCGGAGTTGACCCGTCAACCCAACGGGGTGAGATCCCTCTGCTCGGCCCTCATTCTTTCGGACGACGTGCCCGGGACCCTGGATCGGTACGCTCGTTTTCTCGGTGTCCCTCCCACGGGTTCGTCGCACGTCGATCTGACTCGCGGCCGGCTCGTCTTTTGCGAGGCGAGACGGTTTCGCGATGCGATCGGCCACGAAGTCGGTCCCGCCGGTTCGATCGCGGCTTACCACCTGAAAGTCGCTTCCCTTCGAGACGCGGCCCTCCTGGCGCAGAGCGCAGGGCTTCGCGTCGTCGAGCTCGCAAAGGCGTTGCTTTGTCCATTTCCAGCCTCCCTAGGAGTGGGCCATTGGATCCTGACAGAGGGCTCCACCTTCGACATCGAGACGTTCGTGTAACGCGTCTCGCCGACTCGGCGCCGCAGTGCTCGCTGGCCGAACGAAGTTTGGCCCTGTCGAAGCGCGCCTCCGTCGACGGGAGTTGCTTTCGATCGTCGGTGACTTCACGCATCTTGCGGGGATCGGGCCCGCGCAGGGACCTTGAGCAGGGATGTGCTCCGAAATGCAGATCGACAAGATCGACGCCGCGATCCTTCGCCAAGTGCAGGCGAACAATCGACTGACTTCGGACGTGCTCGGGCCGCTCGTCGGCCTGTCTCCTTCGGCGTGTCAGCGACGCCTCAAACGCCTTCGGGCTGAAGGGATCATCGAGGCCGACGTCTCCGTCGTAACACCTAAGGCCGTAGGTAGGCCCGTCTCCATGCTGGTCCTCGTGTCACTTGAGAGGGAGCGCGCCGACATCGTCGACCGCTTCAAGGCTTCTATACGGTCCACCGATGAGGTCATGATCGGTTTCTACGTGACCGGCGAGGCCGACTTCGTCCTCGTCGTCACCGCCAAGGACATGGAGGACTACGAACGTTTCACCCGCCGCTTCTTTTATGACAACCACGACATCAAGGGTTTCAAGACGTTGGTCGTCATGGATCGCGTCAAGGCAGGCTTCACGATGCCGATCGAACCGAGCGACTTCGCGCGTTAGGCCAAACGCGCCGCGAATTTTGCGCCCCAGCAACGTACGGCGCTCGATTTCAGCGTCCTGAAGCGATCATCGCGGAAATTCCGCGCCTTGGGGGCGCTGAACGCCTCAAGTCAGACGACGAGGCGAGCTAAATTCCTGGTTACCGCGGAGCGTTCCGGCCGGCACAACGGGGACATCGATGCAAGGGAAGGCGAAACGGGCTCTGAGCGAACTCAAGCGTCCTGACCTCTTGCGAACGGGCCCCCACGTAGCCGCCGCGTGGCTGCGACGGGATGCGTTCCAGACTGTGGAGGATCCGGCCACGGGCGAAGCCATCGCCGAGGTCAGCTCATGCTCCGCTGGGGACGTCTCGTTCGCCGTGGAACGCGCGGCCGAGGCGTTTGGCCCTTGGAGCCGTACGTTGCCGAGGCACCGCGGAGAAATTCTGACGCGATGGGCCCGCGCGATCCGGGAGAACGAGGACGACCTCGCGGTCATCGCCACCTGCGAGCAGGGGAAACCTCTCGCCGAATCCCGTGGCGAGGTCGCCTACGCCGCGGATTTCCTGGACTGGTACGCAGGGGAAGCCGAGCGCGCGTACGGTGAGACGCTTCCAAGTCACCTACCGTCGAGTCGGATGTCGGTCTTGCAGCAACCGGTCGGCGCGACGGTGGCCATAACTCCTTGGAACTTCCCGCTGGCCATGATCACGCGAAAGGCTGGGGCGGCCCTCGCCGCCGGCTGCACGATGATCGTCAAGTCCGCGCCCGAGACACCTCTGTCGGCGCTTGCGCTCGCCGTCTTGGCCGAAGAGGCGAATTTCCCTCCCTCGGTCCTGCAGTTCCTCACGGGCGATGCGCCTGCGGTGGCGAGCCAGTTGCTTCGGGAACCGGCGATACGAGCTTTCTCGTTCACCGGCTCGACGGGTGTCGGTCGACTTTTGCTCGGCATGGCCGCCCCCACCATAAAGCGTGCGTCGCTGGAACTGGGAGGCAATGCCCCGTTCCTCGTGTTCGCCGACGCCGATCTTGATCGCGCAGTGAGCGGTGCAATCGCCGCAAAATTCGCGACGTCGGGCCAGGACTGCCTGGCGGCGAACCGGATCTACGTCCAAAGAAAAATCTACCCCGCCTTCGTCGAGGCGTTCTCGCAGGCCACGGCCGCGATGCGGACCGGGCACGGCCTTTCGCCCGAAACCGGCATCGGCCCGATGACGCGCCCGAGCGCGGTGGACAAATGCAGGCGTATGGTCGAGGCGGCGCTGCGCGGAGGCGCGAGGGTGGCGGCGGGCGGAATGCCGTCTTCGCTCGGCGAGCGGTTCGTGGAGCCCACCGTGCTCTACGACGTCGACGACGCGATGGACGTCGCGTCGGAAGAGGTCTTCGGCCCCGTGGCAGCGATCGCGCCTTTCGACGTCGAGGAGGAAGTCATACGTCGCGCCAACGCGACCGAGATGGGCTTGGCCGCTTACGTCTACACCGACGACCTCAATCGCACGCTACGGGTCACAGAGGCCCTGCAATACGGGATGGTCGCGGTAAACACGCCGAAGTTTACAGGAGCGCCGATCCCGTTCGGCGGCTGGAAACAATCGGGACTGGGGCGCGAAGGGTCGCGGCACGGAATGAGCGAATATCTCGAGCCGAAATACGTTTGCATCGGCAACGTCGCGGCTAACTGACGGGAGAACATGATGACGATCGACATCGCCGAGATCAGCCGCAAGGACAGAGCCAGCGTCTTGCATCCCTTCACGCAGCTGAAGGACTTCGCTGACGGCTCATCGGGCGATCCTACGATCGTCGAGACGGGACACGGCGTCCGCATCAAGGACGCGACCGGCCTGGAGTTGATCGACGGCTTCGCTGGTCTCTACTGCGTCAACATCGGATATGGGCGCACCGAAGTGGCCGAGGCAATCTCGCGGCAAGCCCACCGACTCGCCTACTACCATTCCTACGCCGCACACACGACGGACGAGCTAGCCATCCTGTCCGACAGACTGGTGAAGATGGCACCTGGGAAGATGAGCAAGATCTTCTACGGCATGTCCGGATCGGACGCCAACGAGACCCTCGCCAAGGTCGTCTGGTACTACAACAATCTCCGCGGCAAAAAGGCAAAAAAGAAGATCGTTTCGCGCCAGCGGGGCTACCACGGCTGCAGCGTGATCTCCGGCTCGATGACCGGCATGAGCTTTTACCACGACCACATGGACCTGCCGTTGCCGTCGGTCCTGCACACCGGCGTCCCCCACTACTACTGGGGCGCGGAACCCGGCGAGACGGAACTGGAGTTCTCGGCGCGCCGCGCCGCGGAGCTCGACGCGCTCATCGAACACGAAGGCCCCGACACGGTCGGCGCGTTCATCGGCGAGCCCGTGCTCGGCACTGGCGGGATCATCCCGCCCCCGGAAGGATATTGGAAGGCGATACAGACGGTGCTGCGGAAGCACGACGTCCTGCTCATCGCAGACGAGGTGATCACGGGCTTCGGTCGCACCGGCTCGCTGTTCGGCTGCCACCACTATGACATCGAACCCGACATGATCACGATCGCGAAGGGCCTGACCTCCGCGTATTTCCCTCTCTCCGGCGCGCTAGTGAACGAGAAGATCTTCGACGTCATGACGGAGCATGCCCCCCGGGTCGGTGCGTTCTCGCACGGATATACTTACTCCGGTCATCCCATTGGCGCGGCCGCCGCGAACGCCGTCCTCGACATCGTGGAAAAAGAAGACCTTCCGGGACGGGCGCGCGACGTCGGCGCCTACTTCCAGAAGCGCCTGGTGGACACGTTCGCCCAGTCGCCCATCGTGGGCGAGGTCCGCGGCGTCGGACTCATGGGCGCCATCGAGTTCGTCGGGAATCGCGAGCTCAAAACCCGCTTCGACGCGAACCTCAAGGTCGGAGCGCGCGTGTCGAAGGCCGCCCGCGACTTGGGCCTGATCGCCCGCGCGATGCCTCACGGAGACATCCTCGGCTTCGCCCCGCCCCTGACGATCACGCGAGAGGAGGTAGACCAGATCGTGGATCTAACCAGCCGCGCCGTCCGTCAGGTGACCGACGAGCTCGTTCGGGACGGCAGCCTCGGCTGACGTCCCCTAGCCGTGCGACCGAACTTCGGGATTGCTATCGAGATGGATGGAAAATCGACCGACCGCAGGGATGGCGCGCCTATCATTGAAATCGTCGAGGAAACGGAAGCCAGATCGTTCGCCGAGGAACTGCGACACCTTGCGCAACGCGGATTCGGCGAGCTTCTCGCAGGAGACCTTTCGGTCGAACCCCTTTGCTTCGGCATCGGCGACCTAGGAGTGTGGACGGAACTCGTGAGCGACGAGACGACGTCGTCCCACTTTCCTCGCGCGCCCTTTACCCCGCATTTGGCGTCCAAACGGAAAAAGTCGCATTGAATCCTTCTGGCAAGCAAGCGCTCGCCGGAAGCGCCTGGGCCGTCTGCGCGATCTCCATCTGGGCGGCGTGGATGGTGATCACGCGCATGGATCTCCTCTCGTCGGGGCTCGATGAATTCGACATCACGGCCATTAGGTTCGCGACCGCGTCGTTGATCCTATCTCCGGTCGTCGCGAGGCAAGGCATCGTCGCGAAAAGCGTTGGATTTGGTGTCACGCTCCTCCTCGCTGCCTGCGCTGGCGCTCCTTACGTCCTGATCGCGAGCGCCGGGCTTACCATGGCGCCCGCATCGGACGCAGGCCCCCTGACGCCGGGCGTCATGCCGTTGTTTGCCGCGCTCCTGAGCGCGATGTTCCTCAAGGAACGGATAGGCCGTTCGCGCCTCTTCGGATTGGGCTTGATCCCCGTGGGCGTCGCCTTGGTCGCGGGAACGAGCATCGCGTCAGGTCAGCCCGATCGTTGGATCGGGGATCTGCTTTTCATGTTGGCCGCCTTTTTCTGGGCTGTGTTCACGGTCACCATGCGGCGTGGGCGCGTTCCCTCTATGCACGGGGCGGCGCTAGTGGCCGCCTGGTCGGCGGTGCTCTATCTTCCCATCTACGCGTTTTTCCTCATGCGAACGCCTTGGCACACCGGCTGGGCAACCATCCTTCAGCAGGTGATCTTCCAAGGCGTGCTGACCAGCGTGGTCTCGCTCGTCGCCTTCAACAAGGCCATCGGCATCCTGGGCGCCTCCAGGAGTGCCGTGTTCGCATCATTAGTTCCCGCCCTGGCGACCTTGCTGGCCGTTCCACTGCTTCACGAGCAGCCCACTGCGCTCCAATTCATCGGCATCGGCGTAATCACTCTAGGAGTGCTTTTCGGATCCGATGCCATCACCCTTCGCTTGCGACGCGATCCCTTTTCCGGAAGCGATCAAGGCGAGAACGCATAGCCCCTTTATCCCACGACTGCACGGTCGATACACAGGAGCGTTCGATGGTTCCCCTTCCCTTCGACATCTCGGAATATCGGGCGCGCCTCCGAAACGTACGCTCCGAGATGGCGGCGCGGGGATTGGATCTGCTCGTCGTCAACGACGTCGCTAACCAGCACTATCTGACAGCCTACGACGGGTGGTCCTTCTACACGCCACAGGTGGTTCTCGTCCCGATGGACGGCGAGCCCGTCTGGATCGGCCGAAACATGGACGCGGCGGGCGGTCGCCTCACGGCTTGGATGAAGCCCGAGAACGTGGTGGGCTACCCTGAGGATCACGTTCAGACCCCGGAGCGCCATCCGATGGACTGGATCGGGCGCTGGATCGACGAACGGGGGTGGGGCCACGGTAGGATCGGGATCGAACTGGAGGCCTATTACTACTCTCCCAAGGCGCACGCCCGACTCGTCGCCGCCCTGCCCAACGCGACCTTCGTCGACGCCGACCTGATCGTGAATTGGATCCGGGCGGTCAAATCCCCCGCCGAGGTCGCCATGCTGCGAAGGGGCGCCCGACTGGCAGAGGCCGCAGTTCGCACAGCCTATGAGGTTATCGCCCCGGGCGTGCGGGAGTGCGACGCGATCGCTGCGATCCAGACCGCTCAATACGGCGGCGCCGAGGACTACGCCGGTGACATCACCGCACTGCCGCCCACGATCCTAGCGGGCGAGAACGCATCCGCACCGCATCTCATGTGGAGCGCGAGAAGGTTCGGCGAGCAGGAGACGGTCGCGCTGGAGCTCGCCGGTGCCTGTCGGCATTACACCGCAGGGCTCGCCCGGACGATGCAACTGGGTTCGAAACCAAAACACGTGGCGGAGGTGGAACTAGCCGTCGTCGAAGGCATGGAGTCCGTACTCGACGCCACACGGCCCGGGAGGACGGCGCACGACGTCGAGGCCGCCTGGCGCGCTTCGATCGCTCGTCACGGACTGAAAAAGGACTCGCGCATCGGCTACTCGATCGGTCTGGCGCTGCCTCCGGATTGGGGTGAGCATACGATCAGCCTACGCCAAGGCGATGGGACGGTCCTTCGCCCCGGGCACGTGATCCACTCTATCCTGGGCATGTGGATGGAGGGATGGGGTATCGAAATCAGCGAGACCATCCTGGTCACCGAGGCGGGTTGCGAGACGCTCACCGTCTTTCCGCGCGAGATATTCGTCAAAGGCTGAACCGATGGCGAAAAGCAAGAACGGCGGACCGACCTACGTCGACGTCAAGCTCGACGAAGCACTGAACGATCGAATGATCGAGGCCAGACGTCATCTTCATCGGCATCCGGAGCTGTCGAACGAGGAACACGAGACGCAATCGTACATCCGGAAATGGCTGAAGGACGAAGGCGTCGGAGAAAGCGTCGTCACGGCCGGCACCGGTGCCTTCGTCGACGTCGTGGGCTTCGCGGGCCCCTCCAACCGCAAACTCGCCATTCGCGTGGACATCGACGCCCTGCCGATCACCGAGGCATCGGGCGTCCCGTTCTCGTCCGTCAAGCTCGGCGTCATGCACGCGTGCGGTCACGACGCCCATACCGCCATGGGGCTCGCCACCGCGGCATTGCTGTCGCGTAACCGAGATCGCTTCGCCGGAACGGTTCGTCTCGTCTTCCAACCCGCGGAGGAAGCCGAACCTCTCGGAGGTCGGCGGATCGTCCTCGACGAGAAGCTGCTTGAGGACGTCGACGGAGTGATCGGTATTCACGTCGATCCCTACGTGCCCACCGGCACCCTGGGAGCCAGCGCCGGGTCGTTCACGCTAGCGAGCGACATATTCGACATTCAAGTCGTCGGCAGGGCTTCTCACGCCGCCAAGCCTAACGAAGGTGTCGACGCCATCGCGGTCGGCGCAGCGATCGTATCCGAGGTTCAGAAACTAGTCTCTCGTGAAACGGACGCGTTCGACGCCTTGATCGTCTCGATCACAGGCTTTGTCGCCGGAGGCAGTTACAACGTGCTCGCGGAGGAGGCTCGCCTTCGCGGGACGATCCGCTCGGGTAGGCCGGAAACGCGGTCCCGAGCCCACGAAAGGCTGCGACAAGTCGCGACCGGGATCGCCTTGGCTCACAGGGCGGAAGCCAAAATAGAGATCACGACCGGCGAACCCTCGGTCCAGAATGATGCGACGATGGTGGAACTCATTCAGGACTGCGCCGAGGACACGTTCGCGCCGCTTGCCGGTTGGACGGCGGCGGACGATTTCGGCTTCTACAGCGAGGCAAAGCCGTCGGTATATTTCCGCCTGGGTATTCGGAACGAGCGGGAGGGTAGCGTGCACCCCCTTCATCATCCGAAATTCCGCGTCGACGAGAGCGCCATGTCCTTGGGAGCGCGGGTCATGACCGCCGCGGCGTTGAGATTTCTCGGGCGCGGGTGACTGCCGGGCCGTCCCTCCGCACACTTACTCGAAAAAGTTCCCGTTCCATCGTAGTCGCAACCGCTCGGCGGAGAAGCCGGAGATGCCGTCGGGGCGATAGATCATCATGCTGGGTCCCCTCCCCCTCGTCGTCGGATAGACAACTGCATGCGCGTTCGAGGCGGCGGCCATCGTCGCAAGCGAATGAGATGCCGACCAATCCGTCGGATCGAGGAAACGCTCGCTGTCAAACGGCCCGCAAAGTTGCCCCCCGATCGGCGTCCAATGTTGACCCCTTGAGTATGTTCTACGGCGAGGAGGCGGCGCGGCGGAGCTGGTCTGGATTGCGCAGCCGCGCCGGCTCCGGATCGGTGGTGTGCGGGGAACTCAGAGCCTGTTCTTGAAGCGCCAGCTCTCGTTACCGGTCTCGACGATGTCGCAGTGATGGGTGAGGCGGTCGAGGAGCGCGGTGGTCATCTTGGCGTCGCCGAAGACGGACGGCCATTCGCCGAAGGCGAGGTTCGTGGTGACGATGACGGAGCTCTGCTCGTAGAGCCTGCTGACCAGATGGAAGAGCAGTTGTCCTCCGGACTGTGCGAAGGGCAGATAGCCAAGTTCGTCGAGGACGATGAAGTCCATGCGTGCGAGATAATCGGCCATGCGGCCCTGGCGGCCGGCGCGGGCTTCGGCCTCGAGCTTGTTGACGAGATCGACGACGTTGAAGAAGCGGCCGCGAGCACCGGCACGGATGCATGCCCGGGCGATCGCGATGGCGAGATGGGTCTTGCCGGTCCCGGTGCCGCCGACGAGGACAACGTTGCGCTGGTGCGCCAGGAAGTTGCCGCCGGCGAGATCATGAACGAGGGTCTCGTTGATCGGGGTTCCGTCGAAGGCGAAGTCGGCGACATCCTTGGCGAGCGGCAGCTTGGCGATGGTGATTTGATACTTGATCGAACGGGCCTGCTTCTCGGCGATCTCGGCGGCGAGCAGATCGCCGACGACGCGCTGCGGCTCGTGCTGGCGCTTCACCGCCGAGGCGATGATCTCGTCGAAGGCGGCCTTCATGCCATAGAGCTTGAGCTCGCCCATGGTGGCGAGAATCTCCGAGCGTTCCATCACACGGCTCTCCTGAGGCTGTCGTAGCGGGCACAATCGGCGGCGGGCTCATGGCGCAGGCGCAAGGTATCGGGCGTCATGATCGTGATCGCTGCCGCCGGCTCGCGGCGCCGGGCCAGGATGTTGATGATCACGTCGGCGGAGTGGACGCCTTGCCGCAGAGCGTCCGCGCAGGCGGCTTCGACGGCGGACAATCCGTCACTCAGCACCGCCGTGAGGATCTCGACCATCTGCCTGTCGCCGTCTTGAACGGCGGCGAGCTTGCGCCGGACCCGGTCGATCGCACCGGGCAAGACCCAGTCCTTGAAGGGCGCTCCGTTCCGCAGGGCGCCCGGCTTGCGAGCCAGTACCGGGACATAGTGCCAGGGATCGTAGATGGTCTGGTCGCGGCCATAGCAGCGGGGATGTTCGCCGACGATACGCCCGTCCTGGCGCAGCTCGATCCGATCGGCATAGGCGCGGATCTCGACGGGGCGCCCGACCGCACTCGCGATGACCGAGTACTTGTTGTTGTCGAAGCGCACGAGACAGGTCTTCGACACCGAGGCAGGCAGCGAGTGGAAGCCGTCGAACCGCCCCGCGTAAGGCACCAGGCTCGGGCGCTCGGCTTCGAACATCTCCCAGATCGTACGGTCACGTTGCTCCGGATGGCGGTGGGCCTTGGCGTAGCGAAGGACCTGATCCAGCAGCCAGGCGTTCAACTCGTCGTAGTTCTTGACCCGCAGGCGCGGGGCGAAGAAGCGCTCCCGCACGAGCCCGACCTGGTTCTCGACCTGCCCCTTCTCCCAGCCCGAGGCCGGCGTGCAAGCGACTGGATCGACCAGGTAATGGCTGCACATCTGCTGGAAGCGGCGATTATAGGCCCGCTCCTTGCCGACGAAGATCGTCTCTACCGCGGTCTTCATGTTGTCGTAGATGCCGCGCGTGCAGGCGCCCTTGAAGAAGGCGAAGGCCCGGTCATGGGCATCGAAGACCATCTCCTGGCTCTCGCGCGGATAGGCCCGCACGAACAGCATGCGCGAGTGACAAAGCCGGACATGCGCCACCTTCACCTGGGTCGTGGCGCCATTGATGACGACGATCTCGTGGCTCCAGTCGAACTGGTAGGCCTCGCCGGGCGCGAAGCTCAAAGGCACATAGGCGTCGGCTGTGACGGCGGATTGCTCGCGGCGCCAGCCTCGCGCATAGCGACGAACGGCATCGTATCCGCCCTCGTAGCCGAGATCCCGCAGCTCTTCGAAAAGACGGATCAGCGTCAGGCGCTCGCGGGCCGGCTTGCCGTCGTTCGCCGTCAGCAGCCGATCCAGCTCAGGGCGCCAGGGCCCTATCTTCGGCTGCGGCTGAACCTTCCGCTCATACTCGAACGACGTCGCGCCAGAGCGCAGCACCTTCCGAACCGTGTTCCGAGAGACATGCAGCTCGCGGGCGATCTCCTTGATCGTCTTCCCGCGGATAGAAAACTCGCGCCGGATCCGCGCAATCGTATCCACGCCCTTCATCCCCCGCCCGCCCATCCGAAACCAGGACGGGCAGTCTCACAGAAACCGGCTCAAGGGGGTCAAAGTTGGACGCCGATCCCCCGCCTCACGGGGTCAAACTTGCACGCCGAAACACAGCCAGAGAAGTCGATTGGAACGTGAGTGCCGGCGCGGCAGCCGTTGAGCAGCCGTAGGCCCGCTCAGTCGATCAGGGTTGGTTTGCCAGCCTCAACAGTCGCTCGGGCTCGCAAGACAGCTCATCGAACTCTTCGTCTAGCAGCGCCGAGCTATCGTCGCCGCCGAAGAGGTCGGCGGCGCTATGTAAGCTCTTTGCCCAGGGACGGGCCCTAGAATGCGCCCCTCCGAGCGCGAAGCCGCCCGCCGCGCCAAAACTGCGAGATCCTCGGTAGGCCGAACCCAAGCGCTTCTGGTCAACCATGAATGGCTCCGCGATGTGGTCGAAGCAGCAGTCCTGGCACCGGGAGGTGGAAGGAGCTGCTTGGTCGATTGGATGGAGCGATGGCGGTAACCGGCCAGCAGTCGTGAGGCCGCATATGGACATCGGCAATCGCTGCCGCTGGTCGCCATCAGCGCGGCGTTGCCATCAATTCGCGCTGAACAGAATATAATATACCTGAGATATAAAAAATTTGATACAATTTGAGTGAAGTATGGTTAACGCCACGCCGCCTTGTCGCGGTCGAACAATCAGCGGCGTCCGTTGCCCCGGGACGTGTAAACCACGACGCCAACGAAATCCTCGCCGTGCACAAACTGCGCGCCGGCCTGTTCGAGGGCTCGCTTGATCCTCAAATTTAAAGCAGTTTTTGGCGCGGCGTAGCCATTCTCGAAGTCGTTGATCGTCTTTTTAGACACCTGCGCCTGCTCTCGCAGCCAAGACTGCGTCACATTCAGCAGCTCCCGGGCAGCCTGAGAGAGAAAGCCTGGGAGAACGCGATCCGGTGGCATCGGCATAAAACCTGTGGCGCTTATAGGAGAAGGAGGGCCGTCCCCAAAGTGGAAGATCTTCATACCGCTGGTAGAATTCCATTCTCTGATTACGTCAGATTTCCTGGCGTTGGGGCTAACGTGCTCGTCAGCGCGGGCGCCGGGCTTCGCGCTCCGCACTTCCTTCAGATCCGCACGACGCGAAGTCGGATGCTGCGACTCATTAGTGACGGCTGGCTTGACCGGCATAGGGGCGCCTACACGACCATTGGTGGCCGGTTAAATGGACTGACGCCTCGGATTGTAGGATTGCACAATCAGTTCTTGCAAACGGCAAAAATGCCGACACTCAAGGTGCCTTTGCCCAGCGGTTATCACGCTGAGCCCCAACGCTTGGCAATAGCGCTCATGCTCGGGGGTACTTGGATTGATATCTTTCTTGAGGAGCTAGCCATTCCGAGAGAAATCGAAGGGGATCTTGCTCCCCAAGCGTTGATCTGGCCAACGCTAGGCGGGCTTCAATATCGGGCCGCCGCTCGTCATCGATCTTTGCTAGGCGCATTTCGGCTTCCTGAAAGAAACGTTCGACTGCGGTAGCGGCCGCCCACTTCTCCATGATCTCAGCGAGTTGCCCTTTGCTGTCCGCCAGCGCTCTCTCGACGGCCTTGCGATCCTCTTCGCGGAGGTATCGTTCATGCGCCTCTGCCCACTCCTTGCGCCGTCGGGCGGCCGCCTTCTCCTCAGCCACGATCAACGCGCTGAGCTCCGCTTCGGAGCCTTGAAGCCGTGCTACTATCGAGGGTACGAGCGACTTGAGGTCTGCGGCTTGCGTGTCCTGCCAGTTCGCTGACCAGTCGATGTTCGCGAGAGGGCAGTAAGCTACGAACCGAAAGCGGCCGCAGGGTAGGTCTTGCTCCGTGGTCCAGGAGTGCGTGAGTTGCCAAGGCCGGGCGGAGCGGACCAACTTGCTGTCTTCGCGCACATAGGAGCCGTCAAGGTACCGCATTGTCACGCGCTCGGTCATCTCGGTTAACACGAGACCGACGGGGATCGAGCCGATGTAGGTGACCGTGGGACGGCGCGGCGACCAGATGCTGCCCGTCTGATAGCGCCCATACTTGCGGTCTTTGCGCGGAACCTCCTGCTCGTCGACGTGTATGCGCCGCATCTCCTGGTCTGCGGGCGCAAACATGACGCGATGCCCTCTCTGGTCGAGGGCGTTGTAAATCTCGTTGGCGATGTCGAGTGCGGCAGGCAAGTGGTCGGCCGAAGTCACGATATCGGGCAGGAGATACTTGTAGGGCCGCAGGAACTCGTTTTCCTCGTCGGCGCGCGACTTCCGGAAGGACTCGTCGATGCCGATCAGCATGGGATGGCGCGTCGGCCTTCGAGCGCGATCGGCCGCTTTCCGGTCCAAACGGCGGTACACGCGCTTCGGTGGAGGTGCTGAGAGCGGTGTGCCTCTATCCCAACGGACTTGGTCTCCGGGCAATGCGGCTGGCAGGTCGGGACGGGGCGCTTCCTTACCCACCGCCTTCTTCTGCCAGTATCCAGCGGGTGGTCTTGGCACGTTGAGCGCCTCGCAGATGCGTGCGAGTTGGTAGTGAGACACGCTGAATTCTTCAGCCAAGTGGTTGATGGGTTCGGCCCAGACGCGCTCATACAGGTCGTCGCGCGCGATGCCAGAGGGGGCAGTTGGCGTGCTTTTCGTGTCCATTTCTTCCTCGCCGCCGCATTCAACCGAGCTCGCAATTTCGACGAAGCGAGGGGTCAAGTGAAGTCCGGACCGGCCAAGAGGGGATTTGCTACGTGTTCGACGTATGGTTGGACAATGTCGCGGGATAGGGGGTCGCGACGATGGCTGGCTAACACCCATGCGCCGTTTGGCGCCGTGTCGATTTGCAGTGCCACTCGCCGCGGGATAACGGCTGGGTTGGCTCAGATCCTCTGCCAGGTAACGACGCGGCCGACCTTAGCTGCCCGTGACGCGTGCGGCAGGGAATTCGTAGCCGCGGCGAAGGCAAAGGGATCGTCGTGGTGACCGACCACAACGACGTCGCCATGGCCTGCCATGTTAGGAATGCCGCAAGCGAACAATCAGGCTTCCTCGCGCTCGCGGGCGTAGAGATCACACGTCGGGATAGTGCCAGTTGCTCGTCATCTTCGATCCCACTACGGATCGAGGCCACTGGCATTTGGGGGACAGAGCATTCTGCGTCGCTTCCCAGTCGCGCGCAATTCTTCAATGTCGACATTTGTGGCAGCGTGATGGGGCCGATCGGAGCGCGAGTCGGTCGGCGCGGCGATCTCTCACTGGCACACTGGCAAGTTCGACGCTGGAAATAAGTGCCGGTATGGCTTGATCTCTGCTAATGCATTTATCGCGTACACCCGAGCGCAGGTTTGCGACATTTATGTAGTCAGATTGGCGCTCGCGGGGTATTGCTTAATGCTCAGAACTCCGCAGGGCGGGAACTCATTTGTGACGCTCGTATTAACCACCTGCACCCATCGCAAGCGAAAGTCGGTCGTGGACAGTCTCCATATGTCCTCGCTTCCTAAGGCCGATATGGAGGCGCTGGCGGCTGATTGGGCTGGTCGGCTGTCAGCGGAGGACAGGCGTTTTTCGGCAATCGCCATTTATGGCGGCCGGGGCTTTCGAGAAGCGGCAACTGCAGCCGCTCTGCTCGACGCGCGGCTGATGGTGGTGTCCGCAGGGCTAGGTTTGATTGATGCCAGCCTGACAGTTCCTCCCTATGCCTGCACGGTACTGGCTGGTTCCCCGGACAGTGTTGCAGAGCGCGTGAACGGCACCTTTAGCAAGGTCGGTTGGTGGGCGGCATTGCGCGTATCCTCGCCCTTCGCCACCGATCTTGCGCAAGCTATCGCCGTGCAGCCTGGGCTCATCCTGGCCGCGCTCTCCGACACCTATCTCGATATGATATCGGTAGAACTCTGTGCTCTGCCATTGGCCGATCGAGAGCGACTTCGAATTTTCACCCGAGTCCCATTGGAGAGGGTTGTGAAGCCCCTGCGTTCATGCGTCATGCCCTATGACGACCGGCTTGATGGACCAGACAGTCCGCTACGCGGCACGCGGAGCGACTTTGCGGCGCGTGCGCTTCATCATTTCGCGCGCCATCTTTCGCAAGGGCAGGACGGCCGGTCGGTCGCCGATCATGTAGACGCGATAAGGGTTGCTATTGGCTCGTGGCGGATGCCGGAAAAAATTGATCGGGTCCGTCATGACGATGGCACTCTGCTTGAGTTGATCCGTTCGCATTGGGACAAAGCAGGTGGTAGTTCGTCGCGGCTTTTGCGCCTCTTGCGGGATGATCTCCAAATCGCCTGCGAACAAGGGCGCTTTGCCGCGCTCGCGCGCCAAGTGCGCGAGGAGCGGGCATGATTGCGCGCGAGTATCTGAAGATCCGCGCAGTGCGGGCGGAGCAGGGGAAGGGAATCGGCATCTTTGCTTTTTTCCTTTACGGTGCCGACATTAACCGCATCGCTGATATAAGCCGCATCCGACGCGACGACCAGGAATTGAAGGGGTTTCAGCGTCGGGAGATCCGCGGCCATGTGAAGGAAATCACGGCTTTTCTCGATTCCGGACCGGTACTCTTTCCAAATGCGATCATCCTAGCGCTATCCCCCGAGGTTGAGTTTGCCTCGGCACGCGGTCGTGCCCCCGGCAATATTTGCGAGGTTGGTGATGCCGGCACGCTCAGCATTCCTGTGTATCCCGAAGGCCGACGTGCCGCCTGGATCGTCGATGGTCAGCAGCGCTCGCTGGCTTTGGGAGAGGCCAAAGATCATTCGATAGCTGTGCCGGTGGTTGGCTTTGTATCCGACGATCTCGCTACCCAGCGCGAGCAGTTCATCCTAGTCAACAAAGCGAAGCCGCTGCCTATCCGGCTCATCAACGAGCTTTTGCCGGAAGTCAGCGTGCTCCTGCCCCGCGATCTCGCCGCTCGGAAATTGCCGAGCGCGCTCTGTGACGCACTCAACACCGATCCCAATTCGCCCTTCCAAGGGCTCATCAAACGCGAGTCCGATCGCGCAGGCATCGTCACCGACAATGCGCTGATAGAGACGATGAAGGCCAGTCTAAAAACCCCGGCCGGCGCTCTCGGCCAGTTCAGGTACAACGGCTCGGGCAATGACACCGAGGCAATGTATAATGCTCTGCTGCTATACTGGAGCGCTGTCCGCGATACTTTCCCCGATGCCTGGGGTAGGCCACCGACCGAGAGTCGGCTGATGCACAGCGCCGGCATCCGTGCAATGGGCGCACTTATGGACACACTTATGCTGCGAGCCGACGCTACTGCCGACAAGGCGGCCGCAGTGCGCGAGATGCTGCGCCGTTTGGCGCCACATTGCCGCTGGACTAGTGGGACTTGGGACGGTCTCGGCCTCAACTGGAACGAGATCCAATCGACCTCCCAGCACATAACCAAGCTTAGCGATCATCTCATGCATCTTGAGCGCGACTTGGCGAAGGTGGGACTATGAAGTTCATCTTTGCTGACAGTCTCGACTATGTGGACCCGGCGTTCGACTTCATCGCCGATCGCAGTCCAGCCGATCGTCAGCCCTATTGGGACGACGCCTATCCACACGAGATTTTGGGCTATGCCCCCTATGATGGCGTACTAGTCTCTCGCGGCATCGTCGGCGACCATCGGGTGAAGGGCAAATATACTGCGAGCCAGGCGCGGCGCTTTAACATAGTCGGCGTGCGCAAGTTTCTACGGCTAGACAAGCCCGAGTTCTCGCACCTCGATATTTTCGGCGACTGCGGCGCCTTCACCTACGTTCAAGACGATCTGCCGCCGTATACCCCAGCGGAAATGGCGGAATTCTACGACGAATGCGGTTTCACCCACGGTTGCTCGGTCGACCACATTATCTTCGATTTCGACGCCTGTGGCACTGGCATGTCGGGTGGCACCGACAACGCTCGCAGGCGCTTTGAGGTGACACTCGAAAATGCCGACGGCTTCCGCCGTGAGGCGCGCGGGATTGATGCCGGTTTCACACCTTTAGGGGTCGTTCAAGGATGGTCGCCCGGGAGTATGGCCGAAGCTGCTCGGCGGCTTGTCTCCATGGGTTATGATTATTTGGCGCTTGGCGGCATGGTTCCATTGAAGTCGCCCGAGATTAAGCTCTGCCTCGATGCTATCCGTGAAGTGATCCCGCCCTCTACGCGCCTTCACATTTTGGGCTTTGCCAAAGCCGACGATATTGACAGCTTCCACGCCTATGACATTGCAAGTTTTGACACGACCTCGCCGCTAATTCGCGCGTTCAAGGACGCCAAGCAGAATTATTATCTGCCTGGCGAGCGAGGTGCGCTTCGCTATTTCACCTCGATCCGGGTGCCTCAGGCGATTGAGAATCCTAAGCTCCAGCGCGCGGTCAAGAAGGGCATGTTTCGTGCCGAGGATCTGGTGCGGCTAGAAACTCTGGCGCTGGGATCGCTTCGCGCGTTCGATCGCGGCGAAGCCGAACTTGAGGAAACGCTCCACAATGTTCTCGTCTATAGCGCGCCGCTGTTCGAAGAACGGCCTTACGAGGATTGTCGGGACAGCGTAACCCTTGCGCGGCTCCAGGAGCGCTACCGAGCGACCCTCAGCGAACGACCTTGGCAACAATGTTCCTGCGCCATCTGCCGCGAGGCGGCGGTAGATGTGATCATTTTCCGCGGCAGCAACCGTAACAAGCGCCGGGGGATCCACAATCTCTCTGTCTACAAGCACCACATCGAACGACTGGATTTGAAGCGTGCCCGCACCTGAAAAGATGACCTTCCTTGCCGTCTGTGCGCAGCAGAGTAGTGAGCACACCGTGCTCAGCTTCGCAGCGACAGCTGCGGACGTGCTGCGCTTTGCCGCAATCGAACGCATCGGTCGCGACGCACAGGGAGAATTGAGTGGCTTCCAGCGGCCGCAAGTGGCCTCTCATATTCGCGAGATCCGCGACTATCTCGAAAAGCCCAATGCGGTGCTCCCCAACCCGATCGTGGTTGCATTTATTGACCGCATAGAGGTCAAGCAACTTGAAGGTAACGTCGCGAGCCTCGCGATTGACATGGCGGCGGGGGCTCCTGGCCTGGTCGTAGACGGACAGCAGCGCTTGTCGGCGCTCGCTGCGATCGACCGTGACTTCCAGGTCTTCGTTTCTGCGCTGATCTGCAAGGATGAGGCCGAACTCCGCCGCCAGTTCGTCCTTATCAATAACACGAAGCCACTGCCCAAGTCGCTGATCTATGAACTGCTCCCGACGGTCGACGATCTACCACCACGTTTGAATCGCCGTTCGACCGCTGCGGACCTCACTGCCCGCCTCAATTTCGAGAACACGGCGCTCAAAGGTTATATCAAGCAGCATACCTGCCCTGAGGGCATCATTGCCGACACCGTGATGCAAAAGATCATCATCGAATCCTTGACAAACGGGGTGATGCGCGAACTTTTCCGTGGCTCTAAGGGCGCGGAACGCTGCGTCCGCCTCGTCTCCAACTTCTTTGAGGCGGTAAAGAAGACGTTTCCCGAGGCTTGGCACGGCCAGGAACCTTCGACTTCGCGCCTCCTTCATGGTGCCGGCATCCAGGCAATGGGCGATGTCATGGAGGTGCTCGCCCAGAGCGCAGAGGCTCGCAGCATCGAGGAATTTCGCGAAGGCCTCGAATGCTTGAAGGGCCGGACAGCCTGGACTAGCGGCGAATGGGAGCTTGGCGGTGAGACGCGGCGCTGGAACTCGCTTCAGAACGTTAACCGCGACATCGCCCTCCTCAAACATTACCTGGTTGGCGTCGTGAAGGGCGACCAGCGCCGGAAGCGCAAGGCGTCGCCCGCGCCGCTCCTCGAAACCTGTGCGATCTCGTCATGAGTTACGCGGTTAAGGAGATTTTCAAAACGCTGCAGGGCGAGGGCGCGCAGAGCGGCCGCGCTGCGGTATTCTGCCGCTTTGCCGGCTGCAACTTGTGGTCAGGCCGCGAGGAGGATCGCGCGAAGGCGGTATGCACCTTTTGCGACACGGAGTTCGTCGGGATAGACGGCACCGGCGGTGGCCGCTTCGCGGACGCAGAGGCGCTGGGCGACGCGATTCTCGCTGAGTGGCGAGGGCCTCCTGTCGGACGCTATGTCGTGTTGACCGGTGGCGAACCGCTGCTCCAGGTGGATGCGGCTCTGATCGATGCGCTTCATGCTCGGGAGTTCGAGATTGGAGTCGAGACCAATGGGACCCAACCCGCACCCGCCGGCCTCGACTGGATCTGCGTGAGCCCCAAGGCCGACGCGCCGCTGGTGCTGACGCAGGGGCATGAACTGAAGTTAGTCTATCCGCAGACCAAGGCACCTCCCGAGCGTTTCGTGCATCTCGCCTTCCAACATTTCTTCCTACAACCGATGGACTCGCCGACAGCGGCCGAGAATCTCGAGGCGGCCATCGCCTATTGCATTGATAACCCGCGCTGGCGTCTGTCGCTTCAGTCGCACAAGATGATCGGAATTCGCTAATGTTCGAACTTAGCAAGCAATTTCGTTTCGAAGCGGCCCACACGCTCGATCGGTCAATCGATACCGAACCGAGCCGCCGCATTCATGGTCACAGCTACAGGGCCGAAGTAACCGTCCGCGGTCGACCCAATCCGATGACCGGTATGATCGTTGACTTGGGCTTGTTGGAACGTTCAATTGCGGATGCTCAAGACGCACTGGATCATCGTTTCCTTGACGAAGTCGAAGGTCTTGGACCAGCGACAATGGAGAATCTGAGCCGCTATATCTGGAATCGTCTCCATCCAGCGGTCTCCAATCTCGCGAGGGTTAGCGTTTATCGCGACTCAAGCGGCGATGCTTGCTCGTACTGGGGCGAGGGAGTGGCGGCGTGAGTGACGAGAAGGGCGCGTTAGTTCTCTTCTCGGGCGGGCAGGACAGCGCCACCTGCCTTGCCTGGGCGCTGGATCGCTTCGAAGTCGTCGAGACTGTTGGGTTCGATTACGGCCAACGCCATCGGGTAGAACTCGAATGCCGGGCCGCGTTTCGATCTGGGCTGATTGAGATAAAGCCAGAGTGGCAGGAACGTCTCGGCCCCGACCATACACTGGACCTCTCCGTGCTAGGGCAGGTCAGTGAGACAGCGCTCACTTCACAAGCTGAAATTGCGTTTCGGCAAGATGGTCTTCCCAACACATTTGTGCCAGGTCGCAATCTACTTTTCTTTACGCTTGCAGCCGCGCTCGCCTCGCGACGACAACTCCGTCATCTCGTTGGCGGGATGTGCGAGACCGACTATTCGGGGTACCCGGACTGCCGTGACGATACTCTGAAATCACTCCAAGTGACACTGAACCTTGGAATGGGAGGGCGATCAGTGCTGCATACGCCGCTGATGTGGCTCGATAAGGCTCAGACCTGGCAGATGGCCAAGGCGTTGGGCGGCAAAAGCTTGGTCAATCTAATTCGCGAGAGTAGCCATAGCTGTTATATGGGTACTCGTGATAAGAAGTCGAGTTGGGGGTATGGTTGTGGCAGTTGCCCTGCCTGCGAATTGCGTAAACGTGGCTGGCAAGAATATTCTAGAACTAGGTCTGATTAATTCGTCCATTTAGACCTGCGCGCCGAATAATTTGAAAATTTTAACTGAGAGTGTATAATTCGCAGAGGATCTGGATGGGTGCTGCTGCGATTCCGATGCATACGTCTGAAATATTGCGATTTACGCGGATACATTCTCCGCGTTAGTCGCGCTGACAATAATTTTGCGGCGAATACCCAGGGAATTGGCCAGCGAGAAAACCATTCTCAGCGCATTGCCCCCCTGAAGTAACCAGGCGGTACGCGGGCACTTGATGCCTTTGTCGACCATTGGCCAGCCACCTTCTCATCCAGGCATAATCTACTTGGCCTTGCCGCTTTCGGCAGTGCCGCATTGCTGCGTATGACCTTTACGCGCGCTTCGGGCATGTGGTTATCTTTGTGGCGAATCTCCGTTCGTTTTTGGGACGGTCGCGTGTACATCGCCCACGAAGGCAACGCTGTGCTCAAGTGCCTCGACACTCAAGGTTGCCCAAAATGAAGGGTTTGCTCGTTGCGCACTCCTCGTTTGGCTATGGGAAGGTTGTCAAGGTAGGTTCTAATGGTTTTTCTGTTGGATTTCCCGACGGCAATGGAAAGATTTTGAGCTTCGCCCGGGATTCCCTAAAGATCGGCGTTCTCACTCGGGCCCGTCTTGCTATCGACGATCTGGCTCTCGGACCAAACGGCATTTGCACGATTCATTCGCTCGTGGACGAAGCGTCCGACCGGACTTCTGAATTGCTGCGCCCCCGCAGCTACGTCGTGCGATATGAGGATGGACTTACCGAGACTGCTAGTGAAATTGATCTTGTGTTGATGGGCTTCGCGCGAGCTGATACTCCTCTTGAAGCACTCTCATCGTTCAATCCTGGCGCGCTAGAGACGTTTGCAGCACGCGAACGATTTTTCAACGCGTTGATGCGGCAGGGCGCTCAAGTCGGCGGCCTAAAGGCTCTATTGTCCAGCCGGGTAGAACTCCATCCCCATCAGGCCTTTGTCGCAGGAACGGTGATGCTGGACAGGCGGCGCCGGTACATCCTAGCGGACGAGGTGGGGCTCGGTAAGACGGTCGAGGCCGGTGTTGTTATTCACGATCTGCTTTTGCACAGGCCTCAAGCCAGAGTCCTGATCCTGGCGCCAGGCCCGTTGGTCAGGCAGTGGCTTACTGAGCTTGCTACATCGTTTGGGGGGCAGGATTTCAGACTGGCTGACCTTCATGAAGCGGATGCCGTGGATCTTTCCGCATGGCCGCGACTGATTGTATCCACCACTCTTGCAGTAGGAGCGCTTCGCGAAGAACTGAAGAATGCGCGGTGGGACATGGTCGTCGTCGACGAGGCGCACCACCTCGTCGACAGCCCGATTCTTTATGGCGTTGTCACCGAGTTGGCTGCATCTGCCCGGGACCTTCTCCTTCTCAGCGCGATACCCGCCCGTCGGCGCGAGACTGAATTTTTGCAATTGTTGGCGCTGCTGGAACCTGACCGCTATTCAGCATTGCGCCGCCAAGAGTGTGCAGAAAATGATGGAGGCCCGGCGGGCGACGTCAACACGCGGTTCAGGGAACTGTACGACGCGCAGGAAATGATCGGTAGGCGGCTTAGTCGGCTGGGCGCCGAAGTCGATGCGCTGCCGACGGGAGAGGCAACCCCGGCGGATGTGCTTGCGAAGGCGGAGCGTCTTGTGGATCTACCGCTCCTGCGAGGAGATGCGCGTCTCCAGGCTGCGCTCCAAGACCTTCGGCGAGCCGCGTCGGATGAATACCGCCTTCCGGACACCGTTCCGGCGATGTCATCGGCTTCTTTCCCTGGATTGCAATCAGCCTCTCCAGCCATTGCCGCTGTTCTCGAAAGTGTCGAGAGGCTGAGGTCGGAAATACTCGATCGCTATCGTATCCATCGCCGCATTCTGCGGAATCGTCGTCAGCGACTGATCGCGGACGATAGACTTTCGGCAATCTCACGGCGCTTGTCCGAGTGCCCATATGAACCCGATCAAGTCGAACTCGAGGCTATTGAAGCCGTAGAAGGACTGATAGGCGGTGCGGCTGCGCGAGGCTTGGATCCAGAGATCGCCAGACCGCTAGCTCGAACTGCGCTTCAGGCGTTGGCGTCTCCGACGAGCATCGGCGCGCTCCTGGACGACCTCACGTCGCCATCCGACCGCGCCTCGGGGCGCGAAGCTGTCATCGAACGCCATGAGTTGGAGACGCTGAATGCAGCGCTGGGCGCCGGTTATTTGGCCTGGGTGAATCTCGTCGAGATACTACGCACCGCAGCGGCCCCTTACTTTGATCCAACTCAGATGGCTCAGGCCAAGCGAGCTGTAGCGGTTTGGACGCAGGTCGATTCGTCGCGGGGCCGCCATCGAACACTTCTTCACGTGATCCAGGATCGGCTCGCCGCCGGCGCAACCAAGATCCTGATCTTCGCGGGATATCCGGGGCTCGCCATTTCCGTTTCCGACCTACTTAAGGAGAGCTTTGGCAATCGCGCCGTGGCAGATTTTCGGCACGACATGGACGACGCACAGAAGGAGGAATGTGCTCGGCAATTTCGTTCGAATGCGAACGTAAACATGTTGGTTTGCGATGAAAGCGGGGGCGAGGGGCGTAACTTTCAGTTCGCCGACGAGATCATACACTTCGACCTCCCCTGGCAGGTCGGCCTAGTCGAACAGCGCATCGGCAGGCTTGATCGCCTCGGACGAACCCTTCCCGATGTCGTGTCCCACGTCGTTGCCGGGGCCGGCTCATTGGAAGCGGGTCTGCTGCACTGCTATGGGCCGGAAGGGTTGGGCGTTTTCACCGCTTCGATCAGCGGCGCCGAGTTTGCGCTTCGCGAACTTCAGGACCAACTGATCGATACCGCCGTAGCCGCATGTGCCGACGGAGGAGGATCGGATGCGCTTAAGGCCGTTGCGCCATCGCTACGTGACGCCGTCGCGGGCGAACGCGCGCGTGGAGACAGCGATGCGCTCTTGGACGAAGCTTCCTTCCGTTCTGTCGCGGCGGAACGGTTCCTTAAGGCTGTCGACCAAGGTGTCGAGGACGAAATGGAGCAGGCTTTTGTCGGGTACTTTCGGCGAATCTCCACACCAAAATCAGCCGTTCCGTTTGGCGACCAGAAAACCTCCGAGGGCTTGTGGCGTTTCATGCCAGAGGAGGTCAGGCATGGCGGGCTGCCATTCCGGAACTCAGAGCAAGCGAACGCGGTGCGTCGGCTCGGCACCTTCCGACGACCGTTGGCGCGAACGAGACGGGACCTTGAGTTCTTCGCACCAGGCAATCCCTTTTTCGATGCACTGGCGTCTTCGCTCGGCGAGAGGGGCGGCGGCCGCACCTATGCGATCGCCTGCGTCGCACCGCGTGTGGCGAGTGGCGCATTTGTCGAATTCGCAATGAGCCTGCGTCCCAACATCGCGCGACTGGACCGCGACCCGGGCCTCGCAAACCTGGCCGAAACCCTATTTGGAGTGCGTCGGCGTTCGGTCGTCTTCCCTCTAGGCGCGATCTCGGCTGTGAACGAGAAGCCCTATCTGGATCTGCGGGCAGCCGCGCGACCAGAGACAAAAGGCAGAACCTGGACGGATTTATCCTCTGACCTCTTCGCTTCGCTCGTTGCGCAGTCGGTCGGGAACTGGCCGGAGTATCTCCGCTCAGCCGAAGCGCGTGCCCAACTCTATGTAAAGGCAGCAGCCCAAGCGCGGATCGGAGAACTCGTGCGCACCGAGACGAAGCGCATCAACGAACAGGTTCGTCAGGTCCGTAGTGATACGGCAACGATTGGACCCGATCCCGTCTCGGAGGCAGAACTGGCGGCGTTGGAACGTTACCGCGTTGCCATAGCGGACTGGATTGCCGACGTCGACGGTGTCGGGTTGATCGTGGTGAACGCGTGAGCGCCCACCCCCCGAGTGCTTTCCCAGATCATGCCGGACGTTCGGACGCGGAAGCGAACGAGACCGCGCAGAGGGACCATACTGGCCTGCACGCACTCTTCGTCGAGGCGGTGAGACAAGGTGAGATGGTGGGTCGGCTTCCCTGCAAGCCGAGGCAAACGTGGACCGTCGAATACGCGCAGTGGCGGTTCCTGGCTGCGCTGGCAGCGAAGCCGCAGGGGACCTCGCCATCCCTCGACCTTGGTGTCCTGCTGCGGCAGGTCGTGAGATGGAGCGAGCACGAGCCGTATGTCGGCTCAGTTTCGGCGAATCTGCGGGAGGTCATGGCTGCGTCGGGAGTGGCCGTCAGTCCAGCTGGTAGGCTCAGTGCCACTCCATTCATTCCGGATTGGCTGGACGGAGAGGCGGTCGACCGGTGCAGCGGGATGGATCGCCCACCCGTGCTTCGTCGTCCCGACGAAAGGGTTCCGGGCGAGCCTTGGCTTGGTTCGCTCGCAGAGCATGAGGATTGGAATTCGCAAGCGCAGAAGGAGGGTGTCTGGGCCGCATTAACATCCGAGCCGGGTTCCACCACGTTAGTTGGGCTGCCGACCGGCGCCGGCAAGAGCCTAGTCTTCCAACTGCTCGCCAGGTTCTCGACTGGGCTCACGGTGGTCGTGGTCCCAACGGTCTCGCTCGCCATCGATCACTGTCGCAGTGCGCACCGCGTGTTAGGGGCCTTTGCAGCGGCGCTTGATCCCAGGTATTTCGCGGCGGGGGATCCGGAGAATGACCCCGAGCAAGTCGTAGCCGCTGTGAGGACCCGCAGTTGCCGGTTGGTCTTCACGTCGCCTGAGGCCTGCGTCACCGGACGGCTACGGAACGCACTGGAGCAAGGCGCTCGGGAGGGATGGTTCGAGAATCTGGTCGTTGACGAAGCCCACATCGTCGATGCCTGGGGCGGAAACTTCCGCGTGGACTTTCAAATGCTCTCCGGCTTGCGGGAACAATGGGTCGGGTTGTCCGATGGCAATCTGCGGACCTTCCTACTTTCCGCGACGTTTACGCCGGAATGCCGCACCGCCCTTCGGTCGCTGTTCTTCAACGAAGCGGCGGGATCCTTCGAGGTGGGTAAGCCCGCAAGTGGGCGGGGGCGTTGGAAGGAGTTCGTAGCGCAACGGCTCCGGCCGGAGATGGACTATTATGCCAAGGGGTTTTCGGCAGCGGCGCTTCGTGACACCGACGTCCTCGAGGCGCTTCGTCATCTGCCTCGACCAGCCATCCTATACGTCACTGAGAAGGCCGAGGCCGAACGCTTCCTCAAGTTGCTCTGGGGAGAGGGGTATCGGCGAACCGGATGCTTCCATGGCGACACGAGACCGCGGCAGCGACGGCAGTTGATCGAAGCTTGGCACAAGGACCAGATCGACCTGATGGTCGCGACCAGCGCATTTGGGATGGGGGTGGACAAGCAGGACGTGAGGACTGTCCTGCACGCGTGCCAACCGGAGAACCTGCATCGCTATTATCAGGAGGTCGGAAGAGGTGGGCGCGATGGGGCCAGCACAATCTGTCTCCTCATGCCCACTCTGCATGATAGGCGCGTCGCCCGAGAACTGGCGCCGAACCTCCTCGGCGACGAGAAGTTGACGCTGCGCTGGAAGGCCATGTGGCGCGGATGCCGCGCCACGGGCGAACAGTACATCTTCGATTTTCCGACGGACGCGAAGTACGACGAACAACGCGGGCACCAGACTTTTCAGGAGCACATTCGTTGGAACAAGCGTCTCCTGCTGATGCTGCTGCGATCCGGGCAGATCGCCATAAAGGACCTCATCTACGAGAAGGTCACCGATGAGGACGGCGAGACGGACTATCGAGAATGGGTGCGTGCGGAGATCTTCTTTCCCCCGAGCACCGACATCGCTGCCCTGGTGAGTCGCCGACGCGACGAGGAACTCAGCCTTTCCAGGCGGGGATTGCGTCACATGGAAGATCATCTCGGCGACGTGGACAGCGAGGCTCCGCGGCTGGCCGCATGCCGCATCCTCCGTCGCCAATATGGTCAAGGCGTGCAAATCGCTTGCGGCGGTTGCAGGGTATGCCGGGAGGAGGCGGTACGTGCCCCGATCCCGGTGCCTCCGCTCGAATTCTCGTACGAGTTCCCGGAGACACCGCCATCCGTTTCGGTTGTGTTATCCGCTCCCTTGGCCGACTCTCCAAAATCCGCCGATGAGTTGGTGCGGTTGATCCGCAGTCTTCTGAACAACCGGGATATTCGGCGGTTCGCATGCCCCTCATCGGAACGGACGCGCATTGCCGAGATTCTAGCGAGAGCCTTTCAATCAGACGGACCGTCGATCTACCGACTGGACGTTGTCGGCGGCGGTGAAACGACCGAAGGCCAGGGCGTTGGCTTCAGCGTCGAGCCTCACGAGCATCTGATCTGCCTGCATCCCCGGCGCCCCGATCCCGGACTGCTGGCCTTGAATCGAGGGAAGGCGGTCTCGCATCTGTTCGGCGATTGCGCCCTCAGCCGCGACGCGAACGGCAGGACCCCACTGGTTTTAGATGGGGCGCGAACATATGCGAGCGCGGAGGCGTGGTATGACCGACTCTAGGGCCAGGTTCGGCCCGACGATTAATCAGCGGAGATAGGCATGTTCACGGACCAGCCAGTCACTCCCGCACGGCTTGAGGTCGTCGTCGACCTCGCCCGCAGCATGGGCGAACGAAAGATTACCCAGGATGTCCTGGAACGACTTGTCCAGCCCAAAGTCCTGCCGGGCGTGACGGAGAAGAGCGTCCAGGGAAAGCAGGCCATCCTGGCGGCAAAGAGCCTAGGGTTGCTTGTAGACGCTGGAGACGGAGGACTGCGCCTCGCAGTGCCTCCTCGCGATCGACGCACCCCGCGCGAGGTTCTTCTGGATGCATTGGACGAGAAGGTCCTGTCTAGTCTCGAATTAGAGCCCTGGCTTGCACTGTTCTACGCCTACTTGATCGGGCGCGACGAGGGGCAAGGCGGGGAGGCGGCGTCCGGGCGGGGCTCGTTTTGGGAGAGTGTGTTCGAACGCGACGTGCTGCGCGGCGAGCGCGTGAGCAACCGGTTCAACGAAACGAAGTATGACGGAGTCCGTCGCTGGCTCCGCTACATCGGGCTTGGCTGGCACGACAGCAAGGACACGTTCCAACCGAACCCGTATGAACGGATCAAGCGTCGGCTTCCCGCCATATTCGCTGGCGCCGTGCTAGTCGGCGGTCGCAACCGGGCAATACCTCGAATGGATAGCGCGCAGTTCATGGCGCGGCTTGCGGTTGAGTGTCCGGAATTGGACGGTGGCTGGATCTTCATAAAGGCGAATGGAAGTGACGCACTTGTCGGTCGGCGTTGCACGCGGGCGCTCGCCCACGCGTTGGTCGATCTTCATCTGGACGACGTGATACGACTTGACTGCCCCGCCGACACTTCCGGTTGGAGTCTCATTCACGCCCAGCCTCCGCGTGACCAGGAACGGCTTCGGTCCGATCGCTTTGACGCCGTCGAATGGCCCGGGTTCCGTGCCTCCAGGGAGGCAAGTCATGCGGCGGCTTGATCAACAGGAGCGGCCCGCGCAGGTCCGGCCTCCGGTGCGGCTGGGTGCGCCGTGCTGGACGCCGGAGAGCGCTGCTTCAGCGATCAACGGTGTCGCCCAGGTCGATCGGCTGAGGACGCACTTCTTCTCAGCCAGCCATGCGCCGATTCGGCATCTGGAGGACGCTAACACCGGCAAGCCGGTCACCGAGGAGGCCCTCTTCCAGGCGTTGGCATCGTCGGCGAAGCCGGAGACACTCGCTGTAGTTAAAGGCGGGCCCGGGACCGGCAAATCCCACCTGATAAACTGGCTGAAACTGCGCTTCGACGCCGCTGCAGAGACCGGGGAACGGAAACTCGCGGATGTCCTCCCCGTGCTTGTACAGCGTCGATCCGGTTCGCTCCGTGACGCGCTCGAACAGATTCTCCTGCAGCTGCCCCCAACCTTTCAAGGCTATCTAGACCCCGTCCGTTTGGCGATTGAGCGCATCTCGGAGCAGGAAGCGCGACAGAAATTGGCTGCGGCGATGTACCTGGAACTCGCGGTGCGCTGGAATGAAGAGGAGCGTGCACGCGACTTGCCCCGCGACCTCCGAAACCTACCAGAAGCCTTCCGAGCGGAAGGCTTTTCGGCATGGCTTTGCCGGCTGGGAGGCGCCATCGACCTCAGCATCAAGCGCCTCATCGATCCGAGCGACGTTCGCGACCGGGAAGACACCGTCGTCTTCAGCCCCGAAGATTTTCTCGTGTCTGACCCTCGGTTTGCGGCGCGGGACCGGAACAGTCTCAACGTCGTCCATCTGATGGACGCGCTGCAAGACGACGACCGATATCCGCCGATCGCCGCCGAGATCTGCAATCGCTTCCTCCGTCCCGCCTTGAACGAAATCACCGGACTCGGAAGCGCGCGACTGACCGAGATATTTGCCCAGATACGCACCGACTTAAAGGCCGAGGGTCGCCGCCTGGCCGTCTTCATAGAGGACGTGTCGACGATGTCTGTGCTCGACAGGGAGGTCATCAATGCCCTGGAGCCCCAAAACGACTCCACGTTATGTCCGTTGATCTCGGTAGTCGGCATGACGGAGGGAGCCTTCTCGGGAGAACTTCGCGCCAACCAACAGCAGCGGGCGACGATGGTGCTGTCGCTGGGCTCTGCGCAAAGCACGAGTTGGCGGAACGAGGCAGACGCCATTGATCAGTTCGTGGCCCGCTACCTCAACACCGCTCGGCTAACAGAGCCTGCCGTTCGGGAGGTTGCCGCCGCCCGGCGGGGTGCAGACGGTCAGGACGTTACACTCAGCGCCTGCGAAGTTTGCCCGATCGTCGACCGGTGCCACGAAGTATTTGGGGCCGTCCAATTGGGTTCCTTCGGGCACGACGAGGAGAGTGATGGGGCGCCGACGAAGATCGGGATGTTTCCGTTCGCCCCATCCGTTGCACATCGCCTCCTGGGTTCGCTGGACGAACAAGGTGGCGCGCGGGTCGAGCGAACGCCCCGCGGTCTCCTCGATTTTGTCGTCGATCCAATGCTGAAGCTGATGGAGGGGCTGGAGGCCGGTGCAGTATCGCGCCCCAATCTTCCGTTAAAGCCCTTCGAACCAGCATACTGGGCAGGTTTCAGACAATCGTACTGCGGCGGTTGGCCGAGTGCCGAAGTGGCGCGTCTAAAGCTCCTTGCGGAGGCGTGGGTTGTCGCCGACCGCTCGGCCGACGCGGCGGCCCAACTGGAGCCGATGCTGCAGGCGTTCGGATTGCCGGCCTTCACGATGGACGTCGCCAAACCAGCGCCACGTCAGCCGGAGGCCAGCCGGCCGAGGCGGCAGGATGGTGCTGCGAAATCCGGCGATGTCCCCGAACGCCCCCTCGATCCGGCTGTCGAGGCGGAGCCTCCGCCGCGGCGGCTCATAGATCCGCGCATACCTGAACTGGCGGCTAAACTCGAAGCCTGGGTCGCAAAGGGCGAGACGCTCCAAGCGCCCCAGGATGCGCAGAAACTGCTCCTGGCTTTCGTGCGCAGCGCCATGCCATTCGAGGATCTGAGACGCCCCCCGGCACGAGCACGGAAGGCGGTCGTTGGCGATAGGATCTCGATCATCCGCATCGAGGGCGCGGCGACGAGGGCGGCCACCGAACGATACTTCATCGACTTCGAGCGTACGGAGGAGACGCGCGATCTCCTCGTCGCGCTGGCACACTACGAGTTTCAGGGTAACAGGTCTTGGGACTTCGAGCCTGACGCCCAGATCCACAAAAGGACGGTCGCGCGTTGGTTGCGCCACCATCAGGACAGGATCGCGAAGACTATCGACCCGCCGATGGAGACCTCCGCTCCGATCCGGGCCGCAGCGAGCATGCTGGGCATATCTGCTCTCGTGGAACGAAGGACGGACCTTCCCAAAGACACGCCGGCCGCTGTAGAGGCGTTGCTGGAAGCTAATGTGAAGGGCGAACCGCCGCGCGCCCTTTCAAATGAATTGAGCCGTCTCTACGCCGACCTGCGCAGTAAGCGGAACGCAGCACGCGACTTTCTCTTCGAGGAACTCGACGTGCCGCAAGGCTCCGGCGGCTGCAATTTCATCGACCCTTGGCCGATCGTCGACGCCATGACACTCGTGCGCGAAAATGCGTCCGTATACAGTCTTTCGCCCGATTACCTAACCGGACACTGGCAGAGTCGCTACGTAGGTTTGAGCGGCCTGAAGAACTGGGGCGGATTGGCTGATGCGCTTGAGGCCGAACGCCGAGCGATCAAGGGCTGTTTGGACGCGGTCCGCGAAGATCTGATGAAGGAGGGTTACTTGGCCCAGGACGGCGTGGCCGAGGCCTTGACGGCGTTCTTCCGCGACCTCGCAATCTTGAAACAAGTGCAGAAGACCACGAAGCAGGTTCATCCCTCCCCGGAGTTCGACCGCCTATTCAAAGATGACCCCTCGCTCGCCTCCACTTCCGGTGATCGCTCCATGTCTTCGACTTTCGCCAACCGAAAGGCGACCTTAGCCGCGGCCGTCGCGGGGGCGGAGGCGGTGATGGCTGATGGGTCTGATCGTGCCGTCCTGATGTTCGATTCGTCCGCCTTAGCCGAGGCCCGGCAGGCTTTAGCGGTATGTGCAAAATACATCGCGGCGGTGCGCTTGGAGGTCGACCACAAGCTCAGTCGCATCGCCGATCAAGGAGACCCCGATGACTTGATGCAACGCGTCGTGGACGCGCTCGATGGGCTCATCGGCCTGGACGGCGTGGCGTCTGCGCCAGGGGACGAGGATGACGCCAATTTGGGCGAGGACGATGTCGAAGCTGCTTAAGCTAGTGGAACACCTGGAGAGCATACCGCAGAAGGAACGACATGCGAACATAGTCGGAGCCTTGGTGATCCTTTGCCGGAGCGTTGAGGAAGGAACCGCAAGCCTCAAGGACATCGCCTCGGCGGCTCGCAACGCGTCGACGATCATCGGACGCGACGAATTGGCCGCTGTAAAAAGCGCCATCGGCAAGACAGTTCGGCCGGCACGAAAGCTGCGCAAGGCGATCGAAAGGAGGCCGGAGGAAGCCTTGTCTCCACGTGCCGACGAGGTGATGACGATCGTGAACGAACAAGTCCGATCCTCGAAGAAGGCCCTGAACGACAAGTGGCGTGTCTTTGTCGATGGCACGAAGCGCGACTACGGGGCGCTAGCCTCGGTTGGAAGGGAGGCAAGGCTAACAGGCGCCGCCAATCTCGCCTTTGCTCTCCAGGCGTTCGAGACGGCTACGAACGCGCTACCAACCACTGCCGTCTCGGCGCAGAAGGTCCGAGACCGTCTCGACGGCTTGAAGGGCGCCGTGCGCGATCTTGGCTTGGAGGGGGATGTCGGGGTCTTCATGGTGGCCGCGGCGGAAGGTCGGGCTGACCCACAGGATCTATTCAAGCCCAGCGTCAAAGCTTTCCTGGATAGCCGCCCAGAAGTGTGGCGCCTACTTAAAATAAAGTTATGAAGAGCCTTAGCGAATGAGCCGCACGAAGTTCGTATCAGAATTCCTGACCTTCCTTGAGGCTCGGGATGCGAGGCTTCTTGGTTGGGGTTTCTTCGACGTCGCCTTCGATATCGCCGAACTGGAATCCCTCCTTCAGGCCGAGGGGCCAGAAGGACTGTTCGAAGCATGGCAGACGCTTGCGTTCGAGGGACATACCATGGTCGGCCTCATCGACGACATGGCCGCGAATGGTCTGCTTCATCTCTTACCCGAGGATCACGATCGATTCCGGACGAGGTTTGCGGAGGGGGTGCGCTTGATCGCGAGGCTTCGGCAGATGTTCCGGCAAACCGACTGGTCCACTGGACCAAGACTCGTCTCCGACATCAAGCTCCACCTCGCTCCGCGCCGTTATCCTAGGCGGGACCAGAAACCGGACGATTGCTGGACGGACTTGGCGAAAGGTGCTGCCGACCTGCCCGCGATCCAACATCCAGCCTTCGAAGCCTTGGCGCAGGATGCAGCAGGACAGACCTACCCGGGCTTCGCAGGCTTCCAGCGTCGTGCCTTTGCGCGCATCTTAAGTCGCTATGGCAAGCGCGGGATGACGGGCGCCATCGTGAGTGCGGGCACTGGTTCAGGGAAAACGAAGGCATTTTATGTCCCTGCATTCCTAGGGGTCGTCGCGGATATCGCACGAGATCCCGTACCGTTCACCAAGATCATTGCAGTTTATCCCCGAAACGTCCTTCTGGGCGATCAATTGCGAGAGGCCCTTTCGGAGGCCGCGAAACTTTCGCCGTTGCTGGCTGCAAGGGGCCTGCGGCCGATCACGTTCGGTGCTCTCACTGGGGACACACCACCGGAGCACGCATTCCAGCATCCCAAGAATGTCTTCCTGAGAAACTGGGAAAGGCGCACCTCTTCCTACCGGCTTCCGCTTCTTAAATCCCCCCGAGACGGCGCCATGGATCTGATCTGGCGGGACGAGGACCGACAAGCGGGCAAGACGGCGCTGTTCGGAGCTAGCGATCAGTCCGGCGAGCCTCACGTGGCTGACGGCGTGCTGAGACTAACACGTGACGCTATTCGCGCCGATCCGCCCGACGTCTTGATGTTATCTATCGAGATGCTTCACCGCGAACTCGGAAACCCCGCCTATTCAAACGTATTCGGCATTGTCGACGATCCACGACGTTCACCCCGTCTAATGTTGCTCGACGAGGTCCATACCTACGAGGGCCTCTCAGGCGCTCAGATCCCGTGGGTGCTGCGTCGGTGGCAAGCGGCGGCTCACCCCTCCGCGCTTCAGGTGGTCGGGCTTTCTGCCACACTGAGGAACGCCAAGGCACACCTCGCCGCTATCGCTGGTCTTTCGCTTGATCGGGTCGAGGAATTTCGTCCTGAAGACTCGCCCGAAGCAAACGCGAGCGAACTGGAAATAGAGGGTCAAGAATACAATCTCGCGGTCAAGGGAAATGCCGCCTCGGGAACTTCCCTTCTAGCAACGTCGATCCAATGCGCCATGCTCCTGAGCCGCTTGCTTACGCCGCAGCATGTCGCGATCGGCGGCGACATCGCCGGTAGCAGGTTCTACGCGAAGAAGGTTTTCGGTTTCACCGACAACCTGGATGGTATCAACCGCTGGTATTCCGATCTCAGTGATGCAGAGCGCAACAAGCGCCTGCCGCGCCTGCGCGCCCCGGATCCCACCGCACGGACTGACAACTCAGTGCGAGCGACAGAGCGCGCTCGTCGGCAGGACGGGCAGGTCTGGGACCTGCCGGTGGCCTTGGGACACAATCTCACGACGGTTGCGCGTATCGACAGGTGCTCTTCGCAGGACTCCGGCGTCAATGCAGGGGCCGATATCGTGCTCGCTACGAGCAGCCTTGAGGTAGGGTACGACGACCCCGAGGTCGGCGTTGTCCTGCATCACAAAACGCCGAGGAGTATGGCTTCCTTCCTACAGCGGAAAGGCCGGGCGGGTCGGCGGCGCGGGACGCGCCCGGCAACCGTCGTCGTTCTTTCCGACTATGGAGTCGACCGCTGGACCTTTCAGAACAGCGAGCGCCTTTTCGAGCCCATGCTGGAGAGGATAGCCTTGCCGATCCTCAATCCCCATGTCCTTCGCGTCCAGGCCACCGCGTTCCTGATCGACTGGCTCGGGCGCAGGATCGGACGTAACGACCCTTTCAACTACCTAAGACGGCCACGGGCTGACGTGCGTGCGCAGCAGCAGGCCCGCCGGCTTCTGCACGAGATCCTCGAGGCGGGACCGGCGCTCGATCAGTTCAGGCGGGATCTGGTTTCCCTTTTCAGGCCGGCCCATGAGGCGAACGGCTTTGAGGATCGCGTGGAGGACGTCGTGGACGGCGTACTTTGGGACGAACCTCGTCCGGTTTTGCGGCACGCAGTCCCCGCGTTGCTGCGCAAGCTTGAGGCCGAATGGTCGTTCGCTGACCCAGGTCGCAAGGGGCACGAGGACCAAGGCCGCAGTCGGCCCTTACCCGAATTCCTGCCTGCGGCATCGTTCTCTCCACTTGACGGCGTCGAGGTTAGTGTCCGTTTCGCTAACCAACCGGACAGGGACGAGGAATCTCTGAGCGCCGCGAGAGCGTTCTTCGAGGCCTGCCCAGGGCGGGTCTCGAAGAGGTTCTCGGTCGGACGCACCGAACTCGGGTATTGGCTCGATACTGCCCTGAACGCTGTCCTGAGCACGGCCGCTGTCGGGCCCGACGGGGGTGATCTTCTCACAACGGCGGCCGAACTCTTCCCAGAACGTATCATCATACGGGTGGATAAAGGCCGAGCGGTCTACCAACCAATCGCTGTCACCCTCTGTCAGAAGCCGGCCCACGTCGCCGATTCCAGCAATGCCCAGTGGGAGTGGCAATCGGTTCTTCAGTGCATCGGCGTGGGAGTGCCTCTGCCCGTCTTCCTAGAGCGGTCGTTCCAGAGCCACTTGGGGCCGGTTCGGGCTCATCTGCATCGCGATGGGGGCGGTGTGCGTGTGCTGCGCCATGCAAGTTCCGCGCGTTTTGATGTCACGTTTCGCGACGGCGCGGCCCGCCGGGGTCGTATGCGCCTAGATGACGCAGAAGCGGTTGGCTTCGAGCAAACTGTCGACGGCATCATGTTTGGGATCAATGCGGAGGGGCTGTCGCGCGTACCTGAACTGGACGTCGCAGACTTGGCACGCCTCCGACCAGAATATTTCCTACATGTTCTGCAGACCGATGAGACCATCCTGAACAGGGCAGGCCCTTTCATGGTGGGTTGGCTTTGGCAGACGAGCCTGGCCATGCTGGCCGCTACTGCCGTGGTCGAGCGGTGTTCGCTAGGCGAGGCTCAGATCTTTTTGCGGGAGCGGCGCGTGCAAGCCGCCGATCGCGTACTGGAGCGCATATTCGGCGGGCTCCCTGTCGAGGAGGCGGACGACGCTCTGGATGACGCCGGAGCGGCAGCCCATGGGCAGGCTCCTCCCAAGGCACGCCAACGAGACCGTTTGCTCGCTCTTTGGGGCGAACCCGCAATCCGCAGCAGAATAGAAGCCGCCGAAACGTACCTTTGGAACGCCGTTCCACAGCCCGGCTTCGATCGTTGGTTGCGGGAAAGGCATTTGTCCACGATAGCGCAGGCCATACGGTCAGCGGCGCTCAATTTGGTGCCTGACGTCCGAGACGATGACTTGATCGTGGACGTAGTAATCGAAGGGAACGACGGGACTGAAGTCAGCGAGAACTTGGGGGCGAGTATCCTTCTAACGGAGACTGGTCCGGGTGGCCTTGGCCAGATTGAAGCTGTGACTCAGCGAATGCGAGCCGAACCGGAGGCGTTCGAGGACGCATTCCGGCGGGCAATAGACCATTGCCCTCGCCATGAAATGCGGGCCACCCTTTGGCATGTGCTGGAAGCTGCGCGTGGCCGCCGAGGCTCTGCTCGCGTCTACGAGTTCGGTCAGGCGTTAGCTGGGGTGCGCGCATCGAGGGGGCATGCCGAGGCGGAAGTGGCGCGCAATCTGCTGGCTCGTGCCATGGACGCAATTGGACTCCAGCCCACGAGGCAGGCAATGGCTTCCGTCATCGGCCGGCTGGCCCGGCCTGGAAGTAACGAGGTGACCGACGCGCTCGCTCGTGGATTGAACAAGGCATGGCGTCGCTTCGAACTCCGGCTGGGGAGCAGCATCGACGCGCGTGTATTCGCGTACCTTTGTGTCGAGAATCGAACGCTCCGGCGCCATCTGGTCCAGTTCCTGCGCCACTTGGCTGGAGGCGTGCCACCCGCCGAGTACCAACTCTATGCGACCGTCCAGGACATGTTGCTGGCCAGCTGCGAGGACAGCTGTCCGGAGTGCCTTGACCAAGGCCATTTGTATGGTGGTTTGGCGAAGCCATCGAGGGCGGTGACTCGGACCTGGCTTGGCTTGTCCGTTACTCGAATTCCAGTCGAGGCGGGCTTCGGATGGCTCGATCACGCCCGAGAGTCCCTCAAGGCAAATGGCCGCGTTGCTATCCATGCCGCCCCATCGATGGTCGCGCACGCGGGGCGGTGCCTTCAGATATTGATCGCGGAAGAGGTCGAACGGGACTTCGTGATGGCTCCGATCAGCCTCGCACAAGTTGCCCGAGATCCAGCGGGATGGACGATGCTACTCCGGCTCCGGGCGGCTGCACATGTCTGATCAGAAGAGTGCAACTGGGACTTTTCACAAGGCCGGGGAGCTGAGCAGGGACGTCTGGTCCCGCGGAGGGGGCTGGCAGTTGCCCGATCTGCTCGCCTCCGCCCTGGGAACACTGCTGCTTCTTAGGGGCGACGGCCGCCCAGCCTACTTCTCAAGTCCTTGGATGTCCGATTTTCCACTCTTTGACGATCGAAGTGGAGGCTACCGCAGCCTATTCCCCCAACTCGTTGGTGGGAACGCCATCATGTTCAGCGACTACCTCGCCCGCCTCGCCATGCTGGGAATTAGCGTGCGCATCATCACGACCAAGACCTCGACATCTGAACGCTTTCTGACCACGCCGAGCCTGCGAGAAGCGCGATCTGGCGCGGCATTACAGGCGCGGTATGCCGACAGCAACTATCACGAGAAAGGCATCCTCGCGCCGAGCTTCTACATCGAGGGCTCGATGAACATTACCTGGCACGGCGTTCAAATCAGGGGAGAGAAGGTAACCTACCATACGGCTGGTGAAAACGGCCGGCATCCTAAAATCGCAGCCGCCTATCTGGAGTTCGATAGGCGATGGGAGCACCTGAAGTGACGCAGGGATCGGCCACTAACCCATCGGGTTCCTCGCCGTCTGACCACTTGCTGCAGGCGATCGGGCAAATGCTTCCGCCTCCGTACGGTTTCGACGCCTCGCCGGGGGCTCCGCCTATGGCATCTGATCATCCGCTGGCGTTAGAGATCGAGGCGTTGCGTGCCGGCCTTCCTGCATCGTTGCCGTATCCCGGCACCCGCGGCGTGACATGGTTCACGGTGGCACCGACACAGGAGAAGCTACGAGGCAGCATCGTCGATCTCAGGGCTTGGGTCTTCCCGAGTTTTGCATGGGAAGACCATAAGGCGCCTATCGGATTGCCTGGGACGGCGTCAGGTCGATTGGGTCCGCTGATCGCCGCGGTTTCCCCTTCAGGATACTTCCGGTGGCACAGCGCGGTTGACCGTATCGACACAATCCTCCGTCGGCTGCGGCAGATGAGGCTCCTAGAGAGGCGCCGTCCGTCCAGCACGACCGCGCCAAATCCGACGCTATTCGAACTCCGTCACCGCTTTCAGGTAGCGATCGGCGTGGGCGATGCGGCTGCGGCCCGCGGAACTCTAGCGGCTATCGACGCCGGCCAACTCGATAGCGCGGTTAACGTCGGGTTTATGCGGCTCCGGTTTCACGCCGCATTCGACGACGACCAATCCATCCTCTCCGACGCAGCATTGCCCTCGTTGCTGCAGATGCGCATGCCGACGCGGATCCGATCCGCTGTCCTCCGAGCCCACCACAGGCTTTATTTGCATAACCTGGAGCGCGAGGGTCGCCTCAGTGCAGCCACCGCGCGATACGGCAGCGAACTTCACGATCTGATCGGGGCCCAGATCGGCGGCCTCGATCGTGACGATATGATAGACGACACGGCCGTTATCCGGCTGGCCGCCTATCGACTTCACTATCTCCAGGATCTCAACGCGCTTCGTGACCTAGCGCAGACGCAAGTCGACGAGGTGGTAGCCGCCTTACTTGCGGCACTGCAGGTTGGTGATCGCCGGGCGGAATTGGCCCAGGACGTAGCACTAGAAGGTGGCAGTGTTCACGATCGGGGCGAAGTCCATGCGGCGCTCATTGCAGAATTGCCAAAAACCCATCCTGATCCGTCGCCTGTCGCCGACGGCACCGGTCGTACGCTGTTCCCTATCGGCTGGTCCGAATTGTCGGGCGCATTCCGACGCAAGGATTGGCAAGCTGTCGACGGGTTCCTGAGCGCAAGCCAGGACGGAGGCGGCATCAAGACCGCCGATCGTTCCTCGATCGCTACGGCGATCGGCGAGGCACTGCTCGAACTTGCGACCTTGGCGGATACGGATGCTGACGCTGACGCGGCGCGACGATTCAACAGCATTATGTTGGCGGCGATCGACACTAGCGAGCCGGCGCTTTCTCGCCCAGAGTATCGCCCTGTATACGCCGTTCTGTTGCCCATTTGGTCCGAACGCAGGCGCTATTCGACATTCCCGCCTGACGGGCACCTCTTGCTCGCGCTCGTGGACGCGATATTCACACATGGTTCGGCCCAGGAAGAGGTCGAAGCGGTGATATCCATTCGGTCCTGGTGGCAAGCCAGACCGGTCCCGAGGCGCCTTGCTTGGCTACTCGACGCCCTCGATTTGATCTCAGAGCAGTCTGCGGTTGCAGGCTCCGTAGCCCACGACGTGGCGACGGCGCTCTGGGTCGACGGAGCCGAGCAGATCAGGCGAGACCCCGAGACGATCCCCCGCACTTCTCTTGCCTTGTGGCACAGGATCGGTGCGCGGTTAGGCTTCGACAGCGAGTCTATCGTCGAATTTCTCGGTCCGCCCGCAACAGTTGCAGAGCAAGTGGCCGCGGATCCGCTCAGGAATCTGTCTGCGAAGCGCGTGGCTATCGTGACCCTTCAGGAGAAGGCTGCGATCGCGGCGCGCGATATCCTTAGAGGAAGGATATCCGCCGATATCCTTGTGGTCTGCGAGCATGCAGCCGGCGCTCAGACCGATGCTGCTCGTTCGGCCGACGTGATCCTGTTCGCTTGGGCGGCCAATAAGCACGCCGTCTACGAAGCATTCGATGGAGTGCGTGACCGACTGGAATACGTCTCGGGTAAAGGCGCTAGCAGCATCGTCACCGCACTCGAACGCTGGGCGACCCAAAGATCCGAGGTCTTGGCTTGAGAGCCTAGCTCCTTTGCGCGGGGCGGCTTCCGACGGAGTGCTTCGCAACAGGACGCGAGCGAACCTCGATCGGGTCTGCGAGTTTCGTCGCGATCTCTCTGAAATCCATAACAGTATCGACGTCTGTGCGGCCGTCGGCCGTCAGTGCGGTCCAAAAAGGATTGAACCCTCCGGGAAAGTGGAATGCCCGATATCCCTCCTGACGGGCCGGTTCTACGTCGCGATCGAACTGGTCGCCGATCATGACCGCTTGATCCGCAGCCGCAGGCCACCTCTGCCGCAGATGTCTGTATAGGTTCCGGTTCTTGTTGGCGGAGACAATCTCGTCGACGAGGCCGTTGAGTCCATGCGCAGCGAGACGAGCCTCACAGCGCTCCCGGCTTTCCTCGGTGACGATGGTTACGGGAAATCCCTGCAAGGACACCAGCGCAGGCAACCCTTCCGCGACGCCTGGCCGTAGTTGGGGCAAGTTTCGTAGGCGGACCAGGAAACCGTCAGCGCAGTCATGGAACTTCGCTGCCCCATCTCCCCGATTGGAAGCTGCTATCGATAGCGCCGCGGCTTCCTCTGGGGGCTTTCCCTGCAAAGCGAGCGCGAGCCCAGAGGCTAGGAGTGCAGGAGGATAGCGAAGACCGCGCAGATGGATCTTCGCTATTCGTTGGTCCACGGCGCGCAGGAATGCCAGTCCGTTATCGTCCGCTGCAGGCACGGATACTCCTACTCGGGCCTCGACCTCGCGCAGCATCCATAATTGGGCTTGTGCGTACACATCGTTGGTATCCCACAGCGTGTTGTCGGCATCTGTGAAAATATGCATGCCTGCTCCCTTCTACGCGTGGGTAGCCCGTCTCTCAGCAGTCGTAGATCGCTAGAACGTTCATGTCGGGCTCCGACTTCAGAGTGCCAACGATGCGGATACCGTGCTTGTAGGCGCGGCGGACAAAGTTGTAGCCGAATACGCCGGCATCCCACCGACCGCTTGGCACGACGTGAAGATGGAGGGTGTTGCCTTCCTCATCCAGGGGCATGCGGAAGTCGATCCAATGTATTCGGCCATTCCTCTTGGCGGCTGCCTCTATCACCAACATGGCCTGTGTTGCGTTGAACCTGTCGTCGAAGCTGGCCCAGTAATCGCGCCGCTGCTTTTGCAACACCTCGGGCGCCAGCTTGCTGTCATCAGGGTATCGCCTCCACGGACCGGCCCCCTGGTCATTCGTCACCCGACCGACCAAGTCCTCATAGAGAAGTTCGATAGTGCCGTTCGCGAACTCGGCAGCGGTGGGAATCAACTTCGTCCTTGGAGGCAAATCAAGGTAAGCGATGGCGCGCGGCGATTGCTTAAAAAAGCTTGAAGGTTGTTTGTACCAAGGCAGGGGGTCAGCCGAGGGATTCGCTCCATTCCAAACGAGCATACGCTCCGGTGTTCGAACGAGATAGTGTCTGGTCAGTTCCTCCAACTGCCGTTCTGCATTCCAGATCGGTTTGAGCTGACTTTGTGCTAAGGTTTTGACAACTTCCTTTTCCTTGTTGGTCTGATCGTATTTGACCTTGAAGCTCGGCAAGATCGGCGTGAGCCAGGATGGAAGTTTGAAGCCAGCCTCAACCCCCTTCAATGTCGATAATTCCTTTTCTTCATCGCGACCGTCCGTCTGGGTCATGCCCACGTGTTCGTACTTTGGGCGGACGACGGCATCGAAGAACTTGTCGACGAGCCGATCGTCGATGAACAGTGGTGCGTCGCCGACCCAGACGACTCCATTTAGCAGCGTGGGAATTCTCGGTTCAGAAGCGATTGAGTCGGCCTCGCTGGTCATTAAGCATAGCCTTTGTGTCAGAATCATTTTGGCGGAGACTTATAGTGCTGCTCTCTTCACGCTGATGCGTTTGAGTTAGCCTGAGAGGCACACGAATCACCTTGGATATCTTATCGTCGAGTCAGCTCGACAGGTAGACCGTAGAACGGGTGTGGCGGGTGGTCATTTATGTGACCGAGTTGACCCGGCTAGGGGCCTGGGCGGTATCGTCTCGCTATCCACAGCAGGGGATTGCTATGGCGCATACCTATACCCGCCAGGACCTCTACGACTTGGTTTGGTCCGAGCCGCTGAGAACCCTATGCACGAGCTTAGGTGTTTCCGACGTTGCCGTGAAGAAAATCTGCAAGAAGGCCGATATTCCGACGCCCCCGCAGGGGTATTGGAACAAGGTTCATGCCGGCAAGAAGACGACCCGCATCGCCTTGTTGCCGCGCGGATTGGGGCAACCCGACGAGGTGATCATCGGCGCCGACCGCTGGGGTTATTACAATCACGATCCGATGGCTCCCATTCCGCCGGAGCCGACGTTCGATGACGACGAGGCCGCCATTCGTAAGGCGGCGGCGAAGCTCGTCGGTAAGGTTCTCGTCCCGAACGATTTCTCCAGGGCCCACCCACTTGTCCGGGCATTGCTGAACGAAGACGAGCAGCGCGACGCCCAGCATCGGGCGTTGACGTATTACTCTTCGTGGAATCGCCCGCGTTTCGTCAATAGGTTCGACCGTCGTCGCCTGAAGGTCGCGAATGGGTTGCTACTTGGCGGTGGCAACTGCGGCGTGAAATGGTCGATTTCTAGCAAGGACGACCTGGCATTCGTGGCAACGGTCGGCTCCCAGCATATCGGCCTGAAGGTCGCGAAGGCGATCCAGAAAACCAAGCGCCAGGCGCGAGGCAAGGAGGTCGTCGATGAAATTGAGCTGATCGAAGTTACGCTGGGGCCAACTGAATATCAGTCCGCAACGCGCACCTTCACGTGGAAGGATGCCGATGACGTCAAGGTCGAGAGCTTCGCGACGGAGATCGTCAACGAGGTCTTCGTCGAGGCGGAGTTCCGCTATCGCGAGCATGTCATCCATCACCATCAGTGGCTGATCAAGCGGCAGGCGGACGAGATCGAAGCCCGTCGGAAGCTCAAGGAGGAAGCTGAGCGCCTCGAACGCGAGCGTCAGGCGAAGTTGGAACGTGAGCGCATCGACCGCCTGATGAACGATGCCGAGGCGCTGCGACGCGCGGGAGAGATCCGAGATTACGTGACACGCGCCTTGGCAGCGCATCGAAGCCGTCCGGATAGGAGCGACGGTGCGCAACTAGAGCGCTGGCGCGAGTGGGCGCTTGCCCAAGCCGATCGGATCGACCCAGTCCTCAATGGTAGCTTCGTGGCCCTCAGCGCGGAGCTACTCGGCAATGTCGCGCCCTCCAACATACCTAAAGATTAGGTGGGGCGAGCGCCAGGAGCCCTGGCAGGATCGCACCGATCTCGCGACGGAAATTGGCTGGCTGGCAGGTGTTGGGGAGGCTGACCACGTGTATCGGGCGGTCCAGCCCGACCCCGGCGTCCGCCTTCGCGAGCGGCGCGGCGATGGCCTCAGCAATCCCGACGACCGCCCGCAGTCAACACGTCGCGAGCCACTCGGTCCGGGAAGGAACGGCGGCCAGGTTGCGCGTCGCGCGTTCCCGAGTGGAAGGTGGTCCACCGACGTCAGAACAAGGCCGTCGAGATAGAAGCCTGCGTCCTCTTCGGGCGCGACATAGGCGCCTCCATGCGACGGTGGTGCCGGTGCGTACGTGGGTGTCCCACCGAGCATTCCAGTTGGTTGCTGCCGGTGCGATCCACAGCATGCGACGTCAGCCAAGAGGCTGCCTATTCCCGCTGGAGGTCTCGCATCAGGGCGTCCCAATAATACTCAGCGGCGCCCTCGAAGGTGAGATGCTGCTTCTCGCGGCCGCCGCCGAAATGCGACATGCCCATGATGGGCTTCAAAAACATGCCTTGGGCGTCGCTCTCGACGGCGAGGCTGTCGTTGCAGCTGTTATCGCCGGCCTGGTCGTTCGAGGAATACGAGATGCCGCGGCCGAGCATCCCACTGAGCATGATCTTGCAGCGCGAGACCGCCTTGCCGTTCCGGTAGATCACAGCGGTGAAGCGGTTCGCGTCGATGCGCTTCAAGGCGGTGTCGATCTCCGGGTTGCGCACCTTGAGTTCCGATAAGGAGCCCTCGAAGAACTTGGCTATGAAGCCGAAGGCCTCGTCCAGAAAGCGATCCCGGTCGGCATCCGTGAAGGTCTTGCTGATGCGAAGGTTGCTGGACCGCGGTCCTGGGCTGGCTAGCGGAATGGGATGCGACGACACTATAGGAGTGGCCCGAGCCGGAGCGGTGGCTGCCTTCGGCAGGGCGTCCCGGATCTTCTTGGCGACGTCGAGGAATGCTTCGTCCAGATCGGGCCAGGAACGGATCGGCTTGCCGTCGCGGGGCGCCGCCATGAGCTTGCCGAAAGGCGTCGGATGCCAGTCGCAGGCTCGCAGGATCACCGGGATGACACGCGCCTCGCCGGCATGGTGTCGCTCCAATGCCCGGGTCATCTCCACGTCGTAGCAATAGCTCGATGCGATGAAGTCGGGCGAGACGAGGAGCAGGATGATGTCGGCCCGCTCAAGCTCCTCCCGGATGCCGGGATCGAACTCGTCACCGGCGCGCAGCATGCGGTCGTGCCACGTCTCGATGAGGCCCTGGCGTCGCAGGGTGGCAAGAGCGACTTCAAGCCGGTCTCGTAGCTCCTCGTCCTTATGCGAGTAGGAGAAGAAAACGGACGCCATTCTTACCTCTTGAGATACGCGGGACGCTGGCAGTTGCCGTCGATCTGCCTCATTTGAGAACGCTGTTGATCGCGTCGATCAGCTTCTTCCACTGCTTCCGCTCGTCCTCTGTCAGATCGGAAGCCGAATGGTCGCGCGTCCAGCGGACATATGATTTCGCGAGCTTGTATTTGGAGAAGCCCGAGACCTTGTCGAGGATATCGACGAGCGGCCTGTTGGGTTGCGCCGCGGCCTCCTTTTCGATGTCCCAGCCGCAGGCCTCCTTCGCCACTCGGACCAGCGTCTGCCGGAGCAGATCTTCGATTTCGGCCTTGGGGACCGCGGCGATCAAGTGATCCTTGGTCCGGAGAATGCCCTTGTTGCCCAACGTGTGGACAAGGATTTCCTGCTTAGCGGCCTGGTCGCCGGCGGCGTCTGAGTCGAGCAATGCCGCGACCTTCAGCCCATGGGCGTGCAGGATCGTGGCGAAGTAGATGACCTTGCTGGCGGTGTTGGCGGGGACCAGGACGATCTTCTCGTTCAGCCGCACGACGCCGGCGTCGGCCAGAAGCGCAGCCGTGGCCTCGACATACCAGAAGTCCGTCAGTCCCTCCAGGATCAGGTTGCGTTGGTTCGCGAACAGGCTTTGGGCGAGATCATATCCCAAGGCTTCCTGGAGCGGCAGAAGCGCCGCAGGATCGGTCGAGGTTACAGTCGTATGAACCTTCGTGCCGACCTTCCTGTCGTTCATTTCCACCACTCGGACGAGGTCGAGCTCGTCCGGCCCGACCAGGAACGGCGAATGAGTGGAATAGATCGTCTGGTTGCCCTCCGCGAGCCTGGAGACCGTGTCCCTGAAGTCCCGCTGCTTGAGGGCGTGAAGGCTCAGCCCTGGCTCGTCCAGCAGGAGGATCGCATTCTCATGCTTGTCTGCTGCCTCGGCGAAGAACACGACGAAGAAGGACACCAGCCACTGAAAGCCTTCCGACCTCTGGTCGAGTTCGATCTCGACGCCGAGGTCGTCCTCCACCACGACCTTGAGATACTGGCCGTCTGCAACGACCCTCAGCCGGTCGGCCTCTGCGCGCTCCGGGTTGGGGTTCCAAACTCGTCTAATCTCGTTCGTCAACCGGACGCTGGCTGCGTTCAACTGGTAACTGCGCTTATCGAGCTGGTCGCGGTAATCCTTCAGCTCCTGCGGATTCGATGCATTCGGTTCGGTCGCCCGCCCCAGATCCGACAGTTCTTGCGCCGTGAAGCCCAGCAGGCTGAGCAGACAGCTGTTGCCGTAGTCGTATTGTTCGTCGTCGAGTACGCCCGTCGCTAGGCGCTGCGCCAGATGGGCCAAGTGGATGACGGGCCTGACGCGGAAATAGTTGCTAAACAAGACGAAGACCGGCAACCGCTTCCTGATCGTCGCGAGCGCTGCCGAGTAGCGGCCATGATAACCTGCTGCGGCACGTAGACGGTCAAGGCGCTCCTCTTCCTTCTGGTCATCCTCGTCGATCAGGGTGATGGCCTTATCGAGCCATTCCCGAAGGTGCTCAGCGGTCTTGGAATACAGAACTGTGCCGTCGTGCCATGCCGTTGTCATCCGCGCGACTGCGGCCGTCGCTGTCTCCTTCGGCGTGGACCCTTCCGGTGTCGCTGGAGCACGTTCGTCGATATGGGCGGCTAGGCGTGCCAGATCCTTCCGCAAGCCGCCGAAGGTCGGAATTGCGATGTCGCCAAACCAGTGAGTCCACCTGTTATCGATGTACCGAACACAGACGTATTGCTTGCCCCTGAACTCCTGCTCGATCAGTGCCTCGTCTTCCTCGTCCAAGGCGAAGGCGGCTGTCGCGACTATAACGCTTGCGGGATCGACCTTCTTCGTCGTGATGTCGTTGTAGAGGGCGCGAGGGTAGTCCCTGAGCACCTCAAACTTTCTGACGCCTTCGGGCGGATTGATCTGCTGCAAGGCCTGCAGGACCGCTGACTTTCCAGCCTCGTTTGGGCCGACCATGATCGTCTTGCCGGGCTCGACCTCGAAGAAGCCCGTGTCGCGGACGCTGCGGTAATTCTGAACGCGGGCTCTAACGAGATGCATCGGCAAGCCTTCTCTTGGTTGGACGTCGCAGGCGTCAGAGGCAGTAAACTTATCGGTGATTCATGCTTTGTTCGGTTTGGTAGAGGGAGGCGGCACTAGGTGCCGCCTCCCTGATTTTGCGGAAGTCAAAGGTCGAAAAAGGGGAACTTCGCCTCTGATTTCAGCAAGATGTACCGGTACCCGAAGGATGCCGCAGGCCCCATTGTAAACGATTGATTCTACTAGCTAAAATTTCGAGCTTTGCCGCAGCCTTTCGCGAATGCGAGCCGAAGTTCGCCGCAGGTCATTCCCGGAAGGTCGCCGCACCCTGAGGCAAACTTCAGGGGACGAATGATCTGCGGTTACGTTTCGCGGCGGCCGTATGCCATTTTGGCGGGCGGAACATAATTCAGGGTCGGACGCTTTGCCGTACCTGTTCCTTCTTTTGCTCTTCAGTCAGTTCCCCCACTTTTGTGAGAAAACCGCCGATAAGGCTAAGAATTCCGAAAAGGAATGACAGCTTGATAAACGACCACAGGGTGAACGAAAAAATCCAGGCGCATAGGGCGACGCAGAGAATAACTGTGATCGCGCTGACCACAGCATGTTCCGCAGCCAAGCGGGTGATAAGCTTATTCGAGTCTTCCTTGGTCATGGCTCACTCCTCTTTTCAGAGGATTGCTCGTGAATTCGCTGGCGGAAATAGCCGCTCCCCTCGTAGCAATGCAAAGCCCGGCCGAAGCCGGGCTTTGCATTGCCTGATGATCAGCCCTGGAAGTCCACCGAACCACTGCGGCAGACTTCCAGGTGCATTGAGGCGCACTTTGGGTGAATCCGGCCATCCTTTGGGTGGCATTACACAAGAACATCGTGGATGCCCCTTTACGAGCAGCCGGTTGTGCTCCCGCAGGTGTTGCACTTCAGGCAGGTGCCGTTGCGGACCAGCGTGAAGTTGCCGCATTCGCCGCACGAGTCGCCGACATAGCCCTTCATGATCGCCTCGGCGCGGCGCTCCGACTGGGTCGGCTGGGCAGCAGGCGCGGCGAAGCCGAGCTTGGCCATCTCCGCTTCGCCGTAAGCCTCCGGCTCCTCCTTCAGCGCGGTAGCGCCGGCGGTGGCGAGGCCGATGGCGGAGTTGGTCGAGCGAGCAACAACGTCGTTCGCCGCGCCGCCGCCCTGGATGGCGAGCAGGTTGATCGGCTTGCCGCGGCGGAAGCCGGTGGAGGCCAGCGGCGTCGTCGTGACCGGGGTCGCATCCGGCGCCTTGTCCTGGCCGACGCCGCTGCCCATCACGTCATGGCCGATCTCGCTGGGGTCGACATGGGCGAGGTCGTGGCGGCCGAGATAGGAGATCGCCAGCTCGCGGAAGACGTAGTCGAGGATCGAGGTCGCGTTCTTGATCGACTGGTTGCCGGCAACGAAGCCCGAGGGCTCGAAGCGGGTGAAGGTGAAGGCCTCCACATACTCCTCCAGCGGCACGCCGTATTGCAGGCCGAGCGAGACCGCGATGGCGAAGTTGTTCATCATCGCCCGGAAGGCCGCGCCCTCCTTGTGCATGTCGATGAATATCTCGCCGAGGCGCCCGTCCGAATACTCGCCGGTATGGACATAGACCTTGTGGCCGCCGACCGTGGCCTTCTGGATGTAGCCGGTGCGGCGATCCGGCATCTTCTCGCGCTCGCGCTTGCGCTCGATGCGTTCGACGATGCGCTCGACGATCTTCTCCGAAATCTGGGTGGCACGCGCCGCCATCGGCGCCGCGACCAGCGTCTCGACCGCGTCGTCGGCGTCGTCGTCCTCATCCGAGATCAGCGCCGAGTTCAGCGGCTGCGAGAGCTTGGAGCCGTCGCGGTAGAGGGCGTTGGCCTTCAGCGCCAGCTTCCAGGAGAGCATATAGGCGCTCTTGCAGTCCTCGACGGTGGCGTCGTTGGGCATGTTGATGGTCTTGGAGATCGCGCCCGAGATGAAGGGCTGGGCCGCCGCCATCATGCGGATATGGCTCTCCACCGAGAGATAGCGCTTCCCGATGCGCCCGCAGGGATTGGCGCAATCGAAGACGTTGTAGTGCTCGGTCTTCAGGTGCGGAGCGCCTTCCAGGGTCATCGCGCCGCAGACATGAACGTTGGCGGCCTCGATCTCAGCCTTGGTGAAGCCGAGGAAGGGCAGGAGCTCGAACGACATGTCGGCGAGCTTCTCGGCCGGGACCTTGAGCGTTCCGGTGAGGAAATCCTCGCCCAGCGTCCACTTGTTGAAGACGAACTTGATGTCGAAGGCGCTCTTCAGCCCCTTCTCGACCGCCTCGATCTTCTCGTCGGTGAAGCCCTTGGCACGCAGCGTCGAGGGATTGATGCCCGGCGCCTGCTTCATCGAGCCGTGGCCGACGGCATAGGCCTCGATCTCGGCGATATCGGCCTCGCGATAGCCGAGAGCGCGGAGCGCATCGGGAACGGCGCGGTTGATGATCTTGAAGTAGCCGCCGCCGGCGAGCTTCTTGAACTTCACCAACGCGAAATCGGGCTCGATGCCGGTGGTGTCGCAATCCATGACGAGGCCGATCGTGCCTGTCGGCGCGATCACGGTCGCCTGGGCGTTGCGGTAGCCGTAGCGCTTGCCCTGCTCCAGCGCCTCGTCCCAGACGATGCGCGAGCGCTCCGCCATGGTGACGGCCGAGCCGCCGAGACGGGCGAGGGTGGCGTGGTCGAGCGGGACCGGGGTGACGCTCAGGCCCTCATAGCCGTCGGCGAGGCCGTGGGCCGCGGTGCGGTGGTTGCGGATGACGCGCAGCATGTGGCTGGCGTTCTTCTTGTAGCCGGGGAAGGGGCCGAGCTCGCCGGCCATCTCGGCCGAGGTCGCATAGGCGACGCCGGTCATGATCGCGGTCAGCGCGCCGGCCAAAGCGCGGCCTTCGTCCGAGTCGTAGCCGAGGCCCATGGTCATCAGCAGGCCGCCGATATTGGCGTAGCCGAGGCCGAGCGTGCGGTACTCGTAGGAGAGCTCGGCGATCTCGCGGCTCGGGAACTGCGCCATCGTCACCGAGATCTCGAGCACGACGGTCCAGAGCCGGCAGAGATGCTCATAGGCGGCGACGTCGAATTCCTTGGTCTGCGTGTCGTAGAACTGCAGCAGGTTGGCCGAGGCCAGGTTGCAGGCGGTGTCGTCGAGGAACATGTACTCGGAGCACGGGTTGGACGCCCGGATCCGGCCGGAAGCCGGGCAGGTGTGCCAGTCGTTCATCGTCGAGTTGAAGTGCAGGCCGGGATCGGCCGAGGCCCAGGCGGCGTAGCCGATTTTCTCCCAGAGGTCGCGGGCCTTCAGCGTCTTGTGGACCTTGCCGGTGGTACGGGCGGTCAGGTTCCAGTCGTTGTCGTTCTCGACGGCGCGCAGGAAGTCGTCGGTCAGCGAGACCGAGTTGTTCGAGTTCTGGCCGGAGACGGTGAGATAGGCGTCGGAATCCCAGTCGGTGTCATAGGTGTCGAAGGAGATGTCCTTGTAGCCCTGCTTGGCGAACTGGATGACGCGCTTGATGTAGTTGTCGGGCACCAGCGCCTTGCGGGCGAGCTTGATCTCGCGCTTCAGGGCCGGGTTCTGCTCGGGATCGAAGCAGCTGTCGCCGTCGCCCTCGCAGTTCACGCAGGCCTTGAGCACGGCCTTCATGTGCTTCTTGACGATCTTGGAGCCGGTGACGAGAGCCGCGACCTTCTGCTCCTCCTTCACCTTCCAGTCGATATAGGCCTCGATGTCGGGATGATCGGCATCGACCACGACCATCTTGGCGGCGCGGCGGGTCGTGCCGCCCGACTTGATGGCGCCGGCGGCGCGGTCGCCGATCTTGAGGAAGGACATCAGGCCCGACGACTTGCCGCCGCCGGCGAGCTTCTCGCCTTCGCCGCGCAGCATCGAGAAGTTCGAGCCGGTGCCGGAGCCATATTTGAACAGGCGGGCCTCACGGACCCAGAGATCCATGATGCCGCCCTCGTTGACGAGGTCGTCCTGCACGCCCTGGATGAAGCAGGCATGCGGCTGCGGGTGCTCGTAGCTCGACTTCGACTTCACCAGCTTGCCGGTCTTGAAGTCGACGTAGAAATGACCCTGGCTGGGACCGTCGATGCCATAGGCCCAGTGCAGGCCGGTGTTGAACCATTGCGGCGAATTCGGCGCGACGCGCTGGGTCGCGAGCATGAAGCGCAATTCATCATGGAAGGCGGCGGCATCCTCTTCCGAGGTGAAGTAGCCACCCTTCCAGCCCCAATAGGTCCAGCAACCCGCGAGGCGGTCGAAGACCTGCTTCGACGAGATTTCGGAGCCATAGCGCTCGCCCTCGGGCAACTCGGCGAGAGCGGCCTCGTCGGCAACCGAGCGCCAGAGGAAGGAGGGAACGTCGTTCTCCTCGAACTTCTTCAGGCGCGCCGGCACGCCAGCCTTGCGGAAGTACTTCTGCGCCAGCACGTCGCTGGCGACCTGCGACCAGGCCTCGGGGACCTCAATGCCGTCCAGCCGGAAGACGACGGAGCCGTCCGGGTTCTTGATCTCGCTGACGGCCGATCGGAACGGGATCGCGGCATAGGGCGAGTGTCCGGCGGTGGTGTAGCGGCGCTCGATGCGCATGATCTTCGTCCCTTGATCTGCCGCGGGCCCGCTGAGGGACCACGCGCGGCCGGTTGATCACCGGCTCCTGATGTCAGTCCAAACTCGGTTCGATGCCCTGTGGGATCTCGGCGATGTAGCCCCGCCGATGGTCCCGGACGCGCCCAAAATGCCCGCGCAAATCCGTTCGCTTCCGCTGTTGACGGCGGATGCGGCGGCAGGCCCGGAACACACTGGAAAACTAGGGTTTCGCAGTCATCCAGAGGGGGTGCCGCCGGCCGTCATGCGATGGTCAAAATCTAGTGCAGGGACCCGGTCCGCGTCAAGGAATAGTGTCCCCTGATCCCTGTGGACACGACATCTGGTAGAGATATGTGGGTTATGGGGATAAGTTGCAAGGCGCTCGCTAAGCCTCGGAAATCGCCGGGGAATCGGATGCGCATCGGCAAGATTGCCACAGTTCCGGAGGAAGCGCAGTCCCTAAAATCCCCACTATTCATGGTTGACGAGTGGTGAAGCCGATGGAGTCAACGCAAGCTACCAGCAGCGCTTTCAAACCTGCCCGGAAGTGACTGATCCCGGATCATTTCCCGGGGAATCTCTTCGTCGCCGGCCCTTTCGAATCACGGCCGAATCGTGGCGGGTGCATCGCGGCACGCTTAGATTGAGCGATCCGCTTAAAGTGACGTTAGGTTGGATCGGCTATGCCCGCTGCAGCGTGATCCAGCCTTGGAGAGCCCATGCGCCGCTATGCCGTCTGCCTGCTCCCGTTCGCCCTAGCGGGTTGCAACGAGCGGGAACCGCTTGCTCCTGCCTTCAGTGGCGAATGGGCGTCGCGCGAGATGGGCTGCCGTGGAGCGCCGCGGATCACCATCAACAAAACAGGCATTTCGGCGCCGGGGATGCCGGTGAACGGGCTGTCCTTCACAAAGGCGACCGTCTCCGGGGCCACGGCGCATGTCGTCATGGAGCTGAGCGCGAGCGTGCGCCTCGTGGCGGGCTCGCCGGATCCAAAGAGGGCGCGCGATCGCGACGATCCGCGCGAGATGGAGATTCTGGCGACGCTGATCGCCTCCGGCCGGCTGGTCAATGCGACTAACGTGATGTTCCGGGACAAGCAGACCCGTCAGCTCAGGGCCGCCGATCGCGATGTTCTGGCCGTCATGAGCCTGACACGGTGCGATCCGGGTGAAACGCCGCGCAGTTTCAGTACGGTCGGCCTATCGCGGACTGGACAGTAGGCGGCGCGGGAGCCATAAGTCGCGCGACTGTTATGCACTGCGCGCACGGACTGAGGACGATGAAGGACTGGCTGCTGCAGATCTTCACCTGGTGGAACGGCCAGACGATCGGCACCCGCTTCCACACTTGGCGCTTCGGCGAGCGGGTGGGCGAGGACGAGTTCGGCAATGTCTATTACCGCACCAAGGGTGGGGTGAAGGACAAGGCGCTCGGCTTCCAGCGCCGCTGGGTGATCTACAAGGGCGATGCCGAGGCCTCCAAGGTGCCGCCGGGCTGGAACGGCTGGCTGCATCACACCGTCGATGTCGCGCCCTCCGAGGAGAGTTACCAGCCGCGCGAGTGGCAGCAGCCCCACCAGCAGAACTGGACCGGCACTGCGCTTGCCTATCGCCCGCAGGGCTCGACGCTTGCCGAAGGTGAGCGTCCGGCCGCGACCGGCGACTACGAGGCCTGGACGCCCGGCCGCTGAGGCTGGCGCCGTTTCAAGATGCATCGGGCCGCTCTTTCGAGAGCGGCCTTTTAGTTTAGGCCCGGAGCCTTGGCCGGCATACCCAAGGTTTTGGGCGCACCGCCCTTTTTCCGCTGCCTTTGCCGTGTTACTGCGCGCCATCGCGGTCCTTCCGCGCCGTCGAAGAGATTCGCGCACGCATGCCGTCGTTCTTTCGTTTCCCGATCCTGGCAGGCCTCGCCGCGAGCGCGCTGGCGACGCTGACGGCCACAGGGCCGGCCCAGGCCGATCGCATCCGCAATCCGACCGCGGTCTTTGCCGGGCTCGACAAGATCACCGGGCGCATCATCTCTTTCGAGGTGGCGATCGACGAGACCGTGCAGTTCGGCGCGCTCCAGCTCACGCCGCGCGTCTGCTGGACGCGCCCGCCGACAGAGGCGCCGCAGACCGACGCCTTCGTCGAGGTCGACGAGGTCACGGTCAAGAACGAGTATCGGCGCATCTTCACCGGCTGGATGTATGCGGCGAGCCCCGGCCTGCACGGCGTCGAGCATGCGATCTACGATGCTTGGCTGACCGATTGCAAAGGTGGGACCGAACTCGTTGTCGATCCCAAGGAGCCGGAGGCTCCGCCGGCCCCCGAGGATCAGCGCAAGCCGCGCACGCCGCCGCGTGACCCCAACCAGCCGCCACCCGGGCAGCAGCCGCCGCCCGGCGGGCGTATCGATGTCGAGCCGCCGCGCGGCGTGCCGGTGCAGCCGCAGCGGCCGAGCCAGCGTTTCTTCCCGACCAATCCCACGCCAGGTCGTGACCCGGCGGCGAGCGGCGGCGCCTGATTTTGTGGGCCAGCGGCCCGTGCTTCAGAGCTGAGCCAGAGCCTCCCGGCCGCTGATCGGCATCGATGCCGGCCAGGCGTGCCAGTCGCCCGGATGGCGCAGCGCCTCGTCAAGCAGGTGTCGATAATCGTCGCGCGGGACCTCGATCGTGCCGAATTGCGCGAGATGGCCGGTCTGGAACTGCGTGTCCAGCAGGCGATAGCCGCCACGTTTCAGCCGGGCGACGAGATGGACCAGCGCGACCTTCGAGGCGTCGGTCTCCCGATGGAACATGCTCTCGCCAAAGAAGGCGCCGCCGAGCGAGAGCCCATAGAGCCCGCCGACGAGCCGGCCTTCGCGCCAGCACTCGACCGTGTGGACATGGCCGAGCGCGAAGAGCGCCCCGAAGATCTCGCGAATGCGTGCGTTGATCCAGGTTTCGGCGCGATCCGGCTTGGCCTCGGCGCAGGCCGCGATGACGGCGTCGAAGGCGCTGTCGACCCGGATCTCGAAACGGTCCGAGCGCACGGTACGAGCGAGCCGTGCCGAGAGATGGAAGCGGTCGAGCGGGATGATGCCGCGGATTTCCGGCTCGACCCAGAACAGCCCGGGATCGTCGGCGCTCTCCGCCATTGGGAAGATGCCGGCGGCATAGGCGCGCAGCATGATCTCCGGCGTGATCGCGGGGGTGCGGACGGGCACGGAACGAGCCTTCATGAGACGATGGGAGCGCGGGGCGGGCTTTGAGTCAAACGAAGGCTGCGAGATCGTCGGGCTTCGTCATGCTCGGGCTTGACCCGAGAATCTCGTGACGGAGAGGCGCCTCTTCCGGCCAGAGATTCTCGGGTCCGCGCTTCGCGCTGCCCGAGAATGACGCGCACCCATGCCGCTTCACATGAACTCCAGGCCATGGCTTCAGACATAACCTGAAGCCATGGCTGCAAGAGGCTGGCAGATCAGCCTTCCGTGCTCTCGCTGCCTGGCGCTTCGTCGCTCGGCTCGCCGTTCTCGCCGTCCTCGCCATCGTCGTTGATGCACTCGACCGAGACGACCTTCTCGTCCTTGTCGGTGTTGAACACCGTCACGCCCTGCGTAGAGCGTCCAGCGATACGGATGCGGTTGTTCGGGCCGGCATCGACCGGCACGCGGATGAGCTGGCCACCATCGGTGACGAGCATGAGCTGGTCTGTGTCCAGCGCCGGGAAGGAGGCGACGAGCTTGCCGTTGCGGTCGTTCACGACCATGGCGACGATGCCCTTGCCGCCGCGCCCGGTGACCCGGTACTCGAAGGATGAGGTGCGCTTGCCGTAGCCGCGTTCCGAAACCGTCAGGATGAACTGCTCGGCCGCGCCCATGGCGGCGTATTTCTCCTGGCCGAGCTCGATATCGCCGGCGCTCTCCTCACCATCGGCTTCGACCGCTGCCGTGGCTTCCGTGCCTTCCTCGGCCTCGCCGGTCAGCGCCCTGCGGGCGGCGGCAGCGCGCTTGAGATAGGCGGCGCGCTCGTCTGGCGTGGCATCGAGATGGTGAAGGATCGCAAGCGAGATGACCTCGTCGCCCTTGGCGAGGTTGATGCCGCGCACGCCGGTCGAGTCGCGGCCCTTGAAGACGCGCACCTCCGGCACCGCAAAGCGGATGCACTGACCGTCGGCCGTGGTCAGCAGCACGTCGTCGTTCTCGGTGCAGATTTGCACGTCGACGATATGGTCGCCCTCGTCGAGCTTCATCGCGATCTTGCCGGCGCGGTTGACGTTGACGAAGTCGGAGAGCTTGTTGCGGCGCACCCCGCCTGAGGCGGTCGCGAACATCACATCGAGCGTCTCCCAGCTCGCCTCGTCCTCCGGCAGCGGCATGATCGTGGTGATCCGTTCGCCGGCCTCGATCGGCAGCATGTTGACCAGCGCCTTGCCGCGCGCGTTCGGCGCCGAGAGCGGCAGCCGCCAGACCTTCTCCTTGTAGACCTGGCCTTCCGAGGAGAAGAACAGCACCGGCGTATGCGTCGAGGCGACGAAGAGGCGGGCGACGAAATCCTCGTCCTTGGTCGCCATGCCGGAGCGGCCCTTGCCGCCGCGGCGCTGGGCCCGATAGGTCGAGAGCGGCACGCGCTTGATGTAGCCGCCATGGCTGACGGTGACGACCATGTCCTCGCGGGCGATCAGGTCCTCGTCGTCGAGATCGGAACCCCAATCCTGGATCTCGGTGCGGCGCGGCGTGGCGAAGGCATTCCGGACCTCGGCGAGCTCGGCCTTGACGATCGACTGGATGCGGGCGCGCGAGCGCAGGATATCGAGATAATCCGCGATCTCCTTGGCGAGCTTCTCCAGCTCGTCGCCGATCTCGTCACGGCCCAGAGCGGTGAGGCGGGAGAGACGCAGCTCGAGGATCGCCTTGGCCTGCGCATCCGAGAGCCGGTAGGTACCGTCGGGGTTGATCGGATGGCGCGGATCGTCGACCAGCGCGATCAGCGGCGCGATATCCTCGGCCGGCCAGTCGCGCGCCATCAGCGATTCATGGGCGGCGGCCGGGGTCGGCGCGGTGCGGATCAGGCGGATGACCTCGTCGATATTGGCGACGGCGGTGGCAAGTCCGCAGAGCACATGGGCACGCTCGCGGGCCTTGTTCAGGAGGTAGCGCGTGCGCCGTGAGACAACCAGTTCGCGGAACTCGACGAAGGCGGAGATGAAGTCCTTGAGGTTCAGGACTTCGGGGCGCCCGCCGTTCAGCGCGACCATGTTGGCGCCGAAGGAGGTCTGCAGCGGGGTGAAGCGGTAGAGCTGGTTCAGCACGACATCGGCGACGGCGTCGCGCTTGATCTCGATGACGACGCGCACGCCTTCACGACTGGATTCGTCGCGCAGGTCCGAGATGCCCTCGATGCGCTTCTCGCGCACGAGATCGGCGATCTTCTCGACCATCGTCGCCTTGTTCACCTGATAGGGAATCTCGGTGACGACGATCGCCTCGCGCTCCTTGCGCAACTCCTCGATATGCGTCTTCGAGCGCATCACGATCGAGCCGCGACCGGTGTGATAGGCAGAATGAATGCCGCTGCGGCCCATGATCGAGGCGCCGGTCGGAAAGTCCGGGCCGGGGACGATCTCGATCAGGTCGTCGATCGAGATCTCGGGGTCGTCGATATAGGCGACGCAGGCATCGATGACCTCGCCGAGATTATGGGGCGGGATGTTGGTGGCCATGCCGACCGCGATGCCGCCGGCGCCGTTGACGAGCAGGTTCGGATAACGCGCCGGCAGGACCGTCGGCTCGTGTTCCTTGCCGTCGTAGTTCGGCTGGAAATCGACGGTGTCGAGGTCGAGGTCTTCCAGCAGCGGCATTGCCGCCTTGTCGAGGCGCGCTTCGGTGTAACGATCGGCGGCGGCGCTGTCGCCGTCCATCGAGCCGAAATTGCCCTGGCCGTCGATCAATGGCAGGCGCAGCGAGAAATCCTGCGCCATGCGCACCAGCGCGTCATAGACCGCGAGATTGCCGTGCGGATGGTATTTACCCATCGTGTCGCCGACGATGCGGGCGCATTTGGTATAGGGCCGCTCGGGCACGTTCTTGTTCTCGTGCATCGAGAACAGGATGCGGCGGTGAACCGGCTTCAGGCCGTCGCGGACATCGGGCAGAGCGCGGCTCACGATCACGCTCATGGCGTAATCGAGATAGCTCTTCTTCATCTCGTCGGTGATCGCGATCGGCTTGATGTCGCCGCCGAAGTCCGGGGCTCCGTCGCGCTTGTCGTCGGTATCGTCGCTCAAGGGGAAATGTCCCGATTCCTGCTGGCTTTTCAGCCTTCTGGCTAGCCGATTTCGGCAGGAGAAGCCAGCAAAAGCGGGCGCTGTCCAAGCAAAAATTCATCCAATGAATTCAATTGCTTACGGCCATTTTTTGATTGCAATGCGAAGTGCCGCCATATTCCAGCCTTTCTTGGTGCGTGACGGCGGCCTTCCGGCGTGCTGATGTGGCGCCATGTTCGTCGAATTCGCCACTGCCGCGCTCGTCACCATGCTGGTGACGCTCGACCCGCCGGGGCTCGCGCCGATCTTCCTGTCGCTGACGCGCGGGATGTCAGAAGGGGAGCGGAAACAAGTCGCGATCCGCGCCTCGATCATCGCCTTCTGCATCATGGCCTTCTTCGCCGTGGCGGGCGATGTCGTGCTGAAGGCGCTCGGCGTCTCGCTGCCGGCCTTCCGCATCGCGGGCGGGTTGCTGCTGTTCTGGATCGCCTTCGAGATGGTGTTCGAACGCCGGACCGAGCGCAAGCAGCAGACGGCCGAGACCGCGATCACGCAGGATCACATCCGCAACGTCGCGGCCTTTCCGTTGGCGATTCCGCTGATGGCGGGGCCGGGCGCGCTGACCGCGATGATCCTGCTCGCTGGCCGCGCCCATGGCGATCCGCTGCTGCTGGCCACGCTCGCGGTGATCTGCGGGTTGGTGGTGTTCTCCTGCCTCCTGGTATTCCTGACGGCGACGCCGATCGCGAAGTTGCTGGGGGTCACCGGCAATATCGTGCTGACGCGCCTGCTTGGGGTGATCCTGGCGGCGCTGGCCGTTCAGTTCGTTATCGACGGGATCAAAGCCGCCGCACAGGGCGGCTAGATCTCGCCACTTGCGCCTGGCGCAGCGCAACGATCCGATGGTTTCGACATTCGGACGAGCTTCCCTCAAATTGTGATGCTCGCGACATGGAATGTCGGGACTCGCTTTGCCGCAGGCCGACCACCGTCGATGACGCCAGATCGTTGAATGGTCCTTTCTACCTGATATCGCTGATGTTTTCTGCCGCGGCTTACCTTTCTACCCGGCCGCCGGACGGAAAAGCTGATTGGCACGAAACCTGCCCCTTCATCCGAACACGGAACAGGTCGTGCAGGAAGCGACAGGGCGTTGGTCAGCCCCGCGCGCCTTGCCTTGCGAGGACATGACCCGTTCCATCGAGGAAATGGCCGCCCGCGGCATCGTCATGCAGGTTCATAATGCAAAGTCTTGATATCGTAAGGGAAATCGTGGCGGGGCAGATCAGCCGCGACCCTGCCGAGGTCACCGAACAGACCAATCTGGAAGAGGCGGGCTACGATTCCCTCGACGTTCTGGAGACGATCTTCGCCATCGAGGAACGTTTCAAGGTCCGCGTC
>Ga0209675_1000214_pt1 | contig 60657 bp, 75 predicted proteins | sample AraplaCol_mLB_r2_2_FD_184280 | JGI IMG/M metagenome (GOLD analysis project Ga0209675, IMG submission 184280) | Arabidopsis root microbial communities from North Carolina, USA - plate scrape MF_Col_mLB_r2 (SPAdes) (version 3) | ecosystem: Host-associated > Plants > Roots > Endosphere | place...
GTGTACCGCAGCAGGGAGCAAGCTCGGGCCGATGTGTTCGACTACATCGAGCGGTTCTACAACCCCATGCGCCGGCATTCGACGCTCGGCTACGTCAGTCCCGTACAGTTCGAACAAGCTCAAAAAGTTTAGGTTGGTGTCAACCAAACCGGCAGCAGCCCACACTGACGTCACCGGCATGCGCCTGGGCGATGGCTCGGACAATGAACAATCCCAGGCCGACACTGCGCGGCCCCCCCGCCCCCGGGGGGTCGCCACGCACCATCGGCTCGAACAGCGAGCCCTGCAGTTCCTCCGGAATGGGGGTGCCCCGGTTGTGCACAGACAGGTTCGCCCGCTGGCCCTCGACGGCCGAAACGATGGTCACGACGCCCGCCCCTTCTCCGTAAGCCATGGCATTGCTCACCAGATTGCCAAGAAGCTGCGCGCCACGGTCGGCGTCTGCAAAGCACTCGCGAACGCCTTGCGCTACGTGGACGATGAGTCGTTGCGCGAACGCCATCCTTAGCTCGTCGACGATTCCGGCAACCAACGCATGGAGATCCAATGGCGCAGGGGAAACGGTCAGGCTGCGACCCACGCGCGCGGGGTGAAGTCCAGCAACTCCTCGATGAGGCGATGCGCTCGGTTGGCGGAATTCGTGATGTGCCCCAGCACGCGGGCCAGGCGCGGACATCGGACGAACCACTCTAGGCGACGGAGTCCCGACCGCCGAGGCCGCAGTCTTTTTCACTGCTGAGGTGGGGGCGCAAAGACGCGCTATGGGCCAGCTTTGCGGCATGGCCCGCAACTTCCTCCAGCGCGGTCATCGCCTCGGTCCATGCGGCCTCGGCATCGCAGCGCAATACGCGCACCTCCTGCTCCATGGACGCGGGTGGACAAGGGCCACCACCCCGGGCGAAATCCAGGCAGGCGCGGTAGAAGGCGAACTCGGCAGCGCTCGCGCGCTTGTGGGCCGCCCTCCAGGTCGAAAAGGCCAGAGACGCTTTGGAAGTGCTCATCACACGTGCTGCCCAAGCAAATCCCAGAGGGAGTAGGATGTTCCCACAACTGACGCCGCTTGATCCCGTGCTTTCAAGCGCACGAGCGTAGCTCTGTCAGCCGAGCCGGTGCACCTGACAGGGGAATCGCCATGGGGCTGGGTGAGTCTCGCTTCGAAGCTTGGAAGCGTGCCGAGGCGTTCGCGCAAGACCTCGAGGCGCGCGTCACCGCCAAGCTGTTGAACCCGGTCGGGCCGCCGGCCACGTCCGAAGACCTATCGGAGCTTCGGGAGCATCGGCGCCGCGCCAATGTCTTGATGCGGGAGATGCTGGATGCGATGCGCGAGGCCGTTCGGTCGCTGAGGTCGCACCAGTAGCGCGCCTTGCAGTTCCCCTCTGTGAATCTGCAAATGCAGTCTCGACACGATTCCCAACTGGAGTTGGCGCGGCGCCATGTGCGCCGCGGCGCGGAACTCCTTGAGGCGCATAACGTCTTGTGCGAGCGACTGCGAAAGACGGACGCCATCTATCAGGCTGCGATCGAGCTAAGAACCGTCTTCGAGGAAAGCCTGGCGCTGTTTCGTGCTCACCTCTCAGAACTCGAACGGCGCCATGGAACGAATTCTCTTGACGCTCAAGAAGCTGAGTAGGCGATTGCGAAGTTCGCAATCCCGCCCAATGGGGCGCAAAGCAGCCGGCAGTAGCCTTGGTCAGCAGCGATGAGGCAGCCGCTGCTGTGGGCTGCGTCGACCTGCATCCCGCCTGGCCTGGCAACGAAGGCGAAAGGGCAGGTGACACCCAGGGTTGTGGACTTGGAGCGTTGGTTCTGATCCAGGCGAAAATCTCTCAGATCGCCTGTGCCGAGCACGCCTTGTTTCTTCTTCGCGACCTTCTTGGTCGCGGCCTTCTTCAAAGCCTTCGCGGCTGCCTTCTCGGCCATGCGCTTGGCGACCTTCGGGTCCACAGCGGCCTTAAATGCGGCGCCAGGAACGAACTTGGGCACCTTCTGAACGGCGATCTTGATCTCTCGCCAGCGGTCGGGTTAAAGCCGGTGCGGGCGGCGCCGATCCTGCCGGTGGCTTCAAATCGAAGGCATCGTCTGAGGGGGCATGACCGCGTTGCGGGCAATTGAGGAAGACGCGGACAGGTCGTCCGACTCCAATTGATTTCATTCGATCACTTCGTCGCCTCAAAGCACAATGACACAGGGGAATAGAGATACCGAGCGCTTCGCCGTTCTTTTATTCACCAGCATCTCAAAACGCGTTGCCTGCTCGACTGGCAGGACCTCTGGCTTCGCCCTTTGAGAATCTTGTCGACCTGCTGAGCGACGCGCTCTGTGAATTCACGACGCCCGCGCCCATGGCTGCGATGAGATGCCAGCCGCCCGAAGGCAACGAGGTAAAGCTGAGAGGTCCAATCAAGGGCATCTCGACGACCACAAGAGTTAAGGGCGTTGGAGCAGCAAGCAGTCCACGCGCCCACGCAAATGCGCCGCCGCATGGGTTGGAGCACTGTATCCTATTGTTACTCGGCCATTCAGAACGGTTGGGCGGCGGCGCCTTTTCCCTCGCGCCTCACGAAGGGCGGCTTCGCAAGGTGCAATGAATGGAAGCTTGGGCACGTTCGCGCCTGGCTCTTCAAGCGTCAGACGGGAATCGAAGACTGCGCTCTACATCGCCAAGCGCGTGGTTGGGCTCTGCTGTGGCGCTGCGGTCAGCGCCGTGTCAGAGGACACGACAAACTGTCCCCCATGTTGCGTCACGGCGGGTGGGGTGAACGCACCGGCAACGCGGGCCGCAACCGCTCGGTCGCACTTCGCAGCGGACACTGCGCCAGCATCAGACTCGGCGACCCAGCGGTCGCCGAGAGCCGTGAGGACTCTGGACGATCACGAGAGGCGAATGGTTGCCATCGACAGTTTTCGGACAAACGTTTCAAAGATGCTCGAACCGCAGCGGCCCCGACGGCATGGGCAGCGGCGCCACCGAGCCGAAGGCGGTGCTGCCCGGCGCCGGGCGCAACGCGACCGGTCGCCTGCAATGGACTGAAGACCGAGATCTACCTCGATCTGGCGGGGCGTGGATCAGCCACTTGGATGCCCAGGGGGATGGAACAATCGCGCGCCCCCGTGACGCGGTCTCTCCAGCCCGCGACGGACGCTGATCACTAGTGGCCCATCGCGCTGAGCGGTGCGGGATTCGTTCCTTGGCACGCCAACGAGCAGGATCAGCTCAGCGGCCTGTGGAGTTGGCCATGGAGCCGGCGTAAACGCTGTCGGCGCTTCTAGTACACCGGTCTGCGTCCTGGGCCGACGTCGGGGCTCGATGGCAGGCCCTCGACGATTCATCGCCAGAGGTCGACGCTGGGCACGTCGACGCATGCGGGAACTACAGGGCCCCGCATGCCACGTCGAGCCGCGCAACGCATGGCCGATGGTCCAGCGCCCTGGTCTGCGAACGGACGATGACATGAAGATCGCACAAATTGCGCCACTGTATGAGGCGGTGCCGCCGCGTTTGTACGGCGGGACGGAACGCGTCGTGGCGAACCTGACGGAGGAGCTGGTGAAGCAGGGGCACGACGTTACTTTATTCGCCTCTGGCGATACGCAGACGTCTGCCCGCCTGGTGGCGACACGAAGCCAGCCCCTGCGGTTGGACCCTGCGCCGTTGAAGTCAGACCTGGCAAGCCACCTGACGCTGCTGCATGAAGTGCGACGTCGTGTGGACGACTTCGACGTGCTGCATTTCCACATTGACATGCTGCACTTCCCCTTGTTCGAGCACGTTGCCGCCCGCACGCTCACCACTCTGCACGGGCGGCTGGACATGGCGGATTTGGCGCAGGTCTACAGGCGTTGGCCCTTTTTCCCGCTCGTGTCCATCTCCGACCACCAACGCACTTACATGCCGGAGGCCAATTGGCAGGCGACAGTGCACCACGGCATGCCTGAGCAGTCTTATACCTATAGCCCTGCGGCCAACGGCGACTACCTGGCGTTCCTCGGCCGCATCTCGCCAGAAAAGCGGCCCGACCGAGCCATCCAGATCGCCAAGGCGGCTGGCGTGCCCATCCGCATCGCCGCGAAGGTCGACCCGGTGGACCGCACCTACTTCGCCGAACGCATCCGGCCGCTGCTGGACCACCCGCTGGTCAGCTTCGTTGGCGAGATCGGCGACGACGAGAAGAGTGCCTTCCTCGGCCAGGCTCGCGCGCTCCTGTTTCCCATCGACTGGCCGGAGCCCTTCGGCCTGGTGATGATCGAGTCCCTGGCTTGCGGAACGCCCGTCATCGCTTGGCGCTGCGGCTCGGTGCCGGAGGTTGTGGAGAACGGCAAAACGGGCTATATCGTGGAAGACATCGCGCAGGCGGTGGCAGCGGTCGAGGACGTTCGACGGCTTCCGCGTTCACAGGTGCGCGCCGCATTCGAGCAGCGCTTCACCGCGCGGGCCATGGCCACCCGCTATGCGCAACTGTATTGGCAGCTTGCCCGCATTGACCGCAGCAACACCCGACTCGAAAGCGAGGCCGCATGACAGCATCTGGCGCCACCGCAGTGGTTGAGGGACCTGAACCCGGGCCGCAAGATGCCTGGCCGGCACCACCGTCCCGCGCTGGCCAGCGGTTGTACGTTCTGAAGGAGGGCGATACCTTCATCGTGGCGGACGCCTTTGGCGATGTCACCGGCGAAGGCGACGGCCTGTTCTACAACGACACGCGGCTTCTCTCGACCTTCCGCCTGCTCATCAATGGGCACCAGCCTGCGCTGCTGTCCAGCGCGGTGAGCGCAGACAACGCCTTCTTCACCGCCAACCTGACCAACCATCCGCTGCCCCCGCTGGGTCAGAGCTCGGTGCCCGAAGGCGTGCTGCACATCGAGCGGCGTCGCTTCCTGTGGAGCGGGCGGCTGCACGAGCGCGTGACACTCACCAACTACAGCGACATCGCGACGCTGCTGCCCTTGCAGCTTCTCTTCGGCGCGGACTTCCGCGACATGTTCGAAGTGCGCGGCCAGAGTCGTGCCAGGCGCGGGCAGCTGGAAGCAGGCGCCATCGGCACGAGCTCGGTGGCTCTGGGCTATCAGGGGCTGGACCAGCTTCGGCGCGAGGCGACGCTGAGCTTTTCCGAGCAACCGCGGCGCCTAACAGCGCAGCACGCCGAGTTCGAGGTCGCCCTGGCGGGCCGCGAAGGTTGGGTGTTGTACGTGGAGGTTGGCGACGTTGCCGTCGACCCTTCGCGCGAGCGCTGGCGCCATGCGGCGGCACGGGCTAAGTGGGGGCTGCGCGCCCACCGGCGGCGCGGCGCGCGCGTGCGGGCTTCGGGGCGGCTGTTCCAGGCGTGGGTCGACAAGTCCGAGGCGGACCTCGCCCTGCTCACGACTGAGCTGCCTACGGGGCCGTACCCGTACGCGGGCATCCCGTGGTTCTCCACGCCCTTCGGGCGCGACGCCGTGATCACCGCCATGCAGACGCTATGGCTGGACCCGGCGCTGGCCCGCGGCGTGCTCGCGTTCCTGGCGGCGCACCAGGCGAGCGAGATCTCCACCTTCCGCGACGCCGAGCCCGGCAAGATCATGCATGAGACCCGCAAGGGCGAGATGGCGGCGGTGAACGAGCTGCCGTTCGGCCGCTACTACGGCGGCGTGGACACGACGCCGCTGTTCGTCATGCTCGCGGCCGCTTACGCCACGCGCACCGCTGACAAGGCCTTCATCGGCACCATCTGGGCGGAACTGGTCGCTGCCGTATCCTGGATCGAGGACAACGCCGCGCGCCATGGGGGCCTGCTGAGCTATGCCCGCGGGGAGACGACAGGCCTGGCCAACCAGGGCTGGAAGGACAGCCACGATTCCGTCTTCCACGCCGACGGCAGCTCGCCGCGCGGGCCCATCGCGCTCGTCGAGGTTCAGGGCTATGCGTACGCGGCGCTGCGCGGCATGGCCCAGCTGGCGCTCGGTCGTGGCGACGGCATGTCGGCGGCGCGGTGGGAATCATCGGCACAGCGCCTGTCGCATCGGGTCGAGGACGACTTCTGGCTCGAGGATGAGCAGTTCTATGCCCTGGCGCTGGATGGGGACGGGCGGGCATGCCGCGTGCGGGCCTCCAATGCGGGACATCTTCTGTTCACAGGGCTGCCGCGCAAGGAACGCGGACGCGCCGTCGCCCAGCAGTTGCTCGCCGGTGCATTCGATTGCGGCTGGGGCGTGCGCACGTTGCCCAAAGGCACGGCGCGCTTCAATCCCATGTCCTACCACAACGGATCGGTCTGGCCGCACGATGTGGCGATGTGCGCAGCCGGCATTGCGCGCTACGGCGAGCGCCAGGGCGTGGTGAAGCTGCTGGACCAGTTGTTCGAGGCCGCATCGCTCTTTGGCATGCGCCTGCCCGAACTGTTCTGCGGCTTCGAACGCGCGCCGGGCGAAGCGCCGGTGGCCTATCCGGTGGCCTGCCTACCCCAGGCGTGGGCCGCCGGCTCGGTGTTCATGCTGCTGCAGATGAGCCTGGGCATCCAAATCGATGCGCTTGACCAGAAGGTAGAGATCGACCGGCCGATGCTGCCCTCGGGGCTCGAGTCGATGGCGATTTTGGATATTCCCTTCAGGCAAGGGAAGCTGGACATCAACTTCGAGCGCGTGGGCACCCGCGTGCTGGCTTTTGCGGACCGCATACCGGCCAATTCTGAGGTCAGCATCAATGTGAGGCTCTAGACAGGCCAGCGCAGCGACCGGTCCGGGAGAAGTTCCAGACGAAGACGTTTCCGGTTCGACGATAGATCCACCGAAGCGGAGGCTCGCCACTCACCAGCAGGCTTGCGGGCCGCAGGTCAGGCGCCGCAAATCATTTGAAGTGGCGTCGCATTTGAACTGGCGTCCAAAGGGCACATACTGCGGGATTCCACAACTGGACATCGCCATGCCGAGAATTGGGGGAGATCACCTGCAAGCGCGCAGCGGAACGCTGGTGAGTTTCGCAGTCGAGTACGCCCTGGGCGAGGGCCAGACCACCGGCACATGGTCAGGTGAAGTCCTGTTGCTTCTGGGCAAACGCCACCAGCTCGCTGGCGGCCTGCTGAGCAATATGACGAAGCAGACCATGGCGCAGGCTGTCATCGTGGCACTGAACGCGGAAATTGATTCGCTCGACTTCGACGAGCTAAATGCCCCGCGCGGGAGCTAGGAGTCGATCGCCCAAAGCGGCCCCGTGGCCCGGGGCCGCTGGCACGTCGTCTGCGCAGCCTTGGGCGACGTGACCCTCACACATGCGCCTCCTCGCCCTCGGTCATCCGATCTTCTTGCCCGGTGGAAGCGTTCGCGCAACGCGGCCGGCGAGTTCGAGCACCGGTGCCTTGGGCGTGCTACACGGAGGGTATCCTTCCCACCGCGTCGGCGCCGCGCCTCAATCCGACCAGGACGCGGCCGGTCACGATCGCGAGAAAACCCTGGAAAACTTCGCGCTGATCCGTTCGATGACGCCCCTCGTGTAGGCCAACACCTGGCCAATGAGAGCCTCGGCATCTGTCCCGTACTGGCACCTGCGCGCCATCGCGTTGAAGTGCCTGCGCTGGATTTCCTTGACCTTGTATTGTTGGCTCCGGCTCCAGACCGCCATCGCCATCTTGATGTCGCGTCTGGACACCTGATTCGGACCGCAGTCTTCGATCGGCCAGGTGGCCATCACGTCATCGATTGGTGGGCGCCTGAAGCGCGCCTGAGGTAGCAGCGCGATGCTGAATTCTTCGCGTGGCCAAGGGGCGCACCCAGCAGCCAAAAGAGCAGTTGCACTTTCAGCAAGGTCGCCAGGTCCTCGCGGGACTGAATCGACTGCGTCAGCACCCCGGCCAACTCGAGCACTCCGGGACCGCCGTCTGACTCGTACTTCATGTGGGCGGGCCGATCAAGGATCTGGCAGAAATCCTCCTGCGGCAATCGCATCCACCATTGCCCCGAGCGGTGGCTGAGTTCCTCCAAGGTTGTCGCAGGCCTCGGCTCAAGGCGTCTAGTTGTCAGTCTGGTGTCACGCAGCTCAAGCTCGCCGCGGAGTTGACATCTCCAGTGTCCTTGTACTTGCTGACCTTTGGCCAAGCGCACAAGGGCATCGTGCGTCTACTGGTCCGGCTGGCTGGTCGCCAACGTACTTCGTCGCAATGATCTCGTTCGGCACGCGTCCCTTTTCCACCCGATGCTCCATGGCAGAGAGAACGTCTCTGGCAGGGTCTCCCGGCGTGAAGGGAAATCCAGGGCGCAGGTTTCCGAAGGGTTTGGGTCCCACTCCGCCCCGGCAGTGACCCATGCCGGGTACATTGAACAACCTGAAGAACTCTGGCGTATTGCGGGCGGCGCCGCTTCCACGCTCTTCAGATAGTCTACGGCCGCACCCGGGACCTGAGTGCCGTCGGCGTGGCTAACCGGTCCGCTGCTCGCTCGTCCTCGCTCCGGCTAGGACTTTTGCCGCGCCTTCCTTGAATTTGCAGAAGCTGGATGCCCCGGCCGAGAGCGCAGCCTGGATAGAGTGCCTTCGCTTGTCTCTCGCTTCGAGAACCGAGCGGGGCACACGAGCGTGACCCACCCAAGACGTGTCGGGCCGGGGTGCGTCCACGCTGAAGAGGAATGGATGTCAAAGGCAACCCTCATGGACCGAACGCAGCAGCTGATGGAAATCTACAGGCAGTCGGGACTCGCCAACGTGCTGGTCACCAACGGGCTGCGCTACTTCGAGAAGCAGCGCTTCTCAAAGCTCAAGTTCGTGCAGTCCGATTTCCGGGTGCGTTCCATCGAGCTCTGGGAGCACAAGGACGGGCGGACTGTCTTTCGCGTTCACCACAGCGACCAGGCGCCTTCTTGGCTACCGCAAGCGATGCGCGGGTGGCCGCAGCTGAGGACAACGGCCAAGTTTGGCGCCTCCTTCGACGGCGATCCGCTGGAGCCTGCAAAGGCGCTGGCCAGACTGTTGGCCCGCAAGATGCAGGACAGCAGGGTGGGCTGAGCGCTACCGCGCTGGTGCGGTCAAAATCCCGGTCTCCCGGCGGCCTTCTCTGCGCGCGTGGACACGGGCCGCCTTTCCAGGCGGTAGGCCGGCTTCAACCTCCGCCCAAGCTCTGGCTCAGCCCCGCAAAAAGGAGAACCGGGTAGCGCCTCGGGGCTGCCCGCATTGCCCGGCGATGTAGGCAGTCTGCGCAGCGCGCTGTTCTTGATTGAGCCGGCGAATCTCAATTCGAGAGAGTGCTGCGCGAAGCCAACCAGGGGGACACCGATTCATACGAGGCGGGTGTGATGTCCTTTCATGTTGCCCCGGCTAGTGGCAACGCGATTCCCTTGCGTGGCGTGAACACGCCCTAGGTCCTAGAACCCGAATAGGTTGCGGGCGCCGCACAGCAGGCCGGCGCAAGCTGCGGGGCTCATGTACAGCGTCTTGATGGCCCCCTCGGGCATCACATAGTCGCCGACGAGCACCACGCCATTGGCGCCCTGCGCATTGGCCTGCGTGACCAGATCCGCTGCGTTGGGCTGCGATGGCAGGATCGAATAGCTGAAGTTTGCCGATTGCGAGGTGTCCTTGTCGTAGATGTTGCGGATCCCTTCGTTGCCGATGACGTAGCCGCTCTTAAACCGATATCCGCGGGCACCTTGCGCATTCAGCTGGGCCAGGAAATCTGCCTCGGTGGCCGGCACCGGAAGGATCTCGACGTCGTAGGTGGCGCTGCTGCCCAGGTCCTTCTGGTACAGGCGCACCATGCTGTGATAGCTGCCAACGCCCAGCGAGCCGCTAACGTGGTAGTAGCCCTCGGCGCCCTGTGCCTTGTCCTGCGCGACCAGTTCGGCCGTCGTCTCGTTGCTCGGGGTGGCAATGACGCGGTAGCTGAAGGTGGATGCGGATCCGAGGTCCTTGCGGAAGATTTCGCCGCGAATTTCCGGCCCGCCATAGACGAAGCCGCGCGCACCCTGGATATTGAGCTGCGTCTGAAGCGCCGCCGGCGTGGCCTGGGGTGCGAGCAGCTCGTAGGCGTAGGTGGTATGGCCGCTCTTGGCGAACAGCTCCTTGATCTCGACATTCGCACCGTTCACGCCGCTCACGAAGGCGACGCCGCTGACGTAGCGCCAGCCTTTCGCGCCTTCTGCATTCAGCTGCGATGCGAAATCATTGCTGGGCGCGATGGCCTCGTAGCTCAGGGTGAGCGCTTCCGGTGAGGGGGCTGGGGCCGGGGCCGGGGCTGGCGCCGGTGCGGGGGCCGGCGCTGGGGTAGGCGCGCCTGCCGAGGGGGTGGCGCCCCCGTCGCCCCCGTCGCCCCCGCCGCCGCAAGCGCTCAACGCGAGAGCGGCCGCTGCCACCCAAAGACTGCATTTCATCCGATTACCTTTCATAGAGAACGGCCGCTCGTCGGCCGGGCGCTGAAGGTAAGTGGCGCCCCCGCGTGCCACCAGTGCCTAAAGTCATGCGCCGTTCGCGAGGGCCCTGCGCAGCGCGCCGGCATCGACCGGCTTGAACAGGATCGGCACGCCCGCCTCGCGGGCGCGCTGCAGCGGCTCGGGCGCGGTCTCGCCGGTCACCAGCAGCAAGGGCCGCGCGATCGCGAATCGGCGGTGCAGCCGAAGGCCGACCTCCAACCCGCTGTCGCCGTCGGGCAGTCGCCAGTCGCACACCAGCATGTCCACTGGCCTGCCCGATGACGCCGCCCGCAGCAGCGCCAGCGTGGCGGCCTCCTCGCTGCCGACAGCGAGGACGTCGATCGACCAGGCCGCCAGCATGGCCGCCATGGCATCGCGAATGTCGGCTTCGTCGTCCAGCACCAGCACGCGGCGCGGCAGGCCATTCGAGGGGCCGGCGCTGTGGGCTGCTTCCACCCCGCGGCGGCCCGGGGCCGGCGGGCCTTGCGTCAGCGGCAGCACCACGCGAAAGCGGCTGCCGCGGCCCAGCCGCGAGCGCACCGCAATCGGATGCTGCAGCAGGCGCGAGAGGCGCCTGACGATGGACAGCCCGATGCCCAGGCCGTGCAGGCGATCGCGGCCCGGATTTCCCACCTGGTAGAACTCTTCGAAGATGCGTTCCAGCTGCTCGGGCGCGATCCCGGCGCCGGTGTCGAGCACATCGATCCATACCCAGTCGCCGCGCACCCGGCTGGTCACCGTGACTCCGCCCTGGCGGGTGTACTTCACCGCGTTGTCGATCAGGTTCGACAGCATGCGCGACAGCAGTTGCGGATCGCTGCGCACCCACAGGCCGCTGGCGCGCAGCCGCAGCTGCAGCTGCTTATGCTCGGCCTGGGGCGAGAACACATGGTTCAGCGACAGCAGCACCGCGTCGAGCTGCACACGCTGCGGGTTCACCGCGACCACCCCGGCATCGAGGCGCGAGACGTCCAGCATGGTGTCGAGCGAGGCACCGAGCGCCTTCACCGCCCGCATCAGCCGTGCCGCGTTGTGTCCCTCGGGGCGGCTATGCAAGGAGGTTTCGAGCGCCGCGCCGAACAGGGCAATGGCATGCAGCGGTTGGCGCAGATCGTGGCTGGCACTGGTCAGGAACCGGGTCTTCTCGGCACTGGCTCGCTCGGTCGCGGCGACCTGCTCGCGCAGCCGCTGCGCGAGCGCCTCGTTCTCGAAGCGAAGCAGCAGCGCGTCGGTGAGCTGGCGATGTTCCTGCGCACCCACGCGCAGCATGAGCGCGAGGTTGATCGCGACGAAGGCGGCCAGGAACAGGTGCCAGCCGTCGCCGTGAACCAGCAGCGCGAGGATGAGACCACCCATCATCGGCAAGGTGTGGGCATGCATGGCCGCCTTGATGGGCCGCAGCGATTGCACGGCGCGGGCGCAATTGCCCATCATCACCACCATCAGCACCGACGTCACGGCCAGGTTGCCTGCCGGCACGAACAGCCACGGCGCGAAGCCATCGGCAACGCCCATCAGGCCGACGATGCAGGTCACGCGGCGCGCCCACTGCGGGCTGTCTGCGACCGGCACGTGCGGCGTCCAGCGCGGCTGGAGGCGCACGAACAGGTATAGCGTCAGGTGCGCCGCAACGAAGACGAGGACGGACGGCGTGCGCAATTGGCAATACAGGAAGACGCCCAGCACGCCGACGAAGCCCAGGCGCGCGAACAGCGTGCCGTTGTAGATGAAGTAGATGGCGGCCAGGTGCTCGCGCAGCACCCGCTGCTCGAGCGTGATCGCTTCTCCCTTAGCCGCGGCGCGGCCCGACGGCGAACCCATGCCGACGCGCTCAGCGCAGCTGGCTGATCAGCTGCGCCCGCGAGCGCATGCCGAACAGCAGCAGCAAGGTCGATACGTGGTTCTTCACCGTGCCTTCGCTCAGGTGGGCAAGTTGCGCGATCTCCTTGTTCGCCTTACCCTCCAGGATCCACTGCAGTACCTGCGCCTGCCGCGGCGTCAAGGGCTCGGTCGCCGTCGCCCGCGCGGCCAGCCCCGACACCAGCGTGCCGCGCGACGCCAAGTTGGGCAGCAGGTGGGCGGCGTCTTCGACGTCCAGCAGGCCGCAGGCGCGAATGAAGCTCACGACCTCGCGCAGGTCGGCCGATTTCGGCAAGAAAGCCAAGGCGCCGTGGGCCAGCACGGCATCGGCCATACCACTCTCGGCCGAGGCCGAAAGCACGACGATGCCGGCGCGCGGATGTCGGCGATGGAACTCGATCAGACCGCTGAAGCCTTCGGTATCCGGTAGCGAGAGGTCGAGCAGCACCAGGCCGATCGACGCTTGCTGCTGCTCGTACAGCGCCAGGGCGCCTTGCAGCGTGTTGGCTTCGAACACATCGATAGCGGCGGCGCCTGCCTTGGCATGCGACTGCACCAGCGCGCGAACGCCCAGGCGCACCAAGTCGTGGTCATCCACGACAAGGATCGCGCGAGGCGCAGGGGAGCGCGAAGCGTCTCTGCCAGGCGCTTGCGCGTGGCACTGAAGGGTCGGATCGGAAGACGTCACCGATCGATGGTAACGAATGCGGGAGGGGGCGGAAGTGCCCTTAGTCATGCCGCTCGGTCTCTCTGTACTGCGAACTTACCGGGGAACAATCGAACGAAGGCTCGCGCTGCAAGCCTGCCATCGGCCAGGCGCCTTGATGATCGGGAGGCCCCTGTAGCTCGCGGAGTTGTCTCTCTAGACTCGTAGTCCCTGTACGAAGGAGAGATCGAATGACGTACTTGACCGGAATCGATGTGTCGCTGCGCTCCGTTTCGATTTGCATCGTGGATGAGCGCGGCCAGGTGTGCCATGAAGCCAAGACGGCTGCTCAGCCCGCGGCGATTGTGCAGTGTTTGAGGAGCTTCGATCCCGAAGTGAATGCGATTGGCTTAGAGGCGGCAACGCTGACCCAATACCTCACGTACGGCCTGCAGGCTGCCGGGTTCGAGTTGGTCTGCATGGAGGCGCGGCAGGTCAAGAATACGTTGGCTTCCATGCGCAACAAGACCGATCGCAACGACGCCCGCGGTATCGCGCAGATCCTGCGCACTGGAGCATGCACAGCCATCGCGTGCGTGCTTTGCTCGCCAGCCGCAAGGCGATCCTCAAGAAGTGCAGCGACCTTGAGAACGAGCTGCGCGGATTGCTTCGCGTGTTCGGAGTTTGTCTGCCTCCGCGCGTGGCGCACGGCAGTTTCGACGGTAAAGTTCGTCAAACGTTTGCTGAGGACGAGATGCTCGCGTGTGCGCTCAATCCTCTTCTGGACGCTCGAACCATGCTCTATAAGACCTATCTGAAGCTCGACAACGCTATCAAGGCCCTGGTGAAGGCCGATCCGGTGTGCAAGTTGCTGATGTCGGTGCCTGGCGTGGGGCCGGTGACGGCCTTTTCGTTCAAGGCGGGCGTGGACGACCCGAGCCGCTCCAAGTCGTCTCGCACGGTGGCAGCGCACTTTGGGGCTGACGCCCCGGCGCCTCCAGGCTGGCGAGAGCGACAACCCCGGCCACATCTCGCGCGCGAGCGACGCCGACGTTCGCTCGGCACTTTATGTTGCGGCGCATTCGCTACTCACGCGCAACGAGCAATGGTCCTCGCTCAAGGCCTGGGGCGTGCGCTTGGCCAGGACGGGATCGGCGCGCAGTGATCGCGGTGGCACGCAAGCTCGCCATCATCCTGCATCGCATGTGGAGTGACGGCACCGATTTCCGCTGGGGCGCTCAGGAGGTTGTTGCTGAAAGCGACCAGAAACCAAGCATCGACAATGGTTGTTGTGACGAGATTCGTTGAGGTGTGGACGATGGTCCGGATGAAGCCGCAAATGACTGCTGCGCATCAAAGCGCGCCCATAAGTATGGCTCTTCGCTCCGTCTGACCAATGCGTGCAGCGCCGGACAAACCGTCCGGGCCGACTGCGTAGAGAAGCGTGACCCGCACCGAGACGATTCCCGCACGAGCCCACAAGACAAGACAGCCCGCGGTTGACAAACGGGCCCGATCAGAGAAGCCGTTGCTCAGCCAAGACAAGGAGGCACTGACTATTTCAGCCACTTCGTCGTCGCTCCGATCCAACCCGACTTGGCGGAGCTCGCCCACCTACGTCAAAGGCCTGTCGACGTGAACGCCTATCGACGCGTCTTCAGAAATAGCCGGACAGCGTCAGCGGACTTCCCAACCTCTTTCACCGCTCGGCGCAACTGATCTGGCGTGCAGCCAAGGCTCCTTGACCATGAACTGACTCCATAGATCTGGTCCAACGCTATGAATTGTCGATGGTCCAATGCCGCCTTGTTTGGATCCTCTTTCATGTCACTCTCCCAGAGCTGGATCAATCATTCCCGAGCGCCCGTGCAAGGGGGCGTTCGCTACGTCGAAGGCCAGATACAAACCGAACATGCCTTCGCGTCCCACGATGCCCACTTCCACACTGTTGGGATGTTCTTCAACCTGGAACACCAGGTAGAAGAATCTGTGGGCCGGCACATCAACGTGCCGGGCCGCCATCTCTTCCTTTGGAAAACTTGAGCCCAGGTCAGGTCGATCCCGGTGCCGCCGCCCCTGTCGCGAGGCATCTACCGGAGCGACAGATGCACCAGTGTGCGCGATTCCAGGCGGGGTGACTGTCTGCTAGCGCACAAAGCAACGCGGATTGGCGCGAGGGCGGCATGCAGCGTGTGGGCGGGTCTGAACTCGCGGGCTGCAACGAAGACGCTTGAAATTCGGGACAGCGAAGCCGTCAAGGAGGCCCGGGAGGCGCGAGCCACCCTCTTGGAGGCGCGCAAGCATGAGGCCATTGGATGGTTGACTGGCGGCATCGCGCATGATTTCAACAGCCTCCTGCAGACCATCAGCACGTGGCACCATGTTCTGGAGCGTTCCATTGGCGAAGGGACCCAGCGTCGCGTGCTGGACAGCGTCATGCGTGCGCCGTCCAAGGCGGCCGACTTGATCAAGCAGATGCTGGCCCTTTGGTCGCGCGCAAAACCGGCGCCGTGCGCCATTGACCTGGCCGATTTGCTGCTGAAGAGTCAGGAACTTCTCCAGAAAGCCGTTGGGGAACGCATCGGTCCGACAGCACACTGCCGCGGGTCTGCCGACGTTGTTTGCAGACCCGGCCCAACTCGAACTGGCGATCCTGAACATTGTCTTCAACTCACGCGATGCCATGCCTGAGGGGGGCCATATCATGATCGTGGCCCGACTCGCTCTTGCGACCGAGATGCCGGCGAAGCCCGATTCATTTGCATCGAGCTGACCGATGACGGTCCTGGAATCGACGAGCACACGTTGACCAGGGTCTTTGAGCCGTATTTCACAACCAAGCCCGTCGGGGCCGGCAGCGGGTTGGGCCTCGCGCAGGCGTCGGCGTTTGCCAAGCGGTCAGGCGGCGATCGAAATTCAAAGCCCGGTGGGAACGGGCACGACGATACGCATCTATTTGCCGACCACAGCCAAGTCCCCACGGCGACCGAACCCGCCCGGGCGGCCCCCCGCACGGTGCGGTCTCTTGAAGTGCTCATGGTCGAGGACGATGCACTGGTCGCGTCGGTCGTCCTTGGCGCCCTGGAAGGTGCAGGCCATCGCGTGACGCTCTGCGCGTCTGCGGACGAGGCCCATCGACGGCTGACGAGTGGCGCGTTAGGACGTGCTCTTCACCGACGTTGTGATGCCCGGCACCATGACGGGTCTTGACTTGGTGCAATGGTGCAGCGTCTTGAGTTGCCGTGGGTGGTCGCGACGGGCTACGCGGAGCAAGCCAGCGACCTCGACGTCAGGCTGCTGCGCGAGCCCTATGCCATTGTCGACTTATTGAATGCGCTGCACGACGCTGACTCTGCCGCGCGCCGCGAAGCTTCCGGCCCGCTCTGACGGCGTGGGCCGATTCTGCAGGTCCTGCCTGCCCGGGGCCATGCCTGGTAAGCGGGCGAGGCGCGACACCGCTGAGGGGGGGAACGCCGCTAGCGCGGAAGAAGTTGCTCTCCTGCAGGCAGCTTCCCCCAATGCAGATCGAGTACGCGCCGTCGCCGACGACATCTTCGGCCAATGCCACGGATCTTGTATGCGCGACACCTTGCTCAATCCGGTGACCCACGCTGCGATGCGGCATCACCGGCGCGGCCATCAAGGTGGCATTCCGGACGATGCCGCCCAGCTCCAGCAGCAAATGGGCCTTGGCAAGCCCTCGCGAGATCGACCTGCTTTAACCGCTGGATCCGAGGCAACTCAGCCGCGGATACCACGGTTATCGTGGGGGTATGCCCCCGCGTTCTGCCGGCGAGTTTCATTCGGGGCCGACACGTGCGGACGTGGGATGAGAAAATGGCACACATGCGGGCGCGCCGAGACACGCGATCGGCTGTTGCAGGCGCCTGCCTTGCGAGCCGGGCAGAGTGTGGCCGTGATAGAGGCGTTCGGGCTACTGACGGGTGCTGTCGCAGCTTGGCCCACTGGAGAAGGCAGGGGCGCAGGCCGCCCCGGCCAGCCGTCCCTTGGGGCGCCTCTCAGTCGGGGCGATCGGCCTGCGCGCCCCGCGCGCTGGCGCGCGGATGCGCGGTCTTTCTGAGGAAGCGTTCGCCAGACTGTTTCGAGCTCCGCGTGCGCCTCTGCTTCCTTTGTTCGCCGTCTTCTTCTGGGAGCGACGACCCGGGGAATCGGACGCACTCCCCGCAGGCGGCGTCCGATCACCCCTATTGCGCTTCAGGACTCTGCGAGGCGACCGAGGCGCCACCATGCGTCCTGCGGCCTTAGCAAGGCACGCCGGCCCAGGAAGCTTGCCCTGCAGCGCCGCGCCAGGGTAGGCGCCGCTGCGGGCGGAGCATCAATTTCCATTGGGCATCGGTAACTTGAACCCTTCCTTCTCGAGCGCCTCGCGTACATTGTTGAACCGCTGATATTGCGACAGCGTCAGCGGACCTGAATAGCTCTCGCTCTGCATCTTGCGAGGAGGATATTTGACGTAGGTCTTCATTTTCTCGGCGACTGCTTGGCCGATGGTCACCATCGTCCATGTTCGTTCGGTGTAGTTGTTCATGAATAGGTCATAACGCTCCTGAGGGTCCTGCCACAGGTCGAATACCTGGGGTACGGTGGCGACGTACTTCTCTGCGCCCTTCCAGCCCAAATTGGAGTCCACCGCCAGCCCCCCAGTGGCTGAGCCGTTGTCGCCGCGCAAGTTGAAGACCGCCTTGTAGTTGCCCACTCGCACCGCACCTGGGGACAGTTCGTTCTCAGTGAAGTAGAACCATTCATTGCGCTGAGACTTGCCAGTGCCGAAAAGAACGGGCGACATGTCGAAGCTGTCAAAAATGATGGGCTTTCCCTCGCGGTCCTTCTCAGGAATCTTGGCGCCACCGATAGCGGCAAACGTCGCCATCAAATCCAACCCGCCGAGGATGTCATGGTTCTTTGTCCCGGCCTTGATCTTGCCGGGCATCCAGGCAATCGCCGGCACGCGGTTACCGCCTTCGCGTACTGTACCTTTCGTGCCGCGAAATGGCGTATAGCCAGCGTCCGGATAGACGTCCTGCCAGGCGCCGTTGTCGGTGGTGTAGAAGACGATGGTGTTCTTATCCAGTCCCAGGGCACGCACCTTGTCCATGATGGCGCCGATGCGCGCATCGAGTTCCACGACGGAATCTGCGTACTTTGATTTGGATGCGGACTTGCCGCGGAAGTCCGGATGCGGCAGGTTCGGCTGGTGCACCTTCATGAAATTGACGTTCATGAAGAACGGCGTGTTGGACTTGGCCGCTTGATCAAGATACTCCAGCGCCGCCTTTTGCACGTAGCCGTCGAAGTAGGGAATGCCGACGACGCCATTGGGATAGTCGGGCGTCTTGGTCGTAGGCGTATCGACGTACTGCCCGTTGATCTTGAAGTCCTCGACCGGCTTCTGACCTGCCTTTCCAGACATCGAGCCCTTTGTCACCTTCTTGAACATGGCCCGGAGTTCATCGCTCATATCGGGAAACCACGTCGGGTCGGCGTACGTATAGGCGTTCAGGTGGTAGAGGCCTGCGTAGCGCATCTCGTCGTAGCCTTGCGCATTGGGCAGCGCGTAGTCGTCCTCACCAAGGTGCCACTTGCCAGTGAAGAACGTGTTGTAGCCGGCCGTTTTCAGCACAGAGGCCAAGGTCCATTCGGCCGCGGGCAGGCCGCCTCCCTGGCCTTGAAACGCCACGGTGGTCATGCCACTGCGATTGGGAATGCGGCCGGTCTGCATCGCCGCACGTCCGGGAGTACAGCTGGGTTGCGCGTAGAAGGTGAAGAAGGTCATGCCTTCATTGGCCAGCCGGTCGATGTGCGGGGTGGCCATGCCTCGTCCTTCTCCCCCGCCGTAGGGCCCGAGATCGCCATAGCCGGTGTCATCGGACACCAGCAAAATAATGTTGGGCTTTGCCGGTTGGGCGCTTGCCGTGAGAGCCAACAAACTCAACAGACCTGCAGCCAAAATACTCGAAGCAGCGTTCATGCGCACTCCTTTCTTGATTTCGGGGAGGGCGTGGTTACCCTCGGCGCCGGGAGCTTGTAGCAGAAGGCGGGGTTGCGCGGGGCCAACTTTGTAAGCGACCCTTACGTAGGCGGCTCCGTCATGCATGCTTCCCATGCTCCGCTGTGGCCCATCCAGCGCTCCCTTCGCGCAACAGGGTCGAGGGGTATGGAGTCGTCCGTTGAGCCCCTGCGCAGAGGACCTCCGGACACATTGAAGCCTCACCAGGGGCCGGGCCATGGGGGAAACGTTGCCCAACTGATGCATGCTGTGCGGATCGGGCGTGCGACGCGGTGCCTGCAGGAGCGCCCGCTGCGATGGGCAAAGCGCCCCCGTTGCGCTCGAAGCGCGGACGGATCGGTGCTCGCGCTCCCCTCACGGCGGGCCGGACGGCGCTACCATGACGTCATGACCCGATTGCGCCGAATCAGCTTTTTTGTCGACGAGCCCGTTGCGGGGGCGTTTCACTGGGTACTGCACGAGGCAACTGAGGATGCGAGCGTGTGGGGCGAGGTCGAAGCCAGTTCTGTGTCGTACTCCACGTGGATCGACGCCTTCGACGCTGGCAACGTGGTGCTCATGCGGCTGGTCGATGATGAGCGAATCGGACCGCGCAGCTTGGGCGAGGACGAGGACACAGCGCCAGTGGGTTAGCCAGCGCTCGGGTGGCTGGGCACTTGGCCGCCGGCGCAAATCCGAACGAGTCCGCGCGCGAGACGCTGTGTCCGAGGAGTGGAATCCGCTCGGCGCCGCCGCGAGCGCTATGGCGCTCGCGATGCGCTACGCCGGGAGCAGGTTCAGCTACTTCAAGCCTTCGGCAGTTTCTGCGGCGATTGTGCGGCCGCACGCCGCGCGCTTCAAAGGTAGCCGCCAATGGTGCGGGATTTCCATGGACAGGACTGCTGAATACAAACCGCGCCCGTAAGCAATATGCCGTGGCCGCGAAGATGTCTCGCCGTCTTTACGGCCTGCGAGATTGCACTGCGCCAGCGCAAATCTAGCCTGTCGAGTCAAGGCGGCGGCAGAAGTCGAAGAACTGGTCCAGTTCTGTGGACTTGTCAAACACGGCGTCGGCGCCTTCGCGCAAACACTCCTCTCGCACGGCCGGCGTTGCATAGTTGGTTAAGACTGCGACCTTTTGATGCTTGAGCCGTCCGCATGTCCATCGAACAATGCCCACGCCGTTTCCCTTCTTAAGAAATAGATCGACAATGGCCAAATCCCAGCCGCCTTTGTGCTGAGACAGCCAGTCAATCGCCTGCGGTTCCGACTCTGCAAAAGCCAGGATGCGCGCGTCGACCAGGTCCTTAAGGGCGGACATGAGGTTGGCCCGAATCAGCGGATTGTCCTCGACCACGAAGACATGCAGGTCAGACATGAATCGATCTCGATCTCATCATCCCAATGTAGCGCCGCCGTTGGCCATGGGAGTGAGCGCGTGCGCGCAGCCTGGGTAGGATGGAGTCGCGTCCAGCGTCAGGCACGCTTCGCCGCGGCGCGATGACCAGCTGCCAGATGTTGACTGCGGCGTTGCCCGTGACAAAGGAGTCGTTGCAGCAAAACTGGGATCGCGACTGTGGAGCCGTCGAGGTGGTTCTGACGCTTGCTCGGCAGCCACGCTCGGCGCCGCTTTGCCGATGCGCGGCTATTCATTTCCCCGCGCGCACGACGTCACAAGGGGGAGCCGTGGTGTAGCAGAAGCCCTACCGGCCGCTCAGCCAGCCGCCGACTTCCAAGTGCAAGTGATCCACGTGCACGGCGTTGAAGTGAGGCCCATCACGGCATCGAACACGCTGCACGCTCCCGAGCGCACTTCCTGCAAGAACGCTGCTTCCGGCGGGGCCCTGGCCGTACTGCTGCGAGTTGGCCGGTTGTGGCGAACGGTGATGGGCCCCTTCTTGTCGGCACGGGCGAACTCCGCCACATCCAGCGCATCGGCGGGTGGCATGGCGACTACGACGACCCGATACGCCGTCTGCCGGGCGCTGTCCCGTCACGACGTCGCGACAGGCGTAGCTACCCAAGTGCCGAATGCGCGAGATGCGAGTGCCCAGGTATTCGGCGGCGGCGCGCTGAATCACGTGGCGTTCCCAAAGCACCAAGCTGAGTGCGGCGCGGCAACTCAAAAGCACCGGGAACTCATCGACAGCTCCCCCACAAGCGCGAGCCGCACCGCCCGTTGCAATTGGCATCCCTGGCCGGTACGGTCTGCCACGCTGTGATCTGGACGCCAGAGGCCTCCAGCACGGCCATGCATCGATCCGGCTCGCGCTGGACGCGCTCCAGTGCTCCAGTGCTCCAGTGCTCCAGTGCTCCAGTGCTCCAGTGCTCCAGTTTCCATCGAGTCAGCAGGCCGGGCGTTTCCTGGAGGTCCAGGTCGGACCTGGGATCGTAGCGTGGGGGAACGCGAATCCCAGCCCGCATACACAGGCCACGCGCCGGCGCGTACAGCGGCGGCAAGGCCTGAGACAACAGCGAAACGAATGCGCGCAGGCGAGCACATGACACCGAGCATCGTTCTTCCGCCCCCAGGGTTAATGTAGGCCGTCGCCCAGGGCACTTCCTATTCACGCCGGTCGAACAGAAAGCGAAATTTGAAGGGTCATTGCTCACGTAGACAGTTTCCGTCGTGACCCCGCTCACGCCCGCCGTGATGCAGGGGGACGGAATCCTGAACACGTCAATGGAGGTCGCGGCAAGCGGGAAGCGTGCGCCGCGCAGGCTCTCCATCGATACAGTCGCCTCGTCTGGGCGGGCGGAGCCTTCTTGAGGCATGGGGCGCGGGTGCAAAAGCTTCTGCGACGTCCGACGTGCTCAATATCGTCGACACGGGACTATGCAATCTGAAGCTTCGCGCTGCTCACGCACGATGCGCTCGGCATCCAGACTGCATGGGCGGGTTGGACGGCCAGACCTGTTCGTCGGGCGTCTGCGACTCGCGGCAATTGGGCAGGAGCGCAAATGAACAAAGACCATGTCAAGGGCGGACTCGAGAAGGCCAAGGGAAGCATCAAGCAAGCAGCTGGAAAGTTGCTGGGCAACGAACGCTTACAAGCTGAAGGCGCAGCCGACAAGGCTTCCGGCGCTGTCCACAAGAAGGTCGGCGACGTGAAGGAAGCCGCCGAGATCATCCGGAAGAGGCCCTAGCTATACGACCCCTAGGTGCAGCTGACGGAGTAAATCGCGCCCGAGCGGGGCAGCACGGCGCGCTGAGTTCGCAGCGGAGCCTGTCCGGGCCCAGGCGGCCGCCTGGTCTGTAGCGCGACGCGCGCAGCTCGGGCGCTTGCAGGCAGGCGCGCCCGGTAGTGGCGCATGCGTCGCGAAATAGCGCCGCCCGACGCACGACAAGCCTGAGGACAAGTGCGCTGCCGCGACGCCTGGGAGGGTTCGATCCCCAAAAGCGCCGACCGAGTGCAGGTCAAATGGCAGATCAAGGGAAGATGGATGCCACCGGGGTTCGTGCAATCCGCTCGGATGCGACGAAAGTATGTTGCTCATGGCTTGGCATAAGGGAGAGGGCGCAACCCGCGACCAGATTTGGGACCTCCAATAAGCCATCTATCGCTTCTCAACTACGCCAACGAGCGTTTCCAGACGGCGGCTTGGTTGGCCGCGCCTTTCTCGCCAGCGACGCCCCTCCTGGGTGAGTGCTTGGACGGTTGCGGCCGGCTGAACAACCGCTCCGTCTTGCGAGTTCAAATCCGGAATATCCACCTCGACCAAGCCTGCGGCTTTCAACATCCGGAGGACGTCGATGTCGTCATGATCGTTGACAAGGGCCGGCAGAGCCTGTGAGACCAGCCAATCGAACAGCGCGCACGCCTTGCGCTCCAGCGGCTTCAAAGCGCTTGCAATCACCGGCACTGGAACATCCATGTGCGCATCTTGACGTCCCGACTTGCAAGTTACCCCACCACTTTTCGATTTCGATCGTCAGACGTCACCGCGTTGCAGGGTACTCAGCTTGCCGTCGATCGGCGCGAAGATCTGGCTCGGACCAGGGCCGACGGGTTTGAGGGCCCGGCTCGCCACACTACGAGCTGACAGCCGGGTCACATCTCCAGGGCTGAGGCGGCGTGCAAACGCGTCCGGCAGTGGGCGCTTTCCTGTACGTTGGAGTTGCTTTTGAACCGCATGAATTTGTTGAAAAGCCGGCCGCCGCGCATGGCGTACCCACGGCGGAAAGCCGCCCGAAACCTGGAGCCGGTCACCAGCACAATCTGGGCCCCGTCAAGAGTGGCACTCTGTCTCGCTGGTGGGCTTTGGCACGCATTGGCTTCAACCCCGCCGCAGGGGAGAAGATCAAAATCGCGGCACAGATGGTCCCAAGATTGTCCCCGCCGCAGCCTTCAAGGCTGCTGTTGCACCAAAGGCTGCCAAGCGCAAGGCAACAAGGCTGCAAAGATGGCTGCGACCAAGAAGTCGCTAAAAGAGGGTAGCTGCCTTCAGGACCGAGGTCTCGCAGGCCGCCCGTGGCGAAGAGGGGCGTTTGAAGCGAGCAGCGGATGAGGGCCGGTTCCGTTTACCGCGGGGCGGCCACGCAAATGCGGGCAGATGGCGGTTTTCGTGGGCAACTCAACCAAGCCAAGCGCCAGGCGGTCGCGGCGGCGGCCGGCGCCTGGCGCTGTGCATATGAAGCCCGCCACGGCGCTCGAGTGCAGGGCGCTTTGGGGTCAGCTGAATGTGGCGGGACATGGCCGCATCCACACGCGGCAAGCTTGTCACGCTGGGTCAACCCATTGGGCGGGGCATTCGCGTTGCGATCCATCCATCCTTCGCGACCCGGTCGCTTGGACATGGTGACCCGTGCGCAGCGAAATCCCTCGAAGGTGAGTGACGTCGAAAGGCAGCTTCAAGGCCGCTCGTTGGCAGTGAAGCGGGTGAAGCTCTGGCATTGCCGCTTGTTTTGGCGAGTGCACGCCAGCGTGGTTCCAGAAAGAATTTAGGCTGCCAAGCGCGCGATGGGCCAAGCGCGCTTTCGCGAGGAGGACTAGTGGAACTGGAGGGTTTTCAGCCCCGCTGGCGAGACTGGGATGCCCAGATTGACAATCACGCGTTGAATAGATGGCAAGAAGGCACCTGGTTGCGGCTTGCCGCGTCAAAGGGCACAGTACTTCCATGACCCGCTCCACCATCGACCTCTTTTCTCAGCGCGCCGAGCTGCTCGACATTCAGGGCAGTCGCAAGGGCTTGGACGACGCCATAGCGGACCTCGCTGCCTGGATGAGCTTGGCCGTTCTGACCGAGGACGACCGGACCGTATTAGGGGAGATCGGAGGGGTACTGTACCGTGAAGGCTTGAGGCGGCGAATGCCGGGATGAAGGGTGCGCGGGAGCGAGACGGCTATGAGACACTGGCGCTCCAGGCTCAGCGCACCAGAAGATCTGTGTGGGGGACGCGATCGCGAGGGGTGAGATCGCGGCCGTGGCCGCGTGGTGTCGACAGGCTCTGCACGGCCTCGTTGACTCCAGTGAGTGCGATCTACGGTGCTTGCAAAAGGCGCGCGAGAAAGGTCACTTTGAAGAGTTGGCGCAGTTCGCCTACTCCGCAAAGGCATGATAGCGGGGGCGATAGTGCATATGTGCCCTGGCGTGGAGGCCACAGCGCCTGGCACGCTCAAGTGAAGTCGGCCCTCAGGGATGAGGCGCATTCGCATTTTCGAACAGGGTTCCGCGCACTGTTTGCGGCCGCGTGAATTCCGTGTCCAGTTCCGCGGCATTGGCATCTGGTCCAACGAGCGCCGCGGCTCACGCGAGGAGGACTTAGCATGAAGCAGAAACCGATCAGCCCCTTCTTGGACTGGGCTGAAGCAGAACGAATTGCGAACCGGACGGAACTTGCCCTGAAGCACGTCTTGTTCACGGGCCATACGCCGTCGGACAACCTCCTGCGGCTCGTTGAGATGCGACGTTCGAATGCGACCACGCTTCTGGTGCTGTGGCATCGCTTCCTCGAGGAGGCCAATCGAGCCGGCGCGCGCACGTGAGGGCACCGCGCCTGCATGTCGCAGTCAGACACGACGCGATCCGACCTCCCTATCCCGGCGCCTGCGCCTCCGCGGCTGGGCGACCGATCGAACAAAGAGAGAAGTAGGGATATGCGATGAGGAGTACCCTGTCCTCACGTTCACAGCTTTCGCAATCTGGCGGCGGCTCAAGGTGCGTTCACAGGAGTCTTCGCCATGACCTCCCCGCCATCGCTTGCCTGGCACCGCACCGACTTCATCACGGGAGATGTTGAAGCGTTGGCCACCCACATGCAACACTGTGCTTTGGCAAAGGGACGGTGGTTCGCACTCGCGAGCCGTCTGCAGCGGGTGTGGACAGTGGCCGCTGGACGCCTCGTGACGGTCGCCTGCGTGGCCGCGGTGCTGGTGATCGGACTGTCCGCTGTCGTTTGAGCGCCGCATCGGTCGTCGACCGACTCGACGCGCTCAGCGGGTACGCCCGCCACCTCCTGCTGGGCCCACACACGACGGTCGAACCGCCGATTCGTGCCGAGCTGTTCGGCGCGCACCGATTCGAACAACACGGCCGCAGCTTGGCCCATGCCCAAGCGGTACTGCAAGGCGGACCCCGGGGCCACACCGCGCCGTTTTTCCCGCGCGTCGACAAGAATCTTCACTCGCTGCGCAGTGCCTTCGACTATATCGTGCTGATCTCGCAAAGTGGCCGCTCAGTCACGCCGGCGGCCGAATGGTTGCTCGACAACTTCCACCTTGTGGAAGCACAACTGCAGCAGATTCGCGAGGGCGTGCCTCGCAGCTACTACGCACGTTTGCCCAAGCTCGCTGCGGCGCCGTTGGCCGGGCTCCCGCGCATCTATGGGATCGCCTGGGCCTACGTGGCCCACACCGACAGCGCGCTGAACCAGGAGCTGTTTACCGCGTTTTTAAACGCCTATCAGGACATCGATGAGCTGACGCTGGGCGAGCTGTGGGCACTGCCGACCACGCTGCGCGTCGTGCTGTTGGAGAACCTGCGGCGTGTGGCCGAGCGCATGGCCGCGAGCAAAGTGGCGCGTGAAGTGGCGCACGCGGTGTGGGACGCGGCCGAAGCTTTCTCTGTCCAAGACCTGGACTTGCTCTACCGCACGCTGAACGCGCGCGACATGCAGCAAGACTATCTCACTCAACTGTGGCAGCGCCTTCCGGTCGAGCACCAAGAGAATGCGCTGGTTCTGGTGGAATGGATCGAGCGGCACTGCCCGAACGGCCCCGCACTGATCGCCGACGCCCAGACCGCGCAGGTCGCTGAGAATCTCACAGTCGGCAACATCATCAGCACGCTGCGGGTGATCGGCCAGACCGATTGGGCCGACCTGCTTGAGCCCGTCAGCCGGTCTCTTCGCGTTCTGCGCGAGCTGCCGAGCTTCGGCCGAGAAAGTGAGATCACGCGCCGGCACATCACACACGAGATCGAGCAGACCGCGCGCGTTCAGCGGCGTGCGGAGCGCGAAGTCGCGCAAGCGGTGGTGCACCTGGCGCGCGATGGCGCGCCGGACCCGCATTCGCCCCAGGACCCTACCGATTGCTGGTCGCAGGCGGAGCGAACCGCAGGCTACTATCTCTTTGGCGAAGGCCGTCCCGCATTGATCGCCGCGCTGATGCCTGTCGAGGGTCATGGCACGTCCTCGTCCGCCCTGCGCGACAGCACGCGCGGCCAATGGCGTCTGCCCCTGTACATGCTGACGATTGCCGCCGGTATCGCGCTGGTGCTCGCCGCGGCAGTGCATGCGATGAACCGCATCGGCTGGCCGGACGCTACTTGGACGTCGGTGCTGGCACTGGCGTTGCTCGCCTGGCCGCTGTCCGAAGCGGTGACCGCGCTGGTGCAGCGCCTCCTGGCCGAGTCGACCCGGGCGCGTGTCTTGCCCCGGCTGGATTTCGCGACCGGCATTCCGCAAGCGCACCGGGTGCTGGTGGTCATGCCGACGATGTTGAGTTCGCCCGAGGCGAACGCCCACCTTGTTGATCGCCTCGAATTGCATTGGCTTGCAAATCGAGAGGCCCATGCACAGTTCGCGCTGTTGACGGATTGGGCGGATGCACCTCAAGTCTCGATGCCTGGGGACGCGCTGTTGCTTGACGACGCGACCCGACGCATCGCCGCGCTCAATGAGATCTACCCTGCCGCCCAGGGTGCTCCCGAGCGCTTTGTGCTGTTGCATCGCCTGCGCACTTGGTCGGATACCGAGCTGTGCTGGATGGGCTGGGAGCGCAAACGCGGCAAGCTCGAGATGCTGCTGCGCCTCCTGGCCGCCGGGGAGACGAGCGGCTTCATGCGCGGGGCCTGTGGATCACCGCTTGCCGCCGGGATCCCGTACGTGGTGACGTTGGACAGCGATACGGTGCTGCCGCCGGGGACGCTACGCGAACTGGTCGCGGTGGCCGCGCATCCGCTGAACACGCCGCGCATCGATCAAGGCGGCGGACGCGTGACGGGCGGTTTTGGCATCCTGCAGCCGCGGGTCATGACGCCATTTCCTCAGCGCCATGAGCGCTCGCTGTTTCACTGGCTATTCGCCGGCCAGTGCGGGCTCGATCCGTACAGCAACAGCACCTCCGACATCTATCAGGACGTGTTCGGCGTGGGGTCCTTCACCGGCAAGGGACTGCTGAACGTGCGCGCGGTGCACGCCACGCTGGACCGGCGCCTGCCCGACGGGGCGGTGCTCAGCCATGATCTCTTCGAAGGCTCTGTGGCGCGTTGCGCGGTCGTCAGCGATGTGCACCTGATCGAGGATCACCCGCATCATGCAGGCGTTGCCGGTTCGCGCGTGCATCGCTGGACGCGCGGTGACTGGCAACTGGTGCCGCTGATGCTTGGCGCCGGGCATTTCCGCATTGATGCGCTTGGCCTCTGGAAGATGGGCGACAACCTGCGCCGTACCATCGTTGTGCCCGCGTCGACTGCGCTGCTCGTTTGGGTAGTCTTCACGCAGGCGCTGCCCTTGAGCTGGGCGCTGGCCGCTGTCATCGCAGCGCTGGCGTTAGGCCCCGTGCTCGGCGCACTTGCGGGTCTCGTTCCGATGCGCCGCTCCATCGAGCTGGCCCACTTCTTCGAGGTGGGCAGTACCGAACTTGTGCGCGCGATGACGGGTGCCGCATGGAGTTTCATGCAGTTGGCGGCGCAGACAAAGTTGTTGCTTGATGCGTCCTTGCGCGCCGCCTGGCGATTGACGGTGAGCCGTCGGCACCTGCTGGAATGGACGACCGCTGCCCAAGCGCAGGCGCAGGCCCGCTATGAAGTGCGCGCCTTCGTGCGCACAGGCGCGTTCACGAGCGCCGCTTGTGCTGCACTGGCGACAGCGTCGCTCTGGAGCCCGCACCCCCGGATGGGTGCCTGCATTTTCATTCTGTGGGCTCTCGCTCCGCTCGGGGCATGGTTCGGCAGCCGCGCCTCCGCGCCGGCGGAGGGAAAACTCAGCCACGAGCGGCGCGACTATCTCCAAGTGCTGGCCGCCGAGACGTGGCGCTTTTTCGAGGAAGTGGTCGGTCCCGGAGACAACCACCTGCCGCCCGACAACCTGCAGTTGGAGCCCGACGCCAGCATCGCGCATCGCACCTCACCGACCAACATTGGGATGTATCTGCTCGCGTGTTGTTGCGCACGTGAGTTCGGGTGGGTCGACACGAAATCGCTTGTCGCGCGCCTGCGCGCGACGCTGGACACAGTCGAGCGCCTCGCCAAGCACAATGGGCATTTGTACAACTGGTACGACACGCAGACGCTGGAGCTGCTCGCGCCAGCCTACGTATCTAGCGTGGACAGCGGCAACCTGGCGGGCCACCTCATCGCGGTCGCGCAGGCGTGCCGCGCCTTTGCCGCCAGTGACTGCGACGGGGGGCGTCTAGAGGTGCTGGCGGAGCGCTGCGAGAGCCTGTGCGCAGGCATGGATTTCCGCGGCCTCTATGACGACAAGCGGCATCTGTTTCATATCGGGTGGCGGGTGGAGGAGGATACGCTCGATGCGAGCTACTACGACCTGCTCGCATCGGAGTCGCGCCTGCTGAGCTTCCTAGCCATCGCCAAGGGCGATGTGCCGTTGCGCCACTGGGCGGCGTTGGGTAGGCCGTTCCTGTCAGTGGGCGTGACGACCGGGCTCAAATCCTGGTCGGGGTCGATGTTTGAGTACCTGATGCCGGCGCTCGTGATGACGGAACCAGTCGGCGGCCTGTTGCAGGTGTCCAACCTGGCTGCCATCAGCGAGCAAAGGACCTTCGGCGCGGCCCAGGGTCTGCCTTGGGGCGTTTCGGAGTCCGCCTATTTTGCGCAGGACCATTCGCTGGCCTACCAGTACTCGCCCTTCGGCGTGCCGCGTCTCGCACTGCGCCGCACCCCGCCCGCCGATCGTGTCGTGGCGCCGTACGCCACGGTCATGGCAGCGCTGTTGCAGCCGGCCGATGCGGTCGAGAACTTGCGCTTGCTCGAATCGTTCGGAGCGCGAGGCGAATTCGGCTTCTACGACGCCATCGACTTCACTGTTTCGCGTCAACCGGCGGGGCAGCCCTTCACGGTTGTGCGCACCTTCATGGCGCATCACCAGGGCATGGCGCTCGTGGCGCTGTGCAATGTCCTGCGTGACCATGCGCCCCGCGCATGGTTTGGCAGCGCACCCCTGGTCCAGGCGCATCAGTCCTTGTTGGACGAGCGAACGCCCCGGCAGATCATCGGCAGCGCCGATCCACGGCTGCCTCCCGAGCCCGCCATCGGTGAAGCGCCGCCGATCTTCCAGCCCCGCGTGGTGGACCCGATGGCGCCGGGCCTTCAGCCCACCCACTTGCTGTCCAACGGTCAATACACCGTGTCACTGCGCGCCAACGGCGCCGGCGTGAGCCGCTGGCAATCGTTCAACGTGAGCCGCTGGCGCGATGATGCGTTGCGCGACAGCCATGGCACCTTCCTTTACGTGCGGGACGTGGGGAGCGTTTCGCTTACTTCGCTGACCGCCCTGCCTGCGCCCGGAGTGAACTGGCGGTACCGCGCGCGTTTCCTGGCCGACCAAGTCCAGTTCGACGCGTGGGGGCCAGGCCTGCAGTCGCGTGTGACGGTGCTCATCAGCCCGGAAGACGACACCGAGTTGCGCACGGTAACGTTGCACAACACGAGTGGCGAAACCCGCACGCTGGAACTCGTCTCGTATTTCGAGCCGGTGCTGTCCAATCCCAAGGCCGACGAGGCGCATCCGGCCTTCGCCAACTTGTTCATAGACAGTCGCTGGGAGCCGGACTGGCGTGCGCTGCTCATGTCGCGCCGGCCCCGCTTGCACGGGGAGGCGGTCGTGGCGGCGGCGCATTTCGTGGCCTCGGTAGATGCGCAAGTAATGTCGGTGAGGTGCATGACCGACCGGCGCGCCTTTGTCGGACGCAATCGGACGGTGGCCACGCCAGTCCTCGATGCCCAACCCCTGGATGCCGAGGGCGCGCCCATCAACGGTCTTGATCCGATCGCATGCCTGCGTGTGCGCGTGTGCGTGGCGCCGGGCGCCACTGCTCGGGTGACCTTTGCGACCTCTGCAGGGCCCGATGTAGAGGCGCTGATGCCCAACATCGACCGCTACCTGCAGCCCATGCACGTGGAGCGCGCGACGCGGATGTCCGCAACGCTTGCGCAGGTGCGGCTGCGCGACCTCAGCATCGACCCGGCCAAGAACATGGCGTTGCAGGACCTCACCACGATCCTGACCTACACGACGGCGCGCGTCATGCGCGATCGCGGCCTGATCGACCTGCAGTCGCTTTGGCGCTTTGGCATCTCGGGTGACAAGCCAATCGTTCTGGTTAGGATTCATTCCATGGCGGGCAAGGGCCTTGTTGACACGCTCCTGCGTGCGCAGCCCTGGTGGGGCTTTGGGGGCGTGGCCTGCGACCTGGTGGTGCTCAATGGCGAGCAGCATTCCTACCTGTTGCCTCTGCAGCGAGAGCTGGAGGCGCTGCGCAACCGGGTGGCGCAGCAAACACAGAACAGCTTTCCGCGCAACGACGCCGCAGGCTTCTTTGTGCTGCGCGATGACGAGTTGACAGCGGCAGAGAAGGCTGCACTTTCAGGGCTTGCTCGCGCGGTCTTCACCGCCGATGGGCGCTCACTGGAACTGCAGGTGGCGGCGTTGCGCGATGTCTCGGCGCATTTGGCCGTGGAAGGCGCAAGGCTGCGTATCGCCGTTGCGGGCCCGGCGCCCGAGGCCTTCACCGCCGTACGAGGCGACTTCGATGACGCTAGTGGGGAATTCCGCTTTGAAGTCGACCGGGGGCGCCCGACACCAAGACCCTGGATCAATGTGATCTCCAATCCGTCATTCGGCTTCCAGGTCTCCGAATCGGGCGCGGGTTACACGTGGGCCCGCAATAGCCGTCTGCACCAGATCACCCCATGGTCCAACGACCCGGTCGGCGACCCTGCGTTCGAGCACTACCTGCTGCAAGACCGTGAGGCGGGCGAGCTCCTGCCGCTGACACCAGCCGGCCGGGGCGGCGCTGCCACCAAGCACTTCGTGCGCCATGGCCAGGGCTACACGGTATTCGAATGCCAGCATCGCGGCGTGAGGCTGGAGACCACCTTCCTCGCAGACTGCGAGGAGCGAGTGAAGCTGGTGCACGTCCAAGTGCACAACGACGGGGCCGGTGCGCGGCGCATGCGCGCGCTTGCGATGATTGAATGGCAGCTTGGCGCGGCCCGTGGGGAACGCCGCACCATCCACACGTGGAAACCCGGTGACTTGGCGGCGGTATTCGGGCAGCAGCGTGAATCGAGCGCGGGGTTCGGCAGCAGTACCGGCTTCGTGCAACTGGTTGGGCTGACGGGCGAGGCGCAATGGACCTGCGACCGGGGGGAGTTCTTTGCAGGTCGAGGCGCCATCGAGTTGCCCGAGACGCTGGGCGCGCGCGGTGGGAGCGGCCTCGACCCGTGCGCCGCGATTTCCTGCGATTTCGTCCTCGCGGGCGGCGAGAACGTCGGTTTCACCTTCATGCTGGGACATGCCGACACCCCGGAGGCCGCCGTGCAGTTGGCGCAGCGCTGGCAGCAGCGCGACGTGCCGGCCGCATTGGCGCGAGTGCGCGGATTCTGGGCCGAGCTTTTGGCGCGCCTGCAGGTACGCACGCCCGATCCGCTCTTCAATTCAATGGTCAACCGCTGGCTGCTGTACCAGACGCTCAGCTGCAGGCTCTGGTCCAAGGCCGGGCTGTATCAAGCCGGCGGCGCCTTTGGGTTCCGTGATCAATTGCAGGATGCAATGGCCTTTGCGATCACGGAGCCGGCGCGGCTTCACAAACAGATCTTGGTCAACGCGGCGCGCCAGTTTCCCGAGGGCGACGTTCAGCACTGGTGGCACATGCCGGGCGGCGCGGGCGTGCGCACGCGCTTTTCCGACGACCTTCTGTGGCTGCCCTATGCGACGTCGCACTATGTCGACGTCACGGCAGATCGCGCCGTGCTCGACGAAGCCGTGCCCTTCATCGAAGGGCCGAGCATTCCGCCGGGAGCCGAGGATGCGTACTACACACCTTCGGTTGGCATTCAACCGGCGAGCGTGTACGAGCACGGCGCCCGTGCCATCGACCGCAGCTTGACAACCGGCGCGCACGGCTTGCCGTTGATGGGCACGGGCGACTGGAACGACGGCATGAACCGTGTCGGCCACGAAGGCCGCGGTGAGTCGGTGTGGCTGGCCTGGTTCCTGTGCAGCGTAATCGAGCGCTTCGCGCCTCTTGCCGAGGCGCGCGGCGACCGAGTTCGCGCACAGCGTTGGCGGTCGGCGCGCAAGGACTGGATTACCGCAGTGCACACGGCTGGATGGGACGGCGAATGGTTCCGGCGGGCCTTCTTCGACAACGGCGCTCCCCTCGGTTCGTCAATCAACGACGAATGCAGCATCGATCTGATCGCGCAAGCCTGGGCGGTGATCTCGGGCGCGTCAGATCGCAAACACACGGCTCGGGCACTTGCGTCGATGAAGCAGCGGCTGCATGACGCGCCACATGGGCTGATGCGACTGCTGGCGCCGCCGCTGGCGCATTCGAGCAACAACCCGGGGTACATCCAGGCCTATCCGTCGGGCGTGCGCGAGAACGGGGGGCAGTATTCGCACGCGGCCGTGTGGGCGCTCATGGCGCAGGCGCTGGCCGGGGACGTCGAAGCTGCATGGCAAACGTTGGAAGGCTTGAGTCCCGCGCATCGCACGCGACATCCAGCGCACGGTCCGACTTATGAACTGGAGCCTTACGTGATGGCCGGTGACGTCTACGGCGCAGCGCCCTACACGGGCCGGGGTGGCTGGAGTTGGTACACCGGTTCGGCGGCTTGGCTGCATCGGGCTGCCATCGAGACCTTACTGGGCCTCACCGTACGCGGGGACCGGCTTTCCCTTAATCCGCGGGTGCCGGTGGGCTGGCCGGGCTTCGAGATCACGCTGAAGCTGGCGGGACGCGCCCTTGTTCTGCGGTATGGTGACCCGCAACCGGACGAGGCGACCACCACCTGCATCGCGGCAGGCGAATGGGTCGCGTGGCGCGCCCTGCCCGATGGGGCGATCGTGCGTGTCGCTCGGACCGACTTCAGCCCCACTCCGGGCGCCGAGGTGGCCGAAGAAAAAAGCTCCCGAGGGAGCTGATTTGAGGGGTGCGGAAACGATCAGTAGATCAGTATCCGCCGCGGCTTCCGCCACTGCGGTTGCCGCCGCCATATCCACCACCGCCACCCCCACCATATCCGCCACTGCGCCCGCCGCCATACCCGCCGCCATCAGAACGGGACTCCATCGGGCGGGCTTCGTTGACCGTGAGGGCGCGGCCCCCCAGCGAATGGCCGTTCAGACCTTCGATGGCCGCCACCGCTTCCGCGTCGGTGCCCATCTCGACAAATCCGAAGCCTTTAGAGCGGTCGGTGCCGCGCTCGAGCATGACCTTGGCACTTGCGACCGCCCCGTACTGACCGAAGGCCTGTTCGAGGTCATTGTCGCGCACGGAGTAGGCGAGGTTGCCCACGCAAAGTTTCTTGCCCATGAAGGACTCCTAATCAAAACCACCAAACAATGAAGCGGTGGGGTTAAGAGTCACAACAGCAAAGCGCTGTGGCGCGAAGACGATCACCGGATCACGAACCTGACAGTGGACCAGTCAAGAACGCCTACACATTGTCCTCCAAATACGGAGGCTTGGAAACCGGTTCGGCCATGTGCCACTGCCCGACGCGTTCCAGAACGCATGTAAGAGCGCGCCACTTTATTTCGGGGCGGGCGCTCGCGGGCAGCCGATGCGCATCCTGTTCACCCCGTCTCGTGCGCGGCCTCCGATGGGATAAGAGCGGGTGCAGTCGGCCCTTGCTACCAGCCACGCAATCTTCGTCAAGTCGTTCCCACACGCGAGGCGCGTGCCATTGCCAGCGAGGTGTCGAACCGCGTTGGCAATCCCGATGCTGTCGTCCAGCAAGATGTAGACAGCCGTTTGACCCGACACGCCCATGCTACCTTGCGCGAACACAAGGCTGCTCTCCAGCGGTGTGACGCCTCGGTATTCGCCAACGCCCCGCCGAGCATTCTCAAGCTTTCCACACGAGAAGCGGACCTGTCGTCCGACCTCTTCGATGTTGCCGCCCCAGTCATGTCCGAGGTTTTCAAATGGCATGCGCGGCCATCAAGCGAGGCGCTCCTGCTGGCGTAACTCGACAGACGCATTCGGCCGGACTAAAGCCAAGCTGACGATGCGATCGCAGGCAGCCTTTCAAGTCACGCGGAAGCTATCTCGAGGCGTGTGCCGAGCCCTACATCGGGACGCGAGAAGGTTCTGATTTCTACCTATGGGTCCACGTGCTCTTGACAGTCGTCGAGTGGCGAGATCACCAGCCGGTGGTCGTCAACGCTGTCTGCGCACTTGTTGCAGTTCCGCGTATTGGATTGCGTCCGAGACGCGGTCGTAGTGATAACCGGCGAACGTGTACTGGCGCCCGTCAAAACCAATCGTAAGGTCTTTCATCTTCGCCTGGATGTCGGCAGGCATGCCAGACATGTCGAACGTCACCCAGCCCTGCTCTGAGTGTGCGCGGGCTCTTTCATTGACAAGCGGATGCGCAGCCTCACGCTCAGGCAATGCGTCGGGAATCAGTGGTTGGGGCCATGGAAGGGTGAGGTCACGACCGTACAGCCGTTTCGCGATCATCTCCACCACAGGAATGCACGCCGCAATCACAAGGGCAATCAACAGATAAGTGCCTAAAGTCATGAAGAACTCCAAGAAGCAATGGACTGGAAACTTGAACATTTGGTCGGAGGGACGCCGTGGCACCGCCCGGGGGATGCAATTGCCCGGGGCAGGCCATTGCATGACTGGTGGAACGTGTTTGCGGATTGAAGACGGCGTGTCGTCTCTATGGCAGCGGTGCTACGCCGGCCGGCTGCCTCGCTGCGCCAATCCCTCCCTTGGATGGCTGTAGCGCAGACCGGGAGGCGTGCCCAGGGGGCAGAGCGCTGGCGCGGGCGGGCGTCGTCGGCAGCCGGCGACAGCCGTCGGCACGGAGGGGCCCTCTGCGCACGGTGTCTGCCTAAGCAGTTTCCGCCAATGCTGGCGCGCTGTCATTCATAGCATGGCCTCGTGAATCTTGTTGGTCTGTGCGCAAGCGCACAGACCAACAGCCCGCCGCCGGCGCGTGCCGATCAATGGGCCGCGTTGGACCTATACTGAAGCACATTGACCTCTTTGCGCGGAGTAAGTCATGGTCGATGTGCCCGAACAAAGAATGAATCAGCTTCTGGGCGTGCTGCCCGAGGCCGAGTGGCAACGATTGCGCCCGCAGCTCGAAGCCGTCGAGATGCCGCTGGGCCAGGTGCTGTACGAATCCGGTATGACACTGAGCCACGTTTACCTTCCCATAAGTTCTATTGTTTCTCTGCTCTATGTCATGGAGGATGGTGCGTCGGCGGAGATCGCCGTTGTGGGCAATGAAGGCGTCGTAGGAATTTCGATCTTCATGGGCGGTGAATCGACGACCAGTCGAGCGGTCGTGCAGAGCGCAGGCGTGGGATGGCGGCTCAAGGCGCAGGCAATCAAGGAAGAGTTCAATCGATCTGGTCCAGTTCTGCACGTGCTGTTGCGCTACACCCAGGCGCTGATCACGCAAATGGCGCAAACGGCGGTGTGCAATCGCCACCATTCGGTTGATCAGCAGCTTTGCCGCTGGTTGCTCCTCAGCCTTGACCGCCTGCAGGGAACCGAGCTGGTGATGACTCAGGAGCTGATCGCCAATATGCTCGGTGTGCGCCGAGAGGGGGTTACCGAAAGCGCCCTCAAGCTGCAGAGGGCCGGTCTTATCCGCTACGCGCGGGGTCGGATCTCCGTGCTGGACCGTCCAGGTCTGGAGCAGCGATCTTGTGAGTGCTACGCGGTGGTCAAGAAGGAGTACGACCGGCTTCTCCCGATCCGCTCGGCTATCTGAGTTCGTGGTCCGCGGGGCACTTCAAGCCGAAGAGGACATTAGCGCTTCTGCAGTTGTCGCTCCCTCATGACCGCCGGCTATAAGTAGAGCTTGCACAGAGCGACCGGATACAGGGATTTTCTAATGCGTTCCAGCTCGAGCGTGGGGCGCTCCGCTTCCGGTCACGCGGACGGCCGATTGCTGAAGACGTGGCTCATCGGGTCCCACTTGGAGGCCAAGTGCAGGCGCAAAACGCCCGAACGCCACCAAGCGGCCCGCGCCTGCTCGGCGCCGATTCAAGAAACTGCGCGACGTATCGTTGTCAGCTGCAATGACCCAAGTGGCAGCACAGACCGGACTGTGCAATGTGCGGTGACGAACAGACCCCTAAGCTGCTGGTGGGCAAACTCATTGGATGCCGCCCTCAGGGGCGGCTCGAGTGTCCGCTGGCGCGCCCCACCTTCTGACCCGAGAGTGGGGGTGCTGCGCTGCCGCGCGCCCTTCCCCCAGGCCCCAAAAGTTCGCGGATGGAGGGCGCTGGAGCCGAATCCCACAGACGGGCCCCAACCTGCCCAACGCTTTCAAATCTCCCAAGGATCTCAACATGACCAATGAACGCATTCCGCCAAGAGTGGCCTTCATGGACAAGGAGGAAATTGTCGATGTGCTGAACGAACTCCTCGAGGTCACACGCACTGGGCGCGTTGGCTTCGCCCAGACAATGCCCGCATTGACGGAAATCCTGCACAACCGCTCTCGAGCATGCGCGAAGGCGGAAGTCGAACTGGTGGCGATGATCCGCACTTACGGGTTTGAGCCGACCAGGAGGGGCGCTGCTGCGACTGCTCAAGATCCCGACCTGCTGCATCTAACAGCCCGCGCGGGCGCCGATCGCGAAGCTTCCGTCCTGGAGGCGTGCCAACTTGGAGAGGAGGTCGCCATGGCTCGTTACCGTCAAGCGCTTAACGAGCAGTTGCCGGAAAAGGTGCGGGATCTGCTCCTGCAGCAACTCGACAACCTGAAGCACAATCATGACAAGATTCTGGCCAGGCTCGTTCAGGTGCACGTGCATGGCGCTGACGCCCGCGGCAGTGCCGTTTAGCGTTCAGCGCGCTTGGCGGGCAATTTGCCTGGTGGTCCCCCCTCGTGCTGCGAGTCCGGAGAACGCCTGAAAATTCAAAGCATGCGCCGCGGCGTTTTGCGTAACGGATCGGGCGCCGTCCATTGCCCTGCGCACCAGCGATCGCACCGCTTGCAAGCATCACCGCCCTGGTGGCCGTGATGGAAAGCCATTTGGCGCGCCAGATAGTAACTCCGTGTGAGTGCTTCAAAGGAGAGCAGAGCGCTGGACCCGTTCCGGCCTGCAGGGTGTGCTCATTTTGGCGGCGCTGCCGCTCCGAATCGATGCGCCGGGTAGCAGTAAAGCGCGCATACTGGAGTCCCGAGCCGACGGAGACTGACATGAAGACGTTCGAATACATGAGCGACACCATCAGGGTCCACGTTTCGAAGAAGGGAAAGCGCTTTAGCTGGCGGTGGGAGACTGGAAGTGGCTTGAAGGGGGAGTTGGACGAGTCGGCCACCGAAACGGAGGATGCGGCCGTTCTGGAGGCGCAATATTCAGCGCGCCGCGCGATTGACAAGAAGCATAGAGGCTGAGAGGGATCGCCTGAACTTGAGGCCTTCTTTGCAAACGGCTTTAACAGGCAGGCGAGCAGCGACTCGTCGTCCTTTTACTGCGTGATGCGCAGTGCACTCGGTTCGAGTGGTCGTCCGATGCTATCGGACAGTTAAGCGTTGCGACGGCTTGGCTGGCGCGTCAAAGTTCAGCAGGCAGTGATTAAGCCAGCGCTCCCTCTGCGGAGCTGGCGGCATCGCCCGTAGGTGGATATATGCGGGCGCGGCGAGCAACATAGAAGCCGAGACCGGGTGATTCTCGAGCGCTCGCGAGTTACCCTCTCTGCCTGCTTAGCAGGCCTACGGTCCAGGAGGTGTGCGTGCGCCTTGTGACCGGTCGCCCGCGCTGGCGCGCAATTCACATGGTCGATACCGACCAACAGCAACGGAGTGTCTTTGCGCGCCAAGGCTGATGATCGGGAGCGCACCACAAGGCCGTTCGTCGCGACTCAGAGGCTGCGCGCCCCGGGGGACGACAACCTTGGCTTCCTATGCGGCACCAGAGGCGACACGCGCTGACATCCGGCTGCCCTGCGGCGAACTATTCTAAGGAAGCAGGGATCGCTGCACGGGGGCGCCGGTCGCGCACTTCGGGGCATCTTTCTATTCCCGTTCCGGCCAAGTTGGGCTTCCACTGAAAGCACCCATGATCGAGTTCTTCTTATTCTTTGCCTTGCTGGCGCTGCTGGTGGGTTCTGGAATCACTGCACTTGTTTGTGGCTCGGTGCGCATCCTACGGCGCCTCCGCCTTGCCCGGCAAACCGCACAGCAATCCCAGGAAATGCGGCACGCCTTTGAGAGCAGACAGATCGAGAACTAGTATCTGACCATGCCTGGCTGCGTGTCGTTGATCCGAGATTCAGTTCGCGTCATCCTTGGGCGAAGCTGCATTGGGATACGCCCCCATCGGGCGGGCGCGAATGAACTACTCGGCGGCATGGTCGCGCCGCGGCCCAGTCTAGGGGCAGAGATCCTCGCGCGCACCTGAGCCGCGTCCGCCGCATTGGTCGTCAAGACTTTCTGGCGGGCGGACGAGGGGATCTGCAGCGACTTGACTTCAACGCCTTTGAGATTGGAGCTCCTCTGACCTCCATCGTCGGATGAGCACCGCCTCAATGCTGTCGCGTGATTTCGAGTTGAAGAGGCGCTGCATGGTGCTGACTACCTAGAGACGAAGGCCGTCTTGTCTGTCCGCCACGCGCGTCGCAAGTTGGGTGTCAGAGCAGCGCGGCGTAGCTCCGATGGTGTCCACCAAGGATTTAGGTGGACACCATGGAAGACTCCAAGCGCGTGAGCCGTCGGCGCCACGCGGAAGACCTGAAGCAGCGGGTGCTGGCGGCCTGCGCCGAGCCTGGCGCGTCGGTGGCGCAGGTGGCGTTGGCGCACGGCCTCTATGCCAACCTCGTGCACAAGTGGCGGCGCCTGTCCACGGGAGTCGCTGGCACGGCAGGTGGTAGCCGGCAAGACGAGTTCGTGGCCATCGCGCTGGCTCCAAGCCAACCGCCCGCTGGCGACATCCGACTCGACCTGCGGCGCGGCGCCATTGCGGTGAACGTGACCTGGCCGCTGAGCGCGGCGAGCGAGTGTGCCGCCTGGCTGCGCGAGATCCTGAGGTGATCCGCGTCGATGCACTGTGGCTAGCTGTCGAGCCACTGGACATGCGCGCCGGCACCGAGGCGGCCCTGGCGCGCGTCGTGCGCGTCTTCGGCGCTGCCAGGCCAAACCACGCGTACCTCTTCGCCAACCGCCGCGCCAACCGCATGAAGGTGCTCGTGCACGACGGCTTTGGCATCTGGCTGGCGGCCAGGCGTCTTCATCAAGGCAAGTTCATCTGGCCCAAGGATGCCGCCCCTACACTCAGCCTGAATCGCCCCCAATTCGATGCCCTGGTGCTCGGCCTGCCTTTGGCAACGCGTCGGCGAGGCTGGCGTCATCTGCGTTCTGTAGCGCGGCAGCGCAATTGTCGAAGTTGCTGATGCTCGCCCGCTGCACCAGTGGCTCACTGCGCAGCGACAGAAGGTGCCTGAGGGGTCAGCCACGGCCAGGGCCATAGACTACAGCCTGAAGCGTTGGCAAGCGCTGACGCGCTACATCGACGATGGTGATCTGCCGGCGGACACGGATGCAATTGACAAGGGTTTTGCGTGTCCCCTTTGCTTCAGGAGGGGGATGGCTTCGCTGGCGTTGATCCCTCCAAGCAGCGACGAAACGCTTGTACTCAGCCTCGGCCATACCGAGCCATGCGCGTTCTTTGTCACGCACTGCCTTCCGGCTGTAGTCGCGGGCCGGTCCGGGCGTCTTGCCACCGCGGCGCGACGCATGGCCGGCTTTGAGTTCAAGTTGACGCAACTTCCATTGCATCAGCGCCGGGCGGGTCCAGGCGTAGTCCTCGCCCTTCGTGAGCATGTGCCACATCAGCACTGCGAGCTTCCGGGCCGTGGCAACTGCGGCCACTTGCTTGCCTCGCTTGAGGCTGATGCGGTGGAAGAAGGCACTTAAGGGCCCTGGGCCTGGCGCCAACGACCACGCGGCTTCGACCAGCATTCCCCGGGCGTGGCCTCGGCCTTGGTGAGTGATGTGTCCGTGGTACGCAGGATGGTCGCCAGACTGATGGACGCTGGGGTTGAGACCCAAGTAGCTGACGAGCTTCTCCGGAGTCGAGAAGCGACTGATGTCGCCTACGGCTGCCAGCACGCTGACTGCGACGACGGAGTTCACACCGCCGATCGTCATCAACCGCTTGACATTCGGATCTGCGAGAGCGCGCTGCGAGAGCTCCTTGTCAAGGACGTCCAGTTCGTGCCCAAGGCGAGCAAGCTCATCATGATGGCGCAGCACCAAGCGCATCTGATCAGTTGGGAGGGGCAGCACTTCTAACCGGGCGCGTCCCTGCTTGCCGTAGATGCGGCCGGTCTCGCGCGGAAGAAGATTCGCGTGGAGGACGGACTGGATTCGATTCTTCAGCCGCGTCATCTGCGATACGAGCTGGAACCGCTCTGCAACACACCGACGCTGCAGCTCGACATCTTCTGTTGGCATCCAGACCTCGGGCAGGAACTGCGCAGCGTGTAACCGCGCGAGGACCGCGGCGTCGATCTTGTCCGTCTTAACCTTTGCCCAGCCGATTGCTCGGACCTGCAAAGGGTTGGCGATGGCCACTCGATGCACGAACGGGGTGAGCAACCTCACGATGATCGCGGTATTCCCGGTGGCTTCCAACACTACCTCGTCCTCTTTGCTCAGAGTGCTTGCAAAACGTAGGACAGCTTCACGATCCATGGTGACGCGACCATGGTCCTTGACCAGGCCGTCCTCGAGGATCGCGACCTGTGCAAAGTTCCGATGGACGTCTAAGCCGATGACTCTCATAGGCGACCTCCTGTGGTGGACCAAAACATCGCGGCGGAAGCTTGCGGACAACACGACAACTACGGATTCGCGCTCGCAGCGCAACCGGGCAAGTCGAAGGGGAAGCCAGATAACAACCCGAGCTCGCAGCTCATTGTCTGACGCCGGCCTGCCCACAAGACATGCTCCCGTCGCCCCCTATCCCGGTCAGCGGAGGGTACTCCGCCGAAGGCTCAGCTCCGCCGGGGGTGATCGAAGGCGCGCTACAAGCATGCCTGGTAACAACCGGGTGGAAAACCAGATCCGACCCATCGCTCTCGGCAGGTCGAACTGGCTGTTCGCCGGTAGCTTGCGCGCCGGCCAGCGGGCCGCAGCCGTTATGAGCTTGGTGCACTCGGCACGCCTGAACGGGCACGAGCCCCACGCGTACTTGAGAGACATCCTCGAGCGGTTGCCCACGCAGCCGGCCAGTCGAATCGAGGAGTTGTTGCCCCACCGCTGGCAACCACCTACGCCGACAGCCTGATCTGCAGCCGTCGTCAAGACGGGATCACCGCGCGCTTACTGCCAGCACACCTAGCTGCCCGGCGCAACGCCACGTGGCCGGCGCGGAGCACTCGCGGGTTCGCTGCTCGAGCCCTTGACGATCTGGCGCAGGTAGCGGTCCGCGTCCTTGCGCGTGGCGGATCCCGCCGGACGTTTCCCTTGCCAGCGGTCGAGGCTTGCCATCGAAGACTCTCGATCGCCTGCGCCGTGATGGTGGATTCATTGCCGAGGTCATGAGTTCCGCGGATGCGCGGATGCGCCGTTCTCCCGCATGGAGCATGAAAGCAATTGAACTCGTTCGGAAGGCGCGCAAAACAACTGGTCTTCTTGATTTGGTTCGAATGCACATTGCTCTGTCGTTGCTTCGGCGATGACCGAGGTCCGCAGATGGAACGAGCCACGGCCGCCAGCTCAGGCTCGTGGGGGCTTGGCGGCGTTGCCTCTTCGTCTGCTAGCGGACCGAGAACGTGGAGAGTCGCTTGACAGCTCCTGACGCAGCAAGTCCCACCCAGAGCTCCGTGCGACGGCGCACAGACAAGCTTGGTAGAAGGGGCCAATCTATGTATGACAGCATGTCGGCGCCGGTAGAGGCCGCTTCGGCAGCCGCCTTCACGGGCGGTGCCTTGATGTCGACGGCTGTCGCCCCCACACAAGGTTTCACTGAAAAGCGCACGCAACCCTGGTTGCCTGTCCATCGCGAATACGGAGCTGATTGCACGCTTTGCACGGTCACAGGAGATGACCGAGCTGACGAACGCTAGTGCCATGCAGCACCTCGAACTGGCACAAAAGGCCTTTCGCGCGCGGGAATGCTTTGAGCTTCATGGGCATCGTCGCCCAAAGTCCGATGCATCTTGTGCAGCAGGTGCAAGCTGCAGCAGGGCGGCTCATCGAAAACGCCTAGGCTGGCGCGGCGGCAGTCCAGGAGTCTTCAGAGTCGGTTGAACGCCCACGAGCCCGGAGCTCCCTTTCATGTACCAGTGGACGAGCAAACTCGGAGAGGCCCGACAGGCGCGCATGCGCGCCCATAGACTTCCCAAGGCGGCCGCAATCCCACCCTGTCGCGAGCTCGCAAAGAAAACCTTACGCCAGGCATCCAAGAAAACGGGGCCGGGTTAGCACTTGCGCTGACCTTGCAATGGTCGAATTTCATCTCAACAGGAGTCCATCATGGCCTTTACTAGCACTCAATCACCGTTCTCTGGGCGTGCGCGCCTGAACTCGCGTGGAACCCTCAATTGGATCGCGTGGGCACTCCTCGTTATCGGGGCACTCAACTGGGGCTCAATTGGTCTCTTCGACGTCAATCTTGTGGCCCTGATCTTCTCGGGCATGCCCGCAATCGGCCGTGCGGCGTATGTGCTCGTGGGCGTGGCCGGCGTCTATTTTCTCAGTGTCCCGTTCCAGGGCGCCCATGATGACGCTCAGTAGTTAGGAATCCGTCTGGGCTGAATCGCCGCGGGATTCGCCGAGGCCGGGGCGATCCAAACAAGACTCGACGTGACGTCCTTATTTGCGCTTTGCAGCAAACGATAGGGGCTCGCCGCGCTATCAGGTCGCCGCGGACTACTAGGGGTCGGCACTGCCAAGTGGTCCTCTGCCTGCACAGCTGTCGCTGCGTGATCGGCCTGGAGCCGTCCGCAGGCAGGACGATTGTGGAATCGCCATCGGACGAGGTGATCGTGCTGGAGTCGCTGCGCGGCGGCGGCGCTCCCCGCGGAGCGACAACGACGTCACCGCCCTCGGCGCGGCGACGTTGATGTCCGCGGGCGGCGCATCGGCGCGGCATTGATCCAAGGCGATGCCCGCGTCGCGGATGCAGGCGTCACATTCAGGGCGCGCAAAGGTGTCGCTATTGCAGTACGTCAGCGCTTGGTTGTCACGCTGCTGAGCGCCAGGAAGCTGAGACAACGCATGCGGACTCGCCGCCAATGCAGAGCAGCAACAACGATATGTACGATGAGTCATGGCGCCGCTCCTCGGTGGAAGACATGGTCAGGCCTGACCGGCGACTGTCCCTTCGCACGACTTTCAGTACCGCGGGATGAATTCCCTCGGCTCATGCGACTTGATGAACTCCAGACCAGCGGAACGTCGCGCCGACCGTTGAGCCGTTGAAGCTTAGATCCTGCACGTTGCTGCCAGACTTCACGTCGTAGGAGCTGCAGCGCCACATTCTTGTCTGTTTGCCCCAGGAGAACCCATAGCTGATGCCCGCGGCGAGCTGATAGGTCCGACGCGGCTGACCGATGCCGACATCGGCATAAGGGGCAACAACCGATTGCTATTGATGGCATGGTGGCCTTTGACGCCCACGCTGCCGTCCCACAATGTCTCGCTGTCCTCGACGAAGCGGGATCCCAGAGGCCGCGAGGGGGCCCAGCTCGCCGGAAATGCTCCAGGCAAGCGAGGGCTTCAGGTTGAACATGCGCACGCCAGCGACCCCCCAGCATCAATGTCGGATCGGTTGGCCAGCTCCTCGCTGGCGCGCTGGAATGCGCCGGAGCCGGCCTTAGGCCGGGCGGACGGTCTTCATCTACAACTGCGTCCTCACCGGCGTGCCCCAATCGTCTTCGACTTCCAATCCGATGGCCCAGTCCTGGGCAATGGAGAAACGGGCGTGCTCTCGGTGGACGGCAAGGAAGTGACCAGGAACTCCATGCAGAACACCACCCGGTCACCTTCCCGGAAGACGGGCGGGACACGCGCGCTGGCGCGGCCTTCCTGGAGTATCGCTACGACGTTCCGTTCAAGTTTCACCGGCACGATCGCGATGCTCGGGTATGGAGCGCTGCCGTCGCGGCCGGCAGGCACCAAACAGAAAGTGGTGCTTGGCTCACGCGGCCCATTGCCGTTCAAACCCACGGCCGCACGCCGGGATGTGTAAGTGCAGCCCTTCGCGGCAACACGCGCGCCAGATCAGAACGTCGTGCCCGGCGCACGCGCGAACGGCCGCGTGATCTCCACACTGCCCACACCCCAGGTGGCGGTCGGCGCCTCGCAGTGCTGAATCGAGCGCCAAGTCAGGAAGTGATCCGTAATCCCTCGGTTGCTGATCTTGTGGCCCCACACCGCAGCCGGTTCATCCGTTCGGCGGCCCATGATGAGCTCTAACAGGCTGAGAAACACGGCAACGGCGGAGGCTGGCAACCCATCCGGCACGCCAGCCAAATCGGCCCGAAAAGCTCGGGCATCCTCACAGAGAGCGATGTCAAGCGCGGACTGAGGTCCCCGCGCTGGTCGGCCGCAAGGGTGGCCGGCAGTGAGGTAGATCAGTGCTCAAACGCAGCGATGATCCAGCACGTGATCTTGTGAAGGATCAAGATGGCCAGGGAAAGCAAGGACGCGGCGCCGATGAATTGCCCTAACCACGCCCAGCCGTCTGCGTTGGGCTGTTCCGAGGCAACCGAGCCAGCCAACCAGAAGCCGAGTAGTGCAAGAACGCCCCACGCCAAACGACTCGCAAGAACGAGGCGGCTGTTGTGAATCGGATCCGTCACTTGTGCTCCTTCCAATGGGGCTCTTGCATCAGCAACAGGGAGCCGCGACCCTACTACTAAGGAACTGTGCCACGCATCGAGGAACGCGGTGCAATACGCAGCGGTGCGTCGAGTGTGACACGAAAACAAGCGCGCAGGCAGAGAGTCCGTGTAAGCCACATGGCAGTCACTGCGGTCAGAGCTGGCGCGCCGCGGCGCGGCCTGGTGGACCGCAGATGCGCATCGCTAAGGCCCCGCCATCTGGCAAGCCTGGCGTCATCGCTTGTTCGATCGCCGCTTTGAGGGCGTGCAATGGCTGCGGCGCCCACCGGAGTTCGTACCCGGTGCTCGCTGGACGGAACACCCAGGGATGTGGGGGAGTCTTGTGACGCCTGCTCGCCTGTGCACAACGCTGCGTCGGAAGCGTGATGAAGCACCTGCCTGCCAGCGCGAGACAGCGCTGTCTTTGGCTATCGCTCCAGTCGCGCCGCCGCGACGACAGGCGCGGGCGACGCGAGAAAGTGACATCGACTGCGCCTATCCAGGGGGTTTTGGAAACTTCGCTAGCGCGTGTCGGAAGGGGCCCCGAAAGTTTCGCCCCAGGCCTGCACATTCTCCGGGGCACCACCGGTTGGTGTGCGGCTCTCCACGCGCATCAGCATCGCGCGATCACGGGCCCTTTCGCGCTGAGCCCAATCGCTGAGCGCCTGCTCGATCGGCTGCGTGCAGGAGCGGGAATGTTGCCGCGCCGCAGAGTGACTGAGCTGGGCGAGAAGGTCAGTCTGAGAGAGTTGCGCGAGGGTTGTGCCGAGTGATGACGAGTTGTCCATAGTTGCACCTTGCAGTCAAAAGGCGACGGCCGTGCGCAGTATCGTGATTGTGTGCAGCTCGGCCTGGTCGAAGAAGGAATCATCATGTGCCCTTTGAAGGCGCTTGTGAATGACTGATTTGGCGAACTGGCGTTGCGCCTCATTCATCCGGCGCTTTGTCCTTCGCGAGACGTCTCCACGCCGACGTGGGCAGCAGTCGCCGCAGGGTGGCCGGCAACAGGATGTTGTACGCGCATGTCACCGCCAGAACTGGGCGTCCTCATCAACCGGCGCGGCAGCGCGCAACTGCGACGCACAGTGCCCATCAAGTGGGACCCGTCGGCTTTAACGATCGGCACTCGCGGCCTCCCATGTGGACGGGAGGGGAATGCCAATTCAGGCGGCGCTTGTCGGCCTGTGGCCTCGGGGCCCAAAGACAAGGGGCTGGGCTCCAAGGGGGCCGCATCGTAGGCGATCGGGGAGGCACAATGCTGGGCGCCCTGGAGTTGAGCCCGCTGCCGGGACCTCAAGCAGCCCGCTTCGAGTCGCAGCGGGTGGCGTCCGTCCGCACAGCGGTCTGCATTTTCCTGCACCTCAAGCGCCGGCGCGGCGTGGCGTCGTTCGACAGGCTAGAGGCGCGCGTTGCTGCCTGCGGTGCAACGCCGGACTTCCAAGCGCAGCGCATGAGCGGTGTGACGCAGCAATGTGAGTTGCTCGAGCGTTTCGCTTAGCGTGACTGCCATTTGCGAGCGAGCGAGTAGAGAGTGCCGGACCGACGCCCTGCACTCCTGAATGAGTTTGGCGGTCGAAAGGGCAACCCCATCAGCGTGGGAGAGATTCATGCAAGCACTCCTTGCGTGTGCTTGACAGGGACCGCTCCGGGGGTTTCTCAGCCAGGGCACGAAGGAGGCCGGCCACGGGGGGCTTCCATTATGCGCCGAGATGGCGATGCGCCGTGGGGCAGGTGCCTGTGGAGCCGACTTCGCACCGGGCAGCGAAAGTCCCGCAGAGCGAAAGGCGTTGGCGGTCGGCTCTAACACGAGGCAACCAGCCGAGAACCCGCGAGGTCCTGAAGCTGCCGCATGCGATCGAACGAGCGCCCGCGACGCGAATTTCGGGCCCGCCGCGCCGGTGCGAGGCAGCATTGCCCTGGACGTCGAATCTTGGTCGAGCAAAATGCGACAACCCGACGTCGTACAGCAAGACTTCGTCGATCTGGCCAGGCCGGCGGGTGCGGCAAGTGACGCGGCATGAAATCCGCCTGCCGACTGCTCGCCAGCGAAGGGGCGCCAGATCCACTTCGCAACGGCGCCACGCCCTGTCCGCCGTCCGACGGGCGGGGTTGGGTCAAGCTGCGGTTGGTCATGTCCCGGCGAGCGGTTGGGCGCGAAGCCCAGCTGCCGACCTCGGATTCGAGCGGGAGACGCCGACAGTTCGCGGACTGACTGCACGCGCCTGGTCCCGTGAGTGGATTGATGGCGTGACTCTACCGGCTATTGATTGTGGTTCTCTGGTCGGGGCATACCGCGCGCGCGCTGAGGGCAAGCGGACACCGCGCCATACTGGCCACTTTCTGAGGAGCTGCAATGCCGAGCAGAGTCGAAAACATGGTGCAAACAGAGACGGGGCCGCGTCACGTGATGCAGGGCACGTATTTAGGCGCCCGCATCGAAGTTATTGCAGGCTATGACATCCGGACGGACGGATGGCCTTTTCACATTTGCGTTCATCAAAGCGGCGGCCAGACGGACCGGTTGAGCGGCCGGCCGACCACCTTGTGGGCAGAGAGCTTGGACAGTGCCTTCGACCAGGGATTTGAACTAGCGGTGCGGCACTTGACGCCGGACACGGGAGCATCCTGATCGCGATGCCGCTTCGTTGAACCGGCTCGATGTGTGCAGGGACTGTCCAGCTCGGCGCGGCGACGACCCAGGGCGGGAACTTTCCCCGGCCGGGCATGCAACGTGCTGGGCTGCTGCTTGCGCGATGGCTCCAACCAGGCCTTGGGGAGCTGCACGAAACATGCAGTTTTTGGACGCGACAGGCCGGGGGCGAATCCTCACGCCTTTTCTTGATCTCCGCTGGCGCGCGACTTCGCCCTGGGAACGCGGGCGGGCCAGAGCTGTCGCGACGCTAGGCGAATCCAGCGTTCAGCGCGCATGATTGGGGGTCGCAAGGTCGGCGCGCTTTTGCGGCCAAGGCGACGCTGCTTGCGGCCGCGAATGAGCGTGCCGTTGACACCATTAATTGCGTGGCGCTTCGTCGGCGCCCGGCATGGGAGGTGAGCCGGCGCGACCCTTGGCCTTCGTACCTGCCGGCGCCGGGACAACTTATTGCGAAGGTCTCCATGGTCGATCAGACCGTAGGTCGTTCATGAGGGGAAGGCGGGCGGCACGATGGCGCCGCCAGCATCGGGCTTGCAGGGGCGGGCGCACAGGTGCGCCGCGGGATTTTTGCAACTGAGGAAAGTCTGAAATGATCGAGCCGCTCTTCTTGACGACCGCCAGGGTCATGACCTTCGAGGGGGATCGCCTGCTCACTGGCGCGAGCGGTTTTTTCTTCGAGCGCGGAACGCGTCTGTTTTTCATCACCAGCCGGCATGTCCTTCAGGATGCGCCAAGCGGGCACCGTCCGAATCGCATCGAGATCGAACTGCACATGGATGAGGTCGACCTCACCCGTTCCAGTCCACTGTCGATCTGGCTTTTCGAGAACGGACGGAGCCAATGGCGCCAGGGCTCGGACTCGGGGGGTGACATTGACGTGGCCGCCATTGAGATCGATCGCGCATTGCTGCCTGCAGGCGCTGCGATCCGCTGCTTCACACCTGCGCATTTGCAGCGCGAGTTGGACCAGGTCGAAGCCGGCAAGGACTTGCTGATTGTCGGTTTTCCACTGGGATTTCACGACACGATGCACCACCTACCTGTCGTTCGTCATGCCGTGATTGCTTCTGCCTTCGGCATCCGTTTTCAGGGCCAAGGGTACTTCCTGACCGATGCACGCACGCACCGAGGCATGAGCGGTGCGCCCGTGGTCATGCGCGACCTCGACGGCGACGTGGCGCTGCGGTGCAGACTGCTGGGGGTGCACTCATCTCGAATTGATATGGGGGCGCGGGACCGGACGCTGGACGAGTCGTTGGGGCTGAACGCTGCGTGGTATGCGGACATTCTGCTCACCTTGACCGATGAACGCATGCCCTTGGGCGCCGGGGATGGTCAAGTCACTCGGGCCGCAAGGCCGACCTCCGCCACCTGACGGATCGATGGGTCCAGAAGGGGGTGACCCCGTTCGAACCCAGCCCGCAATCGATCCAATCTTCCCGACCTCTTATGGGGTTCGGCCAAGAGGTCGCTGCGCGACGCCGCTGCGGTCGCGCAATAATTCTCGCAGGATTATCGGTAGCGATCGCCGCCCTGGAAGCCACTGCGGCGGCCACCGCCTGCGAAACCTTCGCTGTGGGGCTCCAAGGGGCGCGCGACGTTCACAGTCAATGCCCTGCCGTCAATCAGCGTCCCGTGCAACCCCTGAATGGCGGCTTGCGCTTCGGCGCCCGAGCTCATCTCGACAAAGCCGAAGCCCTTGGAGCGGCCCGAGTCGCGGTCCGTCATGACCTTGGCCGATGAGACATGGCCAAAGCTCGCGAACTGCTGGAACAGGGAGTCGTCGCGCACCGAGTAGGAAAGATTGCCCACGTAGAGTTTGTTTTCCATGAGTTTCCTTTGTGGGTTAAAAGGTGGTGTTGCCGTTGAGTGGCATTGCCGCGATAGATGACCTGGTTGAGCCTCCTAGCTCGAGTGGCTGGGCGGATCGCTGCAGCTGACGGCGACCGGAACCAACATTTGCCATCAGCAGAGGCACAAGTAGGCACGCCGCACTCGCGTCATGCGCGGGCGTGCGGCTCAGCCACGTGGAGCGCCGCGTCCGAGCAGGCGATCGATGAGGTCTCTGGAGCCGCCGCCATCGATTTTTTTGAGCAACGTCACCGTCGAAGCGGCCGCTCCGATGAAATGAAAGCTGCAGTTGTTCATGGTGCAGCCGGTCACGTTCACGGTCTGGCTGCCGGCGTAGACCAACTCGCAATTGACAAACTTGACGCCACGGCAATCCAGGTAGTCCAAGATGACGCGTTCCATGCAGACAACGCCTCGGCAATTGCTCCTGGCGAAAGGAAACCACCAGCAAGATCGTCGCGCGAAGATGATGATTTCGGCCAGCATGAGACGGCGTTAGCGGTTGCGCGAGACGCCGCAGTCGAAGGACCCCTGTGCCGCCAGTTGGCCCGTCTGCCGCTCGAACGCGAGCCTCATTTCACGCGATCGTTCTGAGTTGAGGCGCGCACGGTTACGTCGCTGGATCGCGCGTGCCGCGATGTAGCCGAGCTGGAGCGCTAGGCCGATGCCCAGGATCAGCGCGAGGATGACAAGAATGGCGAGGATGTACATGAGTGGTTTGTCCGTGGGACAGGGGGGAGGGAAAGAGTCGCACCAATCCCTAGGCGGGCGGCGGCTCATGCGACCAGGCCGAGAATTCGTAGTAGTCGTCGTAGCCCGCGGGATCGGCCGAGGATTCCGCGTGCAAATACAACGCGCGGCGACGGTTGTGCATCAGGAAGGCGCAAAACGCGGCCATCGCGCCGTCGGACACGAGGGAAGGGATCATGTCGCCTTCGTTGATGCCTTCGCCGCCAACCACCACTCGAGTCCTGGTGTCGTGACAAAGGAGGCTGTAGCGTTTAGGGGATGACTTCCAGAGGGACATTTCCTCCAAGCCGAAGTAGTGGGCGTTGGATGCGTGCGCGCCTTGGTTGGTGTCGCCGCCCAACAGTGTGAGTGCCCTGAGCAAGGGCGACGTGACTGGATCATTTGACATGGGGTCCTCTGACTCGAAGCGAAGACGCCGCGATGCGCCATCGTGCTCCCATTGATCGAGATCACCTAGAAGTATCTAGCTCTCGATCGGCGTTCCGGCCCGTTCTGACCGTAGTTTGGAGGCCCCCGCACGTCAAAACTTCGTGCTCGTGGCATTGGGCCGGCGCCGTTGCGTTCAGGCGTGGCACAGGTGCGGAGTGAAGGGCCGCCAGGGGTGCCGCCTGAGCGCGCTTGATCAGGGAGGATCTTTCCGAAACGCGAAGCTTGCCGTGGTCGCCTTCATCGCTTCGATCATCGCGCGAAAGCCCTCATCGGCCTTTGTCTCAGATCCCTTGCTTGCACAACTAGATGAGGCGGGGAAGCTTGCGATGTGCGATAGAAGCCGGAGATACGCGCATCCGCTTCGCATGATCTGGCATCGTCCGTTTTCCACTCTGCGATGGCGCTGCTGTAGTCGAGCACTGCGTGCATCCAAGAAAAATCGTGCACCCGCACGCTGTTTGAGATTGACTCAGCGGACGTTGCACGTGCGGTCCGAAGCAGAGGAAAATTGACTGTCTCCAGAACGCTCGTGAGGGGTAGATGATGCGCAATCCTCCGGTAGCCTGGCAGCGTTGGCGCGAAGCCGAAAAGGAGGCGTCCAATGCAGAGCGGCTCTTGTTTCGCAGGTACCTGGCGTATTTTGGAGGCGAGGGGGCTTGTCCCACAGCGCACGATCTCCAGGGCGTGAAGCGATTGCGCGAGATCGCACGCCGTCGTTTCGATGAGGCCCTTCATGGCCGAAGTCGAGACACGCAAATTTCTCTTGACTGATGGCGTGGCGCGCCGTGCATGATGCTCGGCGCCCTCGGGGCGCAGCCCCGTTTTTTGGCGGTGTTATCGCGAAATCAGGCGGGTGAACGCGCAACGCCCCAACGGCGCCAGTTCCGGCATGTTGATAGGGCCGTTGCCCCGAAGCAAGGGCGTAAGTAAAAAGCCCGCTCAAGGCGGGCTTCGTCAATTTGGTCGTGGGCACTTACGCGACCCACGTTACGGCACATTCTCATGCAGGAGTTACCTATAGTTTTTCTCGTCGTGGTAACTCTTGTCCGACGTGCCGCCGTGAGATTCGGCGTTGCCTGCAGGCAATTCGTAATTATAGCACCTTCAAAGCTTCGTGGCTGAAATGAGGCAGATCAATCACAGCGAGGCGCTGCAGACCGAGGGCAACGGTTCGCGCGGGCGACTTCAAAAATATGTAGTTGGCGCGATGGCCCGCGCGGGCCCGGACGATGCCGGGATGTCTGCTGTACCTGCGCCCCGTCAATCGCGGTGTCGCAGGTCCTGTTGGTGCGAACTCGTCAGCGACCCGTCGCCGGGGCCAAGGCGTTGCAGGGTGAGCAAGGAATCGCCGCAGGCGACTGTTGCCCACCTGAGCATGGCTTCTTGCAGCAGGGCCCCTGGGTGAGACCTCGAATTGTCGTCGCAGACTTCTCGTCGTATGCTGCTTGGCTTAGCAGGGGTGCAGGGGTGGGTTCGCGTCTTCTCACCAGGGGCGACTGGTGGACCAGATGTGGTGCGTCCGGTGGTGGATCTGCGAGTGCTTGACCTGCGCGGGCTCGAGGAGCCCTTCAGAAACCCTAAATTGACGCACCAGGTCTTGAAAGCTGCCGGGGGGTGGACGTAGCATTTGCCTCCTAGCCAAGAGGTGTTGTCATGAACATCCACAAGGAGCATCCGCCTAAGAGCGTGGACTTGCGAGCCCCAAGAGAATGGACCATGGAACTCGTGCAGGAAGGTGTCCAGCACATCGCGATTGTTAAATGCCGAGGGGTCCGCGTTAGCTGCGCCAGAAGCGGACATCGAGCAGGCGAGAAGGCTATTGGCGGACAAGACCCGATCGTGGATTCGGGATTTTCTCGACGATCGCCAGGGGAGCGCCAAAGACGTCGCGGACGCTGCGCGGTCGGAACAAGCGTCTCAGTGATAATCGCGCCCGTCACGTTTCGACGCACCGCAAAAGTACTTCGGACCGCGTGTCGCGCATCGTTGGCCCGCGGCACGCGGTCCGCTGTGCGCGCCGCAGAGTTTCGAAGGGGCCGGCGTTTGAAGATCGGGTGCTGAGCAGTGCCTACGCGCTGCAATGGCGGGCACCGGCTGGCGCCGTGCCGCGACTGCGATTTGGCTAGCGAAGCCAGTCGAGGCTTTGGCACTGCGCAGCGCGCGCCACCGCGGGCTCTCGGGCGGTCTGGCAGGCCACTGAACATTGGGCGGCTTCCACAGTATTGCGATCGGCCTCCGGCATGCAGGGTCCTGAGCAGGCTTGCGCGGCGGCGAGCATGAGCTGGTAGTCGACAACACCGCGTTCTGCAGCGTGATCCAAGGCGAACTGATCTACGGTCTTGGACCGGGCGTCGAGGTGTTGCCTTAGTCGGCGGATGCTGTTCTCGGCGGTTCGAATGGCGCCTTGGCGTCCTCGTTCGAGCGCAGGATCGTCGTACGCCAGGATTTCCAACGTGGTCTTGTTGAGCGTGAGAACCGGTAGGCAATACGCGGACTTGAGGTCTGACTCGTCAGGCGCGGCGGGAGCAGTCGCGGCTTGAACCGAGACGGCCATCGCAAGTACAACAAAGGGCCCAAACGAGCGGGCAGTTCTTGCCCATCTCGGTGCTTTGCGGATGACCTTCATGATGTCGAATTGTGATCTCGTCCTCGCATGGCAGGCGGGGCTTCCCCAGCAACGCACTGCGCGGAGCGTCCAACCTTTGCATCGATACAGGGCGGTCATTGTTTGCTTTGACTGTCGGATTAAGCCCGGCAACAATCACCGCATGACCGAGCCAGCCCAATTGTCGGATGAGAAGTTGCTCTCCCGATCCCACGAGTTGCGGCTGCTCGTTCTTCGCGGGGACCGCGATGCGCACCGAGCGGCGCATCTGCATGAGATCGAGGTTCGCAGGCGATTTGGGGCTCCGACGGTGATCGGCGCCGCGCTCGAGACGGCCAAGCCCCGCCGCCGGTTCTGGCGCTTTTGGACTGTGCGCTGAGCGGGGAAGCGATTCCCACAGCGGCGTCGGCCCAAGGCGCTCGCACGTGTGCTTCAAATTCGCGACAAGGGAACGCTGATCACGGGCACAGAAATTATTCCGCGGCGCGTGCCATAAAAACATGGAGGCCGAGCGCTTGCTCGCACTTGGGGGTGCATTCGAGTTGTTCTGGACGCGGCTGCCGCGCTGCGCAGAGCAAGCCAAACAGGACGGGAGAGAGCGTTCATCGGCTCAAGGCAAAATGGCGTCGTGCCCAACATTGAATCGGTTCTGAAGACTGAGATGGCGCGGGTCGCCCGCAAGGAAGTGCGCGCTGAGGTTGAAAGTCTTAAGAAGGCAAGCGCCCAACATCCGAGTGCCGTTGCGCAATTGCGCCGCCAGCTGGGCGACATAGAAAAGCAACTCAAGCTCGCTCAGCGTCGCGGCGTCGCGCAGTCGCCGGGGCACGCGGATGCTGGTGCAGAGGTTGCCAGGCGCTTCAGCGCATCTCGCCTCGCGGCGCACCGCGCCAAGTTGGGCCTGTCCGCTGCGTCGTACGGCCGGCTGGTCGAGATGAGCAGGGCGACGATTTATTTGTGGGAGCAAGGTAAGGCGCGGCCCAATGCAGAGCAGCTCAAGAGGCTCGCGATCGTGCGCTCCTTGGGGCGACGCGCGATCGAGCAAAGGCTCTCGTCGGCCGAAGCGCAGATCTGGACTGCGCTGTTTCGCTGTCTGGACGCGCTCGTCACGCGGACAGGCAGGACTGCTTCTGGACCACGCACGCCTAAGAGTGGGTCTTCGCACTCAGAAGCGTTGTGCGTCGGGCCGCCCCGTGCGGTGGCCGCAGGGTTCCGAGAGGATGGTGTGAGGTGACTATTGGACTGTGGGTTGGATGGTCCAATCCGCCGGCGCACGCTGGACGCCGCTCAACCGCACCGCGACAGCCCTCAGTGAGGTTCACAATCCCCTGCACGTGGATGTCAATCGCCTGGAATTGGCGATGGAAGTTGGCTGACCCTGCTGGGCAGCTGCCACCAGTGGGTCCGTGCCCAACCACGTACGGGTGAAGCACAAGCCGCGGGGTCGTGGTCAATAATGAGGGCTTCTTCCTTCGCTGCGCCGCCTTGGCAGGACGGGCCCGCACCCAAACGGACAGGACGGACATGTCGGTAGAGAAACGCAACAACGTGAAGGTCCTCGGCGAAGGGCCGGTCACCATGGTGTTCTCGCATGGTTTTGGTTGCGACCAGAATATGTGGCGTTACTTGGTGCCCCAGTACGCAGACCGCTTCAGGACGGTCGCCTTTGATCTCGTCGGCGCAGGGAGATCGGATCTGACGGCCTATGACTCTGTCAAGTACAGCCAATTGTCCGGCTATGCGAGTGATCTGTTGGAGATCATTGACGAGTTCGGGCAGGGTCCCGTCATCCTGGTTGGGCATTCGGTCAGTGCCATGATCGGTGTGCTAGCGGGAATTAGCGTCCCCTCGAGCATTGCTGGTCATGTGATGGTGGGCCCCTCGCCGTGCTACATCAACGATGGCGAGTACGTGGGGGGCTTCACGCGCGCGGATATCGACTCCTTGCTGGATACGCTCGAATCAAACTACCTGGGCTGGGCGAGCAGCATGGCGCCGGCCATCATGGGCGCGCCGGAGCAGCCCGAATTGGGCATGGAACTGACCCAGAGCTTTTGCCGGACGGACCCCGACATCGCCAAGCAATTTGCGCGTGTCACGTTCTTGTCCGACAACCGGCAAGACTTGCCCAAGCTCATGGCACCGACGCTGGTCGTTCAATCCAGTGACGACCTCATTGCGCCCCTCGCCGTGGGCGAGTACTTGCGTCGCACACTGCCCCATTGCATGCTTCGGGTGGTGGAGAACGTGGGACACTGTCCTCACTTGAGCGCACCCTGTGCGAGCGCGGATGCGCTGGACGAATTTCTTGCAACGCTTGGCCACCGAGGAAATGTCGGGTGACTCTCCCAAGCTTCCCGATGCCGAGAGACTGTTTGATGAGTTTCCGGCAGGCCTGCTTGTCCTGAGCATCTCCGGCACCATCCTGAAGGTGAATGCCACGTTCTGCGCGTGGCTGGGCATGGAGCGCGAAGAGTTGGTCGGCAAAAAGCGCTTGCAGGAGCTTTTTACCGTGGGCGGGCGCATCTTCCATCAGACCCATTGGTTGCCGACGCTTCAGATGCAAGGCTCCTTGTCGGAAGTGAAGCTCGATGTGTGCCATCGCGACGGACACACCATCCCGATGATGCTCAATGCCATACGACGAGTCACCGATGGGGGCAGCTATGACGAAGTCTCCATGGTGGTCGCCGAGGAGCGCAACAAGTACGAACGCGAACTGGTCCTTGCCCGCAAACGAGCGGACGAACTGGTCGCCAAGGAACGCGAAGCGCAGGCAGCCCTACAGGTCACGCAGGCGCGTCTTCGTCAGGCTCTGCGGCTCGGCACCTTGTACCTTTGGGGCATGGATGCGGTGACGGGCGCGCGCCGTTACGAAGACGACGTGGCCCGACTACTGGGCTATGCCGATCCGCGTCCCGTCGACGAGGTCCGGTATGCAGCAGCCGTGGAGCCGAGCGATAGAGATGCCGAGCGACTCTCTGTGGAGCTCGCGCTCAGCCGCAACGAGGACTTCTATAGCTGCACTTATCGCCTCAACGGCATCGATGGTGTCCAGAGAACCGTCGAGTCGTCGGGGCATGGATTCTTCAATGACGACGGGACGCTGGCCTATTTTGTGGGCGTGCTGCGCGACATCACCGAGGCGACCCAGGAGCGCGTGAGAGACCAGGACCGCGCGCTCTTTGCCGAGCAGATGGTGGGCATCGTCAGCCACGACCTGCGCAACCCGCTGTCTGCCATTCTCACGGGAACTAAGGTCCTCGCGCATGGGGAAGCTTCGCCAGGGAAGCTACGTGTCCTGGGGCATGTCACCAGTTCCGCGAATCGCGCGCATCGGCTGATCGAAGAGCTGCTGGATTTCACGCTGGCGCGAGTGGGCCACGGCTTGACGGTATCGCCGGTGCGCTTGGACCTTCACGCCGTGGTTCGGGGCATCATCGATGAACTCAAGCTGTCATTTCCCGACCGGGCCCTTGTCCATGTGGCCGAGGGTGAGGGGCAATGCGTTGCGGATTCTGACCGCGTCGCTCAGCTGCTTGGAAATCTTGTGGGCAATGCCATGACCTACGGAGAGCCGGACGGCGCAGTGACAGTGACATCTGCGCTGGACGTCCACTGGGCCAGTCTGTCCGTTCACAATTGGGGAGAACCCATTCCGGAGGGGATGCAGAGCGGGCTGTTTGAGCCCATGGTGCGGGGCGATACGGTGGAGGGGGGGGCGCGCAGCGTCGGCCTCGGCTTGTTCATCGTGCGGGCCATCGCGCGGGCGCACCGCGGCGATATCAGTGTCAGCTCTTCGCGCGCTGAAGGCACGGCTTTCAGCTTTCGCTTCCCACGGGGCTAGTACGCCACGCACGCGCTCGCTCGCACGCACCCGGGGGGTTAGAGGCGGCCCGGTTCACGCCCTGCTGCTGCACGTCTGCGATCCGCCAACCCACCATGCCGCGAAAGTGCGGCGATTGGGAGCTGTGAGCCCACCTACCCGCATCGGGCGGCCCGCGTCCGGGCGCTCGGCCATGAGCGCGCAATTTAGCGCCTCCCAAAGCCGCAACGACCGAAGTGGGATTGAACGCCCACATGGTCACCTCGCCGCAGCTCTGGGGTAGAGTGGACGTTCCTCTGATTCGGCCTGCAAGTGCGGCGGACCGATGAGCTCATCCCTCAGTCAGCGAGCAGGTGCACTGAAGTGACGTGGGATGTGCCATGCCGCACTATTTATGCGCCATCGCGGATTGGAAATGCGCGGATCTGCAGGCGAATGAAGCGCTCTCAGGCGTTCTTGAACATCTCACGGCGGCTCGAGAGCCGCCCGCGCACTTAGTTGCGTCGGCGAGTGAATTGAGGGACGTGGCGAACTGGCGCTTTCGCATCATGATCGAGGCGATGAGGGCCAACACAGCCACTCTGGCGAGGCAACGCGATTTTTGTTGCGTCGCCATGCCATAGAGCTTGAGCGCACGAGCGCCGTTGGTCCGAAAGAACCTCGTCGAGGATTGAAATCGGCTGGATTGCGCCGGCTTGGGTGCGCATTGCGCGGGCGCTCGGCCCATTGGACCGACCGAGACGGCGCGTTGAATTGCTGCACCGCGTTCCATCGCGAGCCCCTTGCTTTGGCATCGATCGCCCGGTGGGAGGTGACCGCGGAGGCTTCAGTCGCTCGTCACTGCGCCAAGGATGCGACGGTCCTGCATTTGGAACATCGTGCTGATCAGACCAGCTGGAAGCGCTTAGGATCTGCCATCCATTGCATAGGCAGGAGACCACGCATGAAGGAATTGCTCGCTGCAGTCCTGAGCGAGGATGAATCCCAGGGCATCTCTCTCGCATTGCGTCTGGACGATCAGGCCGACCTGGCCTCTCGGCTGGACAAGCTACTGTCCATGCTCGTGAAAGCGCGCGCCGCGATGGAGCCGCCCGTGCAAGGCGATCCGCCCAAGCCCGGGCGCCAGGTAACGCCCATCGTCAAGTCCGGCTGGCAAGCGCCCACGTCAGCCATCCGAGAGCAGGATGGTGAAGACTGAGCAAGATCGTGTCGTACGAAGCCAGCGTCCCCAGTCAGCTTCAGTGATCCCGATGGCTTGCGCCCCTGAACTGCTCAGGCATCGAGCGAGTATGGATCGGGCTGGCAGGCGGTTTATCGGAGACCGCGACGCAGATTGGCAGCACGCGATGTGGCCTGGGGGATGACTTCAAACAGAACGTGTGCTACATCGAGGCTTTTGCTTCCTCCCAAATCAATGCGTGCGACACAGATCTTGGCAGCGAACCTGACGCGACTGATGGCCCAACCAGGAAATCCGTCCTCTGGCCCGGCGGTCGACAGGGTCGCGAGCGGGCTGGGCTTGCGTATAGGACGCACCACCGTCACGCGCATCACACACGGCGACGCGAATCCGTCTCTGGAGCACATCGAAGTCCTAGCGAAGGTGTTTGAGGTGCAACCTTGGCAGCTGCTGCACCCGAGCATGGGCAATGGCTGGGAGGCGAGCACTGCTGCAGGCCCCGCGGTGCCGCGCAACGGATGAGCGCGATCGACCTCGTCTGCGCCTGGGGGTGACGGCGCACCTCACCGCAAGGATGGAGGAGCGCGGAGGGCGAGGCGCTATGCACAAATACCTCGCCCAGTGCAGCGACAGGGCTTCCCTTTCGCACCTTGTAGGAGGACACTGCGTTTGAACCCGGCAACCGCCGTGATAGCCTCCTCAGGAGACGATTGGTGCACGACGCAATTCAGACCGAAGCCGAACCACTGGCTGACGCGCTCAAAGATACCAAGCAAGCCACGGAGGCGGTCAAAGGCGCGGCAGAGGAGCTCGCGATTATTCATGCGGTGCTCACTTCAGATTTGCCCGTTGAAGTCCGCCATGGAGACGCGGGCGCTGCAGTCGAGCGCACAAAGAATGTGGAGAAGCAGCTCGATGACTCTGCCGACCTGCTCAGCCAGGCAACCGACAAGCTTCAACGCGAAATCAAGAAGCAAAAGGCAGTCGAAAAAAAGCGCCAGAAGTGATGAGGCTTCCACAGGCTGTGCCTGAACCTTACTCGCGGTGCTGGACTACACTTTATGCATGGCGCGTGGCCCACAGTGGGGCACCTCAATTCGCCAGGCCTCGGGGCTCGCGATGCCACTGATCACGATACTGGTGGAAGACAACCCAACCATCCGGGATAGCCTGATTCCGGCGATGGCGGAGTTGAGCGATTTGACAGTCGTTGCGACCGCCGATACGGCGGCCACCGCGGTCTTGGCGTTGACGCAGCATCCGGATTGGCAACTCGCGGTGGTCGACCTGTTTCTCAAACAAGGATCAGGCCTGACCGTTGTCAGGGCATGTCAGCAGCGCGATGGCCATCAGCACGTGCTTGTCCTGACGAATTTTGCAACACCCGACATGAGAAAGCGCTGCCTGGACCTGGGTGCCGACGCGGTATTCGACAAATCGACCGAGCTGGAGAGCTTTTTTGCCAGGTGCAACGAGTATCAGCAGTAGTGTGTCGGCGGCCCGCGGCGTGGTCTTTCCAAAGCCAAAGAAGCAATTGCGGCAGGTGCTTGTCGCCGCAACGCACACACGTGCTCCGGCGCGAAGGGGCCTGCGCCGGCTTGCCGTCCAGGGAGGCGAGATTGTCGTGGCCTGCCGAGGGGTTGTACAGCAGGGCTCCGCTCGCAGCATGTCCAGCTCGGCGACGGCATCTGGAATGCCGCGGGCCGGTTAAGGCCGGACCGGCGCTCCCAGAGCGTGCATGCCGCCCGTGACCGCGGGCTAGCCCAGACCAAGCATGGGGCGAGCAATCTCCCAGGGTTCAATTGACTCCAGCTACTGGCGTGAGCCGGTCCGGATGATGGGCGGAGGAACGACAGCATTGATTGGGCTGCTGCCGGTTTCAAAGACACCTTGTTAAGGTGGAAGATGAAACCGGAGGTGGTTTATGGAGAGAAGAAGGACATTCAGCCGCGAGTTCAAGCTCGAGGCGGTCAGGCTGGTCACCGAGCGT